>Ga0315909_10004211_pt1 | contig 17109 bp, 15 predicted proteins | sample LakEriMetagenome_11_FD_203527 | JGI IMG/M metagenome (GOLD analysis project Ga0315909, IMG submission 203527) | Freshwater fungal communities from buoy surface, Lake Erie, Ohio, United States - Buoy 2 MA125 | ecosystem: Environmental > Aquatic > Freshwater > Lake | place: USA: Lake Erie, Ohio...
AGGAGAGGCACGATACGACCTGTTGTGGATGAAAACGGGAAGGTGCTGTATTTCATAAATAAAAAAGGCAGACGGATTGACCCGCTGAAATTAATTTAACCCGATTTTTTCGTATCTTTGCCCTGACCGCCCGGTCATTAGGCGAATCGCCATACAAAGGATAAAATCGAATTGATATGGCTCAAAATATAATATTCAGAGTTGTTGCCGACACTCAGCCAGCAGTGGACGGGATGAACAAACTCGGCAACGCTACCGACAAGACCAAGAAGGAAGTATCAGGGTTGGATGATGCGTTGGGTAAAATCGGAGGCATGTTGGCTGGGGCATTTGCGGTCGATAAATTGATTGCATTTGGTAAAGAGGTAATGAATGTCACCAAGCAATTCGAAAGCATTCAGATTCGCCTTAACTCGATTGCAGGCGGTGCTGTTGAGGGTCAGAAAGCAATGGATGATTTGCGTTTGTTGGCGAATAAACTCGGAATGGAGTTTAAGGGGTTGGCAGAAGAATACACAAAGTTTGTCGGTGCTGCGAAAGCGTCTGGAATGGAAGTTGCCAAAGCGGATAAGATATTCAAATCCATGTCAATCGCTATTGCAGGGTCTGGGGCAAATGCTGAGGTAGCAGGCAGAGCCATGACAGCGTTGACCCAGATGATTGGTAAGGGCAAAATCAGTGCGGAAGAATTGAGGGGACAACTTGGGGAGGCATTACCATCCGCTATGGGCATAATGGCAAAATCCTTAGGCGTAACAACTCAGGAACTTGACAAGATGATGGCATCAGGTCAGTTGATGGCTGACGAGGTGTTGCCAAAATTTGCATCCGAAATGGAAAAGGCGTTTGGAGGTGATGCAGAAAAATTAGCCGAGGGTTTGCAAGGTAGTCTAAACCGACTAAGCAACGCATGGGATAACTTCATGCTGAACTTAGGCGAATCAGCACCAATAGGCGGTGCTGTAAATGCTGTGACCGCATTAATCAATGCAGTTGATAGGGGCGTTCAGGTTTTAAAAAACGGAACGACTGAAACCTATTTAGCAGGCAAAAAAACCGAGCAGACATTACAGGCTCAGGCGGTCATAAAGGATATAAATCAAAAACTCGATGAGAAACAACTAACGACCGACCAGAAGAAAGAAGCGTTGAATAAAATGTTGGAGGCTTCTCAAAAAGCGGAAAACAAATTGTTAGTTGAAAGGTATAATCTACGCAAGGTAATAGACAGAGGCGGTGGCGATTTGTATTCAAACAGACGCAGGATGTTTGATTTATTTGAATTGACGCAAAAGCAACAAGTTTATACGGATGCCATCAAATCCGAATTACAAGTGTTGGAAACAGAGGGGGAGGCAAAGAAAAAGGCGACTCAACTTACCGACGCTCAGATAAAGGCAATTGAACGGGAACGCCTTGAAAGAATAAAATTAAAGCGGGAAATGGAAAAAGCCTTGAAAGATATTTTCACGGTTGATTTTGAAAAACCAGTTCAAGACCCAAACTTTGTTGGTGCGCCAACAATGGGAGATGAAACATATTTCCAACGCAAAGCAAGACAAAGACAGGCAGATGCGAAGGACAAAGAGACCCAATTAAAAGAAATGCGCAAGTGGCAGGGGATATTTGAAACCGAGCAGGGAAAAGCGTTTGCAAATGAATTATCTGAATTAGACCTCAAGCATCGGATGGGCAAAATTAAAGAGGAACAATACCTACAAGACTTGCTTGCCCTACGCAAAAAGTACGGGATGGATGTTGGCGATGTTGAAAAAAATATTGCCATAAGCGATGTCGATAAAAAGAAAATACAAAAACAACAAATAACTAAATTAGCAGGCGAAACAGCGGAGGGCGTTACCAATACTATATTAGCGTATAAGCAAAGGGAGATAGACGGGGAGAGGGATATGGTCGAGAAGCAACGGCAGGCAGGATTGATTAGTGAAGAGCAGTACGACCAACAGATGAGAGCGATTAAACGAAAGCAAGCCATTGCAGACCGAATCGCTGCGATTGCTCAGATTGCGATTAACACAGCGATAGCATTGACCAACCCGACCAACATAGCATCATTCGGGGCAATATCGCCTTTCATCATCGCCTCAGGTGCAATCCAAGCCGGTATTGTCCTCGCCCAGCCTCTTCCGTACAACAAAGGAACGAAACGAGTCCCAATGATGCGAGGTGCGGTGCGTGGTCGTGATTCTGTTCACGCTATCCTAACTCCAGACGAGCGTGTCGTACCGGCTGATATCAATATGCAACCGGGTTATTCTGCTTTACTTGATTTGGCTCAAGACAAAAAGATTAGCGACAAAGAGGCTGGATTCTTAGCAGAGTTGGCTACCTCAGGAATGAGGCGAACAGGCACGCAACAAAGCATCGACCCTGATGTAATAGGGAAAGCAATAGCCAAACACATTCCGCATACGAATGTTGCAATTAACGACCGAGGCATTGCGGTAATAACCGAGCGAAGCCAAACAGAGATACGCAGACTTAGGAGGAGGATAGGCTGATATGTTACAGGTCAAGATAAACGGACAACCGATAACGGGCAGGATTGAGGGACTCGAGGACTTCACGCTGAATTATTCGAGGGATTCCGAAACTGGTCGGACGCAAAAGAGTTATACGAATCAGTTGAAGTTCTACGATGATGCGTTTAACATAATTTACCCCTTGATGGTAGCCAACCCAAACGGGTTGAATCAATCTGCTAATGTCGAGGTATGGGATGACTGCTGTAATGCCCCCGTATATCGAGACCTTATCATTCGTGGCGATATGGTGGACTTTTGTACGGGAGATTGCTTCGTAACGGCACGATTGACCCGACAAGACCCAGACGAGTTGATTTATCAGTGTTTGAATAAAAATGAGATAAGTTCGAATCGGAATGGGTATTTCAATTATCCATACACCGACCCGATAACAGGTCAGACTAATGCAAATCCACGATTCCCCCTCGTTGTATATTGTAACGAGTTACGCCCGAACTGGTTGATGGCGGTGCTGCTCAGTATCGTTTTTTTTAACCTTTATATTGGAATTACTTTTATCGGATTCATCATTCCTGTTATTGCAGTAATTATTATCAATTTATTTTTAATATGCTCGGCTTTACGAGGAATAGAAAATATAATTAACTCACTACTTCCCGGCAACCCCGTTAATATTACTCCGCCTTTCTGCGACCAGACTATACAAGACCCTTTATTTATTGTTCAGGAGGCAAAAAAATTTGTTGATAGGATTATTGAGAACTTCATCGGGTGCGGTCGTAAACATCCTACCCCGTTATATCGGCAATATGTCGAAAATGCTTGTCAGATATGCGGAATCAACCAATTCAACTCATCAATCCTAAACGACCCAAACAGCGAATACTACAACGCCTTATACTTCAACGCCCCAGCCGATGCAGGCAGTCGTTCCGCAGTTGGATATATTAGCGAGAACAGACCGACCGCCACGATGTCCGCTTGGCTTGATATGATTGCGAAAGATTTCAACGCCCGTTGGTGGATTAGTCAGAACCAATTATACTTTGAGCGTAAAGATTACTTTCTGAACCAACCTGTTATTTATGACGCTTCGATAAACCAAGAAACGGGCGATATATTAGAGGGCGTTTGCTTCACCTACAACGAGGGCAAGTTATTCTCATCAATCAAAGTTGAAGCAACAATGGACGCTCTGGACGATGTAGGCAACGAGGATAGGAATAGATATACGGTTTATTTCGATTACGGCTCAAATCCGAATTGGGAAGGGGCAAACAAGAAGCAATTATCTTACTCCCCAAGCCGTTATCGTAACGATGGTGTCGAGGCGGATATATTAACATTTTATAGCACATTGCCACTTGCTAATTTTTTATTCTTGGGCAACTTCGCACAATACTCCCGTGCCTTGCTTATGGCGAAAGGCACTGCGTCAAATCCAAAGATGTTAATTTGGGACGGGCAGAGTTATACGGACGCCACGATTAAAATATACAACGGCGTTCAGAATATGCCTGCAATGGTTAATTCAGGGCAGTCAGATTTATACGATAAATTCCACCGCATTGACGACCCAAACATTAATCCATTCCGATTCTGGAATGCTGAATTGACCGTCAGAGCCAACTGCCAACTCGTACAGCAACTAGATGTAAACAGAACCGTCAGACTACGCACACCATACGGGGCGATTGTTAACGCCCGAATCAATCAAATCAATGCTAATCTTGGCGAAAGAACTATTCAATTTACTTGTGAATTTTAATTATGGCAAATAATCAAACTATCACTGTCGGCATTGACCGCAACTGGAACATAAACTTCGGCAACCTATGCGATGGCGACACGGTCGAATTAAGGCTATGTAACTATGACGGAGGCACGCATACTGGCACGCTTCGTATTTGTGGGTGCGAGGCGTTCACATTTACACCGACTACATTTACGCTATCGGCTTGCGAATGTATCACGATAACAGGCACATTCAATGGCAATGGTTATCCGGGCGTTGGTAACTGCTTTATCGAGGTTGATTTCAACAACAGAAAGAGTTCAATCAACCTGAACTGGAACGAGGTATATTGCGACATTCAGCCACTATCTTGGACATTTGCCGACCTGAACAACTCGGTCGTACTCGAATCAAGGACATTCAATGCCGAGTGCGACACAACCGATAACTACGCATTTGCCCAAGCGGTTTATTTGCAACGCACACTTCAATTCGCACAGCCACTTGTCGCAGGCGATGAGTTATTTCTTAGCCAGTGGCTATTCGCTCAGATAGTCGATTGGTCGTATCAGAATTATCCCGTAGCGGGTTGGAAGACCCGACTATGTTTACAGCCAGCAGGAGAAGGACAAGACCCAAGCGTGGATGGTATCTACGCTATGGAATGGTACGGACAGCAACCAAGCGAAGAGAACAGCCAAGACACGCCCTATGTCTATGCAACGGTATCAGGCAACGGCTCGCAAGTAATTTATCGGGTTGAGTTTAATCTACCCGAGGACAGCCTGAACCCACCGAGCAACTTCCCACTTGCCAATCATCGGATATTATTAGCCAACTCCACACGGAATGAAGTTGAGTTAAACAACCAAAGCGAGAACTCGATATACCGCAACTTGAAGTATATGAGTTGGGCGTTTGTTGTGTATCGTTCAATCGGTTCGGTTTATCAAGATGATATCTTTTCAATTCGTGGCAAGTTCCCATTCGAGAAAGAAGGAGTTGGCTCAAATGCCGTTGTTTTCAATGTCATTAAAACCTACTTATACACTGCAACGGGTCAGCCATCACAATATCTTTCCACCATTCGCCAAACTAAGATAAGCGTTGACTTTCAATTTGCCGATAACAATGTGACCGGCACACCCCCAACCGATATGTGGGTGTATCTGATTCGCAACGATTCGCAAAATAACCAATTAGATTATTACGAGAACTACGAGTACGACCAAGCCGACTTGACCAACTTGGTGGCAGGTAATTTTATTACGCCCGTAACACCTCCAACTCTCATAAGTGGCAATGACTTTTATGCCGAGTTTGATGTGGCAAACCTAAGGCAGGATTTGACGGGCGTAGAGGACATTTCCAATAATTACCGATTCATATTCATAACGACCTCGGCATTAGACAGACAGAGCAGGTCTTGGATAACCGAGCCGATACAACTAATTAACTACGACGACCAAGACTTAACACTAACGGGAGTTGAAGCCAAGTTCAGAACCGTCGAGCAGGAATACGCAGGCACGGTCGGAACACTCTTAGGTACTTGCGTCAATATGAATTTGGAAACGGTGTTACAAGCCAATTTGCCTTTGTTAGACGCAGAAGTACAAGCCAAGACGGGTAATTTAATTACGACCGCATTCGAAGCGTATCGGGGTGCGACACTAAGCATTTACGAGCAGTCTCCTTTGACTGGTTCGACTTTGTTAAACACGCAGTACTTCGGGGCGAAAGGTCAATTAATTTGCGACAAGGTTACGGACAACGGACTTGACCCAATCGTGAACAATTCGCAAGGGGCAAATATAGATTTGGTCTTTCCATTTACGATTCCCGACAATGTTTATCGCAAGATAGGCAGAGAGGGTCTGTATCAATCGGATGTGACTAACTCGAACTCTTGGTCAACGCTTAGTCTTGCCTCGCTGAGTTGCGTGCAGAATCGTACAAGCGAGCAATGCGATGTGTTGTTTGCTTTGCCGGATATTGCTGGTGCGGACAATCCTGAATACATGGCGTATGTACCTGATACGAATGAGGTTTGGGTGTGTAATTTAGCAAGTCATACAATATCAATCATTGATGTTGCAACGCTTACAATAACAGCCACAATCACACTAACGGCAGGTGATGCTCCTGTTGGTATTGTTTATGTTCCTCAAAAGGGGTGCTATGTAACATTACAGGGTGCAAATTCAACCGTGTTAATTAACATTTACACAAGGGCAATCACTGCAACAATAGCAACGCCAACAACACCAAGACAAATAATTTACGCTCCAAGCATAGACAGACTTTTTGTTTTTTGTTCAAGCGCCAACCTGTACGAAATTGACCCACAAACCAACACAATCACGAACAGCCTAAACACGCTTCAGACGGGCGGTCAAAGTGTTACATATTACGCAGGCAACGATTCGCTTTATACCGTAGCAAATGGCTCAAGCGACTTTGTTGAAACACCTCGCAGTACATGGATTCCAAGCGCACCAATATCCGTTCCTGCACAGCCATTTTCGATATTTGCATCAGCCAATAATTTTTGGATTGCCACGACCAACACGATTGAGGTTTATGACTACACAAACACGCTCATAACCTCATTGCCTTACACAGGATTGGGCGGGCGGTCAATAATCGAAAACGCAGGTATCATTTATGTTGGCGATGCAGGAAACAACCTTGTCAGATTGATTGACAACACCACATTTGTTGAAATTGCAACCTATCCTGCCGTAGCAAATCCAAGACGCTTGTTATTTGGTGGCGGTCATTTGTGGTTATCTCAATTTACTTCTGATTCCGTCCGCCCCTACCTGCTCGACTGCAACGATAGCCTTCCCCCGTTCACGATGGTAAACAGAAACATTAACCTGAATTGGGACTTGGAGTTTGAGTTCTTCGACAACACCGAAATTTATACCATCACGCAGGAATTAAATCGCCCAAGTCCAAGCAAGGTAGCCGACTTCGTGAATGACTTTGTAGATATCATCATTGAGGAATATCCGAATGATGGCACACCAACACCAATTCCAATCGACAACCTCTGCCCAACAACGGGTCAGGTCATTGTAACGGGAAACTTTATCAATCCGCAAAAGGTAATGTCGGTAGGCATCGAATTACAGCCAGTCAGAGGCGGTATGGTTAGTTCCGAATCGTCTGCATCGCCTATATCAATACCAAGCGATTCGCCTTACATTTACGACCTCACACCTGCATACGGCACGACAAGTTCGGTTCAGTTCAAGATTGATACGCCATCTTTGAACTTGACAGGCGATTATGAAATAGTACTTCACTTTATTACACAATAACAATGGGAATCATTAGAAATGTTGATGTTGTCTTAAATCCGGGTAACGGGACAGTCAATGCTGACGATATAATTTGGCAAGTGCCGGTGACGGCTAACTGCGATGTGTTATGCGATGCAATAATTCAGGACGAGATTATTTGCAACCAAGCCGATGCGTGGAATAATAATCTTTGTCCAAACGACTTTTGCTACTCTGCTCCAGTCGTGCCGGGCGATTGCTTGCATTTTCAGTTTCAATTCCAGAACACACGCAACGCAAAGACCACTATCAGTTACCTAACATTCCTGCAACGACCCAACCCGAAAATCAGATACAACTGGTATCACCCAACTATTAATCCAACCGACTGGACGATTCGGGCGAGGATGTTCAATGCTTGTACGAATCAGGAATACACCGACCCATTAACGGGTAATAACTATGCCGATATATTTATGCGTCAGGCAGGCATTTTCTTGAGCCAAGACCGCAAAGCATCGAGTAAGACATTGCCGATTAACTCTTGGTACAGATGGACGCAGAACGCACAAATCTGCATACCCTCAACTTTGCCGGCGAACTTTCCAAGTCAGTTTTATTTTACTTTTGAGGTCAAGAATTTCGCCAACGCATCAAGCACCGTTTACAGCCAACTTTACGAAATAGACACCTGCTCAAATACGGTCTATTTAGAGGGTGCGTACAGCCTCAAAGACTGCTTCGGGTATGATTACTCCATTCCAAAAGATAATATCATAGGCGAGCAGAAATACACGCCATTTGACCAAGTTTTATTCGGAACGGCATTATACAACAACATTTCCAACCAATACCGCAACGCTCACAGATTAAGAGGCACTGCTTCGTATGTTGGTCGTATGATTGAAAAGGATATTCCAGAACGCCAATGCTTATCAATCAAGACCAGCATCAAGGAGCAGTACAGCGTTAAGTTGAAGCCGATACCGCCTTATGTTGCCGAGATTGTGAATAACAACTTATCTGGCAAGGTGGCGTATCTGTCGGGCGTGCCGGGTAAAGGGGCAATCGAAGTACAACCGAATGGCGGTGCGGAAAAAGCAAACGACATCAGCAATATGTGGGTAGTTGATTTAACGCTGAACGGGTGCGAATGTTTGGATTATCACCAATGTTAATTATCTTTGTGCCGTTGTCATTTATTAAGGTTTAAGTGGGATGCAGGAGGGGTGATGTCCTCCTGCATTTTTTTTATTTATGAACAATTCAGAATTAAGACGCTCAGTCCAAGAAGCACTCGTTCAAGTCGAAAAAACCTTGCTCAAAAAGAATGAGGAATACGCAACCGATAACGATGTGTTCAGGAATTTCCGTACCGGCATATCACTCCAATCCAAACCGCAGGCAGTCGCTTGGGAATACATGACCAAACACCTGCAATGGATTAAAGACGCCATCCAGACCGACCACAAGCCGACCCATGCCGAACTGGATGAGAAGTTTATTGATGCGATAAACTACCTGCTTATCATTCGGGCGATGTATCAGGATAGGTCGTAATTTTTTTATTTGCAAATTTATTTTTATCTTTGTACAACCTCTCCCAGAGGGTAGGCAGTTTGCCATATTTCGGGAACATAAAAATCGTTCTCACTAAAAAACAATCAATATGCCATTAACTTGCACCGGATGCTCAGTTAGCGTCCCTACCCTCTCCGCTTCATGCGGTAAAAACAAGAAGCAAGGCGGTCTGCCATACCTTGCAATCGTAGCGTGTGACTACACCTTTACCAATCCAACCGACCCAGCAGAATGGGCAACTGCAATCACCAACAACAACGCTCGTGTTGTTAAAGGTCTGCTCGGCTCTTTGGCTGACCCATCCAACACAACCAAGCGTATTGGCTCATGCGACCCAGAAACTTTGTTAGGTCGGGTCTGGACGCTTAACTTCCAAGACTACAACTTCACCGAAACAGGCAGTCCGCTTGTATTTGAGAAAGAAGCGTTCTACAATGATATTCAAGCCGACCCAAGTAAGTACTATTTATACTTTGGTTCTTGCGATGGCAGAATGTGGTTAGTTTCCGACTTCACATTAATGATGAATGTAATCGTTCCCGATAACAACCAAGATGCAAGATACATGAATGTTCAAGTCATGTATCAAGGATTGACAATGGGAACTCAATATGTTTTCGATTTAGGTACAGTCTAATTCACCCCGTAAATCATGGCATACGAGCCTATTGATACGGGTTTCGGGTTCTACTTTGACCCCGAGGAACGACCTGATGCGTACCTGCGCTGGGCAGAGCAGTATTACTCGATGATTGTCCATACACAAGGACACAATCCGGGTAAACTGCTCTACCTACAACGCCCGAACGAAGCCGATGATATCTACCGTTACCGTCTGGCTAATTTCGAGGCAATTACAAAGGGGGCAATAAGTCGGGCAAAAAACGAGGTGTTCAGTCCTATCGGGTCTGCCAAGTTCTCATACAAGATGGACGAGGACACCGAGGAATACATTGAACGCCCTGTTTTCGGCATGTCCGAGGGTTACGGTACTGGATATGACTATTGGCAGTACATATTCAAGATTGCCTGCGAGCGAATCATTGACGACCCGAACGGCTACCTGACTTGGATGCCATTTGGCGAGGGACTGACCGACCCGACACAAAAGGTTGAGTTATATCCATATCAGATTTATTCGGTCTGCATAACCCGACTGACAAAGGACAGAATCACCTTTTACAAACCTGAGGAACGCTTTTATCTGAATTCAGGCACAACAGGTCGGATATTTTACACAATTGACAGGGAGGCTTATTATCGCCACTACGAAATCGAACTGCCAGATGATAAGACTACATTCGGCACGGACTTAATTTATCGTCACAACTTGGGCGAAATTCCTATCGTGTTAAATGGCGGATTTCGTAAGTCGGCAATCGGTCAATTCGACTACAAGACACGCAAAGCCGTATGGGGCGAATCAACTTATATGGGTTGGTCACCTTACTCGTTTACAAGCGGGTCGGCATTGTTGCAGAATACCTATCTGCCTCAATTTATCGACTATCTCGAATCGTTCTTTGTCGGGTTCGTTGGATATGCAAACGAAGCACTAAAGACCTTTGACGATTGGAAAGGTGCGAGGGTAATGACTTCCAACCCGATTCGAGTTGAGAAGCAGATGCCTTGTACTGCCGAGGGGTGCAATAATGGTTATGTCTGGGGGCATGATAGCGAGGGGAATGACTCAAGACGAGCATGTAATACCTGCAACGGTTCAGGCGTAATGGTTCGCAGTCCGTATGGCATTTATCAGGTCAAAGTACCCGATAGCACAACGCTCGAAAACCAGACGCTTGTAGATGACCCCGTGTCGTATGTATCGCCTCCCGTGGATGGCTTGGAGTACATGCAGAAAGCGTGGGAGACGCTGATACACAAAGCCGAGTTGGAATTGTATCAACTATTCACCGACTCGGCTCAATCTGGTGAGGCTAAGAAGGTAGACAGAGAGGGCAAGTATGCAATGATTATGGCTATGTCAAATCACATCTTTGACCATATCATCTACAACCACCTGAACTTCCTGATTCGGTTAAGAAACATCGTTGACCCAATGCCACCGATAATCGTCAAGCCGACATCGTTTGCAATTCGTGACGAGGGAATGATTATCGAGGAGTTGAAGCAGTTAAACGAAGCCGATGCACCGATACCAGTCAAAGTTAAAGCACAGAAAGACCTGATGAAAAAACGCTTCTCGGGCAAAGCCGAGGCGAGTGAAGTCATTGAGTTGATGGTGCAGTTTGACCCGTTATATGGGCAATCTATGGAAGACATTGAGCGTATGCAACGAATGGGTGCGATTGATACAAGGTCGGTTCAAAAGCATGCGTATTGTTACCATGTTTTGGAAAGGGTTATGGAGAAAGTGGACGAGGTTGAATACGACATGGAAGAGCCTGAGATTCTCGTATTGATGGAGACCGAGTTCAATACTATCGTTCCTCCACCTGCCACGCAGATTCAGATTCCAGTATTTGAATAATGGCGAAGCGTTCACCCGAAGATGAAATCGACCTGCTCATTGATAACTTGGTTGATAATGCCCGTAAAGGGGCAGACGATGCCACTCAGCGCATCATTAAGTTATTGGACAAGTACTTGGACGGCTTCCAACTATCTGACGGAAGTTTCGTACTATCAGAACAGAACAGCCGACTTCTCACTGGTCTGGACAGCGAGATTGCCAAAGCAATCAACGCAAGTACCTACCCATCCAGCGTGTCCGAAATCGTCCGAAGCCTGCCCGAAATTGAACGATTGAGCGAGATGGTACTGCGTCAATACAATACCAACTTTGCATTTGATTTCGACCGCTTGGGCGTATCTCAATTACGCCTGATGCAGACCGAAACAATCGTTCAGAACATGACCGGCACGGGTTTGACTGCCGAGATACGCCAACCGATTCGTGACGCTATTAATCGAAATGTGTTTGCAGGTGCGAAAGTAACCGATACCAAAGCAAGACTGCGTGATTTCTTATTAGCCTCCGAATCGGATAAATTCAACCGCATGGCTCGTTATGCGAATGTCTGGGCTCAGGACGGTATTATGCAATATGACGGCATGATTTATGACCGATTCCGCACCGAGTACGCACCAAACAGCATCAGGTACATAGGCAGTCTTATTGGCGATAGTCGTCCGCAGTGCGTGAGATGGATAACGAAGTACAATGGTAAAATTCCAATGAGTAAGTTACAAAGTGAAATAAATTGGGCGTACAATTCAGGTTCAGGAATGAACCTTGCCACGACCAAAGAAACATTCTGCACATATCGTGGTGGCTACAACTGCCGACACAAAGCAATTCCCGTATTTGAAAGTGAGGGCGAAGACAATGGGTGACAATCACGGGCAATCGGAATCAATCGGGGGAATTGTATCCTCCATATTGGGGTATATTATGGCACATTTTTTTTCTGTTGATGCTATTTTTTTTAAGGTAGTTATTGCACCTGCAATCGGTGCGACTATCGGTTTTTTCGTAGTAAGATTTTGGAAAAAACTTTTCGACAAAAATGAAAAATCAAATCAAACAAATGAATAAACACGACTGGATTATTATCCTCTTCTCGATGCTGATTGCTACGGCAACAGCCAACGCTCAGGACACGGTGTATATCGCCAATTCTGGAAGTAATGTAACTATCACCTACAAAGGCTCGGTCAAGTCCGTACCTCGTAGTTTGATTAGTGCCAATAAGATTGTCAGTCCTATTCTGCCGACACAAGTATCAATCTTTAACGGGGCGTCACAAGTTGATTCTTGGACATTTAACTTCTATCGATTTAAGGTAAACGCAACTGCCATAACCAATGTCGATAGTTTTGTCCCTGCTATAAACAACCTGAACACTGCTATGGTTGTATCGTACAAATTGCTCAGAGATATTCAAATCGTTTCGGCTTTACCTGCTAATCCTGACCCAACCGTTACATACTTAGTCGGGGCGCAGACGACCATAAGCATAACAGGGTTAAACGGCAACACAGATGGGTATTATCGCATTCAAGGCACAACGATTAACGCAGGTAGTGCCGATACGCACACAATGCGGTTCAATACAATCAATACCAATGTGTATGATAGCCGTTATTCGTATGTAGGTGCTGCATCAAGCACGGGGTCGAACTTGCAAACTCATATCTTTATTGCACCAAATAACGGGGCGAATTCGCTGACTATGTTTGACATAAACATCGACCCAACAACTGGCAAGAATCGAACCGTTCAGGGCGTGGCGAATGTGTTTGGTGCGAATCAAATCACCGCACCATTATACCCGACCTTTGGCGGTTTATGGCGTGACAATTCAACTAACATCACAAGCATTCAACTTGGTTATGCTTCAATATCTAACGGGTATGCCGTTGGTACAAGAATTAGAGTTTATAGTTTACAGCAATGATAGAAATAGGCAAATATTACCAGATTCAGACCCCGCAGGGTGAAAGGACTGCCAAAGCAATGCAATTAATCATGGAGGGTGTTTATGGCGTTTATTCGCCGAGCGATTACGCCGTTCCCGAGGATAATCAAGGCACAATCATTCCAGAGGGTTCGCCCGAATCTACGCCACAAGAGGCTGAATTATGGAATGAGTGGTATTCTAATAATTCGTAAATTTGTAACAATTTAAAACAACTATACAATGAAAAAAGCAATCTTCCTTTCAATCAGTTTGACGCTGTTCGCCTTCATCGGTTTGAGCGGTCAGACCAAAGACACTTTGACCGTGTCTCAAAGCAGTTCTACTGGCGTCATTACACTTCGCAGTCAGAAGTCTGGCAATCTCGTTATCAATCCATTCGAGTATAATGGATTTGGAAACATCGAAGCAGTTTATTCAACTGCCAATGCCGACACAATGGTATTTCTTCGCAATGTGAAAACTCAGACCGTCATCACCCGTTACCGCAAGACTGCGTTTTATTTCGCAACTTATGGTATTACTGCAATGACTGCAACTTGGTTGAATGCGACTTATTTCAATCCTCCAAACTTGCGTCAGTTAAATGTAACCAGTGCCGTTAGAGATAGCCTCGTGTCTTGGGGTCTTGCACCAGTTGGAACAATTATATTCAATACCACTATCGATAGTCCGCAAGTACGCAGGACTTCCGCTTGGCGTTCATTCTAATCCAAAATAAATAGTCATGCAAAAGTTAAACGAAAAACAAGTATTGGTGCAGAACACCAAAACAGGCAAGCAGGTAATCTTGTCCAAGCATTTCTTTGAGCGTCAAAAGGCACTCAAGAAAAACGGGTTCAGCGACTTTGAAATCGTGCCGAGCGTGTCCGCACCGACTGAGAAGCCTAAGAAATCCAAAGAAGTAACCGAGTAAAACCAAACCAAGTCAGCAACTATTATGAGTAAAGCAATCGAATTTCTAAAACTTATGGGAGTACCAGAAGATGTGGTTACTTCAATCGAATCTGCCGATGACCAAACAGACCTTTCCGGCTTTGTCGAATCGACCGAGACACACTTCACCAACTATTACAAAGAGCGTGTTAAGGACGAGATACACAAGGCTGGAAAGGGTTCGGCTTATGCCGAGGCAAAGAACTTTGTTAAGAAGCAATTCGGATTAACCGAAGCGGAAATTAAAGAACTCGACTTTCAAGGCGTGTTGAAATTAGTCAATGACCGCATCAGCGAGAAGTCAGGCAACAAAGAAGTATTAGAGCAACTGAACAACGCCAAGCAGACGATTATCGACTATGAAAACAAGGTCAAGGAGTTTGAGGAGAGCGTAATTCCCTCGATTAAAAGCGAATCGGAAAACGCCATTCGTACATTCAAAGTCAATCAGGCAATTCAATCCGAGGTGAGCAAACATCCTTTGATTGGTGCGAGTCAGTATGTAGTTCCCGGCTTCACATCCGACTTCAACAAGAAGTACAAAGTCGATGTAGATGATTCAGGGAATGCCGTTGTAACCGATTTGAACGGGGCAAAGGTGTACGACAAGAATAAGAAAGAATTGACCTTGTCTGAACTTATCGTTTTGGAGGGTAAAGAAGCCAAGATTTTCAAAGAGTCTAATGGCGACCCACAGCCACCGAAGCCGGGCAATCCAACGCCTCCAACGCCTGCACCTGCCCCTGCAAAGAATCAGGTAAGCAAGTGGCAACAAGAGCAGGCAGAGCGAGTCGCTCAGATGAAACAGCGTGCCGGGCTTGCTGGCTAAAATTGATTCTATTCATCTGCAACGAACCCGGCTTATGTCGGGTTTTTTTGTTGTTTCTTGAAACTTAAAAGCATAAAATTCGTACATAAAGTATGGAAAATAATAAATATAAAGGATGGAATGTATTTGAAGTTTTGCCAAAAGGATGGAAGATTGACAATCATACTGGCTCTCCTCTTTTTGGTTATGACTTTTGTACTGATGGCAAAAGTATTTTGAATGGCGGTCAGCGTGCATTAGTTAGGTCAATTCGTAAAGGTACTCCTCGAATTGAGTTTGTAAAACCTATAAAACAAACGCCCATAGTTACAAAAACAGAGGAAAACGATGATTTTGTTTTTCCATCTAAAACCGTAAATACTTTAGCCAGATTAAGATTTCAAAAACAACTATTAAAAGAAATTCAGTTTGATTTAATGGTATGCGAAATAGAGGGATGGGACAAAAAAGAATACATTAACGAATTGAAAAAACTTATTAATAGCATAGGTATAAAAAACAAAACAAAGCACAAACAAATAGAGCCTAGTTTATTTGATTCCAACCCGACCTAACAAGTCGGGTTTTTTGTTTTATCGAATATTTTTTTTATCTTTGTCATGTCCGATGCCAATCGGACTTAGGTGGCGACCTTCCGCATTAGGGTTATACCCTCGAACCCATAAATGACGAGGTATTTCAAACGCAAATTTTACTTTCATTTTATCATGTCATTTTCCGCAATTTGCCCGGCTATTAACGAGCAACTTTTGAACTTGGCTAACGAGCATACACCTGCCCTGAAATCTTCTCAGGTTGGTACGCTCCGTGCCGTTAGCGACCAATACAATCGCTACAATGTGAACATCGTTCCATTGAATCGCCAGAATGGTCAAATCAAAACCGTTCAGGTTATGTATCAGAAGCGTTCAACTATCAACGAGGTAACTTCCACAGTTGATTCTTGTTTGAACGGACCATTTGATGAGAGCGATAACTTCGCTGAGAACATCACTATTGGCTTCCAAGCAGGACAGCAATTCAAGTACACCGAAGAGAACATTCGTGAACTCTGCGAAGGTCGCAATTCTTGGGTGACTAAAGACATTGCTAATCGTCTTGATGCTATGCGTCAGTATATCAACAACGACATCATCACTGAGATGATTGCCAACGCTGGTAACTACGCAGGCGGTGTCAATTCAGGTACTACTCCTGCTGCATTGAACCTGCTCGATCCTATCGCTACTGGCGGTATCACCGTAGGCAACTACATCGGTGAGGCTACAATGTTGAACGCATTGAGTGACGCCCGTGTATCTGGTTTGCCAATGGCTATCGGTAACGGTGACCTCCGCACTTACACCAAAATGCAGAAAATCGGATGTTGCAATAACGGTGGTATCGATATGGCTTCTGCTGGGCAGTTTGCTTATTTCGAGGACGACCAGTTGACAACCGCTCTTGCTAACAACAACTTCTATGTGTTAGAGGCTGGTGCATTGCAGTTCATTCCAGTTCCTTTCTACCTTGGCGAATACGAAACTTTGACCGAAACTGAAACTCGCTCAACTATCGTTGACCCCTTGATTCCCGGATTGGTTTATGACTTCAAAATCTACAAGCCACAAGGTTGTGACGAGTGGAACGCTCAACTGTCACTTCACTACGCTATCTCTGCCCTTTACAACAACAACTACCGTTCAGGTGACCCATTGTTGGGTGTAAATGGTATCTTCCAATTTAACGCTGCGACCTAATCGCTGTGGTTCTTAATTGGACAGACAAAACGGTAAACATCCGGGTGGCT
>Ga0315909_10004212_pt1 | contig 17106 bp, 10 predicted proteins | sample LakEriMetagenome_11_FD_203527 | JGI IMG/M metagenome (GOLD analysis project Ga0315909, IMG submission 203527) | Freshwater fungal communities from buoy surface, Lake Erie, Ohio, United States - Buoy 2 MA125 | ecosystem: Environmental > Aquatic > Freshwater > Lake | place: USA: Lake Erie, Ohio...
GCCATCCTGCTTTTTCAGCCCTTATCCTGAATCCGGGGATGGAGGCAAAGGAATGGGGGCAAGGGAATGAATGCCAGAATCTTGCGGGAAGAATCACGCTCACCCATCGGGTGACGCGTCCGGAATTCGTAACCTCTGCTTCCCCATTCCTTTGCCCCCATTCCTCTGTCATCCATTTCCGTTTTTAAGCTTATTCCCAGTCTCCTTATCTCTGAAAGATCGTATCACTTTATTTTGGCGTTGCTTTGCGTTGAGCTTGGGTCGGGGCCCACTGGCCTTGCGCAGCAACAGTGCCGCCGGGCCTTTCTTCTTGTACGCGCGCAACCACCGGTAGATGGTGGTGCGGCACAATCCCAACGAACGCATGACTTCGCTGGGCCGCTCGCCGTCCTCGACCACCCGCCGCACCGCAATCACGCGGAGTATTTGTCAGTATGGGTGGCCAATCCTCATGCGGATAGACGCCATTAACCCGCCTTGGTTCAGCTTGACCCCGATGGGCGGATTCTTGCCCGCTCTGCGCCGCAGGCACGAGGCCTACGGGCGTGTCGCTGAGCTTTTGGCGTTCCCTCCACGATGGCTTGCCACGCTCATAGCATTGCGCAGGCCCGCAAGACGGTTTCGGCCACGAGCAATTCGTCGTCCAGCGAAACGGATAATGGACGCTCGCCCCTCACGGCGGCGGCAAGTTCGGCGAAGTCGCCTTCGTAACGCTGGTAGGCGGGCAGGGGAACGTTCTGCGTGCCCTTCTTGTACGGACCGGCAGACTTGGCAAGGTCGAGGGTGAGCGTGGGCGGCTCGATGGGCTGCAGCGTGGCGGTGCCGTTCGTGCCGAGCACCTCGAAGGAGCGCGGCGGAGCGCCGCCGGGCTGGAGCGCGGTGTTGATGAGGACCGCCGTGGCCCGGTCGTATTCGAGCACGGCAACATTGTTATCCTTGAGCGAGTCGGCAAACTTGCCGTGGTGTCGCACGAAAGGCGACACGGCCTTGGGCTTGCCGAGCAGACGCACGGTGGCGTCCACGAGGTGTGAACCCAACTCGAACATGGAGCCGCCCTCGAATTCGCCCCACTCGGGCCGGCGCGCAGGCGCGAGGTTGTTGCTGATGTAGCCGCGCACCAGAAACACGTCGCCCAGCCAGCCTTTACGCATGGCATCGAAGATGGCGGTGAAACCGGGATTGTAGCGCCACATGAAGCCGGTTTGCAGGAGGAGCTTCTTCTCACGGGCCAGCGCGACCAATTCACGCATCTCGGCGAGCTTCGTGGCGGGCGGCTTCTCCAGATGGACATGCTTGCCCGCCTTTAGCGCCAGCAGGGCGTGCGACGCGTGATCGCGCACATCGGATTCCACGGCCACAACCCTCGCGCGGTGGAAGAGTTCATCCTGTGAGATGAGCTTTGCGCCGAGTTTCTCGCAGCCGGCGCGTCCGGAGTCGGTGCTGTCACACACGCCCACGAACTCCCAGTCTGGCGAGCTCATGGCGAGTTTGATTTTTTCCGGCCCGTGCGAATATGTCGCGCCGAGAAAGCCTATCGGAATGCGGCGGGAAGCGTCGGCGGCGCGCATGCCAAGCGGGGTGGAGAGGACGGCGGTCGCCGTCGCGGCGGTGGAGAGGAATTCTCGTCGGTTCATAAAAGTTACTGACTGCACGAAATTGCTTTCGCGCCCGCCGCACCGGGAACCATCAGAGCGGGGATCGGCACCGGCGAGAGAAGCTGTGTCGGCTGAGGGAACCGCGGAATATTGGCGAGAACAGGAGGATGCCGAAAAGACATTTATGGGAATCAATCGTTTTCATGGCGGAGAGGGGTCAATGGGGCGGATTGGTGCGTTTTGCGGCAGCGAAGGCAAGCTCTTACTATGTCTGACACTGTATTCTGTATTCTTGAATCCATCCTTCCCGCCCTCCTCCTGACCTCCGCAACTCTTACAGAAAAAACCTGAAAATTGCCTTGTATCACACCTTAGGACGCCTGCCAGAACCAGAGGAATTGACCCACAGATTCTGCTGACGAGGCGTAGAGGAATCTGCCGTCACCGCTTGCCGGCACGCAACAGTCACCGAAGACGCGGGACTGCACCGCATACGAATGATTTGAAATATTCCCGCCATATTCATCCGGCTTTCGCTTCACGTCCCGGCGAAACGTAACAAGCCGTCTCTTGCTCATCTTTTCCACCGAAGGCACTGCTAGTCGCACACCAACTGACGACCATGCATACGACCGAATGCCCGCGTTGCCGGCACACTTTTCTGAGCTACTCACCCGCCTGTCCTGAGTGTGGACTGAGCCGTCCGCGCGACATGAGTCCGCTATGGGGGCCGTGTTTGGCATTGATTGTCTCCGGGCTCGCTTTGACTCTCACCGTCTGGTTCGCATGGCGCCTTGAGCACCCAGACGATGTGCGGCCTGCGCTTCAAAGGGCGAACAAGACGGCTCCCCGTGCCGCAGTGCCAGCCTCCGCACCGAAGATGGCGCAGACTGCTGCCAAGCAACATTAGCCGCCGCTGGTCGGCAAATTTGCACGCGGGGCCGGGGCGGCGGGTGCCTACCGCCCGTTCATCCGCTTGCCGACTTCCTCGAATTCCTCGCACGACGCCATCGGCGGCAGCGGGATGATGCGCGAGGGCGTGTGCATCCCCGTGAGCAGTTCCATGCGACCGCAGTGGTGCTCGACGAGTGCGGAGCAGCTCTCCACCCAGTCGCCGCAATTATAGTAATTCACGCCTCCGATAACGCGGACGATGGGCGCGTGGATGTGGCCGCAGACGACGCCGTGGACGTTGTCCTTTTCCCCAAAGCGCACGATGGCCTCCTCGAATTTCCCCACATAGTTGACGGCGCTCTTTACCTTCTGTTTCGCATACGCGCTGAGCGACCAGTAGCCGAGGCCGAACATGCGTCGGAGGAAATTCAGCGGGCGGTTCAGCCAAAGGAGGAACTGGTAGCCGACATCGCCGAGGAGTGCGAGCCAGCGCGCATTTTGCACCACGGTGTCGAGCTCATGGCCGTGGATGACCAGCAGGCGCGTGGCGTCGGCTGTGGTGTGGATGGCGCGTTCCTGCACGATGATGCCGCCGTATTCGCCGTGGTAGTTGGCCAGGAATTCATCGTGATTGCCGGGAATGTAGATGATGCGCGTGCCCTTGCGCCCGGCGCGGAGGAGCTTCTGGATGACATCATTGTGAGCCTGCGGCCAATAGATGCCGCGCTTGAGGGACCAGACATCTATGAGGTCGCCGACGACATAGAGGGTCTCAAACTCATTGTCCTTGAGGAAGGCGAGCAGAGCATCGGCCTGGGCGCCGCGGGTGCCAAGGTGAACATCGGAAATCCAGCCGGTGCGATAGTGTTGCATGGGAGATTGGACGGGACTTATTCACGCTTGTTCACAACAGACAAAGGGTAACTGTGCTGAACACGCAGGTTTAACCAGTCCTCCGCAATTCCGGCACATGACTGTCACATCGGGTGCAGTTGAACGCCCAAACTGGATGCGCCTTGATGTTCTTTGGAACTGAATTCCGGGCGTGCATTGTCACCGCAATGTCAACATCGAGTCGCACGTCCGTAACAATGCGCGTGTAGCAGTGCGACGTGAATTGCAACCAGTCATCCATCATTCAACCGCCGCCGCCACGAATGCGTCGCTTTCGTCGCATCGTGGTGCAATGCGGACCGGGCCGCGGAGCGGATGGCGCACACTCCTTCGCGCAATGAGTGGCGACAAGGCGGAATCCATCATCCTCGTCGCGGTGCATGAAGAAGGGATCGCGGCGCTGATCCATTCGAACCTTGTGAATACCGGATTCCAAGTCGTCCACGCGGGCGATGCGATCGGGGTGCTGGCGAAATCGCGGGAGCTGAAGCCGGCGCTAATCGTCCTCGACATGATGCTCCCCGGCATCCCAGGGAAAGAGGTGCTGCGGACGCTGAAGTCCACATCGGGAACGAGCGGCACCCCGGTGATCGTGGTTTCCGAGCGCTCGGAGGAGATTGATCGCATCATTGCCCTGGAACTCGGGGCGGATGATTACGTGGTGAAACCCTTCAGCCCACGGGAACTTGCCTTGCGTGTGCGCGCCATTCTCTCGCGGCGCTCGATGCAGCAGCCGAAGCCTACACGGGTGAGCATCGGCAGACTGAAGCTCGATTTGGAAAACAGAGCCGTCTCTGTGAATGGGAAGCCTGTGGAGCTGAGCGCGCTGGATTTCCGGCTGATGACGGTGCTCATGACTGCGCTAGGCCGGGTCGTCTCCCGCGACCAACTGATCGAGTCAGCGTGGGGCTCTGAGAGCGAAATTTCAACGCGCACGGTGGATACGCAGTTGCGCCGACTGCGCGCAAAGTTGGGCTCGGCGGCGGAGCAAATCGAAACGGTGCGCGGCTTTGGATACCGGCTGGCTGAGTAGCCGCGGCAGTGCAAACGGACATGAAAGGCGACAATCCACCATCATCCACGCGACCTGACTCGGCATCGTCACGGATGTGTCGCAATTTGGCCGTATGGCTATTTGGAGACACGGACGCGGCGGGTTTTTCCTCGGAGAATGTGGTCGATGCCGGGGGTGTCACACATTCGACACTCAAAGGTCACAATGCGTTGCTTGCCGGTTTTCAGCAACAGGTGCGATACGGCGCACAGATTTTTCGAACAATGAAACCTTCACGCACTCCCCGCATTTTTCCGCCACTGCGGATGTGCGCGATCGCGGTGATCTGCGGCGGCACGGCGTGCGGTGCAGAATTGCCCGTGACGCCACCGGCGGAGGCGCAGCAGAAGATTTTCATCCGCGAGATTCGCGTGGCCGGGACGCAAACACTGCCGCGCCTCGAAGTTGAGGAGGCGGTGTATCCGTTCCTCGGGCCGGGGCGCACGTTCACCGATGTCGAAGGGGCGCGCGCGGCGCTGGAGAAGGCGTATCACGAGAAGGGCTACAAGGCGACGCAGGTGGTGATTCCCGAGCAGACCGGCGCGGGCGGGCTGGTGCTCTTGCAGGCGTTCGAGGGGAAAGTGGGATCGCTGCGTGTGAAGGGCGCGAAGTATTTCCTGCCGAGCCGCATCCGGCAGGCAGCGCGTTCGTTGGCCGAGGGCAAGGTGATCAATTTCAACGACGTGACGCGCGATATCGTCGCGCTGAACAAGTCCGCGGATCGCACCGTGGATCCGAAGCTCACGCCATCGGGCGAGCCGGGCGTATTCGATGTGGAGCTGAACGTGAAGGACACGCTGCCCCTGCATGGCCGCGTGGAGCTGAACAACCGCCGCGCCCCGAACACGACCGCCTTGCGCGTGAACGCCTCGCTGAGCTACGCGAACCTCTGGCAGCTCGGTCACACCATCGGCGGCTCAATGCAGATCTCACCCGAGAACCAGAGCGAGGTGAAGGTCTTCTCCGGATTCTACATCTGGCGCTTCGCCGATCCCGACTGGCTGAGCGTGCTCGTGAGCTACACAAAGCAGGACAGCAACGTCTCCTCGCTCGGTAGCTCGACGGTGCTCGGAAAAGGCGAAATCCTAGGCGTGCGCGCCATCGCCACGCTGCCGGGCGCGGACAATTTCTTCCATTCGTTCAGCGCGGGCTTCGACTACAAGCAATTCAACCAGACGCTGAACACCGGCACGCTGAGCGACGTGACGCCCGTCACGTATTTCCCCGTGAGCTTCTCGTGGGACGGGACATGGATTCACAAAAAGGAAACCATCGTGGACGGCAAGAAGGAGGACAAGGTGACGGGCACGACCGAGATGAGCGCGGGCGTGACGGCAAACTTGCGCGGCCTCGGCAGCAGCGTTGCCGCGCTGGATCGCAACCGCTTCGGCTCGGATGGAAACTTCTTCTACTTCCGCGGCGAAGTCGCGCACACGGCGAAGCTGCGCAAGGACTGGGAGCTGTTCCTGAAAGTCCACGGTCAGGCATCCGACCAGCCGCTCGTGAACAGCGAGCAGGCGGCGGGCGGCGGCATGGGCACCGTGCGCGGCTACATCGAGGCGGAGGCCGTGGGCGACAACGCGATTTTCAGCACCGTCGAGCTGCGCACGCCCTCGCTGCTGCGCGAAGTGCGCAAGGGCGGCGATGCAAAGAAGCCCGAAGATCGCACGGGCAACGAGTGGCGCTTCTACACGTTCTTCGACGCTGGCACGATCACGCTGCACAAGCCGCTGCCGCAGCAGACATCGAGCTACAAGCTCGCGAGCTTCGGGCTCGGGACGGAGCTGCAGCTCAACAAACACTTTCACGCCATCGCCGAGCTGGCTCTGCCGCTCAAGGCGATCGGGGAGACCAGCGTGCATGAGGCGCGCGTGAACTTCCGGCTCTGGGCGGACTTTTAAAAAATCACCATGGACATCGCACGAAACAAGACGGCCAATTTCATCCGCACACTGCTCGGCGCAGTGGCGTTCCTCGAACTCTGCTCCAGCGCGCTCGCTGGAGGACCATGGTGGGACAAGGCGTGGACATCGCGGAAAAAAATCACCGTGGATGCCTCGGCCAGCGGTGCGAACATCACCGAGCCCGTCGGCGGCGCGACGGTGCTGCTGCGGCTCTACGATGCGACTTTCACATTCGCTTCCGCAAAGGAGGATCTCGGCGATCTGCGCTTCGTGTCCGAGGACGACAAGACGGTGCTGCCGCACCACGTCGAGAAACTCGACTCGCTCATGGGCGAGGCGCTCGTGTGGGTGAAGGTGCCCGACCTCAAGCCGGGCGCGAAGAATTCGTTCTGGATGTATTTTGGCTCCGGCGATCCGAAGGCCGTGAAGTCCGAGGACTCCCGCGCCTGCTACGATGCGGACACGGTGCTCGTGTTCCATTTCACCGAAAGCGGCGCGCCCGCAGCGGACGCGACGAAGAATGCGAACGTCGCGGAAAATCCCGGCACGCGCGCCGAGGGTGCGATTGGCGGCGGCGTCAGCTTCAATGGCAAGAATGCAGTGAACATCGTCGCATCCGCATCGCTCGTGTGGAGCGCGAATGCGCCGCTCACGATCAGCGCGTGGGTGAAGCCCGGCGCACCGAAGGCGGATGCGGAAATTTTCAGCCGCAAGGAAGGCGGAAGCTCGCTCGTGATCGGCGCAAATGCAGGCACGCCGTATGTCGAGATCAACGGCCAGCGTGGTGCCGGCAAGGAGGCGCTCGCACCGGGACAGTGGGCGCACTTCGCACTCGTATGCGACGGCGCGAAGACGACGCTCTACGTGAACGGCGAACTCGCCGCCGCAGTCGGCGCGGGACTCCCGGCGCTGAACAGCAACATCACTCTCGGCGGCGGCTTCACCGGCGACTTCGACGAATTGCAAATCCAACAAGTCGCGCGCCCCGTCGGCTTCATCCAGCTCGCGGCATTTTCGCAGAGCGGCGAGAAGGTCGCGAAGACGCTCACCTTCGCCGACGTCGAGCAGCCGACGGACTGGCTGAGCTGGCTGAAGAGCGGGACATTCGGAGTCATCATTGGCAACCTCACGTTCGACGGCTGGCTGGTCATCATCATCCTCGCGATCATGGCGGTGATTAGCTGGTATGTGATGGTCAACAAGGTGCGCTACCTGAACGGCATCTCCTCGGGCAACGAGGTCTTCATGAAGCAATGGCGCGACGTGGTGTCCGACCTCACGGTGCTCGATGCCGGCGGCGACCCGGAAAAGACGCGCACGCTCGGCGGGCGACTGACCGCCGCGACGGCGAAGAAGATCCGCCATTCCTCCGTCTATCGCATCTACCACATCGGCGTGGAGGAAGTACGGCACCGCATCGAGGAAGATCGCAAGCGTGGCGTCGAGCGCGGCCTCTCGGGTCGTTCGATCCAGTCGGTGCGCGCAAGCCTCGATGGCGGTCTCGTCCGCGAGACACAGAAAATCAACAAGCTGATCGTGATGCTCACCATCTGCATTTCCGGTGGCCCGTTCCTCGGGCTGCTCGGCACGGTCGTCGGCGTGATGATCACCTTCGCCGCGGTCGCCGCCGCGGGCGAGGTGAATGTGAACGCCATCGCGCCGGGCATCGCCGCCGCGCTGCTCGCGACCGTCGCCGGCTTGGCCGTCGCGATTCCAGCGCTCTTCGGCTACAATTACATCCTCTCCCGCGTGAAGGACGCGAAGGACGACATGCACATCTTCATTGATGAGTTCGTCACGCGCATGGCGGAATTTTACAAGGAGAAGAAAGACTAGGGCCTCTCATGCACTTTCAAACGACGATGTATCGAGGGCCAAAGGCCCGGCCACAAGCCGGCCCAGGGCATCGCCCTGGGAAGACGGTCCCTCAAGGACAAAGCCCTGAAAGGGCGAGACAATGTGTGCCGCCCCTCCAGGGCTTTGTATTTATTGAACGCAAAACCCAGGGCGGCACTCGTTCCTCGCCTACCCTGGGCTGGCTTGTTTGCGCACCGTTGGTGCTCATTCCAGATGCGCTTCAAAGTGGGCGACAGACTCCAAACTGCGGCTGAGGCGACACCATGCAAGTCCAGGACGACAAGCCATACGACGACATCAACATCACGCCGATGTTGGATCTCGCTTACGTGCTGCTCGTGATTTTCATCCTCATGTGCACAGCCACGGTGCAGGGCATCAAGGCGAACCTCCCGCGCGGCGGCGCGTCGTCGAGCACGCCTTCGAAGAACAAAATCCAGTCCATCGGGATTTCGCCGGAGAACAAGATCGCGCTGAACAACGTCGAGGTGACCATCGAGCAGCTCCGCGCGCAGCTCGCGCAGGCGAAGGCCGCGAATCCTGCGGTGCAGGTCGTGGTGAAAGGCGAGAGCCTCACGCAATACGCGACCGTCGTGCAGGTGCTGAACACGCTCGCGACACTCGGCATCAGCCAAGTCGGACTCGCCACGAAAGCCTCAAAACGCTGACGCCATGCAAGTCCAGGACGACAAGCCATACGACGACATCAACATCACGCCGATGCTCGATCTCGCGTACGTGCTGCTCGTGATTTTCATCCTCATGTGCACGGCGTCCGTGCAGGGCCTGAAGGTCGCGCTGCCCGAGGGCAGCAGCGCGGCGAAGAGCCTCGCAGGGCAGAAGCTCCAGGCGATCACCGTGAGCAAGGATGGCAAGTTTTACCTCAACACCCAGCAGGTGAGCCTCGTGGATCTTGAGAGCCGGCTCGGCTCGGCAAAGGCGGCGTTCCCGATGATGCAGGTCGTGGTGAAGGGCGACGCGACGACGAATTACCAGGGCATCATGGACGTGCTGAATGTGGCCGGTCAGCTCGGCATCACGCAGGTCGGACTCGCGACTAAGAACGCAAGCAAATGAAGACCGAACTCGAAGACACCAAACACGCACACGACCCCGGCAACACGGCCACGCTTTCCAAGCCGAAGGCCGCGCCCGCGCATTCGGCCTGGGACGATCAGGAGGAGGAAAAAACGGCGTTCCAAAAATACCGCCTGCCGGTCATTGCCGGGATCATCCTCGCGACGGGCATCGGATTTGTCGCGAAGTCGCTCTCTGGGAAATCTTCCGCGCCGCCGCCGAAGCAGGAGGTGATGATGGTCACCACCGTCGCTCAGCCGACACCGCCGCCGATCGCGACACCGCCTCCCCCGCCGCCGATGGAAGTGAAGAAGGAGGAGATGGTCGTGGAGGAAAAGCAGGAGGACGCGCCGCCCGATCCGACGCCACAAGTTGAGACCGCACTGAAGGGCAGCGGCAACACGGGCATGGTCCTGAAGTCAGGAAATGGCAGCGGAGTCTTTGCGCAGCGCAGCGCCGCAAATGCCGACGCGATGCGCCGCAGCGCATACGCGGGCAAGGTGAAGTCGCGCATCCAGCAGGCGCTCGAAGGCAACGCCCGCACGCGCAAGGCAGGCATGATGATCGAGGTGCGCGTGTGGCCCGATGTCACCGGCCGCATCACGCGTGCGAAGCTCAACAATTCCACTGGCGACAGCGCGCTCGATGCGCTCATCCGCGACGAGATTCTCACGGGCATCCAGATGTCCGAACCGCCCCCGGAAGGAATGCCGACGCCCATCATCATGCGCATCACCGCGCGACGTCCCAATTAATTCACAACGACAGGAAACACTGAGGAAAAACTGAATGGCTCACGAAAAGCACAAGCTCAACCCGCGCATCGTCCTCGCGGTGGCATCCACACTTTGCGCAACCAGCATGGCGCAGGACACGCCCGCGAAACCGCCTGAAGCACCAGCGCCCGCTGCGGAAAAACCGGCGACGGCCGCAGCGCTGAAAGCCGCCGACGCCGCCGCGCCTGCGGCGGATGAGGGAAAGCCGAAGCTGCCCGTGCAGGCCGTGCCTGCGCCGGCGGAGCTGGATACGATGAGCCTCCTCGGCAAGGACAGGGCAACGTCGAACGTGACGATCAACCTCATCAACCGCATGGTCAAAAAGGGCCTGCTGGACAAGGAAGAGGCGGCGGATCTGATCGCGCAGTCGGAGCAGGATGTGGTCATCGCCCGCAACCAAGTGCGCGACGATGCGCAGATTGCGACACAGATGGTCATCCAGGAAGCGGTGACGAGGAAGGTCATCCCAAATCTCGATCCGATGTTCGATGACGCGTTGCGCGTGACTTACATTCCCGAGACGGTGAAGAAGCAGATCAAGGACGACCTGCGCGCGGAACTCGCAGCGGAAGCCAAGACGCAGGGCACTGCGCTGCCGAAGGGGCTCCCCGAGTGGATCACGCGCTTCCGCGTGAAGGGCGACATCCGCATCCGCTCGGAATTCGACAGCTTCCCCGCTGGCAACGACAACACCGGTGCGTTCCCGAATTTCAACGTGATCAACACCGGCCAGCCGTTCGATATCGCAGGCACCGTCTTCTCGCCGCAGCTCAATGTGGACCAGGACCGCACGCGCTTCCGCCTCCGCATGCGCATGAGCGCGGAAGTGGACATGGGCGAGGGCTGGACCGCGGGCGTGCGGTTCGCGACCGGGCAGAACAATTCACCGGTCTCCGTGAACCAGACGATGGGCCTCGCGAACCAGGCGCAGGGCGGCAATTTCAGCAAGTACGCCATCTGGCTCGAACGCGCATTCCTGAAGTACGAGCTGGGTGAGGATCCGAACCGTCACCTCACCGCGCTCCTCGGCCGTTTCGAGAATCCGTTCTTCGGAGCAGGCGATGTGATGTGGGACGACGACCTCGGCTTCGACGGCATCGCCCTCAGCGGGCGCTATCAGATCACGAAAGGCATCACGCCCTTCGGCACTGTGGGCGCGTTCCCGGTGTTCAATACCGACTTCAATTTCGCGTCGAATTCACCCGCGAAGTTCAAGAGCGTGGACAAGTATCTTTACGGCGGACAGCTCGGCGTGGAGTTCAAGCCGAAGGACAATCTGGATGTGAAAATCGCCGTCGGCTACTTCCACTTTGACGGCGTCGAGGGGCGAAGATCCACGCCATTCACACCGCTCTCGATCTTGGACCAGGGCGACACGGACGAGACGCGCCCTTCCTTTGCGCAAAAGGGCAACACCGCCATGGCGCTGCGCGACATCATCCCGGATGCGTCGAACAACTTCGGCACGATCAACCAGTGGCAGTATTTCGGCCTCGCCTCAAAGTTCCGCCCGCTCGTGTTCTCGGGCCGCCTGGACTACAACGGCTTCGAGCCCGTCCAGATCTCGCTCATCGGCGACTACATCAAGAACCTCGGCTGGGATCGCGCGGCCATCGAGAGGAAGGCCGTGAACAACCGCGGCACCGTGACCGCCGCGAACCCGAACGGCTCCTACGAGGGTGGCGACACCGCGTGGATGCTTGCATTGCGCGCGGGCAAGCCCGTCTTCGAGAAACGCGGCGACTGGCAGGCCGGCGTCAGCTACCGCCACATCGAGTCCGACGCGGTCGTGGACGGCTTCAACGACTCGGTGTTCGGCTTTGGCGGCACGAACGTGAAGGGCTTCACGCTCTTCGGCAGCTACGCCACATCCGCACGGACGTCGATCTCGATGCGCTGGATGAGCGCGAGCGAGATCGCAGGCCCGCCGCTGAAGTCGGACATCATCATGATTGATTTCGGAGGAAAATTTTAAGCCATGACCATGAAGCTCCACGCATTTTTCGCTCTCGCTCTTTTCGCGTTCGCCGCGCCGCTTGCGGCTCAGAACGCCAGCGCGCCATCCGTCGAGTCGCGGCTGCGCGAACAGATCAAGTCAGTGACAAGCCAGCTCAGGACGGCTGAGACGGAGAAAGCGACACTCCAGACCGAAAAAGCGGCGCTCGAGGAAAAGGTGAAAGCCAGCGCGGCGGCAGTCGTGAAACTCGACAAGGATCTCACCACGGAGACTGAGCGCGCGAAGAAGGAAGGCGAGACGCTGCGAACCAAGATCACGGAGAAGGAAGCCGAACTCGCGCAGAAGCAGGCGGAACTTGCGAAGGCGACGGATTTCGGGACCAAGGCTGCGGACCTTGCGCGCAAGACCGATGCAGCGCGGAGCAAGCTCGATGCAGAGAACATCCTGCTGAAGCGCATCGTCGCCGATCAGCGCACGAAGAACGGGAAGATGTTCGAGATCGGGAACGAGATTCTCACGCGGTATCAGAAGTTCGGATTCGGCACGGCGATCACGTCGCGTGAGCCGTTCGTGGGCATCACGCGTGCGAAGCTGGAGACGCTTGTGGAGGAATACGGTGGCAAGATCGCCGAGCAGCGGATCAAGGCCGTGGGCGAAACGCCTGTCGCGAAATCTTCACAAGAGGCATCGAAGAAGCCCAAGGCCGCGCCGTCTGATACGCGCCGTCCGAAAGATTAGTGTTCGGCCAAACCCAAAATTCCGAGTGAACCCGCAACGCCAGCGACACAGCGAGCATCAGGAACAGAGAATTTGCGCGCGTCCATTCGCGCGAAGGCGGAACTCCCCGCGCTGCCTGTTCCGATTCTCCGCGGCGCTCGGTGTGTGCGTCACGCTCGCGATCACGCTGACTGCAAACGGGCGCGACATTCTGCGCGGGGGCAGCGGCGGGAATTCCGTGCCGAGCGCGCAGGGCATCGCGACCGGCGCATCAAGCGGGGCGGTGGCGAGCCAGGCGCGTGCGAATGCGATGGATGCGATGGCGCGGACGACGCGCGCATTGCAATCCGTGCAGGCGATGCAGACGGCAGCCCGTGCCGCTGCGATCACGGGACCGAACCATCTCGGCATGAATCCGAACATGCCGGCGGTGCAACTTCCGAATGTGCCGAACGGAATTATCGCCGGCGGATTGGTGCCGGATTCGGGCTTGCCCGCTGCGGGCACTAAGCCCGGTTCGTTTGTGATGCCGCCATCATGGAGGGGCGTCGGTGAACTTTCGCAGGCATCCGACGGATCTCCCGGCGGCACGACGACTGTCAACGTGAAGCAGACTTCGCAGCAGGCGATCCTGAACTGGAACAAGTTCAACATCGGCAAGCAGACGAAGCTGAACTTCGATCAGAGCGCGGGTGGCGCGAATGCGGGGCAGTGGATCGCGTTCAACAAGGTGAATGATCCGTCCGGCGTGCCATCGCAGATCCTCGGATCGATCACAGCGCAAGGGCAGGTGTATGTGATCAACCAGAACGGCATCATCTTCGGCGGATCGTCGCAGGTGAATGCGCGCGCGCTTGTGGCGTCGTCGCTGCCGATCAACGACAACCTCGTGAAGCAGGGGCTGCTGAACAACCGCGATGCGCAGTTTCTGTTTTCCTCCCTTTCGGTTCCGGGCGGTTCGGATGGGACGTCGGCCTTCGTGCCCGCTCCGCCGCCCGCGGGAAAAATCGGCGCAGTCACCGTGCAGAAGGGCGCGCAGATCAGCAGCACGCAGAGCGGCGACGGCAACGGCGGGCGCGTGATGCTCGTCGGGCCGGAGGTCACCAACGATGGCACGATTTCGACGCCCGGAGGACAGACCGTCCTCGCCGCGGGCAATCAGGTCGCGATCGCGGCCCATGCATCGAACGACCCGAGCCTGCGCGGAATTGACGTATGGGTGGGCCGCGTCGAGACCGACGCGGGGACCGCGACGAACAGCGGCATCATTTCCGCACCGACGGGAGCCATCACGATCGCCGGACGCACGGTGAACCAGAATGGCATCGCGGACAGCACGACAAGCGTTAGCCTCAATGGGCGCATTGATCTCATCGCGAGCTATGGCGCGGTCGGAAATCCGAACTACGACAATTCGGGCACCCAGGGATCTGGCAGGGCACCATTCCTGAACCAGTTCACGGGCACCGTCACCTTCGGGAACGGGAGCGCGACACAGGTTCTGCCGGACTACGCGAGCAGCAAGAGCGTGCCCGGCACAGCGCTGCCGCAGAACTCGCAGGTGAATGTCGAGGGCCTCGCCATTCACGTCGGTCAGAATGCGACGATCCTCGCGCCGAGCGGCAATGTCTCAATGCGCGCGGGCGTGTGGCCTTACACGGATGCGGGTGGGAATGGCACGACGCTGAACACGGACGGCTCGGAGGAGTCCGGCCTTGCCAGTTACTTTTCCTCCACGGGCCAGCGGTTTCTTTTTACCGGCGGACAGGTCTATCTGGACACCGGGTCGCTCATCAATGTGGCCGGCAGCACGGAGGTTTTCGTGCCTTTGTCGCAGAGCATCCTTTCGGTGGAATTCCGCGGGTCCGAATTTGCGGATTCGCCCCTCCAGCGGACGAGTTCCATCCGGGGTGCGGAGATCACGTTGGACGTCCGCCGCAGCGGCGTGAGCGACGGGCGCTACTGGGTGGGCACGCCGCTCGGCGACGCGACCGGGCTGGTGGGAATCATCGAGCGCAATGTCACGCAGCTCACGGTGAACGGCGGGACGGTGGACATCCAGTCCGGCGGTTCCGCGGTCGTGCGCAGCGGAGCGACCATTGATGTCTCGGGAGGCTACTACCGGTATGAGGGCGGCATGGTGCAGACCACGAGGCTGCTGCGCGGGAACAATCTAATCGAGATTCACAACGTGCTGCCCAGCCAGACCTACGACGGCATCTACACCGGCACATTTGCAGTAGAGCATTCGCGCTGGGGTGTCACGCGGACTTTTGCCACGCCTTGGATGACCGGCAGGCATTACCAGGCGGCCTACAACGGAGGCGGAAATGGCGGCACGCTCAATCTGACCGCCGCCAGCATGGCAGTGGACGGGACGCTGCTCGGGCTGACCGTGGATCAGCCGCGCGGAGTGGCGGCATCGCCGGAACTGAGCAGCCTCGGCTTTCATTTTGCCGCCGAGCGGAAATATGACACCGGCTCGAACACCTTCAGCATCATCACCACGTCGCCGACTCCACCGGCGATTACTTTTGGCAGCCAGGCCCTGGCATCCATCCCCGCTTTCACGCTTGTAAACGATGTCCCTGTCGCACTGCCGGCGGAGCGTCTCGCGTCGTTCGTCCTAGCGCCCAGTTTGCTGACGGACGGCGGCTTCGGCCACCTCACCGTCGAGAACTACGAGGGATCCGTCCTCGTGCCAGCCGGCGTCCCGCTCACCACTTTGCCGCACGGCTCCATCACACTGAGCGGGGCAAATGTGAGCGTGCAGTCGCAGCTCAGCGCGCCGGGCGGGCATCTGAGTTTCACCGCGTATGCATTCTCACCGGCCTTTGCGGCGCTGTTTCCGTTGGAGAACATCATCGGTGCGCTCGCGCCGGTTCCGAATGGCACGCGCGGCTTTTTCACTCTCACGCCCGGTGCCTCGCTCAGCACGCGCGGGCTGCTTACGGACGATCGCATCGGCAGCGCGGGCGCATTCACGCAGCCGATTGTGCTGAATGGCGGCAGCATCGAAATCAATTCATACAGCGCGAGCCTCGCTTCCGGCAGTTCCATTGATGTCTCCAGCGGTGTCTCCGTCGGCCTAGGCGGAACGGTGACTTTCGGCAACGCGGGCAAAATCACGATCCACACCGGCAGGGATCCGGGAATGGCGACGGTGGTCGGCGGCCAGCTTGCGCTCGGCTCGGTGCTCTCCGGCTATGCCGGGACCGGGATGACGGGGGGAACCCTCAATATTCAGTCCGGCAGGATTCAGATCGGCGGATCCGCGACTTCCAGTTCGGTGCTCCTCCTGCCCGCCGATTTTTTCAGCCGTGGCGGATTCACGAATTACGCACTCGACGCATTCGGAGCGCCTGGCACCGGTGGGGCGGCGGATTACGAAGCTGCGATCACCGTCGCGCCGGGCACCACGATTCGCGCGACGGCGGGAACGCTAGCGCTCACGCCGGCCACCCGGGCCTTTCAGGGACTTCGGTTCGGCCCGGTGCTCCGTGAGGAAGGGCTGCGCTCGCCGGTGAACATCAGCTTCTCGGCATCCGGCGCGGACGATCCGTTCACCCCCGACATTCTTGAGATTCGCGGCGACATCGTTGTCGGTCAGAGATCGTCCATCCGCACGGATGCGGGAGGGAAGATTTCGTTCACGGGGCAGACAGTTTCGATACACGGATCCGTGCAGGCTCCCGGCGGGAGCATCACTGTCTCGGGTGCGGGTAGTTTTCCGGTGAGTCCGGATGACGCGGTCCTCGCTCCCGCGGCGCTCCCGACCGTGGTTATCGGGCCTGGGGCCGTCCTTTCAGCCGCGGGCACCACCGTCTATGTCCCGGATGCATTCGGTCGTCGCACGGGGAACGTCTTCGCCGGGGGCAGGATTTCCGTGGCCGGGAACATCGTCGCCAGCGCCGGGGCGACACTCGATGTCTCCGGCACCACGGCCACCTTCGATGCCCATCCGAACACGCTCGGCAACATCGGTACGGTGAAAGTCCCCTTGAGCAGCGGACTGACGTCCCCTCGCTGGGCGCTGCAGACGGTGCCTCTGACCACCGACACGAATGGTGGCACGATCGATTTGGAGGGATCCCGGATGCTCTTTTCGGATGCGACGCTTCTGGGCCGTGCGGGCGGGCCGACCGCCACTGGCGGCGCGCTGTCGGTTTTCTCCGGGAGATTCTACGGAGCGAGTCCCTTACAGACGAGCGCCGACACCAACCTCATCGTCACGCAGAATGGAATCACGATCCCGGCGACGAACCCGAATCCAAGAATCGGCGTCGCCATCCGCGATAACGCCGGGAATGTGCTCCCCGGGATGGGCTATTTTGCCGTGGACCGTTTCACCGCTGGTGGCTTCGACTCGCTGGACCTTGGC
>Ga0315909_10004218_pt1 | contig 17089 bp, 21 predicted proteins | sample LakEriMetagenome_11_FD_203527 | JGI IMG/M metagenome (GOLD analysis project Ga0315909, IMG submission 203527) | Freshwater fungal communities from buoy surface, Lake Erie, Ohio, United States - Buoy 2 MA125 | ecosystem: Environmental > Aquatic > Freshwater > Lake | place: USA: Lake Erie, Ohio...
AATGTTCCAAATCGAGCGCGAAGCTAATGCTATCGCAAAACGTACTCGTCGCGGTAAGGGTAACATGCTAATCTGCTCGTCAGACGTAGCTTCTGCTCTTCAGATGGCTGGCGTTCTTGATTACACTCCAGCTCTTAACAGCAACAACCTACAGATCGATGATACTGGTGCTACTTTTGCTGGTATTCTAAACGGTCGCATCAAGGTCTACATCGATCCATACACCACTGGTAACTATCTAACCATGGGTTACAAAGGTGCTTCGGCATTCGATGCTGGTCTATTCTACTGCCCATACGTTCCTCTACAAATGGTTCGTGCGGTTGGTGAAGATACCTTCCAACCAAAAATTGGCTTCAAGACCCGTTATGGCGTCGTAGCAAATCCATTCTCTCGTGGTGCTACTGCTTCTGATGGTTCGTTGGTTGTAGATTCTAACGTCTACTACCGTCGCCTATTGGTTGACAACTTGATGTGATTTAGCCGTTTCTTATCTAGTTTTTACTAGAAAAGACGAAAGTATAAATAGACCTGAGGAAACTCGGGTCTATTTTTTTACAGGAGATTATTATGGAAAAGTACGGATTTGTCTACTTGTGGCACGACGCTAAGAAGAATATGTTCTACGTTGGTTGTCACTGGGGTACAGAAAACGATGGTTATGTTTGCAGTTCGCCGTGGATGTTAAAGGCATATAAGCGAAGACAACATGACTTCAGAAGAAGAATACTGATTAACAATATAGCTGATAAAGAAACTATGTTCTCAGAAGAATTGAAACTCTTACAGAAAATTAAACCAGAAGAAATACGAAGCAAATACTACAATTTGCATATTGGTCCTAGAACACATTGGTCTGCCACTCCTAACGCCAAATCTATCGCCAAGAAATCAGGCGATGCTCGCAAGGGTAAATCGCTTGGTCCTTGTTCTGCAGAAAAAGCCAAGAAGATCTCCGAAGCCAAAAAAGGCAAGTCATTCTCTGACCAACACAAAGAAGCCTTGAAGGTGTCTAGAGCAAAACAAGTATTCAGCGAAGAATCAAACAAGAAGCGTTCAGAAAGCCTGAAGAAAGCATACGCTGAAGGCAGACGAGCGCCATTCCATAAAGGAAAACCAAAACTCGTACGTCTGTGTCTTGAATGCTGCGCAGCGACTCCATCAAGAAGAGCACTATACTGCCTAGAACACCGATATACTGCAATGAATAAAACTAGAGCCAATCTCGCAGATTCAAAATGGGCTAATTCCAAAGCCTAAATAATAAGTGCCAATTAGGAAACCATCATGAGCGTCACAAACGAACCTACAAACAAAAACTTTCTATCGCCGTTAGGTTTTGATTTTAGAATCAAGAAACTTCCGACGACCAACTTTTTTGTTACTCGCGCAAATGTACCTGGATTTAATCTAGGCGTCGTAGAGTCACCTACACCTTTCGTTAGAATGCCAATTCCTGGAGATAAAATTCAGTTCAATGAACTGCAAGTCACATTTAAGATTGACGAAGATATGAAGAACTATCTTGAAATCTTCAATTGGATTATGGGAATGGGGTTTCCTGAAAAGTATGACCAGTATGCAGCACTCAAAAACAAAGCAAGAGGATCTGGTGAAGGAATATACTCCGATGGCATATTGACAATTATGACTTCTGCCATGAATCCTAATATTGAATTCACATTTAAGAATGCATTTCCTTATAGTCTAACTGATGTAGAGTTTAATACTTCGTCAGCAGACGTCGAATATCTAGAAGCAACCGTTGGCTTTCGATTCGAGCTGTTTACAGTAAACGCGCTTTAATTTTACTAATTCGCTATTGTAGCGTATAATATGATGGAGTACTCTCCATCTACGGATATATTATGAAACTTGAAGAAATCTTTGAAATGTGGGCTAAAGACAGCGACATTGACCGAACCGAACTTGGTAAGGAATCGCTGAAGATCGCAAAACTCCACTACAACTATTATCGCATCTTCTCTAACGAGCGTCTATTGCTCAAGAAGATGGAAACTGAGCACAAGCAACTCTACAAAGATAAAGCTGAATGGTTCAACGGAATCATGGAACCAGACCGTCTAAAAGAACTTGGCTGGCAGCCTAACTATCTAAAGATTATGAAATCGGAACTACCGATGCATATTGACTCTGACGCAGACATAATCAAAAGCACATTACGAATCGCCGTTCAACAAGAGAAAGTTGACGTGCTAGAGTCAATCATCAAATCACTAAATGGTCGTGGCTATAATATCAAGTCAGCTATCGACTGGGAAAAGTTTAAGACAGGCATGTAATGAGTAAGATTATACTAGAACCAATCGACGAAGCGTTCATTCGATTCAACTGCGAAGCATGGCTTGCGCAGGAATTGTCAGACCACTTTACGTTCATGGTTCCAGGTGCTCAGTTTATGCCAGCTGTTCGTAACAAGATTTGGGATGGAAAAATCAGATTGGCCAACCTAATGACTAAGTCAATCTACAAGGGATTGATTCCATACATCGTAAAGTTTGCGCAAGACCGCGACTATGAATTAGAAATACATAAAGACCTGCATGTAATAAGCGACGAAACCGACGAAGACTTCGATAAGTTTATTGCTTCGCTAAAGCTACCATTCAATCCTCGTCAATATCAAGTTGACGCGTTTATGCACGCAGTAAGAAACCACAGAGGTATGATGCTTTCGCCTACTGCTTCTGGTAAGTCGTTAATCATCTATATGGTAAGCAGATGGTTCAAGGAACAGCGCAAACTAATCATCGTTCCTACTACTTCGCTTGTCTATCAGATGCAGTCTGACTTCGTTGGCTACGGTCACGAAGAAAAAGACATACACATTATTATGTCAGGTAAAGAGAAACTTTCAAATGCGCCAGTAGTCATAACTACATGGCAGTCAATCTACAAACTACCGAAGAGTTGGTTTGAACAGTTCGGTGTTGTAATAGGCGATGAAGCGCATCTATTCAAAGCTAAGTCGCTCGCTTCCATTATGGAGAAGCTGAACGGCTGCAAGTATCGTTTTGGGTTTACTGGTACGCTAGACGGTACACAGACTCACAAGCTAGTTCTTGAAGGTTTGTTTGGCGCAGTAAAGAAAGTGACAACGACTGCAAAACTAATCGAAGATAATCATCTGTCGAAGTTCAAGATTAAATGTCTGGTTCTGAAACACTCAGCAGCTGAGAAGAAACTGATGGCTCGTAAGACCTATCAAGAAGAAATGGATTATCTGGTTCGTCACGATGGACGTAATAAGTTTATCAGCAAACTAACTCTATCGCTCGAGGGCAATACGTTAGTATTGTTTCAATATGTCGATAAGCACGGTAAAGATTTGTACAAACAAATTAAAGACAAAGCCCATGACAAGCGTCATGTATTCTTTGTTCATGGCGGTGTAGACGCAGAAGACCGAGAAACAATTCGTAAAATTGTGGAGACAGAAAAAGACGCTATCATTATCGCGTCCTATGGTACGTTCTCTACAGGGGTGAATATTCGTAACCTACATAATATAGTATTCTCTTCTCCGACCAAGTCTATGATTCGTACTTTACAATCTATCGGTCGCGGACTTCGCCTTGGTGATGATAAAGAGGAAGCAGTTCTCTATGACATCTCAGATGACCTAAGAACTAAAACGTGGACTAACCACACGATGAACCATTTCGCCGAGCGCATTAAGATTTACACCGACGAACAATTCCAATACAAGATTTATCCAATCGAGATTTAATTATGAAAGATACGTTTATACTAATGAAGCTGAGTGACTCCGATAACTTTATTATCGGTGAATTGAAAAATGAAACCGACGGAGAAATTATCATAGGATATCCTATCAGTATCCGTCTGGCTCCGAATGTAATGGGAACCACCTCTGTGTCTACGACAAAGATGATGCCATTCAGTAAGAATAATTTGGTTGCTATCATGAAACCGAAAATCGTGGCAATGAGCAAACCGAACGAAAAGATTATTGGCTATTACACTAACTTCGTAGAGAAGTATGGTAAGATATATGATGAACTTCTAGAGGATGATATCCTTGGACTCAAGGCTCAAGAGGGTGAACTACCAGAAGACGAAGAGAATGATAACGTCGAAGATAACGTCGTTTCGTTTAAGCTACCTACTTCTAATAACTCCGTGCATTAGTATATCAACGGGAGTACACCTAATATTATACTGCTAAACAGAGAATTGGTAAAGTTATTTTACCAATACAGTGAAAACCCGTATAATAACTGTATATTAAAAGGAATTAAATGAAACAGCCAGCCCCACCTAAGTCAAATCACTATGTAAGTAATATTGAGTTCTATGCAGCGATGAAGGACTATAAACAAGCATGTCGCGATGCAGCCGAACAAGGACTACCGAAACCACAGATACCAAAGTATATCGGCGAGTGTCTTTATAAGATTGCGAACAAGCTATCCTACAGACCTAACTTTATCAACTACTCGTACCGCGATGAAATGATTGCTGATGGATTAGAAAACTGCATCACTTACTTCGATAACTTCAACCCAGACAAATCTAATAATCCATTCTCTTATTTCACGCAAATCATATACTATGCATTCCTGCGTAGAATCCAAAAAGAAAAGAAACAGGTTTACGTCAAACATAAAGTATATCACCAACAGATGGTTGATGGCGCAATGCATCACCTTCAGGAAGGAAACACTGGTGAAGATTTCGACGTAGCAGTAATGGAAGACACCGACTATATTAATGACTTCGTGAAGAACTTCGAAGATAAAATCGAAGAAAAGAAGAAAGCTAAGGTCGCAAAGACCAAAAAGTCCATGGATACGATTCTTGAAGAATCCTTTACTAATGACCCTGAATAGGGTATAATTGTTATTATGAAAATCTTAATTATAACTGATCAACACTTCGGTGCGAGGTCAGACAACGTCGCCTTTTATGACTACCAAGCGAAATTCTATCGCGAGGTAGTTTTGCCATACATTGATGCCAACGATATTAAAGTCGTCTGGGATGGTGGTGACACATTCGACCGTCGCAAGTACATTAACTTCCACTCACTTAAAGCTGCCAAGGATATGTGGTTCGACGAACTACGTGCACGCAACGTCCAGCTTTATAGTATCGTGGGTAATCACACCGCATATTATAAGAACACCAACGAAGTCAATACGATGGAGTTGCTGTTCGCTGACTACGAAAATATGCACATCGTGTCTGAAGCGAAGACTCTTAACTTTGATGGACTTGACGTAGCATTCCTACCATGGATCTGCTCTGGTAATTATCAGTCGTCTATGGACTTTATTAATGACACTCCCGCGCAAGTCCTAATCGGTCACCTAGAGTTGGCTGGCTTTGAAATGTATAAGGGTGTCGTTGGAAACGACCACGGCTTCGACTCAAAACTATTTGATAAGTTTGACGTCGTTATGTCAGGTCACTTCCACCATAAATCCACCAAAGGTAATATCAACTATCTTGGTGCGCCATACGAAATGACTTGGTCGGATTATAACGACCCACGTGGCTTCCATATATTCGACACAGACTCGCGCGAACTGACGTTCATACAAAACCCATTCCCTATGTTTCACAAAGTCCTGTATGACGACGTGAATAAAACTATGGATGAAGTCATCGAACAAGACTTCAGTGGCTTCGGTAATTCGTTTGTAAAGCTAATTGTTCGTAACAAGACAAACCCTTACTGGTTTGATATCGTCGTTGATAAAATCGAAAAGACTGGCGTTCTCGACCTACAAATCGTAGAAGACCATCTCAACCTCGACCTAGAAGATGACGCTGACATCGTCGACGAAGCCGAAGACACGCTGACTATTATGCGTAAGTTCGTCGCCCAGTATCTACCTGAAACTGAACAAACTATGGCTAAAGACCTTAACAACCTATTGACTGAATTATACCAAGAAGCATTAAGCGCGGAGCGTGAAGCATGATCAATTTCCGTTTGGTGCGCTGGAAGAATTTTCTATCAACTGGCAATGTGTTCACCGAAGTCAAGCTGGACAAATCTAAGTCCACGCTGATTGTCGGTCAGAATGGTGCTGGTAAATCAACCATCCTTGACGCTATTTCATTCGCGCTTTATAATAAGCCATTCCGTAAGATTAACAAGCCACAGCTGATTAACAGTATCAATAACAAGGACGCAGTCGTAGAGATTGAGTTTACGGTTGGTCGCGATGAATATAAAGTCGTTCGTGGTATCAAACCTAATCTGTTTGAGATCTATAAGAATGGCGCGATGTTTAATCAGGATTCAGCTAACCGCGATTATCAAGACTTCCTAGAGAAGTCAATTCTAAAACTAAATCATCGTTCGTTTTCGCAGGTAGTTGTTCTCGGTTCATCAACGTATGTACCTTTCATGCAGTTGCCAGCCAGCCAACGTCGCGAAGTTATCGAAGACCTGCTTGATATTCAGATCTTTACTTCGATGAATAATATTCTAAAAGAAAAGGTCGCTTCTAACAAAACTGAAGTAGCCGATACCAAATATGCTGCTGACCTGTGTTCTGAAAAGATTGCAATGGAACAGAAATATCTCGCGAGCGTTCGTAAAGATAAAGACAGTCGCATCGAAGCTAACAAAGCAAAGATTAAAGAAATCGCAAAGACTATTGTTGAGCTTCGCGAATACTTACAAGGGTATCAACATGATTACATCACTCTTGAGCTTGATGTCAGCGACGAAAACGAAGTCTTAAAGAAAGCCAATGAGCTTTCAGATAATCGCGTTCGTCTATGGGATCGGATGTTCTTGCTTGAGAAAGAAATTAAATTCTTTCACGACAACGAAAACTGTCCTACCTGTAAGCAGGGCATCGCGCATGACTTCAAAGAGTCTACGATTAGTAACAAGAAAGATACCCTAGCTTCTATTAAAGAAGAACTAGAAGTCATCGATGGTGACCAAGCTCAAGTGACTGCTCGTTTAGATGATATCAAGCATAATCGCCAAGGTATGATTAAGATAAATGAACACATCAAAGTCATTCTTGCTCAAATTGAATCTGAGAAACGAAGCTACAAATCACTAGAAACTGAAAATGCTTCTTTGGCCATCGAACAAGATACAACCGAGTCGACTGCTACGTTGCTTGCGCTGAAGGAAGAACTAGCAGAAATCGAAGCTAAACGCGAGATGTTATCAAAACGAAATGCTGTTCTTTCTGCTGCTTCTGCTCTATTGAAAGACGGCGGTATCAAGACCAAGATTATTCGCCAGTACATTCCTATCATGAATAAACTGATTAACAAGTATCTGGCTGCGATGGACTTCTTCGTTCACTTCGAGCTGGACGAGCAGTTTAATGAAAAGATTAAGTCGCGTTTCCGTGATGAGTTCTCATACAACTCGTTCTCCGAGGGCGAGAAGATGCGCATTAATCTGGCAGTATTGTTCACGTGGCGCGCAATCGCAAAGATGCGCAATTCCGCGACCACAAACCTGTTGATTATGGACGAGGTATTTGATAGTTCGCTTGACGGTGTTGGTACAGACGAGTTCCTAAAGATTCTAAATAACCTGACCGCAGATAACAACACGTTTATTATCTCGCATAAAGGCGACGCTCTATACGACAAGTTCCATAGCATTATCAAGTTCGAAAAGCAAGGAAACTTCTCTAAAATAGCGTAAGTTATTGATTTATAAGGGTTTTTCGGTTCTTTTACTTTTACACCTTTATAGGGTACAATTATAGTATGTGTGCAGTAATCGGTATTTCAATCCACGACGTGTCCGAATCAGACATTGAGCTTATCAAGAGAATCTTTCTCGAGTCACGTATCCGTGGAAAACATGCGACTGGCGTTTCCTATATTAAAGGCGACGCCATTGTCACATTCTCGCTCCCAGTTCCTGCTGATGAATTCATCCAGCAGTTTGACTTCCATGAAGCGATTGACAACGGCGACATTAACCTAATCGGTCACTGTCGCTATTCGACTTCTGACTTGGAATACAATCAGCCTATCACTGATGGTAATAAAGCAATCGTCCATAATGGCGTTATCTCTCAGGAACTACCTGAAAATTGGGAAGAACTGTATGGTATCAAATGCGAAACCAAAAATGATACTGAGCTTCTTTTGAGAACTGAAGGTAATCCATTTGCTGCTTGGCCAAATGCTTCTATATCTGCCATCGTTCTATACCCTAATAAATTGAGAGTTTACAGAAACGGTAAACGACCACTGTATGAAACTGTTGTTGAAAACGGATTCATACTTACATCTACTAAAGACATCGCACGACGTGCTGGTGTACATGGCATCGCTAAGAAAGTTGAATACAAAGGAACAGACCTACAACCATGAATTATAATAAACAATCATTCACCTATGGTTATGAAATCGAATGGGGCGATATCGACCGTCGCCTAGAAGTTCCCGCGCATCTCGGTAAATGGGAATATGCTGAAACAGATGTTGTAAACCTACATGAACCATTTAAGAACGTTGCTTGTGACCCACTCGGTACTGAACCGTATATGGGTGGTGAAATCAACACCATGCCTACTGCTACTTGGAAAGAACAAGTTGACCGTGTTATGGAACTGCATGACTTCTTCGTAGCAAACGGTAATACACCGACCGCTGGCTGTGTTAATCACGGACACCTACACGTCTATGTTCCTGGATTAAAGGATGACGTCGACGCGCTGAAACGTCTCATCGCTTACGTTAAAGACAATCAAGTAGATACGATCGATGCATGCTATGGCTATTATGACTCTCAGTATATGAAGGGAAGTAAGAATGCCAAGACGTATTTGAAGTACGATGGTGGTCGTGTGATGCCAGACTACATGTGCGATAACATCATCAACCTAGCCACGGACTTCAATCACTTCATTAAGCTACACGCTGCTGGTAAAGATGGCGTGTCAATGGGTCGTCCTTTCCGCTATGCTATCAACACTTACTGCATGAAACATACAGGAACGATTGAGTTCCGTTGTTTTCGCTCATCTACTAAGCGCGAAGAAGTTGAATCGCAATTTAAGTTTGCTGAACGATTTATTGATGCTGCGCTAAATGGTGGACCAAGTGTTCGAGAAATTCTAGCCAGCGACAATTTTACATTTCCGCCGTTTTATTTTGATAAATTAGAATACGATGGTTGGGAAGCAACGAAGTATGATAAAGAACGTGGAACTAAAGTCCGAGAATATAATGAAGTTGAAGAAGTGCACGCGTGATGAATTTGTAAATGCCATCAGTGCTGATAAAGCCGATGCATTCGCGAAGACGTTTGTAGCAAAAGCTGATATGCAGAAGATATGGGAACACTGTATCGGTGCATATGACGGCGAAGAACTGATGGGTGCAATCATAACCACAGTTGGTATTCGTTCTCCTCGAGTTGCCAATCTTCAACTACTTCATACCTTTGTCAAACACAGACGTAAAGGTGTAGCCAAAACTCTTACAGAATGCGCGTATGCCAATTCGTTGGTTGAAGGTGCTACTTACTTTCGTGTTTCTGCTGAGCCTGATGCTGTCGCTTTCTATGAGAGCATCGGCTTCAAGTTCTGGGGCTTGCAGAAATCTGGATGCTCGTTGAGCATGTTCAAAATGAACGGAACTGAAATAAAAGATGGACTATACGACACCGCAGATCCTATTGTGAATCGCGCATTGTATAGTGGCAAGAAAGGTTCTCTTGTCTCTTCTTATGAAACTAACAATACATTGAGTGAATTTTTATCATGAATATCTATGACACGAACTCTTCTTTCCTGTATGCTTATAGGAATAAACACAACGGTATGATGAATATCGGATCGAAAACTCCGAGGGGCGAAAGTAAAGAAACATATATTACTTCTTTGCATGAGGATTCTCCTTTCTGGAATGAATATGGGAACAAAAACATGGTAAAGTCTCATCTGTTCATCGGAGATGAAGCTACTGTTAAAGCATTGGAATGGTTCGCGTTAGACTATGGAACCAAAGTTATGCCAGACAAGTTCTACAACAGTAAGAATACTGCCCATCGTGGTGATCAATCTATCCTTAGTCAGAAAATGATGAATGATGTTATCGAATATATTGAAGGTCGATCTAATGGTATTAAGATAGTTGATGATGGCGACGAGAGCATCAGTGGTAAGATCGTAGATGGATTGATGGAAAGAATCGCCAACGGCGAATTCAAAATACATCAACTTCCTGTGACCGAAGTCTATTCTTACGGAAGAAGTCAGGTTCGATACGAAAAGATTAATCATACGACTGTGGGCGAAATTAAAACGCTAATGGAACAAGAGCCTATCAAGGCACGAGAAACATTCAAGCCTGTTATTGTCGTGGTCGGCGAAGGAAATGTCAGGCGCGTTGTCGACGGTAACACGCGACTCGGCGCGGCACATAAAGCTAAAGGCTGGAAGCATTCATCGATTCCAGTTATTTTGATCGACGAGAAAGAATTTGGTGAAACTAAGGAACGCAGAGAAGACACAATTAGATTGTTTGGTGTTTCTGCAAACGCAAAATCATTTGAAGTTAAAGTTCCTAACTCAGACGCTGACATTCTCAGGGAAATAAACAATTTCTTATGCGAAAAGAATTTAGATTTCAACGATGAGTTACACAAAGACCACGCTCGCGAACTATTATACCAAAGATTCTATCCGAGGGTAATACCATCTAGACAGAAAATCAGCGGTCTATTTAAGAAGTTCATCAACGATTGGGATAAAACCCAGACAGAATTGAAGTACCAGAAAAACCTTATTGCATATGATGAAGCATTCTTCACAAAATATTCATGGGATAATTATGGTTCTAAAGGAATTGCATCAATTCATGCAACAGTCGGTGAATGTAGTTTAGGTAAACCACTCGCTTATATTCAACGACACATGCGCACCAAGAAGTGCCACAAAGGTGCAATTGTCCTTCACTACACTAAGAAGTCAGATTTAGAAAACAACCATGATATTGAAGATATCCAGGAAGTTATCAAATTCCACAATCTTCCGATCGTAGTAGATGTTCTACCTGCATTTGAAAAATAATGGACTACAGAAAACTAGAAAATCGTAGAGAAGCATTCATCCGCTGGTACGCGTGGTCTTTAGAATATAAAGATTGCGACCCAGCGGTTTGGTGCACCCAGTATATCAACGACCGATATGAGCACAACAGCGAACAGCGTCTGTGGCTATCTTGGTTGTATGGTAACACATACCAGCTTCCGACAGCTTGGGTTCTGATGAATGAGTTCCCTGACTATGAACTAGCCACCACCGCTCGTATGGAATGGTGGAACACAAATAACTATCAGAAGCTACGCTATCAGGTTGATACTAAATGGAACAAAGGTCATCTTCCGCCGATGTTCGCTTCCTACCAAAAGTTTATCGGAAACAACGACCAACGCGAAGTGTTTGAGTCCCTATATGGTGACAACGAATCGCAGACGTTTGACAATATCTGGTCAGCGTTGAATAAAAACTTATTCAAGTTTGGTCGCTATTCCGTATGGTTCTATATGCAACACCTGAAGCACACAGCTGGTATTCATGTAGAGCCAACCTCTCTGATGTTGAATGATTACAGCGGTTCTCGATCTCATCGTAATGGTTTGTTGATGGCTCTGGGTCAAGATGATGACTACGACACCCACCTGCAGCCAAAAGATTACAGTCTGCTTGAAGCACAGGCGACAGAAATCCTAGAAGAAATGCGAATTCGTTTTCCGCATCTAGCGAAAGAAATCGACTTCTTCACTATGGAAACCTGTCTGTGTTCGTTCAAGAAGATCTTCCGTGAACATCACGGTCGCTATCTTGGCTACTATCTCGATAGACAGTCAGAAGAAATCCAACAAGCTGAACAAGATGGTTGGTATGGTATTGAGTGGGAAGTTCTATGGCAAGCGAGAAACGAAACGCTCGACCACAGACTGACTGGTAGAAATTCCATAAATAAAGATAAATTCAGTGGCTTCGTTAGTACTGGACGTTTTGAAAAACTTGATTGGATGTTCAAAGATGAAGCACCAATCGTAACTGGACTTGAGGCATTTTTAGTATGAGAAAAATTATTGCAATCGGCGGTGAACCTGGAACTGGTAAGACCACATTGGTAAGAAAGTTTATGGAGCCATTAACATGGGAAGCAGTTGAACCAGTAAAGCTGGTCAGTGCTATGTACTGTAAAGAAAAAGACCTATACGTTCTTGGTAAATATGAAGAGGGTGAAACCTTTGCAGGAACAGACCGTCTTTCTATGGCAGTTCAACCAGCAGTCAAAGAGTTTGTGGAATCCACAACATCAAATATATTGTTCGAGGGCGACCGAGTCTTCAATCAATCATTCCTAGAGTTCTTGTCAGAACAACCAAATACTGAATTGGACATTATCTTTCTGGTTGCAGAACCAGACACTCTGAGAGCAAGATATGCTGACCGTGGCTCTGACCAATCAGAAGTATTCCTGAAAGGAAGAAAAACAAAATACGAGAACCTTTTGACGAATTTCACTCTCATGCCATATACCATGAAATTCCTTAACGAAAATGAACATGACCAAGATGTCGTGTTTAAGTTCATTTCTAAACTTTACTAATATCTCTAAATAGGGTATAATAGACATATATTAAAAGGAGTACCACATGGCTGAACCTAAAGTTATCGTAGCTGACAAATGGCTCAATTGTGAGCATCTGTTGGGTACGTTCCTAGATGAATCACACTACGATCTTCTGATTGATGAAGATTGTGATTTCTATGTTCCAAATAATACGTTGTTCCCAGGAAATGGCGAACACAATATTGCCTTCAAATTCCGCAAGGGAGTTTACACCGCTGAAGAACAGACTGGTGCGTATGAAGGACTAATCAAAGGCGCGACTGAAAGCCAGAACCGAGGTATTGCGGCTGGACCAAAAACTGATACGTGCGGTGGTCGTGATTGGGTCACGGACTGGCAGACAGCAGTGCTTGACGCTATGTCGCATCCATCCGCCACACTCGATGGCTCTGACCCAGTACAGACGTTGATTGATGAGAAAGCCAGCTTCAAGGCTGAGTCTACTCGTGGTCTTGTCTGGCTACGCAACAAGATTACTTCTCGCCTAGAACCAAACGAAGAGTACGAAGGATTCTTCGACACTTGGTTGGCTAAGACAATTAAACTTCCGCGCGAAGAACAAATCAAACAAGCCAAAGAAATGGCTGAGTGTATCTCTGGTACAACCTACGCTACTGTCGTCAACTCAGGCATCGCTGGATTCTTTGACCGCTATCCACGAATTCCGTATGGTCGCATCTGCGCATACAACTGGAAGAATCCAGAACTGTTTGAGAAAGCATACCCATACTTCCGTAAGCTGGACAAGTTCTTTAGAGATCTATTGCCACAACGCTATGGCGTTCAGAAAGAATATTCTGACAGGCTAGATAAGCGTTTCCGTGTCGCGGGAGATACTGTCTTCACCACGATCACTATTAACAAGAATTTCCGTACTGCCGCGCATAGAGATGCTGGCGATCTCGGACCAGGATTCTCTAACCTTGGTGTCGTTACCAACGGTAAGAATTATCGCGGTGGCTACTTGGTATTGCCAGAGTTCCGAGTAGCTGTAAATATCCGCCCAGGAGATGTGCTGCTGATTGCTAATCATACCGCAATCCATGGCAATACGGAAATCTTGCCGCCAGACGACAACTGCTGTATGGACTGCGTTGAACGTATGTCTATCGTCTGTTACTTCCGCGAGAACATGAAAGAACTTGGCTCGTGGGAATATGAAACCCTACGTCGTGATTTCGTAGAAGCACGTCGCTTAAACCAAGACCATCCTGAGTGGCGTCCACTTTGGAATGGCGTTTCTGCCAACATGTGGGAAAGCAAAGAGTGGTACAAGTTTATCGAAGGAATGCCAGATAATGATGGTAAAGATATGCTTGCTAAGTATCACCCAGAAGCTATTAATAATACACCTATGACTCTAGAAGGATTTTTCTCATGAGCGAAAACGATGACGATAAAACGAAATGTCCATTGGATGGATTCAAATTACAGAAATTCTGTTCGGCACATGACCATGTATTAGAAGATGTAGAATATGAATGCCCACATAAGAATGAATGCAAACAAATGAGAGAGGATTATGAACGAACCAATGAGTGATGAAGAATCAGTACAAAAAGGTAATATTCATAATCTTGTGCCAGATAGCGACCCTATCCTTTCTCAAGAACTTCCGAAGTTTGATTTCGACAATCCTGCTACAGACCCAATTCAACTGGCTTATGACCTAGTTGAATCCATGCGCCATCATAATGGTCTTGGACTATCTGCTAATCAAATTGGATTGCCTTACAGAGCATTTGCTATGCAAGCTGTACCTGCAATTGTATGTTTTAATCCTAAGGTGATTGATGAATCTAGTGAAGAAATTATGCTAGAGGAAGGATGTTTGAGTTTTCCTGGACTTGGTATTAAAATCAAACGACCAAGACACATCAAGGTTCGCTACACCGAGCCTAACGGAAATGTTGTAACAAGAAAGTTCACTGGTATGGCTGCAAGATGTTTCTTGCATGAATACGACCATATGAACGGAACTAAGTATATTGACCGCGCTTCTTTCATTCAGAAAGAAATCGCATTGAAACGCCAGAAGAAACTGGCGAAATTGAAGAGGGTATTTAGATGAGTATTGAAGTAATTAAATTAGTTACTAATGAAGAAATTATCGCTGACATTACAGTCGACGAAGAAACCATTGGGTGTAAAGACCCTATGTTGGTCGCAGTCCAAGATGGTCGCTTAGTGTTCATTCCGTATATGCAATATACAAGTGCGCACAAATTCATTCAGTTTAAGAAGAAGGATGTTATGTTCATCGCTTCTCCAGTAGAATCGTTAGTTGACGATTATGTTTCCGCCACCACTCAAATCGCGAAGCCACGTAAGAGCATTACTGCGTCGGTGCCGTGATGGAAGTCAAACTAGTAAAACTAATCACAGGTGAAGATATTATCGCTGGTGTTGAGAGTTATCAAGAACAATACATCATAGTCAGCAAGCCACATGCTTTAGCTATGCATCCAGAGAAAGGTCTTGTTCTCATGAAGTTCACTCCGTATGCTAAGACTGATGAGGTAGCATTTGACAGAACTTCTATTCTGTGTATTCTCGACCCGCAAGACCAAATTGCTGACCACTATAAGAACATGGTCGGTGCCATCATTACACCAAAACAAGGAATCATTGTATAATGGAAATCAAGGTAGAAATTGAACAACTTCGTAAGCGCAAACTGTTTGTTGCTACTCCTATGTACGGGGGGTCTTGTCACGGTACTTACTGCCGTTCGATTGCTGACTTAACCGCTCTTTGTGTCAAATATGGTATTGAGATGCGAGTCTATTACCTATTCAACGAATCGCTAATCACTCGCGCTCGTAACTACTGCGTCGACGAGTTTCTGCGTTCTGACTCAACTCACATGATGTTCATCGACTCGGATATTGGTTTTAATCCAAACGATGTTCTGTCGTTGCTTGCCCTGCAATCTGACGAATCTGGTTATGACATCATCGGCGGACCATATCCTAAGAAATGTATCTCTTGGGAAAAGATCGTACAAGCTGTCAACAAAGGCGCAGCTGATGAGAATCCTAACCACCTTGAAAAGTATGTTGGTGACTTCGTGTTCAACCCAATCGTTGATGCTGGCCAAACTGAAATCAAACTAAATGAACCAGCAAAGGTTCTTGAGATCGGTACTGGCTTCATGATGATTAAGCGCAAAGTATTCGACGAATACAAAGCTGCTTATCCGCAATACAGCTACAAGCCAGACCACGTTCGCACTGCTGCGTTCGACGGTAGCCGTGAAATCCACGCTTACTTTGATTGCATCATCGATCCAGTTTCGAAGCGTTATCTGTCAGAAGACTACATGTTCTGCCAAAACGTGATTAAGATGGGTGGAACAATCTGGCTATGTCCGTGGATGGAACTACAACACACTGGTACTTACACCTTTGGTGGTTCGCTTGCGGCTCTTGCTTCTGTTGGTGCTTCTGCGACAGCAGACACTGGTCTTCTGAAAAAGCAGAAACAAGTAGAAAAGAAGAAGAAGAAGTAATTTTACTAACAAACAACTTTAGAGTATAATATAATGATTGAAGCTGACCGAGTAAAACTCAAGAAAGTTCTTGATGACGTTTCCAATATGATGACTATGGTTGAGGCAGAGCGATCTGCCATCAACGAAGCCATTAATGAAGCAAGTAAAAACTTTAACATCGATAAAAAGGTCTTGCGCAAAATTGCCAAGACCTATCATAAACAAAACTTCAATGATGAAGTAGCAACAAATGAGACGTTCGTAGAAGTCTACGAACAATTGACCAAACAAGGATAACATTATGAAGATTTCAAGCCAAACCCTCTCCATTCTGAAGAACTTCTCTTCTATCAATGGAAACATCCTAGTTCGTGCAGGTTCGACCCTGTCGACTATCTCCCCGCAGAAAAACATTCTAGCTTCTGCTGTCGTTTCGGAAAACTTCCCGACCAGCTTCGCCATCTATGACCTCGGTCAGTTCCTTGGTGCTATCAGTCTGTTTGAAGATCCTGACTTTGACTTCACAGATAAGTTCGTCACCATCTCTAGCGGAAAGCGTAGCATCAAGTATTGGTTCGCTGAGCCTAGCATGATTATCTCTGCTCCTGAGAAGAAGTTACAACTTCCTACCGAAGAAGTTGTGTTCGATGCGACTGCTTCTAACATCAGTGAAGTTTTGAAAGCTGCGAGCGTACTCCAGGCTCCAGAAATCGCTGTCGTTTCTGACGGTGATACCAACACTCAGCTTGTCGCAACCAACGTCAAGAACGATACTTCTAACGAATATCACGTCGATGTCGGTCAGGTCAATCCTGCTAAGTTCCGTATGGTATTCAAATCTGAAAACCTTAAATTGATCAGCGGTGATTATAAAGTTACCATTTCTTCTAAAGGTATGGGCAAGTTCGCCAATGAAAAAGCTGGTCTTGAATACTTCATTGCTACTGAAGCAAG
>Ga0315909_10004226_pt1 | contig 17080 bp, 22 predicted proteins | sample LakEriMetagenome_11_FD_203527 | JGI IMG/M metagenome (GOLD analysis project Ga0315909, IMG submission 203527) | Freshwater fungal communities from buoy surface, Lake Erie, Ohio, United States - Buoy 2 MA125 | ecosystem: Environmental > Aquatic > Freshwater > Lake | place: USA: Lake Erie, Ohio...
CTGATAGAGTGCTTGCCGCTTGGTTAATTATCTTGGATTCTTCCTTGATTTTGATGTCAAGCAACTCAATCTCTTGGCGCAAAGCCGTTTGGTACTTATCATTTTTGACCCCAAAGCGAGCGACATCCTCTTGCAATTTTCGTTCAAGTTCAGCCTTTTCTGCTTCAAGGGCTTTCCTGCGAATTTTGGCAAGGTCTGCCTCGGTTGCTCCATTGGCTTTGAGTTTCCGTTCATAGTACTCAAGCGTTCCAGCGGTATCTTCCAAGGAGCGTTTCAAGTCCTTTTGCGAACTTGTAGCCTCCTCCGTCACTTTGTTAAAAAAACCCATGGCTTCGGCAATCAAGCCAAGCACGACCAAGATTCCCGCAAGACCCAATCCCGCAAGGGCAAGCCTAAACAACCTCGTTTTTTCAGTCGCATCACCTACAACCGTGGCGTAGGCTTTTGTCGCAAGGGTATTAAGTCCCATCATTACCGAGGATTCCTTCTGCAATAGGTTGGCCACCTGCTGCACCCCGTTGGCTAAAGCAATCGCCCCTTGCACCTTGAGCATTGCCTTTTGCAAGTCCTCATTTTCATCGCCGAACAATGCCGCCGCTCCTTGAGCGATTTGGAAGCCTGCCGCTATGCCCTGCACCGCCCCAACAAAAGCGTCAATCCTTTTGGTGTCGGATGCGAGATTCTTGATTCGCTGATTGACATCGCCGATTTCATCCTTGAGCGAACCCGCCTGTTGTTCCAATCTCTTGAACGCATCAGTCCCTTGCTGGCCCGCTTGAGCCATTGCAATCAATTCTTTCTGCATCTCACGCAGACGCTGCTTTGCGCTTTGCGTTCCTGCGCTTGTGCTATCCTTGAGGCTTACCTCAAGTGCAATTTCTTTGGTTACATCTGCCATGGTTATCCTTCGGAGGGTAGTTCGGGGTTTACGGGTGGTTCATAGCCTGGGTCCACAGGGTCGGGGTCAATGGGGCCGTTAAACAGGAATTCGGGGTCGCTTGCAATCGGGGTCGTCGTGGTTGCAGCAAAGTCGGTGAGGTTCAGGATGCGTCGGAGCGTCACACGGCACGGCTTCATCTGCCCTACGAGGTAGTCCCGAATCTCCAGCAACCGCCAACGGATGCCGCCGTAGTACACGGGCTTGCGGAAGTCCAGTTGGTAGATGTCCACGCTTGATAGCAGCATCGTGAGTTCCAACTGCAAGGCTTCCTGTGATACGGTTTCGTTTATGTAGTTAAGCCAATAATTGTTGTAGAGATTGTTGTTGGTGTAGGCGTACGGCGACCCGCTTGCGTTCACGGCGTTGTAGTACACCAACCTTGGCTGCCCGAAGGCGAGGTCCACATTCGGGGAGTAAGGGTTGTCGATGTGGCTGACGAAGGGCATCCGCAAGATTCCCACGGACAGGGCTACATTCCCGCTGACCCCGTATTGGTAGGCCCATTCGGTCTGCCCTTCAATGAGGTTATACTGCGCCAATCGGTATCCCGTTTGCAGGGCTTTGACCGTTCCACTTGCGAGGGTTCCATCGATGTCCCAAGTACGGCCCACGATTTTGTCGGTGCTGAAGGATGCGGGGATAAGAGTGCCGCACAGGGTTTCTACCACCTTGTCCCCCTTGCCGTAAAAGTTGGAGGTGTTGAAGATGCGGCCCCCGTAACCTTCCCTTGCAAGCGGGTAGGACTGCTTGTAGGTTTTGGACAAATAGTCGCCCATGTCCTTGTACTTGAAAATGATATTGGTATAGGCGTTGGGGTCGCCGTTGGTCAGCACCTGCTCTGCGTTCTCGTCGGATTTCTGCGACCAATCCACCACGGACCCCGAAGAATAGAAGTCCTTCCACGGCTCGATGTAGAGCAGTTTCGGGTCCTGCGGGTCAGGCATGAACTGGAGGTTGAACATCTTCTGCAAGTCCTGCAGGAAGTCGCTCTGCTTGACATCGGCAGGCAGGGCCGTCCGCATATCCAGCACTCCAATCCCAACGGGGTTTTCAAGGCAGGTCCATTGAACCGTTGCCCCCGAAAGGACATTGAATAACTGCGGTTGAGTTAAAGTGGTATTGGTAACGACAAAACCGATGTTGGCCGTCGTGTTTGCTGGGATGGTTATATTCTCAAAGCGGACCGTGAATTTATTTGTCAGCCTTGCGCCAATACCCGTAATTACTGCAATGTCCGTGGAATTGGTGATATTTCGGATGGACATATTGCACAGAATATTCTCAATAATTGAAACCGTACCGCTGATCGTCAAGGTCACATCCACATTCCAACGGGTTGGAAGAATTGGAGCAACAAAGATGCTGGACGATGCGACCCAATAACCTGGGTTGTCATAGAACGGCGCAGGCGTGTCTTTTGGGAATGCGAGCGTTTGGTTTGCGTTAAGTGCAAAGTTTGCGGTGTTGCCTGTGCTTTGAGCAAGGATATTGGACCCCGATAGGTTTATCGGCATAGTCCCTGCCGCATAGGGCATCACCAACTTGTTGAACAGGGACGAGTTGAAGAATGTGCTGGAATAGCGAAACCCCGCCTCGGCAAAGATGAGGTCCACCATCTTCTTGACATAGATGCTGGGACCGAGCCTCCACCACGGGGCTTGGAACCAGCCGCCGCCTTGGTTGAGGATGTCCGTGAACCCCGCCGCATCCACGACGCCGTAAACATACCCGCTTGATGCCGCACCCGATGCCGTCCAAGTGCCGCTTACATGGCCGCTATTGGGCGTGTGGTTCATGCCCGTAACGCCCGCCGTGTTGACGAGCATATTGCCCTCAATCGCTTTGAACAAACTCACATTGTCCGTAAACAAGCCCACCTCGTAGGTGACGGTTCCCTTGGTCTTGGACATGGATAGCAACTGCAACACCCCGCTGAACACTTGGACCCCGTCCTCCCACATGGCGGCACGGATCCGCTTGTTGGGTTGGAATCCCCCCACGAAGGACTGGATGTTGTACGCATACGCAAAGCAGGCCCGATTCGTCGGGGTGTTTGGCAGGGTTATCGTTTTGCTGAAAGACCCCCGTTGCTTGGTCACATCCTCAATGTCGCCGATGGAATAGGTGACTGCGATGTCAGTCCCGCCCATCGTGTCCAGCACATAGGCGAGTTCGGGCATGGCATTCAGCCCCGCAAAGCGCAGGTACAAGCAGTCAAAGCAGGCCTCCTCCTTAGCGGTTGCTCCATCCGCATCGGCACGGGCGTTGAAGTTATTCCACGCCGTTAAGTCGTCGATGAAGGTCGCCGTTGGGTAAGCGATTAGGGTGACGCTCATAGAATCGAATTGTCGTAGGCCACGGCCACCTCAATCTGCAACTGGGTGAGGCGGTCGTTCCGTCTGGTTACAAATTGATACTGGTTGGCGTTGACCACCGCTTCCACAAGTTGGCCACCGAGTTCGAGCCACACATACCCGCTCCGTACCATCTCAATCAGCCACTCGGATTCTGCATCCGTCAGCCAATCGGAGTTGAGGGCGTACACGAAGTCAAACGACCCCGCCCAAACCTTGTTGTAGGTGGTGGTTGCATAGACATCCGAGTTGTACCCAAAGACCTCCCGCTGGATGTTGGCCCGCTTCCTGTTCTTCATGGTGAAGGTGTAGGAATCAATCCCGCCGTACTTGTTGACGAAATGGACGGGGATGGAATCAAATCGCTCGCAGGGGCCGATGACATAAGTGAAGGGAACCGTTGCGTTTCCATTGTCATCAAGAAACGATATTGTGTAGTACGCACCTTCGGCAGTTGGGAAGTTGACCGAACCAGCAAAGCCGTCCGAACATTGGCCCGAAGTCAGGGCCGTAATGTTTAATGGCCCAGCACCAAATCGAAAGATAGTAGAACCCGATGCAGACCCGATGCTGACATTGTAAAACCGAACCAATGCGCCGCCCGCCGTGTAGTAGGTAATTTGTGCGTCAGTATTTTGGGGGTTTGTAAATCCCGAACCAACGCCCTGTGCTAACCATCCATACGAATCGGAATAGACCGTCCTGCGAACATTCGTTGCAAGGCTTCGGGTTATCAAATCCTCAAATGTGCCCGAAGGGAAGTACAGGCCTCCACTCCAGTCAGCCAATTCCAACTGCTCCAAGTTCCCAGCAAAGGCCATCACCCCGCTGACCGTCGTGGTCGCTCCTGTGACGGCGGGGGTGCTTCCGTACTCTTGCGTGAAGTCCAACCGATACCCCGAATAAAACCCCGAATGCTCCACGAAGCCCGTCTGCGTCAGCGATGGGGCGGTCGGGGCTACCAATGTCTCAACCACCCTCTGCACATCAAAGAATCCAAAGTTGGTGGCGGGTAGTTTATCGCACTTCAGCCTTGCCAGCGTCGTGCCTGCGGGGTTCTTCACATCGCAGACATACCTGTAATTGGGTTGTGCAATCAGCGAGCCGCTGACTTTGTAAAGCATCTTGTTGTAAACGGGGGTCGCTACGAGGGGCGACCCTGATAGTACGGATATGGACATGGGTTATCGTTGTGTGGAAAGGCTGACCTGCTTGCCCAAGACCTCCGAAATAGTATTGACGAGCAAATCTATTTGTTCGGGAGTGAGGGCATTGGTGAGGAACTTGGTGGCGTAAAGGCCACGCCTGCGGACAAAGTAGGTGATAGACCTTGCGTCTGCGAGTTTTTGCTCCTCCACCGTCCGCATGGCCTTCTTCTCACGGGAATAGGTCGGGGTGACCAAAATCCCTTTATCGGTAATCCAGTCCGCAATCGCTTGGGTCATCGGTCCAACTTGGTCGCTCTTGCCTCCGCCCTTCTTCTTGAATGAGAATGGCGAGTTTGGCGCACGGGTTGAACTGACAGTCCCCCGCACTCCTTGGTCCACGAATTTCCAATAAGGGTTGGCAAGAAGGTTGACTGCAATCTTTTCGGCAGTCAATGGGATAGGGTCAAAATCAAGGCTTGCGGATAGCGTCCCCTTGGCATTCACATCCTTGCCGTCCTCCCGACCCGTGAGCAGGTTCTTTTGTGCAAGTTTGATAATATTCTTCAACCAATCAATCAGCACTTGTTGCCGTGGGTCCACGCCTCCACCTTTCGGGCCTACGGTTATACCAATGGCTTGAAGGTCGGCGATGTTGACTTCCTTCAAACTGCCGCTTCCGAACTTGGCAAGTACTTTGGTTTCCATGCTGGTAAATGTCCAGCCACGCAAATAGTGTCCTACTTGCGGCGCATCCGCTCCGCTTCCATCCGTTCCGCTTCCAAGATGTCGTGTATGAGTAGCGCATAGTTCAGGAACTCCACCGCCTTCATTGCAAAGATGGCCTCAAATTTCAGCACATCCTTGTTCGCCATCCTCCACACGACCATCAGCCAACCGTAGCCAGCGAGTGGGTTGGTTACGGGGCCTGCATCCCTTTCGTCAGGTGCCGTGAATAGTCGCTCAAAACTTTCAAGTAAGATTCTGAACTTAGCAAAAAAAAACTGACCACCCCCCAAACATCGCCAATCTTGGCGTTTGCTTTGAGCAGTTCGGCCCGTTCTTGGTGGCTTGCCCCGTCGTATTTCTTGGGGAAGTAACCGAGGAACCCGCCCTCCCTGCAAAGGGTCGCCATGATGCGGTGCAGGTTTTGTACGAGTTTCTTTTCGTCGGTCGTGTCGGTGTCCATCAGGTCTATCAGTTGCCCTGCGGTGAGTTCGTCCGTGAACACGGTCGGAATCCACCACTTGCCGCCTGCTTTGAACCGCCTCCTGTATGCGAGGGTGGGTAACTCGTTCCACTCTGCGATGATGGTCTTGTAACGCTTAGTAAGCCCCTTGGCGGGCATTTCTCGGACGAGCGATACATCCACTCCCTCAACGATTGCAACGACCCCTGCACGCTTGTCGTAGTCGGTCAGCACGGGGCTGAACTCCAGCGCAGCGATGCGTTGGAACTGGTCAATGGTGAGGTCTTGGAGTTTCATAGTTTTGCTTTGCAGAAGTTTAAAGCGGATTCAATGACTTGGTGCATATCGTAATACTTATACTCCGCAAGCCTGCCACCAAAGTAAACATTCGGCAAGGAATCAGCCATTGCCTTGTATGCCCCATAAATAGCGTTGTTCCGTTCGTCGTTCACGGGATAGTAGGGGTCGGTCTGCTCCACGATGTAAGGCGTGGGGAACTCCGTACTTATCCAAGACCCTTCCGTCTGCACACCCTCAAAATGCTTATGCTCAATGATGCGGGTATAAGGAACGCTCTTGTCGCAGTAGTTCATCACAGGGCATCCCTGCACATTCTCGCTCGGATAATATCGGTGCTTATGAATAACGGTCTTGTACTCCAACGGTCCATGCTTGTAACGGAAGAACTTGTCAATCGGGCCTGTATAAATCAAGGTCTTGTATTCGGGCAAAGGCGATGTAAAAAAATCCTTTTCAAGCATTACTGGAATACCATCCAGCAGTTTCTCAAAAATCTGCGTATAACCACCAACGGGAATGCCTTGGAAGGTGTCGTTGAAATAGTTGGTGTCGTAGGTAAAGCGAACGGGCAGACGCTTCACGATGCTCGCTGGCAGAGTGTCCGCATCCCGCATCCATTGCTTTTCGGTATAACCCTTGATAAGCAGTTCGTACACCTTGCGGCCCACCTTCTTGATTGCAGCGGTTTCAAGGTTTTCGGCCTCACCAATCCCTTCGCAATCCCTGGCTATGGAATCCATCGCTTCTTGGGGAGTTGTTGCATTGTAGGTTTTCTCAAAAGTGAACATAGAGAAAGGCAAGGAATAAACTTCGCCTTGCGCCGATGCCATCGTTTGCAAGCGGAACGGCTTAAACTCTGCGAACTGGTTAATCCAAGCCCATACCTCGGCATTGTTGGTGTGGAATATATGCGGCCCGTAAGCGTGAATGTTGATGCCATCCTTCTGCTCCGTGTAGCAGTTGCCTCCGATGTGATTGCGTTTTTCCACGACCACAACCGACTTGCCTTGGTCGTGCAGATGCTTGGCGCATATTGCACCAAAGAAACCCGAACCGACAATCAGGTAGTCAAAACTCATAGCGCAATAAGACCAATGCCGAGGAAGGTTCCGTTAACCGAATCGTATTGCGCCGTAAATTCTTGATGCGGGTATTGCCCTTTGATTTCATTCCAAAACTGCTGGACCCCTGGGCATACCTGGTTAACGATGTCGTGAAAGGCGATGTATTTGGGCTTGAATCGTAGGCAGGTTTCAAAGTCGGATTTAACGCCATTGTATGAGTGGTCCCCGTCAATCAAGATAAGGTCAAACTGACCATCAATCTTTGATAGGTCTGCGCTTGGTCCTTCCAGGTACTGAAAGTCCTCCAACTCATTAAACCCTTCCAAAATCTCGCTTTTTGGTATTAGGTCGCAGGCCATCCCCTTTTTGATTCCCAGCAAACGAGTGGTCAATATAAAGGTTCCACCCCAACGGCATCCAACTTCAAGGTAACTATCAATCTTTAGGGTTGACAAGTGCTTGAGATACGGAGCGAATTGGTTTGGGTACTGCCAAAACTTCACTCCTTTACCAAAATGCTCGGAGAACTCCGCTGGCATTTCGTTTAGAATTTCATCGTTCATCCCGAAAGTTGGGAGCAGTTGTTCAAGTTCTTGGGATGTTAAGTCGTGTATCATTCGTCAAAGATTGTAGGCCAAAGCCGTTCAAATGCGTGTCCATACCCACGGCATCCCGTGTCTGGTTCGCCGTCGGTAAAAAATCGTAGAGCCTTCTCGTAAAACGAAAGAGGATGCCGACGGATGGCCTCCTTGGTCACGGCGAAGATTGCTCCAGCACCAAACCAAATCGGGCGGTTAAAGTCCTCCCCAAATAAAGAGTGAGCCACTTCGGGGAGCAGGTTTGGCCAGCAATGGTGAGGCCATGCGGTGCAACTTAGCCCCTGAATCGGTAGCACCCAGTTAGACAGGTTTCGGAATGGTTCATCCAATCCGTCTTGAATGATTAACTGCACCTTGGCGATAAAGTCAGGGCAATGCGGAAACGGGTCGCCTTGAGTGAAAATAGTTACACTATGAAGGTCGTTGTAGTTGTTGCAGATGTGGTAGAGGTAGGTGTGCGATTCCCTTCCGATGTTTCGCAATGGGTAATAACCGTTGCCAAAATCCTCTCCCTTATTGTAAACCGTTTGAACGCATCGCAAAGAGTTAAGCCAAGTGAGGTCCTCGTTATATCGTGCGACAACAATCTCCATGGCTAAAATGTGATGACGAACTTATCAGGTGCAGGCCATCCCTTGCAGGAGTTATAGACGGTCATGCCTTCACGCTTCCCTATCCAATGCTCTGCCTGCCAGCGGTGCTCCCGAACTGGTTCGCCGAGTTCCCGAATGTGGCTTGACTTGGCCCACCAAAAAGTCCCCGCAAAGTAGGGGTAGCCGTCGGGGTTGTTGTGGTCAGCGATTTGGGGGAACTCTTCCTTGGTCAGCCAATAGGCTCCCACGCAGTCCACTTCCTTCAATTCGTAAACACATCGCTCCCATGCGACCACATTGAAGAATATCATGGACCTGCACCAAAGTTGGTTTATCAGGCTGGGGTCGGAACTGCCCTTGGTGTGAGCGTACAGGTAGGCCGCATCCTCGGTTTGGCTTGCTCGGTACATCTCGGTGAGCGTGGCTTGCTCCCAAGCGTTGGTTCGGGTGACGACGACCTTAATCTTTGCCGCCACGAGGGAATTGTCCAGTATATCCTTGACCAACTTCCGCTGGTCGGGTGGGCCGACAATGCCGACCCGAATCTCGTCCAGTTGTTCTATCAGCCCGTAGTTGCAGAGGGCCATCATGTGCTGGTGCATGATGAGTTGCCATTGCCCGCCTCCGCCGCAATAGATGTGGTAGTAGTGTACGAGTTTCATAATATGGAAACAATTGCAAAAATCAAGACCAATAAGAGGAAGAATCTGCCAAAAATCAAAAGCAAATCAATGATGGATTCAAGGTTCATGTGGCAAAGTTACACCACCAAGTACTTCCCCGAGTTACTGACGGCCAATTTGTTGAGGGCCACATATCGCAGGGCATCGCAGGCGTGATTGTACGAATCAATGGGAACCCCCGTGTCCTTGCCATCCTTGTCGGTGGCCCAAGTGTACGAGCGGAGTTCTTTGATGAGGTTAACCGAATCCTTGGTCACATGAAGGTTGAACCGCTTCACGATGTCAATCCCCTGCCTGACTGAATCGGGTCCCTTGGATGCGGGCTTGATATTGAATCCGAGGCGGTAGATTTCCTCAATGCTCTTCGGTTCTGCAGAATCGGCCACAATCTCCCACGCCCTTGTAATGCCGAACTCTTTCAGTCGGACGGCGATGTCGGAGTTGGTCAGCCCCCGATGGTAGAGCAGTTCATGAATGAACAAGTCGTCCCCCCTGCGGTAAACTGCGACCAAGGCGGTTGGGTCCGTGCTGAACCCCCAGTCAAGCCCGTAGGCGACGAATTTCATCGTGGATGGGTCAATCCCTTCAACCACCGTGTAATCCCCGTATATTGCCCCTTGGAGCGTCCCGACTTGACCCAACCCGTACACCTTCCACCAGTTGGCCCAATAGGCGGAGGTTTCGGCTTTGTCTCGGTTTCGTTCTATATCGTATCGTATCGTATCAGGAAGGGCCTCGTTGTCTTGGTAGGTCAGGATGAGGAACTCCGCATCGGTTTCGGGCAAGACCTCCGTGTGCGCCCAAAATTCGTGGGTTGGGTTGAAGTCAATGTAGATTTCTTGGCTGGTCCTAATGGCCAACTGGTAGTAGGAGTCAAAGTCGATATTGTTGGCCTCGTTGATGTAAAGAACCTGCCGCCTTGCCCCACGGAGGCGGGCTTCCGAATCAGCGGAGAAGAACTCAATCGTGGACCCGTTGGCGAAGTTGTACTGCAGGAGGGTCTTGTTCCAGCGATCGGGAACCCAACGATGGGTCCATTGCATAATCTTGGCAAAGTCCTTAATCGCCCCCCGTCGCAGGTGAGGGACGGATTCGGACACCACCGATATTTCCGACTTGGGATGGCGGGCGGCGTGGTCAATGAGAACCGCAAGGATGCCGAAGGTCTTGGATGCAGATGTCCCGCCCTGGATGACTTTCTTTCGGGCCTTCATCGCCCGAATCTTCTTGATGGCGGTGGTGTACTTAAACTCCATCGCCGAAGAGCGGCTGCTCTATCGTCACGCTCGTTTCCTGTTTTTCTACCAAGCCGTTCAACCGCTGCGTGATGGAGGGGTTGTAGAACGAGAGCATCCCCCCAATGATTTGGTCCTCTCGGATTTCCTCCCGAATCGCACGGCAGATGACATAAAATTCGTCGTATGCCTTATCCGTGTTGTCAAAATAGTTTTGGACCTCTCCGTAATTATTGCGGCAAAACCGCTTAAACCCTTCCAAGGTTAACGGCACTTTGGCGGGGTCTTCCTTCTTTAACCCATCCTTCCCGACATACTGCACCCGCTTCCATTGTTCGCCTTGGGCTTTGACATCCTCCTTGAATGCGGCCCATGCTTTCCCAAGGTCTTCGGGGGTTTCAAATATCCGTGGCCTTCCTGCTCCCATCAGTATTCTATTTTGTCTATGAGCGAATCAATCTTGTCCACGATTTTCATTTTGACCGCAAAGGCGTTGGGTGAGTTGGAATCGTCCACCGCCCCAATGCAGTCGCAGAGGGTCGTAATGACCATCATGAGGGAGTCCATCCTCGCCTGCACCTGGGCCTCTTCGTTCGGGGTTTTAGTCGAGTTCGCCAAGTTCTCGCAGTTTGTTTCGTGACCACCCAAGGGCCGCTTTTCCACCCCATAGTAGGTAGGAGATGTAGCCGCAGTCGCTGGTAGAGTCAGCGTTGTCGTAGTAGGTTTCGGCACGGGATAGGTAGGAGTGCATCCGTTTAATCGTTGCAAGAGATACCCCTTCCCCATTGGCGAGTTGCTGCGCTCGGACCTTGCCTGTCTGCGTGGCGCACTTGTTGCCGTTCCTCTCGTTGAGTTCAATGCCCCGCTTGGCGTTATTGCGTACACCTTCGCCGTAGTCGGCATAGGTCTGGAATTGCTGCCGCTTGTCGTTAGCGTACAGGTGAGCGCATACGGCCATCCGTTGCCCAGCATCGGGGAACTCGGAATTGGTCTTTGGGTCACCCATGCAGCGTTGCAGGAATTCATCCTTCGGCTCTTGGGGTTTCGGTGTTGGTAAGGGCATGAGTAACGGTCTGCTGATTGGCTTGGGCGAATAGGTCCGCCTGTTCGTAAATGTAGGAGAGGGCCGATTTTACGCAGTCGGCACACCACCAATTTGTGTCGGGTCGTCCGTTAGCAACGAGAATGGTCTGCAAGTCGTGGACCGCTTCGGGGGAGAGCCGCATGAACAGGTCCGCTTGGTATTGGTTCCAATAATGGCGGTGCTTTTCGGCAAGGAGGTATTCGTCTTGGGTCATCGGTTCGTGAGTTGCAGGATTACAACGGTCAGCCCTGCCGAGGCAAGGCCGTAAATGGGAGCAAGGAACCATCCGCAGGTGGACCAGGTAAGCAGGACCGCCACCCAAAAGGTGAGGCAGGTGACGCAGGAGAACGGCTTGTGTCTTCCCAGCCAAGTCTTGTACCAAACCTGTGGGAGGACATGATACTCGGCAATGGCGAGGGCCGTGAGCGAACTAATCAGCAGGGGAAATATCAGCGTGTCCATGGGCTTGGATTGCGGCCTTGATTTTGGCCTTGGCTTGGTCTATTGAGTAAATGATGCTGCGGTACGGTATGCCCGTGTCCCTTGAAAGTTTCTTCATGTTCCCCGTTTTCAAGTGCAGACGCAGTAACTCCTTGTCATACGGGAATGCCCCATCCTTGGCCCAAGTGTCCATTTCCGCTTCGGCAATGGCCCACAAGTCATCCATCAGCGAATCGTACTCGGCTTGCGATATAGGGGCATCGGGGTTCAATTCTTCAAGCAGGTCGTGGTGACGGTACTTCTGCGCAAACTGGTTGTTCTTGCCTCGGTAGAGGTTCAGCAGCAACCGAACGACATAGAACTTGAAGTAGCCCTGCTCCTGTATTTGCAGGATTTTGGCGGGGTCTTTCTCCAAGAGGATGAGGACGCACTCCTGTTCCAGGTCCCTCCAAAGCGGGTCGCCGCCTGTTATAGTGAGGCAGGCTTTTCGGATTTCGCCCGTGCGGTAGAGGTCAAGGATGACTTGGTCGGCTGACTGCATACGCAAAGATTGCAAAAAAAAAGGGCCAGCGGTTAGGCTGACCCCGTCCGAATCTCACGGATTTGCCGATTATCGTAGGCTCACCGACGACCTAAGTCGCACTTAATCAGAGGTGTATTAATAATTGTTTGTTTGCAGATTCTGCCTGGTTATGTGCAAAACTTGTGAACGAAGGAACTTGAGTTCAGGCGTTGAGCGTGTGTCTTGGACATGGGTCATCAAGTTATGGACGATGGTGGCATGGTCCCGATTCAGTTCCATGCCGATGTTCTTGTAAGTGAACAAGAACTCGGAGTAGGCGATGTCTGCAATGATGCTCCTTGCGATGACCAAGGGCCGCAGCCTACTTTTGGAGTAAATGTTCTCAATCGGAATCCCAAGGACTTCGCTGGTCGCTTCGGCAATCACCCGAATGATGTGCAGGTTGCTGGGCCTTTTCTTGGTAGGCACCCGCAGGTCGTTTGCGATGCAGTAGGTCCGAATAATGTCAGGAAGTTCGTTCATAAAGGCCTCGCCGTACTTGGCGGCATAGCGTTCTAATTTGGTTTGCATGGCTTAAACGATTTCGGGGATGGGCATCCAGTAGGCAACTTCACAAGTAAACCAAGAGTGATTTTCGGAATGCCACTTATCCTCCTTGACCCAATACCAGGCCACGATTTGCATTCCTTCATTGTCGGTAATTAGAACGGGTTGCCCATTGAAGGGCATTTGGTCTTGGGGTCGTATCCAAGGCATAGGTCAGGCGTTTTTGGCTTGAAGGATTCTTCCGAGCAGGGTCCAGTTCACTCTCCAAGGAGAAATGGTTTCGGAGCGGTCGGGGCGGGAACAGTTCACGCACTCCTTGCGGATGTGGATTTGCCAGCGGCGAAAATCGGTGGGTGTTGGTTTCATGGGTTAGGGGTTAGTTATTGATTTTTGATAGCCATTGAATATAAACTTGCCTGGCTATTTGCGCCGTCATTACAGGTGGTACACTCATACCGATTAAATAATTTGGTCTTAATTTATTGAAAACATAATCTAATGGAAATGTGCCAGCTTGGCAAAATTCATTTTTTATTAATCTTCTATTATGTTTATAATGATAAGCTGTTCCGTCGTTATGTGCAACTATTGTAGAAATTGGTTTATTTCTATTTACCCGATATGCATTATGAAGCATTCCTTTATAATGAACTGTACTAAAACTTTTACCTTCTTCACAAATTTCTAAACATTTCATATAACTTGGGCATATTGAATAATCATCAATTTCAATATCAAATTCATCAATTTCTTTAAAAGGTATTTCTGGCTCATTAAATTCAAGTTCCAATTTAGGCAACACTGTAAACATATCAACTTGCTCCATAAATAGAGCTGCTAAATCTTTACGCAATGCAATAAAAAACACTCTTTCTCTGCGTTGTGGTACTCCCATTTTTGAAGCATCTAAAAGCCAATGTTGCACATAATAACCAGCTAAATCAAATTCCCTATAAATCTGCCTTACATAGCCTTTTGCTTCACCTAAAAGCAATCCCTTTACATTTTCAGCAATTACTACTTTTGGTTGTAACCTTTTTGCTAAATCAATAAAATCAAAAAACAAAGTATCTAAAACTTGTTCGGCTTGCCCTTCTCTAAATAATTTTTCTTTGCCCCAGTCTTTTTCTCTATTTCCTGCCATTGAAAAGCTGCTGCAAGGTGGTGAACCATCCAAAATATCAAGTTTGTAAAGTTCTTGCGGTAAATCTTCTCGCATTTTAAATGTTTGTATTGGCTCTAAATAGGCATATTTGGGATTGTGGTTGGTTTTGTATGCCTCAATCATTTTAGGGTCAATCTCATTACAACCAAGCACATCAAAACCAGCTAACTTGTAACCCATTGTAGAACCACCACCACAGGCAAAACAACTAAACACTGTGCCTTTGTCTTTGGTAAAAACCGCATCTTTTAAGGTCCAATTATATGGAAATTGATGTTTCATTATTTTTGGTTTAGTAGGACAAACATATACACAACCTACCCACATTCAGCCAACACTCTTTGGAAATCTTCCACGGAGCGAATGACCTCGTACCTATACCCCGCCTCCTGAACGACCCCCTGCCACCATTTCTGCGACAGGGACTGCTTGCCCTTGGGGGTTTTAAATTCAAGGAACACCGCACCCTTGGGTGATAGGTAGGTCATGTCGGCCACCCCAGCAGTCAGCCCGATTCCTTTAAGGAAGAAACCGTTGGAGCGGGAGCGGGGGTTGTTAAGGTTGAGAAATAGCAGACCCTGCTCGTTGGGTCGCATAAGGGCGAACAACTTGACGCAGGCGGCTTGCAAATTGTATTCGTCCATCATAGGGAATTGGGTGGGTATTCGTTGGCTTTGGTGTAGGGAAGGTGGCATTGAATATTTGCGATGCCAAGGCTTCCGTTGCGGTTCTTGCGGACGATGACTTCCATGAGGTCCGCTGGCTGGTTCCTGTCGTGTTCGTAGGGTCGGTAAACAAAGCCGATTTTGTCAGCATCAAACTCCAGTTGTCCCGTTTCCCGAAGGTCGGACATTATCGGGCGATGGTCGCTTCTTCCTTCGGTTGCACGGGATAGGGATGACACCACGACCCCGAACACCTTCTGCCGCTTGCAGATTGCTTTTAGGGTCTTGCTGATGTTGGTCATTTGCTCAATCTTGGGCTTGGCTTTGTCAATCTTGGTCGGCTCAACGAGTTGCAGGTAGTCAAGGTAGAATCCACAAATCCCGTACTTGGTTTTTAGTTTGGCGATTTCGCCTTCAATGCGGTCAAGGTTGGCTTGGTGCAGGTCCACGATGTAGAGCGGTTTGGACTTTAGGAGGTCCGCTTTTTGGCCCAAATCCATAAAATCTTTTGTGCTGATTCGCTCGGTGGGGTTGAGAAAGTGCGCCCCGTCCATGGTGGCGAGGTTGGAGAGCATCCGCTGGGTCAGTTGCTCCGCTGACATTTCCAGCGTGAAAAAGACCACGGGAATGTCGGCCATGGCTTGATTCATTGCGATTTGCAGGGCCAAGAGCGTCTTGCCCATTGCGGGCCTTCCACCTAAGAGGATAAACTCGGTAGGCTTGAACCCTGTAAGCATTCGGTCCATCGGGCTGATGTAGGTGGGAAAGATTGAATCCTTGCGCCTGCCTTCACGGACCTCGTTCATGTTCATGAGGTAGGTCTTAGCCAGTTCGTGAGCGGTAGTTTCGGTTGCGTTGGTTTCAATGGCCTGCATGGATTGATAGCGGGCGAAGGCTTTGGGTATGTCCCTGTCATGGGCCAACTCGTCCATGATGCGTTGTTCCTCCCGTTGCTTCCACGCTTCGTTGAGGTCGGAGGCGTACACCTTCCAATCGGAGGTAAGCGTGTTCCCATCAAGGATGTCCACAAATTCAGCGATGACATGGGCTTGCCCGTTGTCAATAAGGTGCTTGTGGACTGCCACCAAGTCAACGGGTCGCTCTGCTCGGTGGAGGGATTCAATGGCCCGATATACGAGGACATGGTTTCCCGTGAATAGGCGTTCAGGGATTTGAAGGAGCAGGACCGCTCGGTTGGTAAATTGGTCCATGAGGCAGGACAGGAGCCTGCGTTCAGCGGTAAGATGGTAAGGGTTCATCGTCGGTTTGGTTTAGTGGGTTGAAGGTAGCGTTCCTTGGGATTACTTGGTCCTCCCATCGGCCTTGGTTGAGGTAGGTCGCCGCATGGGGTACGAACTGGACGGGGGTTTCGGCGTATAGGCGGGCGATGTTGTTGATGGCTGCCTGCTGGTCCTCGTCTTTGAGTTTGGCAAAGGCTTTGGATGCGGACTGCTTGGAGGTCTTGCGGGGGTAGAGGCTCCAAAATTGGTCAAACAAAATACCGCTATCCCTCTTGGGCTTTGCCATTACCCCTTCCTCCTTTGCATTATTATTCTCCTTTTCATTATCATTTCCATTATCATTACTCATTAGGTTACGGGGTGGTTCGGTTGTGGTTACGGGGTGGTTAGCCTTTGGTTCGGTGGTGGTTTCGTTTTGGTTATACTTTGGTTTCCCGCCCTTGCAACCGTTCTCGTATTTCCGCTGATTAGCATCCAGTTGCGGTTTTATGGATTCCCACACGGCCCGAACATATCTGCTCATTTCGGGTTCGTGTTGGTCAAGCCCGTACTGCACGATGGCTTGGAATAGTTCCAACTGCTCAACTGGGTCAAGGTGTTGGATGCTCTTGAGGAATGAGCGGTAGAAGATGAATGAATCTCTCATAGGAGGTAAAAAAAAACCCTGACTGATTGCAGCAGCCAGGGCAGGGGTTAGAGAATGAACCCTTTATCGGTAGCACCATTTGGCTGCAATTTCAAATGGGCTATAGTAGTAAATGTAATCTTCGGGCAAAGTTACACTAAAACGGCATATCTCCAGCCTGTGGTTCAAAAGCGTTGGCGGGACGGGATTCGTTCATCGGCTCTACTTTGCCGCTTAGAAACTTCTTGCCGCTCTGACCTTCCTTGACCCATGCGGACAGGCGCATCTTGGTCCCGTCGGGGAGAATGATGTCCCCACGGTAGTCGGGGCGTTTTGGATTGTCACCCTTGTCGTTAGCGAACAGGGAGAAGGTGTTGGGTTGGGGGGTGTAGTTACTCATGGGTTTTGGATTGGGGTTTGGTTGGGTTGAATTGAATAGGTACAGTTATCTTGGACGAGCCAATTTGAGGCCCGCAAATCGCTTAGGATTCGATAGGTGGTACGGATGGTCACCCCAAGAACTTCGGCGAGTTCTGTGGCCCTGTACGGGCGTGAGGCGAGATACGACACGGCGTAGATGGTGGCCACTCTTCGTTGGATTTCTTTTCCTTTGGGCTTGGGCATGGTTAGGGGATTAATTGATATTTGCGTCCGTTGTGTTCGATAACTTCGGGGATGCGGTTGTCTT
>Ga0315909_10004227_pt1 | contig 17071 bp, 26 predicted proteins | sample LakEriMetagenome_11_FD_203527 | JGI IMG/M metagenome (GOLD analysis project Ga0315909, IMG submission 203527) | Freshwater fungal communities from buoy surface, Lake Erie, Ohio, United States - Buoy 2 MA125 | ecosystem: Environmental > Aquatic > Freshwater > Lake | place: USA: Lake Erie, Ohio...
GAGCGGCTTGTTCGTTAAATTGACCGCCATAAAATCTACCACCTTGGTAATTTGTACCGAGCGCACCAAGACCCGCCATGCCAGCAATGCTAGAACCAAGCCCTACTTGTTGGGATGGCTGCATCTGCTCTGCTGTCTCAAATGTTCTTTGTTGCAAAGGTTGGAACCCAGCAATCCGTTCACCACCGTATTGTTGGTACGGGTTTTTGTTTATATCAGTAAGAGCCGAACCCTTTGCCAGCACATCTTTAGCATAGCCACGCGCCCATTCTGGCAACTCTACAGTGGTTGTAGTTTTTTCGGGGGCGCTTGGTTGTCCGCCGCCGCCGTATACACGACCACCGGGTTTTAAACGGGTAGCTGATTCGCCGAGTGGCTCGCCTAAAGCGTAAAGTTGTCTGCGTGAGTAGTTCATACCGGCTCCGTGCTTAATATCTTTGTGTAGAGTTTGTCGGTGTGCTTGTACCCAAGATACTCAAACAACCGAGAGTTATCCAAATGAATTTTGGTGTGCATGATCACTCTGTTTACACCATCCTGTTTAAGCACGTCTTCGGCGTATTGGAATAATCTGATCCCAACGCGACCTTGACGGAATTCTTTCCTGACAAAATATATGTCTTCAAAAGCGGTTTTGCACGACATGTAATGCAAATGCGGTTGCACAATAAAGATTATGTAACCTATCAAGTTGCCTTCTGCTCTGCATGTTATGCAGCGCAGCATATTGTTTACAGCCAAACGTCCATACGCTTCATAATCTGGCTGAAGCGGAAAATCCTTGGTTACGCACAATTCATCGTAATGCTCTGGCAGCAGATGCTGCAACTCATCCACAAATGTGGCTGGGTCTTCGTTGGCATATACAATGCTTGTGACTGCGTTCATGCTGGCAAATATTTTTCAGACCGGCTGTTCTTGGCAACCTTGCCTTTACCTACAGTTTTGCCGCGAGCCTTTTGAATCCTGTCCATCATGGCGTACAGCTTACGTGCGCCAGCCTCAGTCGAGCCGTTGCCCAACTCGGACACGATACGTGCAGGCACGACAAACTCACCGTCAGCTAAACGCGCAGGTTGCTTTTGTCCAATGACTGCGGGGATGGAATCAGATACACCATCACCCGGGCCGCGTAGTAATCTGCCGCCATCTGAGTAATCACCAAGATGGGAAATACCGCCATCAGCCATACCGCCATCCGCAAAGCGTGGTGTGTAAACAGGGTTGAAGTACCGCTGTTCACGGCCAGATGGGTCAGGTGTTGGGAATGGTGTAGTTGGGTTTGCTGAATACGTGTATTGCTGACCCGGATCAGAATCTGTTGGGGTTGGTGTTTGTTTTTGAGGCTCAAGCATCCCAGCAATCAAAGGCGCACCAGCAGATAAACCATATTTAGCAAGGCCCATCTTGCCGCCTATATTGCCCATGAATGATGCTCGCCCAGCTTCTGATCCAAGACCCTTGGCTCCTTGGAACATTGTTCCTATATTTTGTCCCGCGCCGCCAGTTTGATAGGCAGCTTGCTGACCAGCAAGTGCGGGGGTTTGGAGGGCTTGGCTACCAAACCCTTGACTTCCAAATGAAGAAACCCCTTCTGGCGCAATTGATGCTGGTAATGGCGTGTGTGACATAGCGGAATTAGCGGCAATCTCAGGCGCTGCCGCAGCTTGCATTCCAGACTGTGCCAATGCGCTACCCAATCCAGCGCCGCCATAAGCACCAAGACCTGCCATCAAGCCCTTTTTAATATCCCCAGATGCCACCGCTGTTCCGCCGCCAACAAGCAATCCTGCGGTCATAGGGTTAATTGCCCCACCAGAAACTGCCATCAAGCCAGCGCCAGCAATCATGGGAAGCATTTTGGATAAGAAGCCAGCCTCGGGTAAACCCGTATGTGGATTGATGGTCAACTGACCACCATGCGCCATAGCGATGTCGTTCAGGCTTTTTACTTCCCCTTTGGACATGTGAACGAGCATGTCGTCGCCGTTGCGTCCATGCCTTTCAAGATGTTTTGCAGCTTGCTGTAGACTCATATTAGCCTCGTGTAAACAGGGGTGGTTGATCGTATCATGTTGACAGCGCAGACACAAACGAAAGTGTGGCTACCACAGACTGGGTAGACGGCTTGGTTGGCGTACCAGAAGCGTTTAAATGCTGGATGGTTACAGCGACATTTGGCACAGACCAGTAAATCTCAATATGGTCACCCGCTGCCATGCTTAAAAAGTAGTTCCAACCAATAATTGAGTGTCCATCTGTTCCGGCGTGTCTGTTTGGAACGGATATAAAGCCCGTTGATCCCGGTATATCTACCCCGTTTTGTTTCAGCCAGATGTAAACATCTTGGAAGGCGGTGTCCGTGTTTTGGAACTGTGCGCTGAACTGTAGGTTGTATATACCGGAATTGACCACCGTGATTTGAGAAGAACTGATTGACACCTCATTGGAAAAATCCGTGGTGTTAAGCGTCATCAACGTGGCTGTGTTTGCCGTGGTTACCTGATCTTGGTCGCTGGAGAACGCCCCGTACGGGAAGCGAATAAACCGCCCGCCGGACTCACCCAAAAGCGCCCCGGTCAGGTTATCAAGTTGGTTGAAGTACAGGCGCAGAATGTTTGAGTACTGCTCAATAAACTCGGCGTTGTACTCGTTCGGAGCCGCTGGCAGTCGTGGCTGGACGACTGGGCGGTATCGGTTGATGATGGTTGCCATCAGCGTCTGCCGTCTGGTCTGATGTCAATCCGAGGCACACCCAACTGCCACTGAACACCAAGCTCGTCTGAACTTACCTTAAACGCCATCTGACGACCACGAATCCGTACATACACCTGTTGGGTGAACTCTTGGATGGCATAGGTTCTGGTGTTCTGGTAGTTCTGCGTACTGACCACATCAGGATTGTTTGAGTTGCCATACGGCGCACCTGAGTTGGCGCGGGGCAGTACCGTGAACATGGCGGTCGGCTGATTCACATTCGATCCGTCAAACGTCAGGTCAGGGATCAATCTCCAGACAAACCCAAAGTTGTGTCCATCCCCGATGTCAAAATCAGAAGAAGTCACCTGCGCCACAATCGGCACGGACGGGTTCACTGTGCCATCATCCACTCCGCTCTCATGGTACAGAAGCTGTGCGTTTGAGTTGCCACCTGCCACGCCGTATGTGGTTGCCATTGGGAATGAGCGAAGGGAACTGTCCAACCATGCTGTGCGGCCTTGGTTTAGATTCTGGTAGTTGTCCCAGTCGCCGTAATACCAAGTGTTTTCCAAGTGGTTGTAGATCACATAGCGGTTAACCACGGATGAGTTGGCAGAACAATACTGCCACCATACTTCACTGTAGCCCTCGTTTGTTCCCGCACAGAACTGAAACGCTTGCTCAAGGTTGATGTCGTTAAACACGTATTCCCGCAAGGTAGACGGCAAGGTCTGCACCCGACCAGAGTACATGTAAAACTTGTCTGTACCCATCCAGTAGGTGATGTTGTTAGCGGTTGCTATCGCATTTGGCCCAGCAATAGATATGTTGTCGCCCATGATCTGGAAACTCCAGACATACGGTGGGCCAAGGTACTGCATGGAATAAATGGCTGAATCCGTCAACACCAAAATTTCTTGTCGGGTCTGCATGGCAGTCACAATTTGTGAACCATGACTCAGCCGGTAGCTACCTGCTTGGTTTGTTACAGCCGGAATCCATGTAGCAAAACTTTCTTGGTCAGACCAACGTATCAGCAAGGGGTCTTGGACGGTAGTGCCGTAGTCGTTTACACCAAACGCAAGAACAAACCTTGAGGCATCCGACACCATGACAAAGTTGGCAACCGTCGGGCAAGATGAGTCAGTGGTAATTGTCCCGGACTTTGTAACAACAGCGGTGCTTGGGCCAAGGTATTGGCCTCGGTTGAATGTGCTGGCAGATGCTGCGTTTGCCCAGTAGTACAACGCACCGCCACGGGGGTTGAAGATCAGGTCTTCGCCAAAGTTTGACTGGCTCCACAAACGAAGCTGAATGCCGATCCCTGTAGCCGCAGGAGAACCCCAGCCCGTGAATGTGGTGGACTGCGTCACTATTGCATTGTCGGCGTGGGAGGCGGCTGCGCCTGAACCCGTCCCACTCAACCCACGGGTACACCCCAAGAATTGCGTTGAATTTTTACTTGTGTAAGAGATGTTCTCTGAGTCAATCAGAATGTTTCCGGCTGCTGAAAACGCTGCTGTTGAATCAACTGTGATTGTGGTGACAGAGTTGTTTATTGAGCCGTCAAGTTGGTTTGTTGCTGTACCAAAAACGATACCGCCCCAAGTACCTGCGCCCCAGCCCACATTCAGAGAGTAAATATCTACACCCGTTGTAATCTGATATGCGGCAACCACTGATGCTCCGCCGTTGCCCGAGTCCCCTGCGGCTGCATTGACTGAAGCTGTGATGGTGTATGAGTTTGAACTGACGTAGCTGGTGATCTGGAACTCTGCGTTCAAGATGGCGGCAGTGATGTTGCCACCCAAAGATACCGCGCCGCTAAACGTAACGAAGTCCCCTGCCTGCGCACCGTGGGCGATATCCGTGACTGTGATGATTGGCAACCCAGTGGTTGCGGCAAAGGTGACTTCGCCTGCGGTGGTGGTAGAGCGCAATGGGGTAACGTCGTACACCAAGCCGTTTGGCCCGTTCTGGATGTAGTACTTGAGGTTTGTGCCTATCGCCAACAGGTTGTAGCCCGTCAAATTAAGCCAGTTCCACATACCCCTAGCAACACCCCAAAGCGTACCCGTTGGGGGTTTTAACGCAGATACAGTTGTTCCCGTGTCGGCTGCCCACCCGCCAATCTTTTCTGGCTGACCTGAGCGGAACCGAATTTTGTTGGAGGCGTAATAACCACCCTCGTTAGAGTAGGAGGTGTTTTCTCTGTTTACACCGGGTCTGAACAGCAATTTCTGGAGTGGCATGATTAAGCTACAAGTCCGGGAACATATTGCGTTTTACCAGCGACTTTCATGGCGGTCAACTCCTGCTTCTTTAAGTTGTCTGGGTTGTAACTCACATGCACCCAACCACTGTCAGGAATGCCGGGGGTGTAGAACTCCAGAATCAACTGGGTGTAGTCCAGATTATCCATGATCCACTGCGCCAACTCCGCATTTGGTACGCCGGGAATCTCTATATCGGCTGCTTGGCCCTTGCAATGGTCTGAGGTACGAGACCCATTTACCGCTGCATTTGAGTCAGGAGAGCGATACCCAGAGTTCACCTTGACACCTTTTTGGAAGTGATCGCGGATGGGTTGGAGAACACGTTCAGCCAATATCTTGAGGTACTCGGTTTCAACTGGCCCGGGGGTGTTGTCCAAACCCATGCGCAGGGCTGTCTCGGATTTGGTCAGTTCGTGCAGGGAGAAATTGGCGGTCAGGTTCATTTCATGCTCCTCACTTGGTTGTACTGGTCGATGCAGGTGTTGAGTTGCCGGATGGCTTGGTCGCCTCGGGCGGTGAGATCGACAAGAGCTTGAGCAACTCGTCCGTCAAGCTCGGCTCTTGTTTCTGTATCTCCACTGGCAGGGGTGGATGGCTCGGACACTGACACGGGGCAGTCGGGCGCTTTGACAGGAATGAACAACTTGCGCTCGCCAGAGGCAAGATCAGTACGAAGCTTAATTTCTTTAATCCGTGCAACATCGTTGGCTTTCTTCAAGGTCTGGGCGTAGGTCTGGGCAACCTCCGCCATGCGTTGTTCTGTCTCCCGTGCCTGCTCGTTTAAACGGGCAATCTCCACCTGCTGGCGCTCATATTCATCCTGCTCCCCACTGTAATACCCAACCCCAAAACTGCCAAGTAGGGCAAGTACGATGCCAAGCAAGACATATGGGTTGAGCAAAGTCATTCGTTGGTCTTTCCACGGACGTAGGCAGTTGCCGCCATGAACGCCACCACAATCGTACCCATTGCAGCGCAGTAGGTGGTCACCAGACCGTTTAGCGCATTGACTTTCTCCAGTGCAACCAGTTCAGATGCCATGTACGCAATGAGGGCAGGTGGTGCAACCAACGCCGCCCAAGCCATGATCCTCTGCTGGTCAGCCATCTTGTCCATGTTCTCAATCATCATCATGCGCTCAGAGCGAGCTAACTCCGTGTCCGTCACCACGCCGTCGTGGTTGGTGTCAAATTCGTTGTAGGTTGAGTCTTTTTCCAGTTGTTTACTCATGTTTTTCCCTCCGGTCAAAAATGGGGTTGTCCTCAAACTCTTTTGGACTGTCCCGATTCTTTCTCTCGATTTCCCGTCTCAACTTCTCTACCTTCTCCAACTGCTGTTTGGCATCGTTTTTTGTCTCCAGTATGTCCAGATACATGAACGCCAACAACGGCAACATCAAGGCCACCAACAAAACCGCTACCACCCAGCCCACCATCCCCATCACAAGCTCCTCAGTTGTTTCAACCACAGGAACCACGTCCACAGGTACAGGATAAGAATAAGGGCTAGGACGGCTGCTCCTGCTCGCAGGTTTTGGCTTCTTTCCCTTTGGTGTCGTTGCCATCTCAATCTTCGTTCCCGTTGTTCCTGTGCAAGTCTGGCAGCTTCTTGTTCAGCGGCTATGACATCCCGCATCTCAAACACTTTGCTGTACAGCGCACCCATTTCGGGAGGGCTTTGATACACCATCGTTTCCCTTATTGTCTTCTCCAACTCCGCCATCTGATCCTGCGCCATGACCCGCTTCAATGCGGCTTCCATTTGATTCTGGTCAGGTTCGTAGACGTTTCTGGACTTCTCCTCCTCTTCCCGAATGTGTGCAGCTAACTGCTCTTGAATCTTGAAGAACTCGGTAAGCTGCTTGACAACCCCAACCATGACTTCGGTTTCGTCAACGGCAACGAACTTGTCTTTCTTTTTCGCCACAGGCTTGGGCGTTGACTGTTTTGCCTTGGGTTTAAAGAAGTTACTAAAGTTACTCCAAAATCCAGTAACTTCCCTATAAACGCCAACAGCCTCGTCAACAGTGCTTTTGACCTCCATGAAAGAAGTCTTCGCCTGCTTGTATAGCTCACAACCTTCCTTGATGGCTGCGACGCAAGCATTAGCGGCAAAGAGAAGGCTGATCGGATCAATTTTCTACTCCGTCAGGCTGTGCGTTTCCACATATAAACAGTAATGTACGGTTGGTAGTTAGCATTTGTACCACTTGAGCCTGTTGAGTCAACATTTCCTGAAAGAGTGTGGTTGTGATTAGCGTTCATACTAAAAGTGCTAACACCGTAGAAGCCGCCACCCTCGTATAAAACTCCTGACCCAGCCGCTGTAAATACACCTGATGCGCCAGCATTAACGGCTCGTGCGCCAACATTACCAGTTAAATTAGTGGTCGTTGAAACTGCTACGCTACCTATAGCGTGATTGTGGCTGACAGTAATTGCATTTGCACTACCACCAGTTTCTTCAGCAGTGTCAAACAGTGCATTGCCAGAGTCAAAGCCAACCATGACACGACCAGCACCAAATGCAGTCCATGTGCCAAAGCCAAGCAAAGTTGCAGGGTTAGTGCTGACAGAGGCATTTGTGTAGATAGAGCCAACTGGGTATAAAGCTGCCAGTGCCGCCTGTACAAATGCTGTTGTGGCAATTGTCGTGTCGTTGTCGCCAAATGTTGCGGTTGGCGCTGTGGGGTTGCCAGTAAACGCAGGGGAAGCAATTGCCGCCACGTCTGTGCCAATCACCAAGCCAAGGTTTGTTCTTGCGCCTGATGCAGTGGTTGCTCCTGTACCGCCGTTGGCTACGGCTACTGTTCCAGTGACGTTGTTGCCTTTAACGTCGTAGAAATTTGTGCCGTCAGACCAAACTATGACCTTGTCGCCGTCTGCAATTGCAATCCCAGTGCCTGCGGCGGTTGTGTTGCCGATGACCGTAGAGTTGTAGATGGTGAGGGTGAAACCTGAGTTGTTCCAAATGATGTACTGTTTAGACACTGGCGGGGCGTAGATGGCGGAAGCCGCACCTGCGGTGTTGAACTTCAGCATAGCGTATACAGACTGGTTCAGGTTGGCTGTAGACGATGGCCCGTTTACATAGGTCAGGGCTTGGGCGGTCGAAGACACCGATACCGCCTGATACCCAGCGATGGCTGTGTCCAGAACGTATGCCAGATTGCTGTCGGTGGTTGCGCCCCACGCACCGGCTTGGTCGCCAGAGCCAATCAACTCGATACGCAGGCTTGAGGAATATGAACTGCTCATGGTGTTTCTCCTTGTGGCATAGCCGCTTTGATTTCGTCTACTGTTGAGGCTGAATCAATTGCTGTCTGCATGGCGGCGTATTTATCACGCACAGCTTGCCTTGCCGCTTCTGCCGCTGTAGCTTCAGATGGAATGGTTGCCTTGATGTCCAATGGCGCAAACTCAGCAGACCGAGCTTCTCTGCGCTTGTCATGAGCAATGGCTTTGGCTTTGTCAATGTTGATGGTAATCATTCTGAATATTCCCATGCGTTACGAAATGTGCGGTCTGTTGGAATGTCAGCGACATCCACGATCTTGTAAGGCTTGCCTTCAGGAACATCCTTAGCGGCAATTTCCTCAATGGTTAAACCGCATTCAGCGGCGGGAACAATGATGGAAACGCCATCGTCTGTTGGGTAAATTATTCTTTGGTTCATAGTATTTCCTTTATCTGAATACAGAAGCTACGCATACTGAATTATCGACAGGAGTTCCAGCAGTGTTGTAATAAAGAACTTGCAATGATGATGTTGATGTAACGTAAAAAACAGGTATTTGAGCAAGACCATTACCGCAAAAACTTCCTGAGTAATTTGCGTCAGTCATTGCAGTTGTAAAATTTATTGAGTAGTTACCTGTGTTGTTGTCTGTAATACTTGACACATTACCACTTGCACGAATAGCCACAGTCCCTGTGCCGTTGAAGTTCACCCAAGCACGACAACCATAAGCAATAGCGGCAGAGCCGTAGCCTGAGTTGAACAGCAAGTTACCGCTGGTGTCGATACGCATAGCCTCGCTTGCGCCAGTAGCAAAAGTAAGAGCGTTGTATGCGTTGTTGTCGTTATTGATTCCGTTAATCTGGCATATTCCAGATGCCCGTGTTAAACGAATACCTTCCTGAGATGTAGTCCCGGGGCTTAGTTGAACGGGGCCACCAACAGTAGTAAGCCTTACGCCGGCAAGAGACGGTGTAACACCAATCCCAACTCGACCAGACGAATCAATCCGCATAGATTCAACACCACCCTCAGCAAAAGCAATGGTGTCAGCGGCAGGAAAGAAGATACCTGTGTTTGCATCTGTTCCCCTGATAGCAGGGGTTGCGGCAGAACCGTCAATATCGGACAGTCCATCAGTGCCTGAAAGAATTAGACTCATGGCGTTACCTTACTTAAAGAATTTACCAACCATCCAACACACAACAGAACACCGTTGGCCTTCTTCGATGTCTTCCACGCCGTGCATGATGAACGATGGGAAGACAAGGACTGTGCCTTTTGTCTGCGGTGGGTAATGTTTGTTTTGCCCGTCCTGAATGAAGAACTTGCCGCCTTTGAAATCATCGTTCAAGAAAGCCAATACTGTCAATTTGCGGCACTCGTCCCCCTGCGCCAAAAATGTATCCACATGAGCCTGATACCTGCCACCTGCTGGGTAAATCAGGAACTCGGCTTGGTTGGCATGGGTAATGTCAAACTTCCATGCGGCATGGTTTGCTGACAGGCCAACAGCCGCCAGACGACCGCCGATGTCTTTATAGGTAGGCAACATCACGCGCTCAACATTTCGTATGGTCTTGTCGATTGCGCCTTCACCCGTACCAATTACAGGAGGTTGTTTGTCTGTCTTGTCGCTGGTGTACAGCTTAATCAACATGTCGCAGGCTTCAGGTGTCAGAACATCCTGAAAGAAACGATAGCAAAGTTCTTCCTGCGGCACGTTTAAACCAGCACGTTTATCAAACTTCCACTCTTTGTGTGGGCCGTCGGCATCAACGTAATGCAGGAACACTTGAGCCTGCCACTTGCCTTCGGTGTACTTATTGCGCCAGTGGTGTTTGTCCATGCCACGATAGAGAACAGCATCTCCAACATCCATTTTGATTTCAGAGGCATTAACACCTCCTTCGTCACCCATGTATATGGGCCAGACATTACCCTCAAAACCAAGAGTCAGCGTTGCGCTAATTTCGCAAGATGGTCGATCAGTGTGAATGACAAGCTCATCGCCCGGAGCATACATTCGAGCATACGAATATGTGGGATACAGCCGCTTGCCGCTTGCTTTTTCAAAGTGCGGTAGCAAATCAGCCAGCAACTTATCAAATACTATTGCCCCATGAATAGCTTGCGACTTAGGACATTGACTGTCTTGAGTGGTTTTCTTTTCAGCTACCAAACGCACCAACTCATTTGTCAATTCACGGCAGTTATCCTTGTCAAGGAAATCTTTGAGGTGTATATATTTATCAACAACAAATTGACTAAGTTGGTCGCACATTAGACAGGCTCCGTTGGAGGTTCTGGTTGCGGAAATGTTTTGATTGTCTCATCGCTTGGGTCATACCAAAAATGGTCTGCTATAACTTCATCGTTACAACTTACCCAAAATAATGGTGATGCAACACCAAATTGCAAATTATCATCTATAACTTGTGCAACTCGGTATCCAGTTTCTCTTGGTTCATTTGGCGAAATCAATGCTTTCATTAGTAGAACTCCTCAACAACAACAAAGCCAGCCGTTCCATTTCCTCCAGTTGCGCCGGTAGTGGGTACAGGTGCAGCAAGGCTATAACCACCACCACCACCAGCACCATAGCCAGTACCCGGTGTACCCGGTGTTTGTCCGCCAGTTGCTGAAAGACCCCCCAAACCCCATGCTTGAAAAGAATTTCCACCTGCTGCTGCGCTTCCAGATTCTCCTCCAAAACCTATGTTAGTTGGACTTGAAGTAAATGAACCACCTGCGCCATCGGCTGTTGATCCGCCTACGCCGCCTGTTGCAGTGATAAGTGGGCCAAAACTAGCCGAACCGCCAGAAGTTCCGGGACTTGTAGTAGCAGGAGTTCCCGGTATAGCACCACCAGTACCAGCCGTGCCAGTTGCAACGGGTTGCGGCCCGGGTATTGAAGGCGCAGGGAAGTAACCATAACCACCAGCACCACCACCACCAGCACCACCCTTAATATTAGTTGGGCTGAGTGGCCCCCGCCCTCTACCTCCCGCACCGCCACCACCACCGGCAATTACTGTAACTTTTATTGCTTTAACTGTTGTTGGTTTTGTCCATGTTGCTGGTGATGTATAAATTGTTACGACTGGAGCAGGAGAAGCTGTAACAACAGCACCCACCGCCGCTGTGTTTGTCTGCGCATACCAAGTTGTATTTGACAATCGATACACAAACGTAGCCGCGCCCCCTGCCAACATGGTTGATGGGTTGCCAACAATACTTTGCCCTGTATTGCCTTGAACAGTGAGCGCCGTGATTTGCTGTGATGAACTGAAAGAGATGGTCATCCCGTCAGCAGGAGCCGCAGGCATTGTGATTGTGCCGGTCGCCAACGTACCCGCAGGGTTTATCACCAGAACAGTTGTTCCTGCTGCAAATGTGTATGAGAAGCCAGTTGTTGAGGCTTGATAGTCGTACTGCTGGAGCAGTCCGTTTGTTCCGTCAAGTTTGGCTGTCATTTGCTTTGTCCAGTTGTTTTTGATATTGCTATGGTCATGTAGTCACCTCTTGAGGCTGTGCCGCCTCTACCAAAGCCTGTGCATCAGCAAGTGCCTTGGCTTCTGCCTCTGCTTGCTGTGCCGCTACTGCCGCATCATGCACTGCTTGTTCTTCAGGTGTGTACTCAACGATTGAGGTTACGCCTGTTTCACAATTGACTACGATTCTGTGTGTCATTTCTTATCCTTCATACATGATGTTGATTGTTCCGGCATCGAATGTAGCTGTTCCACCGAATGTGGTGATACGGATTTGGTCTAATACATCTGAGAGTGTTTTTGTGCCTGCTCCGTGTGCAGTTTTAGGTGTTGCACCAGCAATGTTTTGACAACACACATGACTTGAAACCCAAGTTGTTCCTGAAATTAAATTGATAGTCATTGTTCCACTTAGCAATTCAGTGCTGGCGCTATCCAACAAACGAACATAATATCCAGTGGTTTGTATAGCTGGAGATGTGGTATTTGAACCAGCAATTACAGAAGAAATACCAATATACCCAGTTGCCTCAATTCCACCAGAATCTCCAATTTGAACAAGCAAAGGGCTTGAACCGTTAGTGCTTATCTCACTAAACATCACCGTCACTCGCTTCACCCATGAGGGGATGCCTGTGAAGTCAATGCTTGTACCTGATGTGCTGGCAACAGCAGTGCCAGAGGTAATAGCACCGCCTTGAATTGTCTTGTTTGTCAGCGTCTGAGTTGCATCTGTACCTACCAATGTGGTTGTTGCTGTCGGCAAAGTCAGCGTGTAATTGCTGTTTGTATTAGGTGCGGCAATGGTCAATGTCCCTGTACCATTTGCATTTCCTGAAAGTGCTACTTGTGACATTGTTTTCCTTTACACCACAGTCCACACAGAACCACTCGGAACGGTTACCGTAATACCAGAAGCCACAGATATTGGCCCTGCACTGATAGCGTTTCTGCCTGTGTTGATGGTTGAGCTTACGTTAATTTCAATGTCGTTTTCCGTGTAGCCTTCCCCGCCAATGACAGACCTACCCGCTGGGTAAGTGACAAACACGTCCTTCAATCCTGCACTGAAATTAACCAAACTGCCTGAGTTGCTTGAGGCTAGAACAGTATTTCGACCAAGCGTCGTACCAGAGGATGTGTATGTGCCGATCCCAACTTCCCACTCGGAAGTTCCCTGTCCCGCAATTGTGTAGTACGTGGTGTTGCCATCGCCAACAACCGCAAATGATTGAAATCCCGTCACGGCTCCAGCAAGCGTGACTGTGCCTGTACCAGCCGTGGTGGTAGTTTCCCTAACTCTGTCAGCTAAAACCAATGCCATGTTTTACTCTCAGGTTGTCCCAATCTTTGTCCAAGTATTGGGGTTGCTGGTGTTGATCTCCGCCCAATCAGCGGACTCTGCGGTGTTTATAGTTGCCCAGTCCACAGTTTGTGCAGCGTTGATTGTCGCCCAAGTTGTGCTTTCTGAGGAGTCTATGTTTGCCCAGTTTGCGGTCTGACTGTCGTTGATGAGTTCCCACAAGAATCGGGCAAAGAACGAGTCCGATGCCGTGATAGTTTCTTGGATGGCGCACAGGAAGACCTGAGTTACCACCGCCCCGTCAATAACTGAACCAAACTCTTCAAGCAGCACCGCAAAAGTGGCGGCAGCATTGAATGCATCTGTTGCCACGGAAGACTCAGTGATGTTGCCAAGGAACAGGAATGAGCCAGATACAGAATCCGTGGCGGTTGCAGACTCGCTTACATCCGCAGGGAAGGCAAACGAACTAGACACCGTCTCTGTCGCTGTCGCTGATTCTGCAATCTGAGCTAAATAGACCGGTGTTGCCGAATCAGAGTCCGTCGCTGTTGCTGTCTCAGCTACGTTTGTAGCAAAAGTTTGCTTGCTGGAGATTAAATCTGCGGCAGTTGAGGTTTCGTTAACCACCGCAGGGAATGTTGCCTTAGACGACATTGCGTCTGCCACTGAAATTGTTTCTACAACAGGAGCGTTGAATGTGCTGGCTGCTACTGCGCCTGCATCAGTTACAGTTGCGCTCTCAGAAACCGCAGCACCAAAGCTTTGTTTGCTAGAAATTGAGTCCGTTGCTGTTGTTGATTCTGCAATACTTGTTGCAAATGTTTGCGTGCCGGAGATTGAATCTGTTACCGTGGCTGTCTCTGACACAGTCGTGGCAAAGGTTTGTGCGGACGATACAGCGTCCGTGGCGGTGGAAGATTCAGATACCGCGCTTAGAAGTGTTGCTGCCGCTGAAATTGCGTCTGTTGCAGTCGCTGTCTCAGATACCGCTGCCAAATAAGTCAGAAGTGATGCTACCGCATCAGATGCGGTAGCGGTTTCAGAAATAGAAGAACTAAAAATTAAAGACGAAGATGTGCTATCCGTCGCTGTGGCTGATTCAGATACTGAGGCAGCAAATGTATTGCCACTAAGCGACGAGAACGGGGCTTGTGAGAATGCGGTGAATCCAAACACTCGTCATGCCCCACTCATATCAAACTGCAACCAACTCAGATTCTGCAAACCAACGCTGCTGGGTGCTTCCAATAGCATCCGTCCACTCAATCAGATAAGACACGTTGCCGTCTTCATCCATTCGCATCGCAAGCACTGGGCCTTGGGGTATAACGCCGGTTAACTTTACGACATCGCCTTTTTTAAATGTTGCCATCATGCGCTCCTATTAACCAGCCAAGCTGAGTGTGTATGTAACGTTCAATGTGTCGCCAGACACAACAGAGCGGTCACCGGGGGATGTGAAATCAGAAGCAGAGTACAGAGTACCTGTAGAGCCGCCTTTGGTGTTTTCGCTAACCAAGAATGCTCCGCCAATAGTTGCTGTGGCATTGATGCTGTAAACAGCAGGGGAGGCAGAGTTGGTAGCCACAGATGGGTTGGCTGTGGTTGGTGTGGCAAACGTACAAGCTGGGCGTGTTGCTTGGCTGTATCCGGTCTCTTCTGTCCAGCTACTGTGTGAAGCCATAGTGTTGCCAGCCGCAGGGCTGTTGGACGCGCCTGAGCCATACAAGCCAATGTACCAAGTGGCGGTGTAGGCACTGCCAAGGAAGTACTTGTTGTTCATGTCTTGCAGGCCAACGTCGACTACCAGATTGGGACATTTGGCTTCCCACTTCAGGTTGCCATCTTTGTCAAAGCACTGCATGGTGTAAACACCCTTGGCAGTAGCTGACTCGCCTGATTGCAAAGTCTTTGTAATTGCACTACCGATAGTGTCGGCGGCTTGGGCTTTTTCTATGCTTGACATTTCTTACTCCTTAAACAAGTCGAATGAGTGCTGACGTGCTGGTGTTTGCAGGCATCGTCACGGTGAATGAGGTGGTTGATGTTTTGTTGTTGCCAAAGTCAAGGACACAGACTGCACCGTTGTCACCAGCTTTGTAGATCAACGCGCCACGGGCTGTGATCGCGCCTGTCCATGACGGAGAAGAAAAAGTCACGTATGTCACGCTACCGGACGCTGTTGTTTGAGAAGACACTGTAGTGGTGACGATCTCTCCGCCTGCCACGTAGTTACCGCCTGATGCCTCACCGGTGGTTGTGTAGGCTGTGGTTGTCTCGTCCAATGTTGCATCGTTGGTGTACAGAGCCAGTCGGAACGTATCCGAGGTCAAGTTGATTGACCCGTTTGCCAGCCCTGCTCGCAACGTATTGCAAGAGAAGTTGCCTGTGAAGCTCATACACGATTCCCCTTTCGCACATTATCTGCTGCGGGGATTACTTGTAAGTTTGTCGGTACGTGAAAACCAGAAACAATTTTGCCTTGGAGCGGTAGTATGTGGTCAACGTGCCAAGAAAATCCAAACATTTTTGTACGCAGCGCAGCCAACTCATACGCTTGTTGAATCATCCAATGGTCATCGGATGTGAGCCAAATGGGAGTACGGTTAATTTTTGCTAAGCGCCGTTTTACGGTATGCGCGTTTACTTTGCCTTTGTTGTTAGATTTTGTTTTCTTTGCGTATACTTTTACTTTTTCTGGGTTATTTGCGCTCCACGCAAGAATGGTGGCGCGGCATGATTCTTTGTTTGCTTTACGATATTGAATATCGCGTTCGCGTTTCTTTTGAACCATCTCAGGTTTGAGCATCATTTTTAATCGGTCTTTACGGCGTTGCGCTTGCGTACGTTCTTTATTTGCCGCTCGATTATCCTGTAATGTTTTTTTAGCGCATTCAACACACGCCCCAGATACTCTACGAAGCCCTTCAAGCTCAGGATGTTTAACACACGCCGACCCATAACACGTAGGCAGCCCTAATGTTTTGGCCTCTTGGCGCGTATGTTTAATCATTACGCTACTCCATTGTTTTGGGGTAAAGGCGATAAACGATACTGACCGCTTCTATAACTATCGGATCGCTCCATGCCATCGCCCAGACGTTTCGCCAACGCAAGTGCTTCTTTGAACTTGGTGTCGTACAACGAGATGATGTCTTGCTCACCCTTCATAAAAGTGTACGCCTCTACCAGAGAGCCGTAGAGCAAAACAGAATCAAAGTTGTCACCCAGCCATGTTGTGTTTGCTGTGGTGATTGACTGTGGGTAGTAGTAGTAATGCAACTCTATAGAGTACGCAGCATCTGGCGTTGGGCCAAGAATGAAGCTCAACTCATTTGTAATGACGGGGCTTGCATCGTTGGTCGTTGTTGGGCCAAACAAAGCGTAGTATTTTGGAATCGCCGTGTCTGTTGGTTTTGGGTACGCCTGACGGATAAAGTTCACGTCCTTATTCAGCAGGTATTCGTAGTTACCAAGCGCATCGATAACCGCCATTGAATAAACGGCAAGGAAGTCACTCGGGCATGACAAATACTTGTTGTTGATTGTGGATGTACCCGTCACATTCTTGCGAATGGACGGAAACTGAATCATGTTGTAAATGCGTTGTTCAGCCTGCTCGATGAACCGATTGATCTGAGAAGTTGAACTCTCAGTCGATCCATCAGCAAGATATACAGGGGGAAACTGATTCTCCGTGTATGACTGAATTGCAGTTACAAGCTGGCTGTAGTTCACGCCATTGGCCCCCGCGCCATCACGCCTTTAGTAGCTGCGCCAGTGCCACGGATTTTGATGCCGCTGGTTTTGGTAGGTGGGTAGTCCTGACTGCGTGTGTTTGCCACAGTCACAACTTGCTTGCGCATGGTTTCTTTTGCTGGCTCTTCGCCAACAACCACGCTTGGAACTTTCTTGGGTACTTTGTATGTTGCCATTTTATTTGCCCCGTCCAGAACTGCGTTGGTTCATGACCTTCGCCATGTTGCGACCATACTTGAGCATGTCGCTGTTGGTCTTACCGCCAGCGCGAAGTTTGGTCATGGGCTTGCCCGGATGCA
>Ga0315909_10004229_pt1 | contig 17066 bp, 17 predicted proteins | sample LakEriMetagenome_11_FD_203527 | JGI IMG/M metagenome (GOLD analysis project Ga0315909, IMG submission 203527) | Freshwater fungal communities from buoy surface, Lake Erie, Ohio, United States - Buoy 2 MA125 | ecosystem: Environmental > Aquatic > Freshwater > Lake | place: USA: Lake Erie, Ohio...
GATGATTTCTATTTTTGAATGGCTTCCTGAAGACATAGGCATATCCATAGTTGTATTCCTATCCGTTAGTTTAAGGAATACCGATGGATCAGTCTTCTAGGGGGCTACCTCACCAACCACATCCTCTGCGCGATGTTCGCAATTTACGCCGCTTTTCGTTGTCGGAGCGAAAAGTCGGTACGGGCATTCACTGTTTTTTGGTGTGCGATGTTTTTTATGGCCTATGTTATCTCGCTGCTTGGCAGCCGCTATCCGATTGTTGTGTCGTTATTACTTGCCTCCTTCGCGGCGTTCCAGTTTCGTACGGTACGCTCGTTTGCTGCAATGTTTGGTGCTGTTTTTTTACTCTGTGCGCTCAATTTAGGGGTCGCAGGCGTACAGAACCTACTATTAGGTGGTTCGCTGCACACAGCCAGACCGATCCTGCGATTCCAAGAAGACAGCGGTTCACGGGTGGAAAAAAACATGTTGGCGATCAGAATGATCGGCGGCTCAGCGAAGAATTTCTTCATCGGTCCCTCGGCGCACGAAACGGAAGCTGCAACAACCGCTAGCGGCGTAAAGTTTTCGGATAATTCATATTTGATGCTAATGCTCGGGGCCGGTGCGCCCGCAGCGCTACTCTTATTTGTAATGTGGGCTTGGTACCTGCGGCGCTTTGCGATCTCGCCGCTGACAATTTTCTGTCTTATGTATTCGGCTGGCGTGCTATTGATAACTAACGCCTTGTTATGGGAGTCGTGGGTTTGCTCAATCCTGTTCACTTTAGCCATAGTCGCTCGCTACGCCGGCGGGATGCGGACAAAAGAAGGTCATACATGAGCTACAGGCACTTACATCGAATCTTCGCATGGAGCTCTAAATGAAACAAATTATGCAGAACATGCGAGATGGTGAGACTTCCATCATTAATGCGCCCGCCCCGGTCGCTACGAGCGGTCATGTGATCGTACATACAACGCGTAGTCTAATATCAGCAGGCACTGAGCGGATGCTCGTGGACTTCGGCAGGGCCTCTTGGATCGAAAAGGCAAGACAGCAGCCCGAAAAAGTGCGCATGGTTCTCGATAAGATGCGCACTGACGGCGTGCTGACCACGCTTGAGGCCGTGCAGTCAAAATTATCAGAGCCGTTGGCGCTCGGGTACTGCAACGTGGGTGTCGTTGCCGAAGTTGGTGCTGGCGTCGACCACCTGCGTAAAGGCGACCGTGTCGTGTCTAATGGTAATCATGCTGACGTCGTTCGCGTGCCGCGTAACCTCTGTGCGCGCATTCCCGACTCCGTCGATGATGATTCTGCGGCCTTCGTTGTACTTGCCAGTATCGGCCTGCAGGGCATACGACTCGCCGCACCGACGCTCGGAGAAGCTTTCGTCGTGATGGGGGTTGGTCTGATAGGCCTACTCACGGTGCAACTGCTTCGAGCACATGGCTGCCGCGTGCTCGCTATCGACTTCGATACTGACAGGCTGGCACTCGCGCGTCGTTTCGGCGCGCATACTTGTGATCTCGGGAAGGGAGAGGATCCGGTCGCGACCGGTCTGGAATTCAGTCGTGGGCAAGGTGTTGACGGCGTACTCGTAACGGCGTCGACAAGTTCATCCGATCCCATGTCGCAAGCTGCCAAAATGAGCCGAAAGCGTGGACGCATCGTGCTCATTGGCGTTGCTGGGCTTGAGTTAAACCGTTCGGATTTCTATGAAAAGGAACTGACTTTCCAGGTATCGTGCTCTTATGGGCCAGGTCGGTACGATAAGAGTTACGAGGCGCAGGGCCGCGACTATCCTTTCGCCTTCGTCCGCTGGACCGAGCAACGCAATTTCCAAGCAATCCTAGATATGTTGGCCTGTGGCGCACTTGACGTGAAGCCCCTGATTAGTCATCGCTTCTCCTTCGAAGGCGCGGTCGAGGCATACGAAATGCTGACCAGCAACCGCGAGACACTCGGCATTCTGCTCGAGTATCGCTCGCCAGAGGCTGAGCGAGACGTGCGAATCGTGAGCCTCCGTCCTGACACCACGCCTGCTATTAAGCAGTCCGGTACAGCTGTGATTGGCTTCATCGGCGCCGGCAACTACGCGTCGCGCGTACTCGTGCCGGCTTTCAGGAAGAGCGAGGCCAGCTTGCACACGGTGGCGACAACTGGTGGTACCGCAGGTGCAGTGTTGGGTGCTCGCGCTGGGTTCTTAGAGGTGACTACCGATGTCCACGGAATGCTTGCTCGGTCCGAGATCAACTGCATCGTGATCGCAACTCGCCACGATAGCCATGCGCGGCTGGCCGCGCAATCGCTGGCGGTTGGCAAGCATGTGTTCGTCGAGAAGCCGCTGGCCGTCGATAGCGAGCAGCTTGAGGAGGTGCGTGAGGCCTTGCGTACTGCACGTGAGCACAATCCTGGTGTGCAGCTGATGCTCGGCTTCAACCGTCGCTTCGCACCACACGTGTTGCAGATGAAGATGCTGCTTACCACTTTGAAGACCCCAAAGTCTTTTTTGATGACAGTAAATGCCGGTGCCATTCCTGCCGATCACTGGACGCAAGATGCTGTTGCCGGAGGCGGTCGCATCATAGGAGAGGCTTGCCATTTCATTGACCTCATGCGTTTTCTTGCTGGTGCACCGATTAGTTCTGTGCAGGCGCGCTGCATGGCCGGCTCACCTGACGGAATTGGCGAAGACAAAGCCAGTATCACGCTGGGTTTCGATGATGGCTCCTTTGGAACGATTATGTACCTTGCCAATGGGTCGAATGCATTTCCAAAGGAGCGTATAGAGGTTTTCTCTGGTAGCCGAGTGCTCCAGATTGACAATTTCCGACGGCTTACCGGATATGGTTGGCCTAACTTCGACAAGAGCCGCCTGTGGAAGCAGGACAAAGGGCAGAATGCTTGTGTCCGCGCCTTTCTCGATGCCGTGAAGAGTGGCATGCCGGCGATTCCCGAGGAAGAAATCTTCGAAGTCACGCGGATCACCATTGAAGCTGCTACTCAGTTACGCAAGCAGAAAAATAAATGACCATGCGGGGTGCTTTTTCTAACTCCACGCTGTCTTTAATGCAACGCCGCATCATGCTGTATTACCACACGCTGTGTCATTTAAAACTTGTGCAGCTTGCTTGGCGCCTGATTTTATGGCTGCGACCACCGTGCATCGATCTAGCTGACGCACCTCCAATGCGAGAGCCACGACGGCCATGGATCGCGGCTTGTGCACGCAAAACAAGCATGACTGGGCCGGATACTTTCCGTTTCCTAAACGCTGAGCGCCGTATTGCTAACGCCGCTGACTGGAATGCTGGCGAAGTCGACAAGCTGTGGCTTTACAACGCGCATTATTTCGACGACCTTGGTGCGCTAGATTCCATGGAGCGCAGCGGCTGGCACCAGCAGTTGATCGAGCGGTGGATCATAGAGAATCCGCCAAGCCACGGTAACGGCTGGGAACCTTATCCGCTTTCGCTTCGTATTGTGAACTGGATCAAATTCGCTCTGTCTAGTGGAACGCTAAACGAAGATGCTCGCCAGAGTCTCGCGATTCAGGTTCGCTACTTGGGCTCACGGCTTGAGTATCACCTGCTCGGCAACCACCTTCTGGCTAATGCAAAGGCACTTATTTTCGCTGGTACATGGTTCGCGGGTGCCGAGTCGGAGCGTTGGCTAGAGCGTGGTCTAACGATCCTACGAAGGGAGCTGCCAGAGCAGGTTCTAAATGATGGGGGCCACTTTGAACGCAGCCCGATGTACCACGGGATAATCCTTGAAGATCTGCTCGATCTGCACAACCTAATGCAAACCTACGAGCTCGAGTCTCGGCTGCCGGCATTGCCGCTTGTAGCGATGCGCACGTGGCTGCGAGCTCTTTGCCACCCTGACGGTGGCATCGCCTTCTTCAATGATGCCGCCTTCGGGATCGCGCCGGATACCGCCGAAATCGAGGCTTACGCAGCTCGGCTCGGTATGCCCGGGCTAGACGACATGCCAACCGGGTTAACGCAGTTGTGCGAAAGCGGCTACATCAGGCTCGAAGCTGGCCCTGCGCTGGCATTGCTGGATGTTGCGCCGGTCGGTCCAGACTACCTGCCGGGCCATGCCCATGCCGACACGCTTAGCTTCGAGCTTTCGATTTTCGGTAGCCGCATGTTTGTCAATTCAGGTACCTCTTGCTACAAAGCTGGTGCGCAACGCGAATTTGAACGTAGTACGGCTGCGCACAACACACTGAATATTGATGGCGCCGATTCCTCAGAGATGTGGTCCAGTTTCCGTGTCGCGCGGCGTGCGCGACCAATGCTTGAAGAGGTGGCGGTTTGTGAGCACGAAGTTTGCGTGACAGCAAGCCACAATGGTTATCGCCGGCTGCGAGGGGGCAACACCCATCGGCGCACTTGGTGCCTCAAACGGAACATGCTAGAGATCTGCGATGAAATTTTAGGTGAGTTTACTCAAGCGCAGGTCTATTTTCATTTACATCCCAGCGTGATGCTGGTGGAGATTGAGCAGGGCAGACTTGCGCGCTTGCGGCTAGACGGAGTCGCCGATGTAGTGTTGCGTGTGCTCGGCGGAGCACTGAAGGCTGAGGCTGGGCAGTGGCATTCCGAATTTGGTTTGTCGCAGCCTTCGACGCGCTTGGTTGTACGTCTCGAAGGGGCGCACCTGGTAACAGATATCGAATGGAATATTCCATCGTGAGGATATTGTTTTTATCCTTTTACTTTCGGCCCGATTTGAGCGCCGGGTCTTTCCGCGCAGCGATGCTCGCGGATGCCCTCTTGGACGCTTTGCCACCGGGAAGCGTGATCGACGTGTTGACCACACTTCCCAACCGTTACGGTAGCTTTGCCACCGAGGCATTAGCAACTGAGACAATTGGAAATTTACGAATTACGCGCATCGCGCTGCCACCGCATAAAAATGGGATGCGCGACCAATCGAGGGCCTTCCTTAGCTATGCGCGCGAAGCCCTAAAACATACTGCTGAGAAAAATTATGATCTAGTATTCGCCACTTCTTCAAGATTGATGACGGCTAGTCTTGGTGCTTGGTTTGCGCGGCGCAAGCGAGTGCCGCTTTATCTAGATATTCGTGACATCTTTGTCGATACGATGAAAGACATCTTGCCGAGACCTGTGGCACTGTCGGCTAGGCCGGTATTGTCAATTCTGGAGCGCCTTACAGTGCGTCAGGCGTCGCGTACGAATCTGGTTTCAGCAGGCTTTCAAGAGTATTTTGCCTCGCGTTATCCGGATATGCCCCTATCATTTTTCACTAATGGTATCGACGACGAGTTCCTCAATTTGAAGCCCGTTGAAAAGACTGAGTGTGCTGATTCGTCTGTAGTGGAAATTCTATACGCAGGTAATCTGGGTGATGGCCAAGGTATGGATGTAATTTTGCCTAAACTTGCTTTGCGGTTAGCTGATCGAGCACGATTTCGTGTTATTGGTGACGGAGGGCGACGCAGAGCCTTGGTGCAAGCGCTGGAAGAAAGTGGGGTAAATAATGTTGAACTGCTGCCTCTGGTAAGTCGCAAAGATCTAGTCGCGGCTTATCAGCGTTGCGATGTGCTGTTCCTGCATCTGAATACGCACGAAGCTTTCAAAAAGGTGTTGCCATCTAAGATCTTTGAGTATGGTGCTAGCGGCAAACCTATTCTTGCCGGTATTGATGGATACGCCGCCTCTTTCGTGCGAAGTGAATTGAGTAACGCAGCAGTTTTTCCTCCCTCTGACGCAGAGGCTGGTGAGCATGCCTTTGGCTCGCTGAGTTTGTGTTGGAGCGATCGCTCGGCATTTATTCGCCAGTACTCGCGTAAAAAAATAATGCAAGAAATGGCACAGGACGTCATCGGAGTGGTTAATGCAGAAGCCTGAGGGCTCGCTGGTTGTGGTTACCGGCGCCAATGGTTTCGTTGGCCGTCACCTCGTAAAGATATTACAAGCACAGTGTTTATCAGTTCGTCAGGCTACACGTAGTCTGCCGGAGAGTACTTCGCTACATGACTGGGTGTCGATTGGTGATTTTGACTCTTCAACTGACTTTAGCAATATTTTGGATAGTCGAGTTGACGCAGTCATTCACCTTGCTGCTCGAGTTCACTGCCTGAACGATCGTGTCTTGGATCCTTATTTGGCGTATCGCCGCGTTAATGTGGAAGGCACAATAAGCCTTGCAAAGCAGGCGGCATACAGAGGGGTGCGACGTTTTATTTTTTTGAGTTCTGTCAAGGTAAATGGTGAACTCACCGCGCAAAGATATGCTTTTTCGACTGACTCACAGCCACAGCCTCAAGATCCATACGGAATATCGAAGTGGGAAGCGGAACAAGCACTTCGACAAATTGCCTCAGAGACTGGTATGGAGGTAGTTATTATCCGCCCACCACTAGTGTATGGCCCTGGCGTAAAAGCTAATTTCCAATCAATGATGCACTGGCTCGCCCGAGGCATTCCGCTCCCTCTCGCTGCAGTCACGGAAAACCGACGCAGTCTGGTCGCCCTAGATAACCTCTTGGACCTGATCGTAACCTGCTTGAAGCATCCTGCCGCAGCTAACCAGACCTTTATGGTTAGCGATGGTGAAGACTTGTCTACTGTCGAACTGTTAAGGCGGATGGGTGAGGCGCAGGGAACGCCGGCGCATTTGTTTTACATGCCGCTTACGGCGCTGAAGTTAGGGGCGACTCTCATCGGAAAGCAGAGTATTTATCAAAGGCTCTGCGGTTCACTTCAAGTTGATATAGACAAAACAAAACGGCTGTTGAATTGGACGCCGCCAGTTTCAGTAGATGAGGGTTTGCGGCGTGCTGCAATGCCGACCAAGGGATGAAAAGAGTTTTTGATTTTTCTGTTGCCTTTGTGGTTGCTGTGTTGTTAGCGCTACCGATCCTTGCTATTGTCCTGATGGTTAGACTCACCTCTCCCGGCCCCGTTCTTTACTGGAGTGACAGGGTAGGCCGAAACAATAGCATTTTTAAAATGCCCAAATTTCGTAGTATGCGAATCGATACCCCCGCAGTGGCGACGCATCTACTGGAAAATCCTGACCAGTGGCTGACCCCTATCGGTTCATTTCTTCGCAAGAGTAGTTTGGATGAATTGCCCCAGATCTGGAGCATTCTCAAAGGCGATATGAGTTTTGTTGGTCCAAGGCCGGCTCTGTTCAATCAAGACGATTTGATTGCGCTACGCACTCAGAACGATGTGCATGAACTCGTGCCCGGTCTTACAGGCTGGGCTCAGGTTAACGGCCGTGATGAGCTACCCATCCCGCAAAAAGTTCAGTTCGATGTTGAATATCTCCAGAGACGTTCACTAGCATTTGATCTGAAGATTTTGTGGCTGACAGCGATGAAGGTGCTTATCAGAGATGGCGTATCACATTGAAATCACCCAAGGTAAAAGTAAAAATGGTCAACGCAGTAAGGGAAACGAGATGAATAAGCCTCTTTTCAAGCTCGCCATGCCGGTGTTGGGTTTGCCTCGTATGGCCAAGCGCATCGTCGTTTTATCTATTGATCTCGGGCTTTGTATTTTTACTGTCTGGTTCGCTTACTACCTGCGTCTGGGTGAACTAGTCCCACTGTCAGGCAACGCCCTGTGGGCTATCGGGATTTCTGTCGGAATCGCTCTTCCAATCTTCATCGTCTCCGGCCTCTACCGCGCTATCTTTCGTTACTCCGGCTGGCCTGCTCTTTTAACGGTCGCGCGAGCCGTCGGTGTCTACGGCCTGCTCTATGCATCCATCTTCACCGCCATCGGCGTCAAAGAAGTCCCCCGCACCGTCGGCATCATCCAACCCATCCTTCTTCTGTTGTTTGTCGGCGCATCCCGCGCACTGGCCCGCGTATGGCTGGGTGATCAATATCAAAGCATTCTCAAACGCGCCGCACGTCCCAAGGCGCTGATCTATGGCGCCGGAAGAACTGGTCGCCAACTGGCTGCCGCCATGGCCAACAGCCATGAAATGCAAGTGGTCGGATTTCTGGACGACGATGACCGTTTGCACGGCCATGTGCTCAATGGCCAGCCGATTTACGGGCCTGGTGATTTACCCAACCTCGTCTCAACACTCAACATTAGCGACGTGCTGCTGGCCATGCCGAGCATAGGCCGCAAGCGCCGTAATGAAATCCTCAGAGACATGCGAAGTGCGCATGTGTCTGTACGCACCTTGCCCAGCGTGACAGATCTGGCGCAGGGCAAGGTCAGCATTTCAGATTTGCGTGAGCTGGATATTGATGATCTGCTGGGCCGTGAGCCTGTGATTCCCAATCACATTCTGCTGTCGAAAAATATTATCAACAAAGTCGTCTTGGTGACAGGCGCGGGTGGCTCGATAGGCAGTGAGCTCTGCCGCCAGATCTTGAGCGTGGGGCCAGAGAGTCTGCTCTTGATCGAGCAAACTGAATTCGCGCTTTATGCCATCCACCAAGAATTGGAAGAAAAGCTCGTCCACGCCAAAACCAAACTAGTACCGCTGCTCGCATCCGTTCAGGATGACCAGCGCATGCACGAGATCATGTCCACCTGGAAGCCGGATACGGTGTATCACGCCGCCGCTTACAAACATGTGCCGCTGGTTGAGCACAATCCTGCAGAAGGTATCAAGAACAATGTCTTGGGTACGCTCAAAGCTGCCAAGGCTGCCGCTGAAAATGGTGTCGCTGATTTTGTGTTGGTCAGTACCGACAAGGCGGTGCGCCCGACGAACATCATGGGTGCCAGCAAGCGGCTGGCAGAGATGGTGTTGCAGGCGCTCGCAGCAAATCCATCGTTTTCAAAAGGCGTTACTAAATTCACGATGGTGAGATTTGGTAATGTGCTGGGGTCCTCAGGATCGGTCGTGCCCAAATTCCGGCAACAGATACGCGATGGCGGGCCGATTACCCTGACGCACCCTGAGATCACCCGCTACTTCATGACGGTGCCTGAAGCCGCCCAGCTGGTGATTCAGGCCGGTGCAATGGCCCGAGGTGGGGATGTGTTTGTGCTGGACATGGGGCAGTCGGTAAAAATTATGGATCTGGCCCGGCGGATGATCGAACTATCTGGTCTGACGCTCAGAGATGAGCAAAATCCTGATGGCGATATCGGCATTGAGATTTCAGGTTTGCGCCCCGGAGAAAAGCTCTACGAAGAACTGCTGATCGGTGACAACCCGAAGTCCACTTCGCATCCACGCATCATGAAAGCCAATGAAGATTTCATTGCATGGAGCGATCTCGAAGCCAAGCTGGGTTCGTTGGAGGTGGCTTTGAACGTGAATGACGTCAGTCTGATTCGCACGATGATGCAGCAGCTGGTACCGGGTTATACGCCGAGCGATGCGATCGTGGATTGGGTGTACATGGAGCAGGAAGCGGAGGCTCGGGCGATGGGGTTGGCGGGGTGAGGGCAGGCGGTACAGCTTGCCTCTTTTGTTTTGTTTGAAACAGTACTTGTTTTGCTCAGAACAATTCGCTATTCTGAAGCCGGTACCAACCTTAGTGAAGGAGCGAACCATGGGAGCCGTAGCAGACCGTGAAGTGACCGCGTCACAAGACCGTGGCGCTCTGGCCAAAATGGTCATGACGCTGCTCGATCACTGGAAGTTGAGCACAGAGGATCAGGCAGCGCTGCTGGGTATTGCCTCCAGCAACAGAGCTGCGTTGTCAAACTACCGCAGCGGTAAACCGATTGGCACCGGCCGTGACCAGTACGAGCGCGTGGGCCACTTGTTGGGTATCCATAAAAACCTGCGGCTTCTTTTCCCGCAGAACAGGGACTTGGCCTACCGTTGGATGACCACCCGCAACAAGGCATTTGACAATTTAACCCCCGTCGATGTCGTCAAGGAATGGGGCTTTGCGGGTCTTCTGATGGTGCGCGGGTATTTGGACCGCGCACGACGGGTCTGAGCCGGGCAGGAATGAACGCCCTGTTTGACCAACTCGCGCTGGCCGACGTCCACCAGGACGTCGCTCGAAACATCGTCTCTCTGTTGCATTCGCAGGACCTGTTCGACGATCTCACCCATGATCCTGCTGAGTGGTTACTGGCGCAAAAAGTGGAAGACGCAGTTAAGCCGCCGCCATATCGCTCGCTGACACCCATCATCGATCGTCCGTTTGAGGATGCCGAATGGTTCAATGCCATCATTTGGCCTTTCAGGCATTGGCAGGCCAGCCGGTTTTCTGATGGTACCTACGGCGTTTGGTACGGATCAGACTCTGTCGAGACGACGGTTTATGAGTCCACTTACCATTGGTATCGGGGTTTGCTGAGCGATGCAGGATTCGAGCGGCTGACGGTTGTCGCTGAGCGCCAGGTGTACTCGGTAGCTTGTAATGCGGCTTTGCTGGATTTTCGAAAAACAACCGATGGGCATCCGGACCTCTTGCACCCGTCGGACTACACGTTTTGCCAGTCTGTAGGGTCAAGGATTCACCGTGAAGGCCATCCTGGCCTACTGACGCACTCTGTTCGTAGACCCGTTGGGGAAAATGTGGCGATCTTCAATGCCGACGTACTGTCGAACCCCAGGTACAACTGCCTACTGACTTACCGGTTGGAGGACGAGCAGATCGTGGTGGAGAAACAGACCGGGGAGGCGTGGATAAAGCTGGGTGTCGCCAGTTTTTCAAAGTAGGAGTCTCTCAAAAAAATCTGGGTTCCGATTGGGAGCGAGGCGTTAAGAAGCCCGGCGGGCCTGCTCTGCGTTTATTGACCGTGATGCAAAAAAAGCTTGGAAACCATTTCTTGATGATGCAAGGTATGTTGAAAGTGCAGATATTCGCATATTCAGTGAAGAATGGCAGAGGTTAAACCCATGAGCGAGTTTTTTCATCCCAAGCTGCAGTCAGTAAAAGTCCTGAAGCTATATCATCTATGCACTACCTGGAGCACTGGGGAGGTGCTCGAAGTCGATTTGGGCGCTGTGTTGCGCAACATCCCCGCCCTTGAGAAATTGCTCAATCCAAAAGTTTTTGCGAAAGCTCACCTTGCGGAGTGGGGCCACGGTATCGAATGGTTCGACTCTGAGCTCGGCGCCGGCAACGTTTACGCTTGGGCGAAGGAGCAGGCTGGCGAGGTCAGCCACCAGATGTTCGATACCTGGATGCACCGTAACGGTTTGTCTCTCAATACTGCGGCAGAAGCATTGGGTATCAGTCGCCGGATGGTGAGTTACTATCGCACTGCGCAGAAATCTATCCCACGCGCGATCTGGTTGGCCTGCCTGGGTTGGGAAGCAACGCTTCCAAAGCCAAAGACGCTACCGCGCGCGTTACCAACGGCTAAGGAATATGCACTGGCGCATGATTGATTTTCGTTTGCGCGGCTGGAGCTAGCCGCGCGGCGGACTTGCCTGCAAGAGTCCCGAATTCACTCGCTTTTTTGAACAAGCTCACATTGACAGTCGCGGCCGCAAACGATATCTTTGAGATATCTTTCACGGAGGTATACCTTGAAAACCGCAGCCACTCAAATAGCCTTTCGCTACCGCCCACAAGATAGCGCCACAGGCGTAACTCGCGATACCGCCAAACGTTTGGCTGATGTGCTGGGAGTGGACGAAACGCAGGTAATTCACTTGGCCCTGCATGAGATGGCCACTAAATTTCTGCCCCAATATGAGGCCGATGACGGTGCGCTCACCAAAGCCCAACTTAGTCAGATCAAAAAGACGGCGCCCAAAGCAAAAGGCGGAGCCGTCCGCAGCAGTCTCTTTGACACGGAAAACGCGTGAGCCATTCGTGGCCAGAGCCCACTGCTGGCGATATCGTTTGGTGCCACTTTCCCGACAACATTCATCCCAGGCCCAAACCACGCCCCGGACTTATCATAGCCACAAAGGAAGACCATGAGGGACTGATCTTTGTGAGCGTAGCGTATGGAACCAGCAAAAAGACGGATCGGCTCTACGGCGGGGAATTCCGGATCGCAAAGGTCGAGCAACCTGCGGCCTACGTCAGCGCTGGACTCAGCTTTGACACTAAGTTTGACTTTGGAAAGACACTTGATCTACCGTTTAACGATACCTATTTTTCGGTGCCACCGCATGCGCCAAACGGCCAGATTCCCAAGCTGGGTACTCTGCATCCGAGTATGGTCCGCATAGCTGCTGCTGCCTTTACAGCGGTCACAAAATAATGGCTGTGTGTTTGACCTTGGCATTGAAAGTCAGGTTGAGGACTTTGCGAAACTTAGTTCTGAGTCGACGACTCATCATCGAATTCGCCACGGTATTTCGGTAATGAGGTCGTACCCAGGGAGACGCTGAATAAATCCACGTTTTATAGCGACGCAGCGCAGCTGTACGATGCGGTTATCAGTAAAATCAAGCGTCTGGGGTCATTGACCCGGCCGAAAAAGCTCCTGAATTTATTTATTCAGTGTTTCCCTCGTAAACTTAACAACAAGATCATCGCTAAAATTTTTTAATGATAAAAATCGCCATCGCCGGCACGGGCTACGTCGGCCTGTCCAACGCCGTTTTACTCGCACAGCACAACCAAGTGGTGGCGCTCGATATCGTCGCTGACAAGGTGGCCATGCTGGAACGTCGGGAATCACCCATCGACGATCCAGATATCGCCGATTTTCTGAAGCACAAGCCGCTGAATTTTCGTGCGACACTCGACAAGCAAGATGCCTACGCCGGCGCTGACTTCGTCATCATCGCCACGCCAACCGATTACGATCCCGAAACAAACTATTTCAATACGCAATCGATCGAGGCGGTGATTCGCGATGTCATGGCCATCAATCCGCAGGCGGTGATGGTAATCAAGTCCACCGTACCGGTCGGCTACACAGCCAAGACGCGCGAAGCGCTGGGCACATCGAATCTGATCTTCTCGCCGGAATTCCTGCGCGAAGGTAAGGCGCTGCATGACAACCTTCATCCCTCACGTATTGTGGTGGGTGAGCAGTCGGAACGTGCCGAAGTTTTTGCTGCGTTACTCAAGCAGGGCGCAGTGCGACAGGATATTCCCACGCTCTTCACCGATAGTACTGAAGCCGAAGCGATCAAGCTATTCGCTAACACTTACCTGGCCATGCGCGTTGCTTATTTCAATGAGCTCGATACCTACGCCGCGACCCACGGTCTGGATACCCGGCAGATTATTGATGGCGTTTGTCTGGATCCACGGATCGGCGCACACTACAACAATCCGAGTTTTGGTTACGGTGGCTATTGCCTGCCGAAAGACACCAAGCAGCTACTGGCGAATTACCGTGCAGTCCCACAAAACCTGATTCGCGCCATCGTCGAAGCCAATTCAGTACGTAAAGACTTCATTGCAGATGAAATCATCCGCAGGCGTCCTAAAACAGTGGGTGTCTATCGACTCATCATGAAATCAGGTTCGGATAATTTTCGGTCGTCGAGTATTCAGGGCATCATGAAGCGCATCAAGGCCAAGGGTATTGAGGTCATTGTTTATGAACCGGTCTTGACGGAGACTGAGTTTTACCACTCGCGTGTGGTGAATGACCTCGAGGCGTTCAAAAGTCAATCCGATGTGATCATTGCAAACCGCAAGACGGATACACTGAACGATGTGGCTGATAAGGTATACAGCCGGGATTTGTTTGGCGGTGATGCGTAATTGATTTCGGTCAGCGTTTTTTTGAGGCCTATCCTTTAGCTGTAGATAGGCCCGCGGCTTGGGTGCGGCAGGTCTCAAGGCGCAAGGATCAGCATTTTGCTGCCATGATCATAAGCCTGCAGATATTCAGCAATTTTTTCAAAAGTGGCCGTTACCGGTTTACCTCGCTGGTCTGAGGTGCTTACTTCGGCAGAAAACATCGAACCCAGCATGAGCTTGAACGGATTCACATTGACAGTTTGGGCTTTGAAATAGGCTTTGGTATTTGCCTTGATGATGTTGATATCGCTGGTTTGATAGATCGCCGCGTTGATCACGTCCAGCACAAATTCCGTACAATTCTGCCGCCCCAAGGTATATGGATTGGCAATCAATGAATACCGCGGATCGTGCAAGGCTGCGTAGGTCGGTGATGTAATAATTTGTAGCAGGCGCTGCTGTAATTCGGGTGAGGGAATCAGGATGCCCGCTTCCAGTTGTGCGACGCCTGCAAAGAAATCAACTGGAAAATCCTGAACCAGCGTACTGACATTCGGCCGATCGTCTTTCTGGTACAGATTGTAGATCGCATAGCCAGGCACTGTGCCCCCATTGGCCAGCGTGATGGTTGAGTACACCGCGAATGCCACATGGGTAAAACGCATACCCTCTGGCATTTCAGATAATGGCCGTCCCATTCTCGCCACGATCGCCACACGAGCACCTTCGCTCGCCAATGTGCGCTCCACCTTTTTCGCAAATCCCATAATTTGTTCGGCAGGAAAATGCGTGGTTGCCTGCGCACTGCTGCTGCTAAAACTGGTGGCATGACCTAAACAACCAACGTGCAAGAACAGGAGGCCAAGCAAAAACTTTGTAATGAAATTTTTCATCGGATCTAGGTGAGAGTTTTCTAAGCCCGCATTAGCGCGGCGCGCTCGCGGCACGCTGTTTCAGCGCCTCAGCCGGTGATGTGACGGTGATCGTTTCTTCGGTAATGGGTAAAGGACCGGTGGGTGACGAACCTGCGGTAGCGACTGAGCTCTTGCCTGCGGCGGTACTTGCGCCACCTATCCCGTTACTGACGACTCCTGCAGACAGCAGGGGCACCGCCATGATTCCCAGCGTGACGGCCTTACTGGCATGCGTACTTGCCGTGCTCGCGTTTTGTACGCTGTCTGCTGCGTGTACCTTGGTGAAGCTGATCAAGCTGGCGTACAAAATAAAAATCTTGGTGGCATGTTGTGAGGTCATTGGTATCTTCCGTAGTCAAACCAAGCGTTTGGATGTTTGCCACTTTGTGATTTGCACGACATCTGATGAAATTGAGAAGTCATCAAATGATGTTTTTGCTTGCGGCGCAATAAATCAGGATCTTTTAGTGCACTGCCAAATCAATTCTAAATTGGCATGGCTAGAACAATGTGCATGGTGTGGTGAATAAGCCATGATATTCACCATCAAGCAGCGTGCTCGCAGAAAAATTTGGAGGAATGAGCGAATGAAAATCTGACCGTCAGCATGGTCAGTTGCGGCAGAAATACGGAAATTACCGAAGGCTTCCTGAGAATTTAAAAAATTTCATGAAAGCCCGGCTCTGGTCATGATGCGCCTTGGTTTGCAAAGGCAGTGACCCCATGATGCCTGCAGGGCAGTGAACAAATGACGGAGGATTTGCGGGAAAAGCTAGCGACGCCGAACGGCGCCAGATGTCAGGCGGATTCGTTTATTGGGATGCCACTATTTGCCGATTGATCATCGTTACACCCGTACTTCAAAAAATTCTCGCGGTGCCTTCTGTAGAACAAGAGCCCTTCTTTCAGGCTGGACACGGTCGCACCCTGTTCAAGCATTTTATCCCACAGGTTCCAGTCTTCTTGTGGATGAAGACCATTTTCGTACCGCCTCTCGTAGCCTACTTTTTGACCCAAGGTCGTTCGGTACATCATGGACCCATGATGCTGGTCTTGGCGATCCCAATACAAATCGCCTTGATAGGGGCGCGTCTCGCCAGGAACCCGAGTCAGAATTTCTTCCTTTAATTCGCCCGTGACCATAATGTCATAAGTAACAATATCGGCGTCTTCATTGGATAGAAGCTCAATAGCATCGGACCTGAGCCAATTATCGGCACCTATAAACAGTACATATTCTGTCGTCACTCTCGAGAGCATGTCTTGAAAATTATCGACGGTGCCCAGATTTGTCGGTCTGAAAATGTATTCAATGTCTGGATACAAGCTTGGCAAATGCGCGCAGTCCAAACCGCCATCATCAACAAATAATATTTTTGAGGGAGCGCAGGTTTGAGACAATAAAGCCTCGATGCAATGCGAGGCGAGGTGTCCATACCGGAAGGACGCAATAACGACTGTAATCATATGTCGAGCACTTTAACACCACATCAAGATAACTTCGGACCGTATGTCAGCTTTATAAATACCGTTCCGGCCAATTAAAAAACCATCCGAAGATGGTTTTTTTATTTTTCCTCGTGATACCCAGCCGTATCGAACCAGTCAGTGGATGCCTGATCTATCAAATTAGCGGTTTACAGTCTCTGTCGGTGCAAACGACTGGCAGCAAGTATTTCGCAACTGATTATTTCCACCAACACCAGCTAAGCCTAGAATTTGTCACACACGGGGATAAAATACCGAATCACCGTCTACAGCGTAGGGTAATCGGTGTAGCCTTCCTCGCTGCCACCATACCAGCCGACGTACCGAGCCTCGTTATAAGGGCCGCCATTTTTAATACGCGCCGGTAAATCCGGATTGGAGAGAAATGGTCGGCCGAATGCCACCATATCCAGCGCGCCATCTTCCACCATTTTTTGCGCATCGACCGGGTCAATACCCCCATTACCCATCAAGCAACCTGTGTAATGTGGTCGTACTGTTTTTAATATCTCGGGCATATCCGGTGTGCCGCCCCATGCGTTGGTATCTGCCACATGCAGATAAACCAGGCCGTACGATTCAACCATTTTGGCAACCGCGGTAAAAGTCTCTTTGGCATTGGGGTCGCGGGTGTTGTTGTAGCCAGCAAAAGGCGAGATGCGAATGCCGACTTTTGAAGCATCCACTTTGGCCAAAACAGCTTCGATTACTTCTTTCAAGAACTGCAGACGTCCCTGCAAGCTGCCGCCATATTGGTCGGTGCGCTGATTGAGCGTGGCCGATAAAAATTGATGTGGTAAATAACCATTTGCCGCATGGATCTCAACGCCGTCACAGCCCGCCTTGATGGCATTGGCGGCACCCGTGGCATAGTCGGCAATGGTTTCTTGAATTTCCGCGAGCGTCATTGCACGTGACGGCGTTGCGGCGATTTGCGCATAGCGACCGTTCGCCATCAGGCCATAGACTTGCAAAGTGCCGAGGTCATCATTAACACCCGACGGCGACAAGGGTGCTTCGCCGTTCAAAATGGCCTCTGAGCCGACACGACCACAATGCCAGAGTTGCATGAAAATCCGTCCACCGGCTTTATGCAC
>Ga0315909_10004232_pt1 | contig 17057 bp, 25 predicted proteins | sample LakEriMetagenome_11_FD_203527 | JGI IMG/M metagenome (GOLD analysis project Ga0315909, IMG submission 203527) | Freshwater fungal communities from buoy surface, Lake Erie, Ohio, United States - Buoy 2 MA125 | ecosystem: Environmental > Aquatic > Freshwater > Lake | place: USA: Lake Erie, Ohio...
GAGTTGTTGCGTCTAGCCCATGCCATTGTAGTGCCACCGGTGTTAAGACCTTCTGCACTAGCAATCTCACCTTTTTTATTAATCTCTGCCCATTTGCAAGCAAAGCCGATACGTTTGATAGTTTGATTGTTCATGTGACAGAGTATAGCATTGTTTGTATTATTTGTCAACTTTTAGCAAATCCTCTAAACTGTATACTTTTTTCATATATAGACTACGATTCTTTAATACACTAGATGCAAGGTCTCCCGGTCTACGTGAGGAATACTTGATTTCAAAATCTAAGTTGTTGACCGTTTTATATAGTTCAGCCATTTCTCTAACTGTATGCCCTTCACCATGACCTAAGTTCTCTATTGAATTGCTAGGCTTTTGTACAGCATACTTAATAGAATTACAAATTTCATTGACATGCACATAGTCACGTTCGCATGTACCATCTTTAGTAGCATAATCATCACCGAATATAGTGAAGTTACCTATATCCTTTGCTTTGTACAAGTTGTAAAATAAACCGTCCGGGTTAGTAGGTTCAACTACGTTTCCGCCAATCACATTGTAAAATCTAAAAATTGTATAATCAATTTTATTCTTAGTGCAATATTCAATTACACAATCTTCTGCGGCTCTTTTACTAACACCGTAAGGTGATAGACAACCTTCTGCCGCACCCGTGCTAGCAAATATAAAATGCTTGGTCTTTATACCATGCAACACATTTAATGTACCTATCAGATTAGTCATATAGTATGATGTGGGTGAGTTCATACTCTCACCTACATTTACTGATGCGGCTAAATGAATTACGCAATCAAATTCTTCTCCCATACCGACAGGTGTTGTAATGTCAGAATATGCAAAATTTTTGATTGGTACTTTAGGTTCATTTTTGTCCATACCTGATAACAAGTATTCATCTTCTAACACTTTAGTTAAATGTGATCCTATGTAACCTGAGTTACCTGTAATTAAAATTTTCTTCATGTAAAATCAAATAGACCTAAGCCTACTTCCTCCTCTATTGGTTCAAAATTAGGGTCTTTAGTTAAGTATGTATCGTTGTCTGTATATATGATACGATACTTATGCTGATTAGTCAATACACTACGAATATCATCAATACAAATTAGATTGCGACCTAAATCTTTAATGTATTCACTATGTTTAACTGTTGTGTTCTCTAGTATCTTAGCTGTATTACTGTTTGATTGTTTTGGTGTAAAGTCATTAAAGCACTCATTCCATTTATGAAATACATCTGCTTCTAATTGTATAGTGTGTAGTAATGCCCCGTGACCGTACCATTCTTTTGCAGTTGAGAATGTATCGTATGCACCCTTAACATCTACTGCCATATTCTTTTTATTAGTTTCAAAAAAGAATTGTCCTTTAAAGTTATTAGTCCAGCGTTGATTCTCTAAACAGAATGTTGGTAATTGAGTTGTTTGCTCATAGAATGCCATACCATAACTCTCTACTGTACTAGGATTAAATGCAACTCTTGCACTAGTAATGAAATCAACTTTTTCTTGACCAATAATACCCACACGAATTTCATAGGGTACACCAATCTTCTTTAGTCGTTCTTCAAACTTTTTAGCACCATTTGCACTAGTCATTACTTTAGCTGGAAGTTTTGTTTGTTCAATCAAGTCACAAAACAATTCTGGATTCTTACCTTCTTCCCAGCGACCAACAAACAACACACCTTCACGTGGTTTATGATGTTCTTCTAGTAATGCTTGTTCAGTGATTGGTATAGGTAGATGATAAGATGATTCATCTAAGTTAAGCCAATTGTATTTACTTTGTGTACCAACATATATACCAGATGTACTAAGTTGTTGACGCATCAATTCATTAGTATTGTGTAGGAAAGGATTCTTTGTATCTTTAAAGATTTGACTTTCTAAATGAGTATAAGCAATGATTTGGATGCAATCTTCTAACCCCATTGTACTTGCAACTTGTACGGTTTCGTATGTGTTGCAAATAAATGCGTCATATAGATTGTGTTCTAATGCTTCAACAATTGCATTACGAAAATTAGCCATACGCTCATAACAAAATGTATCACCATACATAAAGATACCTGAATGTATAGTGTACGGCAATGACTCTTTGGGATAGATAATATTTGCCTTTAATGACTTTACAAAATCATTATCTTTAGGTTCTTTATCTGTAATGATATCAACTTTGATATTGTGGCTATCCATCAACTCACAAAAACTTTTTGCAAATTGACCAATACCACCATGGGGTATGAGAGTTTGATAACTAACTAGAAAACCAATTCGTTTATCATAGGTTCTCATTGTTTCAATTTCCAAATGATATGTTCAAATTTATCATGCCATTGATATTCTGTGATAGACTCGAAATCTCCTGCTCTATATATTGCCATTCCCCTATACGCATATTCTAACCAAATTCTTTTACCAGTACGTGAACATGTCTTTGGGAGAAAAACAAATTTTAATTCCCAACCTAAACATTTTTTATAGAAAATTTCATTGTTGCTATAATAGCCAGCACCCATCATTTATGTTCCCCACTCATTTTTAAACAATGGGACCTGGAGTCTATCTGAGTATCGCCATCCTTTACGCATTGCGAGTTCCGCCACAGTTCTATTATTAAGACTGTACACCCGCTCAACCCCACCGCATGGCATGAGATAAACAGGACCACGAAAAGCCTTTTTACGATATTCATTTACTGCTTCCTCTGCCTCTTCGGCATCTTCTTTTGTAGCAATTACGAACTTGAGATACACAAATCCTACTTCACCGTACTGATGTATAACTTCAGGTTTAATTGCTTCTTCCCAACTCTCACCACTGATACTAAGTTTAGGACTTACACTAAATGTAATACAATTCTTTTCTCTGTTACGCTTCCAATTACCTAAATAATCTTTAACTTCTGGATACAACAGTTGAGTACCATTTGTCTCAAATGTTAGTTCTTTGAGTGGCATCATTTTTTCATGCGAAAGTAATTCAGGATATGATTTTTGCCATCCAAGAAGAGGTTCACCGCCCGTGATAACCAGGTGCTCATCCATCCAACGATTGTGAGGAAGTATATTAACAATGTTATTAACAATATCACTGGTAGTGAAATAAGGACTAAGATGTTTGAAACGAGGGTCCCAAGACGCATAGCTATCGCATCCAGTACTAACAAGTGGTAATGATTTGTAAGATTTGAAATCTTCTGCGTTAATCGCAATAATGTTTCTTTCATTTGTCTTTTCTCCCTTTGGCATACCGAAGCCATCACATTTAAAGTTACACCCAAATGTTCTTAAGAAAACACTAGGTACACCCATGTAACGGCCTTCACCTTGTATACTATAAAATAATTCTGAAATTTTAATATCTGTCATGCTTCACCCATAATTCAAGTGCCTTTGCAGGATAAATCTGTACGGAACCTTTTTCAGTATCACTTTCAACTGCATAACCCTCCGGAGTCAACTCAGTTGAATATGTCCCAACAACAGTACCGTGCCACTGAGACCCGGAAACTTTCTTAACTAAATCACCTAATTTAAATTTCATTTTTAATTCCAATGTCTAATTACGCCTGCTATAATAAAGCAGTTTGTTACAATGTATGATAACACAATCAGAGTACGAATCACAGCAATACGGTCAGCTTCACTATCCGTATTACCTGTTTTCTCTCCTAAACTTTTAGCCCAAATTCGCCATAATTTACGCAAACAAGACTTCATTCTTTCTCTTCCAACATTCGTTTCATTCTTGCTTGTAACATTGGGCTTAATCTACCCACACTAATTAGTGTGCTGTGTGCAGTACCAGGATTGAATCCATACTTGATGCTATGTATCAATTCTAAGTGTGCCGCACTAACTAAGCCCAATGCCTCATCACGCTCACGTTCTGCGGCCTCTACTCTTAGTTGAGCCCATTCTTCGGCAGCTTTGATTCGTTGTTCAGGACTCATGCAAATAAATCTTCATTCCATTCACGATGACCTTCACGAAAAGCCATGTTTGCTTGTGTCTCACGTACTTCTACACGATAGCACCATAAACGTTCAGCTTCACCGTTACCCCACATATCTGGAATATACACTCCATTAACATATTTGTAAAGCATATCAGCTAAACTCTCGCAACCAATTCGTGGTAGAATAGTTAACTTAGCCAATTTCTTTTCTTGTAGCATTAAGAATGTTTGTAGTTCTGGGTCATCTTGTGCTACTAACAATGTGTGGTCAAATTGATCCTCAAGAATCTTTTTCAATTCTTTTAGTCCACCATAGTCAGCCGCCCAGTTACGTACATCTAAATCGTCTGTGCCGAAATAGAATTTCATACTGAAACTATATCCATGAATCATATTGCAATGACTGTCTGCACGCCATTGACGATATGCACATGGGAAACTATCGTGATATTCTTTGGTACTTGTGAATCTATATGAAATACTTGGTTGATTTTGCAACTTGTGTTTTCTTACTGTATCTTCTATTAATGACATTATTTTCTCCTATGTTTATTATATCATAGGCAGCAGAATTTGTAAAGCGGGATGATGACCGTAGACCGCTATTCTTATTTACCATTTTTGTTTAATTTGTTCAGCTTCCGAAATTCTCTTTCGTAGGCTACTGCTACTAAAACTATGGTCACGTCCGTTATAGATAATTTTAATGTTGCGTTTTTCACAGATTTCTTTACCACTGAAATCCTTATCTGCGTACTCAACACCTAGTATACGCACATCAATGGGCAGTGTTAATAAAATGTCTGCTAAATCCTTCTCTGTGTTATAGATAACAATCTCGTCTACTGTGCGTACTGCACTTAAACTAATTTGTCGTTCTACAATACTTTGAATTGGTTCATTCTTTTCTGGTCTATCCCATTGAGCATTGTTTTGCAAACCAGCAATCAAATAATCACAATGATTCTTTGCTTCACTAAGCATTGCAATATGACCTGCATGTAACAAATCAAATTGACTAAAGGTAATACCAATAATCAACCCACGTTCTTTTAGTTCTTTAATCTTGTTGAAAATCATCTGTTAGTATTTCTTCTAATTCATCTATGCTAGCACCTATGGTATGATGATAAGTTTTTCCAGCATGTTCATAAACGTCAGTCCAGGTATGTTGATTGTTAGTTCTAGAAATAGGACCTAATAAAGCAAAAATGGTAAGCATATGCTCACGCTCATTTCCTTCTAGTGTTCTTCTCGGCGGGCCCATAACCCGACGAATGAATTTTCTAGCCTCTAGTACATTCATTATTTAACTCTACCCTTAATCCTACGCCATATAACATCAAATGTATTTGGGTTCAACATAACTTCCCAGCCTTTAGGAATTGTTTCAGGAAAGAAATGCACCTTACCGGTACTATGCTTATACAGTTTCATTTTTGTCTAGCGATTTGATAGAACTCTGCACGTGCCGCTGGATCAGATTTAAACCCACCGCCCAATCTACTTGTTACAGTAGAACTACCAGTATCTTCTACACCGCGTGATTTTACGCAATAGTGCTGGGCGTCAATCATAACTGCAACATCATCTGTTTCTAAGATAAACTGTAAGGTGTGAAATACTTGTTCAGTTAGCCGTTCCTGTATTTGTGGACGCTTGCTGAAATATTCTACAATTCGGTTAATCTTACTAAGCCCTAAGACTTTATCTTTTGGGACATAAGCTACTGTTGCTAATCCATCTATAACTACAAAATGATGTTCGCAGTTAGATTGAACACTTACGTTACGTTCGCATACCATTTCATTGTACTTCATCTTGTTATCGACTGTCGTACATTTTGGGAATGCCTCGTAATCTAAACCCCAGAAAATTTCATTGACATACATTTTAGCAACACGTTTGGGTGTTTCTATTAAACTATCATCGGCTAAGTCTAAACCTAGAACCTGCATGATATGACTGAAACTCTTTTCAATCTCAGCAATTTTATCTTTGCGGTCTAATGCTGTTTGAAATGTTGGCGTTTCAACACCCATTTTTACTAGGTGTTCGTGTACTTTTAATCCTAATTCAGGATCAGTTTTTGTCTTGTTATAACTCATTTGATAACCCTCCGTTGTGAGTGTTTTGTTTTGACGTTTTGTAACCTTTGTGTTACATCTTTATTTATCACCTGCATACAGATGACTGAATTTTTTTGTAATCTCCGGCATTAACCATCCATTACATAACATACTATGGGCACTAGCATTGTAGTGACTATCATATGGTATAGATTTGATGTTATTGTTTTTGATATATTGACGGGCACACCCGTCTACATAATTAATTTTATTCTTTAACCATTCATATTTAGGTATAAACAACTGCTCCATAGGAACAAACCAAGACCAAAATATACAAGGTACTTTAAAACTATTGCACATATATTGCATAGTAGATACATCCTGCATTATTTTATAGTCTACCCATTTGCTTAATATAACTTCTCGTATGAAAAAGTTGTCTATCTTAACTTCATGCCCGGTAAGTGTTTTGATGTTATTTTCATTCTTCTCAGAATTCCATGTATAACATGCTAAGTCATTGAATGATAAACTTTGATTTAAATCACTGGTATTACCTTCATTTTCTTTAGAAGTCAAACCAAGTACTACCCTTGAAGGTTCGGTAAGTTGTATCACTATCAAATCAATAATATTGTTTTGCAATATATGATTTAATTTTTCAATGTAAAAACTAGTTCCAGCACCGCAACTAGAAGCACGTATTAGGTTGTAGTCTATAGCATTAGCGACATAATCTGGCCAACTCTCCGCATCGACCAATGTGCTAGCATGACTACAACCTAAGGCCAATAGATTAGGCTTTTGCTTCTTTACGTGCATTTTTTTCTTCGGTAATTTCGTTACGGCGTGCTTTAATTTCTTTAGCCATTTCTGCTAATGCTTTGCGGGCACGTGTACCTGCTGATGCATTACCGTTTTGAAATTTTTCATTCTCTTTTAGATAATCTTCAAATTTATCTCTGATATTAATATGTGCGCTCATAATTTTCTCCTTAATATTTTGCTTCACGTGTATGTTTTCTATAATCGGTTGACATACGTAACCATTCTTCTCCACTACCTTCTAGAATATTACATATTCTATCAATTGTACCATCGGTCCAATCACTTAGTTTACCTTGATTTCTGTGTGGCTGACTTAGCATATTAAACAATTTAATTGCCGCATCATCTACACTCCAAGGTATATACATTCTGGATGCATCGTTACTGAATGTTTCTGGGAAACTGCGATATGCTGGATATAACACATTACATCCTAATGCATCAGCTTCACTTACTGTATTGCTTACCCAGTCTTGCAATGCACAATTAAACAATACTCTACTATCATTTAATATATTATAATATGCATTCTTATCTAGGTCTTCGTATATTGATAGTTTGCCGTCAGTACGCATTTTTTGTGTGCGTTCCATATAGCTACTATTATTGCTACGCAATGGTGCACCACTCAATACTGCAAATTCTACTGTTTTATTACCATACCTGTCATTGAAATTTTCAATAACATCCATAAAGAAATCAGGTTGCTTTTCTTGATCCCAACGTGCGGCAAATACAACACGATGCTTGCGTGTGTTGAAAGGTTTAATTTCGTTAACACGTTCTTTAACTTCATCTTTACCAAATGCAAGACCTGAGATATTATAAATCGGGGCTTCCCAGCCTGCAATCTTCATGTGCATTACCATTTCTTCATTTGATGCAAGTACACCATCTACGAATGAGTCAACCATTTTTTCATAGTGACCCATAAACTTAGACATGCCCCATACATGTACGAAATCATCAGGATCAATGGATTGAGCAAGACAGCGAACATAAATGCGAGGACGATTAATACTGTCGATTTGATTAAGTATATAAGGAAGACTCTCGATACCGGGTTGAAACATGTCCTCAAAGTAGATAACATCTTCATTGTTAAGTTCTCCTGCTTTCATCATACGAATCAAATTCATAAGTTGCGACATACCAAAATATGTACGACCATGTGCATCTAATACTTGACCAGTTACAATTGCTTGGTCATTACTTAGTGTATCGCCGGGTACTACTACATAGTCAATACCCCTACGTTTAAATACACGTTCATTCCACTCTGTTAGTTGCAGAGTGTATCTTGCTTTATATGGCTCTAAGCCCATGTAATATAATTTACGCATTTTTTCTTTCAATATCTTCTTCTTTACATTCTGTTCCATATTGTATTTCTACAATACGACAGGGTTCATTAAATGGATTTCGTATTCTATGCCAATCATTGACTGGTATAGCAATCTGACTGTGCTTATTCATTTCAACTGTCGGCAATGAATAGCCACCTGGCATGATTTGATCCACTTCGCATTGACCTTCTGTAACATGCCAGAATTCATTTCTATTTTTATGTCGTTGCATACTCAAACTTTTGCCAGGTTCTACTGTAAGTTCTTTAACCTTACATCCATCTACTTCATGTAGTATACGATAATAGCCCCACTCACGCAATACTTTTGGTTGCTTCCATTCACGTAGTATCCAACGACTGGAATTTTGTTTATCAAACCCGCCCACACCAAATGAGAATTTTATATCGGGCACATCCATTTCAGGAATATTCAAATGTGTTCTGTCACCACCATTAGCAAACATAATTTCAGCATATGGGTATTGGCGTTTTATACTTATTAATAAATCTCTTGCTGATCCGTCATCATCATTAAAAGCCATTGTAGCATCTACATCTTTCAATGAACCAACAATAATTCTTCTTTCCATAAGCGACATAAAAGGTTGACCCTTTTTACGGGTCAACCATGCGTCACTATTTAGACCTACGATTAGCAGGTCTCCCAATTGTTTAGCGGCTCTAATATATTCTATATGTCCGCTATGCAATGGATCAAATCCACCAGTGACAACTACTATCTTCATGGACGTGCATCTTCCGCCCACGAATCTTTAGGATATTTTCCTGATAGTTGTTTTTGATGTTGACGATATGGAAAACTACGCATATCGTACAGAGTTGCCTCATCAAACTTATATCCATAGTCTGCACAGAATTCTAAATACTTTTCCAAGTCTTCAAAAATTTGATGTACACGAGGATTTGGTTGAAAGGTTTGTTTTGCCATTATATTTCCTTTAAATAGCTAGTTGATTGTAAGGTTGATTACGATTATAATAAATTGTAGCACCGTTCTCACCGTCTTCGGAAACAGTAATCTCAATGTCACGCTCAGGATAACGATTAGCGATAACATCATAAAGGTCATCACTAATCATTTCACAACTCTTGTAATTCAATTCAAGTGTACCGGCTTTGTAGAGATTTTCTAACCAGCGTTTAAATTGAATGAATTCAATATCCCTGTCGTTGTGAAATACTTGTATTGCCACATTAAAATGAAAAATGTGACGATGCGGAGTTCCTAAAAAGCTAACGTCATATTCATCACCAGTTTTTAATGCTGGGTCAGTTGCTGCCGCAGGATACATATGAATACCTTCTTTCTGAAAGGTAACAAATATCATCCGTTTTGCTTTATCTTTAATACGCTGGCGTTGTTCTGCTAATGCCATTTGTCGTTGTTGTTCCATTATCTATCATCTCCTAAGTCAATTCGTTCATAATCATAATCATATTGCTTCCTACGCAATTCTGATAGTTCACGCCGGTATTTCTCTTTCTGTTCTTGCAGACTATTTAGGTCTCCGTCATTGTTAGCAATTTTTTGTTCAATAACTTTATATGATTCTTCTAAAGTTTTAATTCGTTGCTCGTACATAGTAACCTCATGCAAATGAAAATAGTTCGTTAAATTTAGTTAATGAATTTACTGTTTTCTTACCACTCATACCTTGACTGCCAGATTGCATCTGTTCCCATAGTTTACTATATTGTTCAATAACATTGTGACTATCTTGTCTAGTTTTTTGTGAGAATACTTCATTAACAACTTGTTGAAATGTAATGCCTGTATTTTTTTGTATAATCATTGCAGGTATGATTCCCTGCTCGTATCTACGATTAGCCTCTTGTACTGCAACAATATGTTGATAGACATTATGACTTTGTAGCAATGTATAACTTAATGTATCCCAGCTTGTTTTTGTTTCTTTACCATGTTGACCGATGAAGCCTTGTCCTCGATAGCACAAGTCCTTCATTAGTAGTTTATCAGTTACTGGACTGTCTGTAAAGACTTTATGGATACCGTCTTGTAAAACACCATCACTGAATTTACGATTGTCTGTAGCATAACCTTTATTCTCAGCAGTCTTTTCCATTTGATAAGTCCACTTACTTTCATGGTCAATACTATTGTTGAAATAAGCTAAACCTTTAGCCGCACTAAAGAATGGGCTTGCACAGTCAAATGTAATTCTTAGTTTTGGGTTGTGATACTTACGAATTGCTTTTTGAATATCGGTAAACAATACAGCGTATTCAAGTATTGATACACCCAAACAGTGAATCAAATCGTGTTTACCTTCTTGTAACAGTCCATCATAAATGATATCAACCATTCTACGCAATGTCAAATGAATATCAATCTTTGTTTGTCCCCCGAACGCCCAACCATTAAAGTGATTATCTGGGTAGATGTTTGGATCACAATATTTTTTCATTTCATCATACCACTTATCACTATCAGTATGAGTGCGCCCTTGCAGTACATTTAGAAATTTACAATTACCGTTACGGTTCTTAATAAAGTATTCGTTGTTAATATGAGTAGCAGTAATAGCATCCTGCACATTTTGAATACCATGCACACTATTGCCTTGTTTGTCCTTAAGATGAAATGTAGTTTCAGATTGACTTGGTATATCTAAACACATGCCATAGTTCATGTATGTGTCCATCCACTTCAATACTATCTTACGTTTTTCCATTGCTTTAGGGCAATTAATATTCTTCCAGTCAGCAGGCCATTGACCTTTTAGAATCTGAAATCCACCACTGTCACCCAACATGAATGTATGCGGGTCACGTTCACGAATAATACTTTCTGAATTATCATTCACTGTTGTATCTAAGTTAGCATGACCTGCACTATACAAACCCCATTCATAATAGTACAAACCTTCTTTCTTATTAAGAAAGTTAAGTTTCTCTACATCACCGTTAAATCCAGCAGGGATACGTGCAGGGTCAAAGTAGGGTTCACCCTTGCGCTGTTTGCCCAAGCCGCTAATATAAAAACTACTGACAGCAGGCAAAAATGTTGCCCACTCGTCATTGTGTTTTTGTGATAGATTATCTTGTTCCATTAATTACCCATCATTTCTACTGGTTCATTTCCCGGACTATCAATTAAAGTTTTAACCATTTTAATTTGATGTTGTTTTTCTTTAATCTGATCCATTAGGTCTTTAATAGCTGGACTGCGTTCTGCCAACGATTCAAGTTCTAATTCCTCGTTACGCTTTTGTCTAGCCCAATTCAATAATGAGTCAGCTTCTCCTGATAGACTAATACCTGCGGAACCCATATTCAGTTGAATCCAATTACTACCATCAAATATTTCTATCTTTTGCATGGTAGTGTTATAACGCATATTCCCTACACCCTGCGCACCAGTATACCCATTAATATAGGTATTTGACATACCACCGGATACAGTAATATAAGGTGAGTTAGAATGTATATTGCCTATCATTTTGATTGTGCTGGCAATAGATATTGATAAACTGCAAGACCACTATCAACTGTAATTTCAGTAGCACCCTGGTCGCTAATACGATATTTCTTATCGCCTGGCAAACTTAGAATACTCAATACTTGATTAACAGGCCATTTCCATGATTCTCGCAAAGCACCACTGACACCACCTTGAAATACAAAGTTACCACTGTGTGTGCTAGGGTCACCGAAATAAATTTTCAAATCACCGTTATCTACTTTAGTGATAAAAGTGCTTTCTTCGCTGTTTGCACTTGCTTGTTTCTTTAATCGCAAAATGCTTGCAACACTAGGTTCGAATTCAATGTTCCAGCCAGCGCCTTTAAATGTTACGTTTCTAACTTTATCTTCAATAACAGTTTTAGCCATCAAGCGATAAATGTTAATGAACGAACTATCGCCTGTTTCAAAGTGAATGCTCTCTGGAGTATCTACTCCATCACGATTGGTACGTGTCATTGAAATTTTAGCGTGTTCGTCATAGTCATCAAAGTTAAGAATAGTTTTAAGTTTACCTAAGTTAGGCATGCCGAATACGCCTTTGAATTCAGGGTCAGCATTTTTAAAAGTTCCGCTAACAACCACGCTCTTATCATCTGCAATTGCATTGATAGTAGTTTCTGTATCAGAACCAGTTACTTTGATTAGGTCAATAAAACCTAATGCAGAAGTGTGTTCAATTATATCTAATAATGTATCTTTCATTTTGTGTCCTTTAAGTTATTTAGGAAGATTTGTTGTGTATTATAATGGAATATTTTGCGAATGTCAAACATCAATTTAACCGAATGAGAACAAGTCATCAAAGGTAGATTTTGTATCTGTGCTATCACGCAAATCCCAATTCAATACACCTAGTAAATTATCAATCTTCTCATCTACTAGTGTTTGTTCCATTGCTTCATCGTCAAATGGCAACTCACAAAACCATTGAGGTAATCTGAGTTCATCAGTTGGGTATGCTATGCTTGTGAAACCCAATGGATTCGATTTCAATTTGCATACGATTACTTTCATACCGTCTACTATTTTCATTGAGTAGTTGTCACTATTCACTCTACGCAAATAGTTATAGTTGAGTGAGCCACGCACATGACCGGGCATGTTTGCACGACCAGTTTTACTATTAGCTTCCAAATCACCATACATTGTCAATTTATTGACACTTTTAGGTGAACCTTTAGTCCAGCTATCTTGTGCTGATAATACTCGTTTAAATTCTTTAATCTTCTGTACTACTTCATCTTTTTGCTTACCAGCAAGAACCATTTCCAGTACAGACATTAAGAATTCTTGCACATACTTAGGAGTATCTGCACGTTTCAAATCAAGACCCATAGCCTTAATATCACCCATCTTACCATTAACATCTTTGCGTTTACCTTCTTTGTCAAAGATATTAATAGCATAGCGTTTCTTTGTGATAAAGATACTACGGTCACCAATTAGTTCACGACCAGCTTTAATGATTGCACCGTTCTTGCGTGGTGCATGAAATGACTGTTCCATGAATGATGGAAAACTCTCGTTTGCTTGTTCAGCAATATTATCGTATAGTGATATACATAAGTCTTTATCCCATTTCAATTCACCATTTTCTATTTGCGAATAGAGAATAGGATATGCACTGAAATAACAACTATCAGTATCACCATAAACGATTGCATCACCTTCGTGATTATACTCACCAGTAACGCATTCATTAATCTGGCTCATCATGTGACGGACAATTTGTCTACCACACAATGTAACACTTTGACCAATACGCTTGTCATAGAAACGACAATGCTCATTCAATAGTGCGCCATATGCAGAGTTAAGCAAAATCTTGCGTACCAGTTGTCGCTTATCCCAATACTCTCTATCAGCTTGGGTCGTTGCTTCTTTTAGTTTCTTCTGCATTTCTTTACGATCCGAGTACCAGCGACTCAATAGTCCAGGTACTACACCCTCTTTCTCGTATGTAAAGATTGTACCATTTGCACTTAGCATCCAGGGCTTGTGACTATCAAAGATTAGTTTCCATATCTCTGCCGCACTCATTTCCTCACTACGACCATCTTCATAGTCAACTGTAAGCATTGTGCCACGCTCTTGGTTCATAATTGCGGTGTACTCTAACGCACCAAACAACCCTTCCCACAAGATACTGCCAGTAACTGCATCATCGCCCTCTTTGTGACGTTTCTTTTCTGATGCAAGTCGCTGACCTTTATCGGTCATGTATTGGTCAGTGAGTGTTTGCCTGATTTGACCAACAATTGTTTCTCCCGCCATGTTGAGGGCTCTAATAACCGAGGGGTAGAGCGAGTTAATGTCAACTGCTCCGACATATTCGTGCATACCTCTTTTCGGCGTAGCAACATAGGCACCTGCCGCTTGCTGTTCATCTTCTGCATTTTCTTTCCTTCGTTTTTTATCCGGTACTACTAATCCACGTTCGTGCGCTTCATTAAAAATAGCCATTTCAATCATTGCCACACTACCCATTACTGTCGGAAGCAGTACTGTGTTTTCATGTGCTAGTTGATTAGCTAACTCTAAGAATTTTAATTTGTTGTGAATCTTCACTAACAACATAGTATCTTGTCTGTTATATTCTAAGAACTTTTCCCAGTCTTTGTTATATAATTGGTCAAGAGTACCTTCATATTGCGTTTTGTTTTCACCAACTTCCATCTCACCGATAGCATCTAGTTTATAGCTATGGCGACTTTCATAATTATATTTTTTATAAAGTTGAAGATAGTCCATATGAATACGACCAACCAAATCATATGTTTGTTCTTCTTTACCGAATCGTTCATATGTTCTTGGCTTTGGTAGTTGACCCATTAAACAAAACTTACGAGTATCATCCTTCGACATGATCCTAGTGACACGATTAACCATGTAAGGTATATCATATCCCTCTGAGTTCCAACCAGTCATTACATCAGCATCTTCAATCAATTCAAAGAATGTATCAAACATTTCTTTTTCATTTTTAAAAAGCAATGTGTTACTATACTTCTTAGTAATATCCCATGCTGTTTCTTCACTCATATGCTTTGGCGCAATGCACAATGTTATCAGTGTATCTTGCCAATCTAAGTACATACTGATGGCAGTTACTGGATTGAATGGGTCAGTCGTGGGACTGAAACCCTTCTCTGGATCAAAGTCTACTTCAATGTCAAAGAAACAAGTATGTAGTTTGGGCGCATCAACACCTAAATAGTTTTCACTTAAGCAACGAAATACAGGGTTGATATCACTTTCGTATAGTTCTTTGCCACCGTGTATCCTTCGTTCCTTTTCAAACTCTGTGCGTTTCCGTGTACTGAATCTGCTTACAGGATTACCATAAATGCTACGATACTTACCTTTATTATCAGGGTAATAGAATACATAGTTGGCAGGATGTTCACTATAGTGGCGTTTACCGTCAGTGCCCCGTTCTACTACATAAATCCTATCTTCATCCCTTGCATGGATGGCGTCAACATAACTCATAGTGTCTTGCCGACTGTCTCCAAGATTGTGTTGAGTTCTTCGTGTTCTTTATTTGCTTGCCCCAAACTTGCTTTGTGGGCGATGCGAATTGCTTTTTTAAGTACACTAGGTTTAACTTCTAGTTCTTCTGCAATTGCTTTGATAGTGTCTGTAAGACCACCATTTAATGTGTCAATTTCGTGCATTACTGCCATACCCTCATTGACAAGTTGGGTAAGTTTAATTTTTTGGTCACCGTTGAATGTTTTCACATCACTCATAAATACTCCTTGAGAAAGTACTTATTATACATGATTATGTAAAGAAGTCAAACTTTTTGTGTAAAATTTTACCCTTATCTTGAGTAACTTACTTGACCTTGTCTACTAATAGATATATGTTCTGCTAACCAATCAGCAACACCATGGTCTTCGTCATTTCGGTTGCGCCAATTACCGCGCCAATTAGGATCAAAATAATCTTTAACGTAATAAGCCATTACCATACCCAAATTAAAATAAGTTACAGGTTCATCGGTCTCATTTGGGTCGTTCATTATACTAATAGCAATTTCTTTCAAATCATTTGGAGTTGCGGTTAATGCGTGTTTTATATCGACTAAAAATCTTCTAGCATCATCATTATATTTTAAGTAATCATTAAGTTTATCATTACTATGTATTATTTCCCAAACATCTTGGTCGTCTGTTTCGTTATTAATTAAACCCATTTCCATAGCAGTTTCAAATTGCCAATCTCTAAAACTACTATCATCTACTTCCCAATCATTTATCTTTTCCCATACGTGATTCATTGCTAAATCACGAATTTGTAAACTTATTGATTCTATTAGGTCATCACTAGTAAAAGGAACCAACTCTTTAACTTCAGGTTCTTTTGTAATAAAGTATTTGTAAAGGTCAGGGAATCTCTCAGTTAATAATTCGTATAAATTGATTGGGTCATCTTCCTCATTCATAAATTGGTCACTACCAAAATGTAATTGATATTTTTCCCCATCATAGCTAGGTTTAGTTGGTAGTAATATGTATAATGGTCTCTCTTTACTACTATATCTACTAAAATAATTTGTTCCTCTTGTTGCGGCAGTACACCATTTAGTTCCTTGACCATAATAACAAGCGGCTTGTTCATTTTCCGGTATAACAATTCTTACATTACTATCTCTATAAATTTCTACTGCTTGTCCCTTATCTTTAATTTGCTCAGGAGGAGGTTCATAATTACCCATTATTGTATAGAATTGATTATAATTCAAACGCATAATATCCTTTGCATCAGCAGGGAAATCATTACGTTTTTTATATTTGTCATATTCAGCAAGCATAGGACCAAGCACGTGTGCATCTTCTAAACGTTTTATATTTTGTTTAGCATACTCACGTGCAAGCCAAGGTGTATAGATTTTATTTTTAGTAGGATCTGCTTCTTCTAAACCCGACATTACTTGTGCAAGTATTACAGGCATATCAGGTGTACCATCTGGATGTTGATATGTTGTATTGTAAAATTCGTATTGCCTTTTATCACCACCTGTCATAAAGGCATTGGCTAATTGACGACCTAAGGTTTGAGTCGTTTTGTTTCTATCATATTCAACTAAAAACTCAAATGCTCTCATTTTATTTTCCGGCTATTAGATGCTGTGCATCACCCTTTTCGTGCCATTTACGCCACATTTGTTTACCCATCTGACTTTGATAAGTACTTGGTTTGATATCATTACCTAACATTTTAGCATAAGCATACATTGTACTAGCAACACCTACTTCTCTGTAATCTTCATCAACTTCCGTATCTTCGCTTTCAAGCCATTGCTCGTTATTT
>Ga0315909_10004234_pt1 | contig 17055 bp, 18 predicted proteins | sample LakEriMetagenome_11_FD_203527 | JGI IMG/M metagenome (GOLD analysis project Ga0315909, IMG submission 203527) | Freshwater fungal communities from buoy surface, Lake Erie, Ohio, United States - Buoy 2 MA125 | ecosystem: Environmental > Aquatic > Freshwater > Lake | place: USA: Lake Erie, Ohio...
TTCCCAAGCCAACTTTGGTCTATCCGCCTACAAAAGGGTCTGTTCGCATTCTTCTTTATCTTGGCTGTTGGTGTTCTGATCGTTGCAGCGGTTGTCTTTGTTGAGCAGGCGCAACGTCGTATTCCAGTTCAATATGCCAAGCGCATGGTTGGACGTCAGGCATACGGTGGAACCAGCACATACATTCCAATCAAGGTAAACCAGGCTGGTGTTATCCCAGTAATTTTCGCATCATCTTTGCTTTACATTCCTTCACTCATTGTGAACTTCACAGGAAGTACAGCTGGTTGGGCGGTTTGGATTAGCCGTAACTTTGTAAATGGCGACAACATTATTTACGTTCTAACTTACGCAGCACTCATTATTTTCTTCACATACTTCTATGTTGCAATTACCTTCAACCCAGATGAGGTTGCAGATAACATGAAGAAGTACGGTGGTTTCGTTCCAGGTATCCGTGCCGGAAAGCCAACATCTGAGTACTTACAGTATGTTCTTTCACGCATCACGGCTCCAGGTTCTATGTACCTTGCTTTAGTTGCGGTCATTCCAATTGGTGCACTTGTTCTCTTCGGAGCAACACAAAACTTCCCATTTGGTGGAACTGCGATCTTGATCGTTGTTGGTGTTGGTTTGGATACTGCAAAGCAGATTGAATCTCAGCTACAACAACGTTCATACGAGGGATTCCTTAAGTAATGCGTTTAGTCCTGGTAGGTCCACCAGGTGCTGGTAAGGGAACACAAGCTCAATTCCTAGCTGCGCACTTTTCAATTCCACATATTTCAACTGGCGATATTTTTCGCGCTAATTTGAAAGCCGGAACTGAACTTGGAAACCAGGCAAAGACGTTTATGGATCGTGGAGAGTTAGTCCCAGATTCAGTTACAAATGAGATGGTAAAAGATCGTTTGACCCATGACGATGTTGCCAATGGTTTCTTGCTCGATGGTTTCCCGCGCAATGTGGCACAGGCCGAAGTTCTACGTGCAATTCTTGCTGAAAAAAAGACCCCATTACATGCAGTTCTAGAGTTCTCACTTGCAGATGAAGAAATCATCGCCCGACTGTCATCTCGTCGAACCTGCCGTGATTGCGGTGCATCTAATGTTGGCGTAGATAAGTGCCCAACATGTGGCGGCGAGGTTTATCAGCGCGAGGATGACAAAGCAGAAGTAATTACCAGACGCCTTGAAGTCTATGCAGAACAGACCGCTCCAATTATCTCTTTCTATCGCAACGAGGGATTACTCATCTCTGTTAGCGCAGTAGGAAATGTTGAAGACATTACCGCTAGCGCAATCTCTGCTCTAAGCCGCGTAGCACAGTAAGTTTTCACTCATGGCTATTCAGGTAAAAACCCTTGATCAACTAAAGACGATGCGTCGTGCGGGTTTAGTTGTTGCAGAGATTCACAAAGCAATTCGTGATGCAATCAAGCCGGGCATGACAACAAGTGCGCTAGACACAATCGCTGAAGCGGTTATCAAGCGCAACGGTGCCACCTCAAACTTCAAGGGGTACCACGGTTTTCCAGCAACAATTTGCGTTTCAGTAAATGATGAAATTGTTCACGGAATTCCAGGCGATCGTGTAATCAATGAAGGCGATGTCGTATCAATTGACTGTGGTGCAATTATTGATGGCTGGCACGGAGATGCAGCTTTTTCGATTGGCATCGGTGCAGTTGATCCAGAGGATCAAAAGTTGATGGATGTTTGTGAAGAGTCGATGTGGCGCGGAATTGCAGCTGGAAAGAATGGTGCAAGACTTTCTGATATTGGTTATGCAATCGAGCAGTACACAAATTCGCAAGGCAAGTATGGAATTTTGCAAGAATACGGTGGTCATGGCATTGGTACAGAAATGCATCAAGAACCACATGTACTTAATTTTGGTAAAGCGGGCCACGGTCCAGAGATCATTCCTGGATTTGTTTTGGCGATTGAACCAATGATTACTCGCGGCTCAGCCCGCACTAAGGTTTTAGGTGATGATTGGACAGTTGTTTCTGCCGACAAGTCGCGTGGGTCACACTTTGAACACACCTATGCAATCCTGCCTGATGGCAAACCATTTGTATTAACCGCCTTTGATGGTGGAAAAGAAGAGCTTGCAAGACTTGGCGTGGAGATCTCAGAACAACTGTAAATGCACCAAATTTGTTACCTTTTTGAGACCCAAACTCCTTACGAAATGACCTATTAAGGACTATTTTCTGTTCATCCCTCACCCTCGAGGGCAGGAAAATATGGAGAACTCATCGATGAGAAAGACCTCTTTTATCCGCCTGGCTATTGCGGCAACTGCAGTTGTTGCATTGGTAGGCACAACACTTCCAGCACAAGCTGCTGTGAAGCCAGCAGACAAGGCAATTATTGGTGATGACTGCACAACAGCATCAGCAACATCAAAGAAAGTTGCAAAGGGCCGCGGAGTAGATGGCTCAGATTTAACATGCATGGTTGTACCAACAGGTTCATATAAGGGCCAAACAAAGTGGTGGTACAAAGATGTTAAGCCACTAAAGAATATTGACTGGACCGTTCCAGCTAACCCAGGCGGATACTCACTGACAAGTAATGCAATCAGTGACACATTAAAGGCTGAAGGTTTGCTTGGTGAGTACACATCAACATTTAAGCCAGGTGCAGGTGGTGCTGTTGGTCTTGGAGCTTTCCAGGAGATCAAAGGTAAGCCAGAGGCTGCTCTTGTAACTGGAATTGCAATGACTGGTGGACTTTACTCAAACAAGTCACCTCTCAATCTTCTAGCTTCAACTCCAATCGCAAAGGTTCTTCGTGAATACGATGCGATTGTTGTTCCAGCGAATTCGAAGTACCGCACACTTAATCAACTAATGGATGACCTCAAGGCTAAGCCAAACGGTGTTGCAATCGCTGGTGGTAGCAAGGGTGGAATCGATCACCAGGTAATTGGCCTACTTGCACAAACTGCAGGTATCGATCCAACTAAGTTGAACTACGTTGTGTTCTCTGGTGGACCAGAAGTTATTACTTCAGTTCTCAGTGGTTCTACACAGGTAGGTATCTCAGGATCATCTGAGTTCAATGCATTTGTTTCATCAGGAAAGCTTCGTGTTCTTGGCGTTTCATCATCAAAGCCTCTTGTTGGCTTTAAGGGTAAGACTTTCAAGCAGCAGGGTTATGACCTTGTATACGGAAACTGGCGCGGAATCATGGCACCAGCTGATATCTCAAAGGCTGATTACAACAACTTCATCAAGGTAATCGACATCATGCACATTTCACCTTCATGGAGAGAACAGCTTAAGAAGAACAACTGGGATAACGAGTTCGAGGCAGGGTCTAAGTTCAAGACTTTCCTTGAGAAGCACATTCCAGAAATCAATAAGGTAATGAAGGGTCTTGGAATCTAATTTGATTCTCGACAAGCTCTCTAAGCAAGCAAAGGGGGAGCTGGCATTTGCCAGCTCCTTCTTCTTGCTTGGAGTTTTTGTTGCGTGGGATACCTCAGGAATGGATATCCCTCAAGATAACTCGATCGTTAGTCCGCAAACATTTCCATACATGGTCGCAGCTTTTGCATCACTAGTTGGCCTTGGATTAATTGTGGATGTATTGCGTGGAAAACATGGTGTACCTGATGGCGATGCACCCGGAGATCCATACACACCGCTGAACTGGAAGACCATGGCTATTGTTGCCACAGCCATCGGTATGCATGTTATTTTGCTTGAGATCGCTGGATATGTAATTGCCGCGACGGTTTGTTTCTGGGGAGTCGCCTACGCCTTTGGATCTCGCAAAATTCTGAAAGATTTAGCAATTAGCACAGTATTTGCGGTCATCGTTTATTTCTCATTCAGCAAGGGTTTGAATATCAATTTACCTTCAGGCTTCTTTGAAGGGATCCTCAAGTAATGGGTAATAACTTTGCAATGTTGATGGATGGTTTCCAAACCGTCTTCACACCCACAAACCTCATGTTTGGCTTATTGGGAACTTTCTTAGGAACACTCGTTGGAGTGCTCCCTGGAATTGGCCCAGCACTTGCCATCGGTTTATTGCTACCTATTACATTGACAGTAAACCCAACCTCTGCCCTGATTATGTTTGCGGCAATTTTTTACGGCGCAATGTATGGCGGATCCACAACTTCAATTCTCTTAAATACTCCAGGTGAAAGCGGTTCGGTAATCACCGCCCTTGAAGGCAACAAGATGGCAAAAGCTGGGCGTGCAGGCGCAGCCCTTGCAACTGCAGCTATTGGTTCCTTCGTTGCAGGCACCATCGCAACAATTTTGCTGGCTTTTGGCGCACCTGTTTTAGCTGAATTTGCCTTAACAATTCAACCTGCAGGCTACTTAGCCCTCATTATTTTAGCTTTTGCAACTGTAGGAACTTTGCTTGGTACCTCACGAATCCGTGGATTAGTCGCACTTTCAACTGGTTTAGTGATCGGCCTAATTGGCGCGGATCTTCAATCAGGTGCACTGCGCTTAACTTTTGGAAATCTAAATGCGATCGATGGAATTGAGACAGTCACAGTCATTGTTGCGATCTTTGCACTTGGCGAAACTTTGTATTTGGCTAGTCGCCACACTTTAGTCAAAGCTTCTGTTTTGCAGATTCAAGGAAAAGCGTGGATGACCCGCGAAGATTTCAGACGCTCTTGGCGCCCATGGCTACGAGGAACCGCAATTGGTTTCCCACTAGGAGTTATCCCAGCAGGTGGCTCTGAAGTTCCAACTTTCTTGTCATATGGTGTTGAAAAAGCAATTTCAAAAAACAAAGATGAGTTTGGAAAAGGCGCGATTGAAGGTGTTGCCGGTCCGGAAGCAGCCAACAATGCAAATGCCGCAGGTGTTTTAGTACCAATGCTTGCACTCGGTTTACCAACATCTGCAACCGCAGCAGTAGTTTTGGTTGCTTTTCAATCATTCAATATTCAACCAGGACCAATGCTTTTCCAGACAAATCCAGAAATCGTGTGGGGTTTGATTGCATCACTGTTCGTAGGAAACTTCTTGTTATTGGTACTCAATCTTCCATTAATCCGTTTCTGGGTGATGCTTCTTAAAATTCCTTCACATTACTTATATGCCGGAATTACTACTTTTGCATTATTAGGCGCATACGCCTTGAATAACTCAACGTTTGATTTACAGGTGGCTCTAGCTGTTGGTGTGATCGGGTTCTTGTTCCGTAGATTCGGTGTTCCAATTACTCCGCTGATCATCGGTGCAATTCTGGGGCCTCTTTCAGAGCTCTATTTCAAGAGATCATTACAGATTAGCCAAGGGGACTGGGGAATCCTAGTTGCGGGTACTTTCCCTAAGGTAATTTATGGAATTTTGATTCTCGTAATCATTGGGCCACTCGTCTGGAACTTCAAGAAGACTTTTGCAATAAAGAAGTAAATGGCTGCAGAAAAGTTACTTCCTTGGGCCAAGCCTCTCTTGGTCTCATCGACGCTAACACAAGCCACGATTTACGTTCTTCGCCCGATGATTACTTATCGTGCAATTGAGCTCGATGCCAATGCCGCCCAAGTTGGTTTGATTGCAGCTTTGTATGCGCTCTTTCCGGTTTTACTAGCGCTGCAGTTTGGATCGTGGGTCGGCAAGCTAGGTGAAGCTAAGTTCATCATTTACGGAACTTTGACCATGATGGTCACATCTGCGGCACTGATCTTTGCAAACAATCTAGTAACTCTTGGCATTGCAACTGCTGCAGCTGGTATTTCACATTTAGCGTGCATGGTCGGCGGACAATCAATGGTCGCTTTACGGGCACCACGTGAAAGTTATGACAGGTACTTTGGTTTTTATACATTCAGCGCATCTGTTGGTCACATGTTGGGACCAATCATTGCATCGATTGTTGCAGGATCTAACGGAACCCTTCCGAAATCAACATCTAATGCTTTCTTACTAGGTGTTGTCTTAACGATCCTTGCTCTGGTTCCGGTCATTAGATGGCGAAATGAAAGACCAACGGTTGAGGCAAAAGAGAATGCCGACGGTACCTTTAAAGCTGCAGCAAAGTTAGTTAGACGTCCAGGCATCATGGCCGCAATTTATATTTCACTAGCGATTTCATCAGTTGCCGATGTCTTGGTTGTTTTCTTGCCATTGTTTGGAACAGAGAACAATTTCTCTCCTTATGCAATCGGTGCAATTCTTGCCATTCGCGCGGGCACAACGATGATGTCTAGGTTCTTCTTGGGCCGACTAAGTCAGCGTTTTTCAACATTCCAATTACTGTGGTGGAGCACGATTATTTCAACGCTGTGTTGCGGTGCAATGGCATTTGCGCACACGCCAATTTCATTGGGCGCAATTGTCTTCATTGCAGGTTTCTCACTTGGTGTGGGACAACCGTTAACTATGTCTTTGGTTTCACAAAAGACTGAAAGCAGCGAACGCGCACTTGCCGTATCTGCACGTTTGATGGGCAATAGATTTGGCCAATTCCTGGTGCCGGCATGTGCCGGATCATTGGCTGCGGCGTCTGGGGCAGGGGCGGTCTTTATCGGCTTGGCGGTATTGCTAGCCAGCTCGATTTTCAGCGTAAAACGCAACTGATCTGTGGCCTGAATTACAACTATGTAGTTCATTGGGCGGATTTCCCTTATTTGAGCCTGAGCCCTAAACTACGAGTTCGCTTGTTTCACGCTTAAACAGAAATGTAGGTACAGCTTGGCTAAAAAAGATGGCGCCATCGAAATGGAAGGCACCGTTGCTGAAGCTTTACCTAACGCAATGTTTCGCGTGGAGCTAACTAACGGACACAAAGTCCTCGCTCACATTAGCGGCAAGATGCGAAAGAACTACATTCGTATTCTTCCTGCCGATCGTGTGATCGTTGAAATGAGTCCGTACGACCTAACAAAGGGTCGAATTATTTATCGTTACAAGTAACAAGGGGAGCAATAGACATGAAGGTTAATCCAAGCGTTAAGAAGATTTGCGATAAGTGCAAAGTCATTCGCCGCAAGGGTCGCGTCATGGTCATTTGCGAAAACCTGCGTCACAAGCAACGTCAAGGCTAGCTAGATCTTCAATTCAAATCGCCTGACGGCTTTTTGAAACAGAGTTTTAACCGCAGTACAACTTAATAAATAACTCGTATTACGACTTCAGTAAGAAATTACCGAAGACCTTTGGACTGGTAGGCCAGAGAACAGTAATGCGGAGGACCTCCAGATATAGATAGGTAGATACATGGCACGTCTAGTCGGTGTCGATCTTCCACGCGAAAAGCGTTTGGAAATCGCACTCACGTACATCTTTGGAATGGGTCTTACCCGTTCACAAAAGACATTAGCAGCAACTGGCATTAGTCCAGATATTCGCGTTAAGGATTTGCAAGAAGCAGATCTAGCAAAGCTTCGCGAATACATCGAAGCAAACTTCAAAATCGAAGGTGACCTTCGTCGTGAAATTTCTGGCGACATTCGTCGCAAGGTTGAAATCCAGAGCTACCAAGGTATTCGTCACCGCAAGGGACTACCTGTACGTGGTCAGCGCACACATACAAATGCGCGTACACGTAAGGGACCTCGTAAGGCAATTGCAGGTAAGAAGAAGGTGACTAAGTAATGGCCGCTCCTAAATCAAAGACTGCTGCTCCAGCTAAGGGCAAAGTCAAGATGCGTAAGAAGGAAAAGAAGAATATTGCTGTTGGTAAGGCGTTCATTAAGAGCACTTTCAACAACACAATTATTTCTATTACAGACCCAACGGGTGCTGTTATCTCATGGTCTTCATCAGGCCAGGTCGGTTACAAGGGTTCACGTAAGTCGACTCCATTCGCAGCACAGCTTGCAGCAGAAGCAGCAGCTCGTCGCGCACAAGAGCACGGCCTCAAGAAGGTTGATGTATTTGTTAAGGGACCAGGATCTGGTCGCGAAACAGCAATCCGTTCATTGCAAGCAGCAGGCCTAGAAGTTGGAGCCATCTCAGATGTAACTCCAGCTCCACACAATGGCTGCCGCCCACCGAAACCACGTCGAGTTTAAGGAAGGAAGAGAATAAATGGCTCGTTATACCGGAGCAGACTGCAAGCGTTGCCGTCGCGAAAAAGTAAAGCTCTTCCTTAAGGGCTCAAAGTGCGATGGACCAAAGTGTCCGATCGAATCACGTCCTTATCCACCAGGACAGCACGGCCGTGGCCGTTCAAAGGAATCTGAATACCTATTGCAGATGCGCGAAAAGCAAAAGTGCGCACGTATTTATGGTGTTCTAGAAAAGCAGTTCCGTGGTTACTACGAAGAGGCTAACCGCAAGCAGGGCAAGACTGGTGAAAACCTTCTTGTCATTCTTGAGACACGTCTCGACAACGTTGTGTTCCGTGCAGGCTTTGCAAAGAGCCGCGACATGGCACGTCAACTAGTTCGTCACGGTCACTTCTTGGTAAATGGTAAGAAGGTAAACATTCCTTCATTCCGTGTCTCTGCAATGGACATCATTGATGTTCTTCCAAAGTCATTGGATCTCACACCATTCATCGTTGCTAGCGCAGAGCTTGGCGAGAAGGCAGTTCCAGCATGGATGGAGGTTGTTGGTTCACAGATGCGAATCATCATTCACTCAGTTCCTGCTCGTGCAGTCATCGATACCCAGGTTCAAGAGCAGCTAATCGTTGAACTTTATTCCAAGTAATTTTTGAAAGTCTTGTGCGAAAGCACAGGACATGCGGGCAGTACTTAGCAGGGCCCCTGATTGAAGGATCAGGGGAAAGAGCGGAAATCAAATAGTGGATTTCCCCGAATGAAGAGGAGCAGCAGTGCTAATTGCACAACGTCCAACTCTCAGCGAAGAAGTAGTTTCTGAGCATCGCTCACGGTTCATCATTGAACCGCTAGAGCCAGGCTTTGGTTACACACTTGGTAACAGCATGCGTCGTACATTGCTTTCATCTATTCCAGGTGCAGCAGTTACAAGCATTCGCGTTGCAGGTGCACTTCACGAGTTCACCACTCTTGAAGGCGTCAAGGAAGATCTCACCGATATCGTTTTGAACATCAAGAACTTGGTGCTTTCATCAGATAACGATGAGCCAGCAGTTGTTTACATCCGTAAGTCAGGTGCCGGTGTTGTTACTGGCGCAGATATTGCGGTTCCAGCTGGCGTAGAAGTTCACAATCCTGAGCTTCACATTGCAACACTTAACGGCAAGGGCAATCTTGAGATTGAACTTACAGTTGAGCGCGGCCGTGGTTACGTAACAGCGGTACAAAACAAGCAGGCTGGCGCAGAAATCGGTCGCATTCCTGTTGACTCAATCTATTCACCAGTTTTGAAGGTTACATACAAGGTAGAAGCAACTCGCGTTGAACAGCGCACAGACTTCGATCGCCTTGTTGTAGATGTAGAAACAAAGCCATCAATGAAGCCACGCGATGCAGTTGCATCAGCGGGACGTACATTGGTTGAGCTATTCGGTCTTGCACGTGAACTCAATCTTGATGCTGAAGGTATCGAGATGGGGCCATCTGTAATGGATGCAGCACTTGCTGCAGATCTTGCGCTTCCAATCGAAGACCTAGATCTAACAGTTCGTTCATACAACTGCTTGAAGCGCGAAGGCATTCACACAGTTGGCGAGCTAGTTAACCGTTCAGAGGCTGACTTGCTAGATATCCGTAACTTTGGTTCAAAATCAATCGACGAGGTCAAGGCAAAGCTTGTCTCAATGGGAATGTCTCTTAAGGACAGCCCAGTTGGTTTCGATCCAACCCAACATCAGAACTACAACGCATCAGTCGACGATGATTTCGTCGATGCAGAGCAGGCCTAGGAGATAAGAAATGCCAACACCAAGTAAAGGTCCTCGTCTGGGTTCAGGCCCATCACATGAGCGACTTCTTCTACGCACACTCGCAGAGCAGTTGTTCGAGCACGGCAAGATCACAACAACCGAGGCAAAGGCTAAGCGCCTGCGTCCATTAGCGGAAAAGTTAATTACTTTCGCTAAGAAGGGTGATCTACCTGCACGTCGTCAGGTCATGGCGCAGATTCAGAACAAGAGTGTTGTACACACTCTGTTCACTGAAATCGGTCCACGTTTTGCAACACGCGAAGGTGGATACACACGTATTACTAAGGTCGGTCCTCGCAAGGGTGACAACGCACCAATGGCAGTAATTGAGCTACTAACTGAGAAAGATAAGTAAAACTTTCTTTTTTAGAAATTATTATCATGACGGAACCCACTCTCTACCCTGAGAGTGGGTTTCTTCGTTTACGGATCGATCTTGCATACGATGGAACAAACTTTTCTGGATGGGCAGTTCAACCTGGTCGCAGAACGGTGCAGGAAGAAGTTGAGAAAGCGCTAACAATTGCAACTCAATCAAAGATTGAAACCATTGTTGCGGGGCGAACAGATGCGGGTGTGCATGCCACAGGTCAGGTCATCCATGTCGATGTACCTGAATCGCTGAATTTAGATGATTTGAGCTACAAGTTAAATCGAATGCTAGATACCGATGTTCGGGTTATGAAAGTTGCAGTCGTTAATGGTCCGTTTAGCGCACGTTTTTCAGCGCTACGCCGTCACTACACATACAAAATTTTGGATGGCAATCAAACGATTCCACCACTGGATCGACTAGATGTGGCCGGGTGGTATCGCGTGCTAGATGTTGATCTGATGAATCAGGCAAGTGCGTTAATGCTGGGTAGCCACGACTTTGCCGCGTACTGCAAGTTCCGTGAAGGCTCCACAACTATTCGCAATCTTCAACGTTTTCATTGGACCAGAGACTCTGCCGGGTTGCTCATTGGTGATGTCGTTGCCGATTCATTCTGCTATTCAATGGTTCGCAACTTGGTCGGTGCAGTTGTCTGCGTGGCAGATGGACGTTTTGGCCCAGAATGGATCGAACAGACCTTGGCCAACAGGGTTCGGATTTCAGATAGTTTGGTCTTTCCAGCATGTGGGCTGAGCCTTCGCCAGGTGGACTATCCGAGCGTGATTTAAAGGGCAATTTTGACCCCTGAGCCTGACGCGGGTATTCTTTCCCTTCTGCGCTTGAAAGAGCGCCGTCCAGTTTCATCTAAGTAGAGATAACTATAAGAAGGTAGGCAAGAGCGTGCGTACATACAGTCCAAAAGCCGGTGATGCGGTCCGTAACTGGTACATCATCGATGCACAAGATGTGGTCTTGGGCCGTCTTGCAACACATGCTGCCGTTCTTCTTCGTGGAAAGCACAAGACAACATTTGCACCACACATGGACATGGGCGACTTCGTCGTTGTTATCAACGCAGAAAAGATCGCGTTGTCAGGTAACAAGGCATCACAGAAGTGGTCACACCATCACTCAGGTTTCCCAGGCGGTTTAACTTCTACTGTGTACGGCGAGCTTCTTGAGAAGCACCCAACACGTGCAGTTGAAAAGGCAATCAAGGGAATGCTTCCAAAGAATTCACTCGGTCGTCAGATCGCGTCAAAGCTAAAGGTGTACGCAGGTCCAGAACACCCACACGCTGCACAAGCACCAAAGCCATATGTATTCAATCAAGTTTCACAAATCGTGAAGTAAGGGAAAAGTAAATGTCAGAGAACTTTGATCTAGTCGACAACGAAGAAGCTCCTACTTCATACTCATCATCAACACCAGCAGCTGCAACTAACCGTCCAGCAATCAAGGCACCAGGTGCAGGTACTGGTCGTCGTAAGGAAGCTGTTGCACGTGTTCGCCTTGTTCCAGGAACAGGTCGTTGGGTTGTAAACGGTAAGACTCTTGAAAACTATTTCCCAAACAAGGTTCACCAACAACTAGTGTCAGAACCATTCCGCACAGTTGGTGCCGAAAATCAGTACGACGTTTTTGCACGCATCAACGGTGGTGGAGTTTCAGGTCAAGCTGGCGCTCTACGTCTAGGTGTTGCACGTTCACTCAATCAGATTGATGAAGAAGCAAACCGTCCAGCACTTAAGAAGGCTGGATTCCTTTCACGTGATGCACGTGTTATTGAGCGCAAGAAGTACGGCCTTAAGAAGGCACGTAAGCGTTCTCAATACTCAAAGCGTTAATTCACTTTTACCAAAGGAGTTCCTATGGCGCTTTTTGGCACCGATGGAATCCGTGGCTTAGCCAATCGTGATCTCACCGCAGAACTCGCATTAGATGTTTCTGTCGCCGCTGCGCATATATTGGTAGAAAGCTCATCAAATAAAGACCACCAACCAACGGCAATAGTTGGCCAGGATTCACGCGCATCGGGTGAGTTTCTAGAAGCTGCAGTAGTTGCTGGTTTAACAAGTGCCGGAATCAACGTATATCGCGTAGGCGTTCTTCCTACACCTGCAATTGCCCACCTTGTTGCTGAATCAAAGTGCGATCTTGGAGTAATGATTTCGGCATCACATAATCCAATGCCAGATAATGGAATTAAGTTGTTCGCACGCGGTGGCGGAAAGTTAGATGATGCAATTGAAGCTCGAATCGAAGCCCGAATGGGTGAAGATTGGGAGCGCCCAGTAGGTCGCAAAGTTGGACGAGCAATTAATGATGACACCGCAGCCGAGCGCTATCTCAAGCATTTGTTGGCATCTGTCGAAACACCACTTAAAGGATTAAAGGTTGTTGTTGATTGTGCAAACGGAGCAGCTTCTTTTGTTGCACCAGAAGCTTATCGACGAGCCGGCGCTGAAGTAATTGCAATCTTTAACCAGCCTGATGGTTGGAACATCAATGATGATTGCGGATCAACCCATCTGCATCAACTTCGTTCAGCGGTTCTTAAAGAGGGTGCAGATCTAGGTATCGCACACGATGGTGATGCAGATCGTTGCTTGGCAATTGATGCCGCAGGAAATGAAATTGATGGCGATCATATTCTTACAATCTTGGCTCGCGGATTTAAAGCACGTGGAGTTTTGAAATCTGACACCGTTGTTGGCACAGTAATGAGCAACCTAGGATTTATGCACGCTATGAAGGATGCAGCAATCAATGTTGTTACAACTCCGGTTGGCGATCGATATGTTCTGGAGAACATGATCGCTAATGATTATTCATTAGGCGGGGAACAATCAGGCCATGTCATCATGCGCCAACTAGCCAATACTGGAGATGGATTGTTAACCGCGCTGCAGTTAATGCAAGAGGTAGTCCGCACAGGAAAAACTCTGCAAGAGCTTGCCGCAACAATGGTGCGATTCCCACAGGTTTTGATTAACGTCAAAGATGTTGCCAAGGATAAGTTGCCAGGAAATTTGGTTATTGCAGCAGCGGTGAAATCAGCCGAGGATCGCCTTGGTGATTCAGGACGTGTTTTATTGCGTGCATCTGGAACTGAACCGCTGGTTAGAGTCATGGTTGAAGCTGCCAGTGATAGCCTTGCGCAAGAAGTTGCTCAGCACCTTGCAAATACAGTTAAAAACGAACTGGAGTAAATGAGATGTGCGGAATTGTGGGTTACACAGGGCCACAATCTGCTTCACATCCCTTGATCGAAGGTCTGCGTCGTCTTGAATACCGCGGATATGACTCGGCCGGAATTGCTCTTGGTACACCGGGCAAGCTATTTATTGAAAAGAAGGCCGGCAAACTTTCTAACTTAGAGAACTCATTAGATGCATCCCTGCCCAATGTTCATTCAGGGATTGGTCACACACGTTGGGCAACTCATGGTGGACCAACAGATGGCAATGCACATCCTCATGTAGACAATGAAGGAAAGCTTGCAGTTATCCATAATGGAATTATTGAAAACTACACCGAACTTCGTGCGCAGTTAGAAGCTAAGGGGCATAAGTTTTCATCAGAAACAGACACTGAATCTGTTGCTCACTTACTCAGTGATTTACGCAAAGCGCACAACGGAGACTTAACCGCGGCAATGCGCGATGCAGTTAAAGCGCTGCGCGGATCATTTACTTTGCTAGCTATTCACGCCGATGCTCCTGATGTCATCGTTGGGGTCCGTCGAAACTCGCCACTAGTTGTTGGTTTAGGCGATGGCGAAAACTTTATGGCATCTGATGTTGCCGCCTTTATCGAATTCACAAAGAAAGCTATTGAACTAGGCCAGGATGAAGTCGTAACAATGACGCCGACATCAGTTGAGATCACTGATATTGAAGGCAAGCCAGTAAAACCAAAGCAGTATGAAATTTCTTGGGATGCTACCGCTGCACAAAAGGGCGGCTTTGCGCATTTCATGTTGAAAGAGATTTTTGAGCAACCCAAAGCTGTTGCCGATACCTTGATAGGCCGCTTAAGCGATAACAATCAAATTCTGTTGGATGAATTACATATGAGTGCAGAAGAGATTCGCTCCCTTAAGAAAATCACTGTTATCGCTTGCGGTACTGCTTATCACGCAGGAATGGTTGCAAAGTATGCGATCGAAAAGTGGGCAAAGATTCCGGTAGAAGTCGAGATTGCAAGCGAGTTCAGGTATCGCGATCCAATCATTGATCCAAGTACTTTGATTATTGCAATTTCACAATCTGGCGAAACCATGGATACCTTGATGGCGGTACGTCATGCAAAAGCAGCAGGCGGAAGAGTTTTAGCAATCTGTAATACAAATAGTTCGACCATCCCTCGCGAATCGGATGCGGTGCTTTATACACATGCCGGTCCTGAAATCGCAGTGGCATCAACGAAAGCTCTTCTGACTCAGATCATTGCCGTGTATCTCATCGGTTTACACCTTGGCCAAGTCAATGGATCTTTGAAGGATGCTGAAGTTCGTGATCTTTACAAGGAGCTGTTGGAACTTCCCGGCAAAATCGAACAGATCCTGGAAACCGTAGAACCACTTCGTGAACTCACTCGGACATTTGCGCAAAACAACACAGTCTTATTCTTGGGTAGAAACATTGGATATCCAGTCGCACTAGAAGGTGCGCTTAAACTCAAAGAGCTTGCATACATTCATGCCGAAGGTTTTGCAGGGGGAGAGCTCAAGCACGGCCCAATCGCATTAATTGATCAGGGAACACCAGTGATTGCAATTTTACCTGCAGGCCACGAGCATGCTCTGGATGAAAAGATGTTGAGCAATATTCAAGAGGTCAAAGCGCGTGGAGCACGTGTAATTGTCATTGCCGAAGAAGGCGCACATGTAGAAGGTGCTGAACACATTATTCGTATTCCCATTGCCCCTGCGTTATTTCAGCCAGTATTAGCAACTGTGCCGCTGCAGGTATTTGCTTATGAAATGGCGGTCGTGCGTGGCAATGATGTTGATCAACCAAGAAACTTGGCTAAATCTGTAACGGTTGAATAATGGAAAAATTAGCACAAACCCGCAGACGACAAATGGACAGAGCTCTTCGCTGGTCCTTACTTCTCTTTGTTGGCTTCTTAGTAGTTACCCAACAAGTTCTGACAAATGGCCCACTAGTTGCTTACGACAAAGAGATTAACAGCCAACCTAAACCTCAATTTGAAGGCTTAGCAGGATTCATTCTTAGGCGTTTAGATGATTTAGGACTTCGCGGCTTGACCGCAACTGTGTTGTTGATTGCAGCAACATTTATTGCTTATAAGTTTAAAACTTGGCGTCCACTTAATTTAGCGATGATTTCATTGCTTTCACTGAACTTGGTAGTGGGTACATTTAAATTAGTTTTGGGTCGTACTAAACCTAGAGATGGCTTTGATCTTTTGCATGCAGGTGGCATGTCATATCCAAGCGGACATGCTTCTAATGCGGTTTTATCGTGGGGAATTTTGGCGTACTTGATTTATCGCTACGCAAAGGTCGATCGCTATCAAGGTCGTTTAGCTAGCGCAGGTGTTGTCCTCATCAGCCTTACAGTGTGTGTAGTTTCTCTGATACGTCATACCCACTGGTTTAGCGATCTATTAGGTGGCTTGTTTGTTGGCAGCGCTTTGTTGGTGGCTGTAATTGCCATTGATAGGTATGTTCCTTCGAAAAGCCAGTTGCACTAGACTTCACCAATGTTCGAGCGAGCTGAAGTACGCGTTGATTTAGAACGCATCACAGCAAATATCAAGCATTTCAAAGAGCTTTCTGGAACACCTGTAATGGCTGTCGTTAAAGCAGATGCCTACGGACATGGTTTAGTTCCCGTGGCTAAAGCAGCACTAGATGCTGGCGCATCCTCATTAGGAGTCGCCTTACTTGAAGAAGCAATCACTTTGCGCCAGGCTGGAATTACTGCGCCAATTCTTGCGTGGTTGGTGCCACCCGGATCAGATTACAAATTAGCTGTCGATAATCACATTGAGTTAGCGGCATCTTCGATTAAGGCGCTTGAAGAAATTGGAGCGGTGAAATCAGAGTTTCGCCCAAAGGTTCATTTAGAAGTAGATACCGGAATGACGCGTGGTGGGTTTCTCGACGAATGGGGAAAGATCGATGGCCATCACGTTGCTAATGTAGATGTTGTCGGAATCTTCTCGCACTTTGCGCGAGCAGATGAGCCGGAAGAAAAACAAAATCAGCTTCAGCTCAATAGATTTAAAGAAATGGTTGCAACAGTCGAATCATTTGGTTACACCAACATTGTTCGCCATCTTTCAAACTCTGCGGCAACGCTTAAGGATCAAGATTCACGTTTTGATTTAGTCAGAGTTGGAATTGCGATGTACGGACTTTCACCGGATGTTAAAACTTTAGGGGATAGTGCTTCACTTGGGTTAAAGCCTGCGATGCAACTTCGGGCCAAACTTCATCTGGTAAAAACTGTGCCTGCTAATTCTCCTGTCGGCTATGGTGCAACCGCTTACACAACTGCTGAGACAAAACTGGGAGTTGTTGCAATGGGATATGCAGATGGAATTCCGCGAATTGCACAAGGTGCCGGCGTCTTTATTGATGGAAAGCGTGCACCAATAATCGGCAGAGTTTCTATGGATCAATTTGTGGTGGACCTGGGGGCCGAATCCACAGCTACCACGGGTGATTGGGTGATTATTTTTGGCGATGGCGCTACCGGTGAGTACACGGCAGATGATTGGGGAGCTGCAAGTGGCAGCATAAATTACGAAATAGTTACACGAATTGGGCCAAGAGTGCCTAGAATCTACGCACCTCATGTCTACTAATACTTCAGCACTGAAAGTCGAACGAGT
>Ga0315909_10004235_pt1 | contig 17051 bp, 17 predicted proteins | sample LakEriMetagenome_11_FD_203527 | JGI IMG/M metagenome (GOLD analysis project Ga0315909, IMG submission 203527) | Freshwater fungal communities from buoy surface, Lake Erie, Ohio, United States - Buoy 2 MA125 | ecosystem: Environmental > Aquatic > Freshwater > Lake | place: USA: Lake Erie, Ohio...
TAGTGTGCGCGACATCAATCGCTCCCGATCTGGCACGTGGCTCGTGCCGATTGGGTTATCTTGCACCAAAACACCCGACCGCGTGGGTATTTGATGAGGGCTTTTAGGTAAATGTTTGGATAAAGTCGCTTCATTATGAGTGACACCATGCGTGAATTTCTGGACTGGATGGCGGGTGCTCCCCTTCGAGTTCTGATCATCCTTGTAGCAGCTGCCCTGGTTCAGGCCTTTGGTTCCCGAGCGATAACGCGAGCCATGAACAAATTAGCGTCAGTTGACCTGGTCCCTGGACCACGCAACATTGTGTCTCGTCAAAAGGAACGTGCCAGCACAATTGGTGGAGTCCTGACCGCTTCACTCAAGGCGACAACATGGATTGTTGCAACCGCAATGGCTTTAGGTGAGTTTGGTTTTGATCTAGGGCCACTGATTGCATCTGCCGGAATCGTCGGTGTTGCACTTGGCCTTGGTGCACAAACTTTAGTTCGCGATGTTTTATCTGGAATCTTTATGTTAATTGAAGATCAATACGGCGTCGGTGATTCAATTTCAGTTCTAGAAGTTGAAGGTGTTGTTGAAAAGGTTGGACTTCGCGTTACGACTGTTCGTGACGGTCAAGGAACCCTTTGGTATTTGCGCAATGGTGAAATTCTGAAAGTTGGAAATCAATCTCAATCAGGTTGATTGACTAGCGAATTCGCTGCCATTTCAAGATAAATCCATAGCTCTGCTCTTAGTGCAGCATCCATTTCAACTCCATTAACCGCCTTGTGCATTGCATTTAACCAAGCATCGCGAGCATCTTGGGTGATAGGAAATTCAGCATGACGCATTCGCAAGCGTGGATGTCCACGGTTTTCTTGGTAGGTACTTGGACCGCCCCAATATTGTTCTAAGAACCATTGCAATCGCTGCGCTGCACCTTTCATATCTGTTTCTGGGTACATCGGTCGCAAAATAGGATCTGTAGCAACCACTGCGTAGAACTGCGAAACAAGATCTGCGAAGAATTTTTCTCCGCCTACTTGTTCATAAAAGGTGCTCATAAATGAAGGCTACTATCGCCACTTGAATGAGGAATGGATTTAAACTTGAGAGACATAACACCAAGTGCCAGCACTGGTACTGCTGCAGCAAAACAAAGCCAGCCATAACTAAGCGTTCCAATTATGACTCCAGCTAATGCACCTCCCCCAGCTCCGGCAAGGTTCATCACTAAATCACTTGCACCTTGCGAATCGGCTTTAAAAGTTGGGTCAACGCTCTCTGAAAGATAGGCAGAACCTGCAATCAAAGTGCATGACCAACCAAGGCCCAATAGAAACAATCCAACTCCAAGAGTGTAAGCATCATCGGCACGAGCAAGACCTGAAACAACAGTTGAAAGAAGCAAGATTGCAATTCCGATTTGAATAACCCTAACGCGACCCAAACGATCACTCAGCGCTCCAACGACAGGCGAAAATGCATACATGCCTAATACGTGAATACTGATTACCAAACCAATGATCGTAAGAGTCACATCAACATGTGCCATATGGACAGGTGTCATCACCATTACCGAAACCATTGCAACGTGACCAATTGCAATGGAAAGGATTGCAAAAAGTGCACTGGGGTTGCTTCGAATATGGGCAAGCGCTCTTTTCGTTGAACCCTTTTCTCTGGTTGCTATCCTCTCTTTATTGGCAACTAAATAGGGGTCCGGTTTTAGAAACAAGAAAATAACTAGAGTTGCCAAAGCCAAAGTTGTTGCTGAGATCAAATATGGTCCAACCAACCCAGGTAAACCAAAGTTTTCTGCAAGATTACCTGCGGGCTGCATCAAATTAGGGCCTGTCACTGCGCCAATTGTTGAGCCCCAAACAACAAATGAAAGTTGTTTTGCACGAGTTTGATCAGTTGCTAAATCAATTGCAGCAAATCGTGCTTGATATCCAGCAGCAGAAGCAGCACCAACCAAGAAGGTTCCAAGCAACATCAAAAAGATATTGCGCTGGGCACCACCTAGAATTGCAAATACCGAACCAATCGCACCTGCGGCGTAACCAAGTGATAGCGCTAATCTGCGGCCACCGCGCGCCGTTAAACGTGCAAGGGGTAAAGCTAAAGCTGCAGCACCCAGAACCGCACTTGTTTGCGCAAGTCCGGCCAAGGTTTCTGAATCAGTAATTGATGAAACAAGAAGCGAACCAGCTGCAACAGTTCCGGCAACCCCAACACCGCTTAAAACTTGCGCGCTTGCAAGAGTCCTTATGGTTCTATGTTGAAGCGCAGAGTTTGGCATTACGGAATCAAACGAACCCAAACAGCTGTATCAGTTGGCAAGGTGTGCCCAGTTACTGGCCCACTTGCAACAAGTATCTGAATGTTGCTTGGCAGTTGAATTGGTGCACCAAAGTTGATGTAGCACGCAAAATCTCCTGGGCGTTCGAAGGCAACGACATCTTTGCCTGCTTCGATCCATTCCATTGGACCATCGCCAAGACCAGCTTCAGCCTTACGAATGGCAAGTGCTTGGCGATACATGGTCAGTGTTGAACCTTCAACACCATCTTGAGTATCGACTGCGTACTTGCCCATCCAGGGTGATTGCGGCAACCATGTTTCACTAAGTGTCAATGAATCATTTGTCGAGAAACCAAATCCACCCTTTGGATCAGATGACCATGGCAACGGAACGCGACATCCATCGCGACCACGATCTTGATAACCACTCATCTTCCAGCGAGGATCAGTTAATCGATCTTCAGGTAAATCGCGAACTTCTGGCAATGCAAGTTCTTCACCTTGGTAAAGATAAGCGCCACCCGGAAGTGCAAGTGTCATCAAAGTTGCACTTCGTGCACGCAATGTTCCGCGAGCAATGTTGAGTTTTGATGCATCTCCTTGGCGAGACAAAGTTGTATCGCCATGATTAGTCAGTCCCAAATCCAAACGGTCTACAGATCGCACGACATCATGATTATTAAACACCCAGGATGTAGGTGCTCCGACTTCGGCCAAAGCCTCGATTGAGTTATCAATCTTCTTCTTGATTTCGGCTGCATCCCACAGTGTTGTGAGCATCTCAAAGTTAAATGAGTTTTGTAGTTCATCTGCACGAACATAACGAGCGATTCGAGAGGCTGGACTTACCCATGCTTCGGCAACTGCCATACGATCTCCTGGGTATGAATCAAAGATCTTGCGCCATGAACGATAAATGTCATGCACACCTTCTTGATCCCAGAATGGCTTGTGCTCTGTACCAAGCATCGTTGCGGTTGGATCGATACGAATATCTGGCAAACCAGCTTCTTTCACCATTCCGTGGGCGACATCGATACGGAAACCATCAACGCCGCGATCTAGCCAAAACTTCAAAACATCTTCTAGATGATCTCTGACTTCTTGGTTTTCCCAATTCAGATCTGGTTGTTCTACTGCAAATAGGTGTAAGTACCACTGACCTGGTGTGCCATCTGCTTCGATAACACGTTCCCAAGCTGGCCCGCCGAATACAGCTTCCCAGTTGTTTGGTGGAAGATCTCCATTTTCACCTTTTCCATCACGGAACATGTAGCGATCGCGTTCCTTTGAACCTGGCTTTGCAGCTAGTGCTGCTTGAAACCATTTGTGATCACTTGAAGTGTGATTCGGAACGATGTCTACGATTAATTTGATCCCAAAATCATGAGCTTCTTTAATCAACTGTTCTGCCTGCGCCAGCGTTCCATAATCAGGTTCGATATCCATGTAATCAGATACGTCATATCCATGATCGTGTTGCGGAGATGGATACCATGGTGAAATCCAAATGGCATCTATGCCCAATGACTTCAAATATGGAAGACGTGAACGAATACCTTCAACATCACCAATGCCATCGCCATTTGAATCAGCAAATGATCGTGGGTAGATCTGGTAGGTAACCGCATCTCTCCACCAAGGGCGCTCTTCGCGTGAAGCCAACGTGCTCATCATTACTCCGTTTCGAGATATTGAGTCAGAAACTCTCGCTCAGCATCATTGATGAGCCGAGATTTCTTTGTATCCATAGAGACTGTTACCTGAACTGTTTTAACTCGTGCTACTAATTCATCACCGTTTTTCATCTCATAAGTAAGACCAAATGATGAGTTTCCAATTTTATTTACCCAGATTTCGATATCGAGATAAAAATCGCCTGTGTAAATCGGTGCGACGAAATCTACTTCGGCCCTAGCAACAACCATCTCAAGCATTTTTGACCATGCGTAGCGAGCTTCTTGGGCATAGACCAAATATGTTGCATTGTTTACATGACCAAATGCATCAAGATCGCCCCAACGAACATACTGTTTGTTTTGAGATCTCATTAACGTGTCAACTTTCGATAAGTCATGCGATGAGGGCGCGATGCTTCAGAGCCCAAACGCTCGATCTTGTTTGCTTCATAGCTTTCAAAGTTTCCTTCAAACCAGAACCACTTTGCATCGCCCTCGTAGGCCAAGATATGGGTGGCAACACGGTCAAGGAACCAACGATCGTGAGAGATCACTACTGCGCAGCCTGGAAATTCCAGCAAGGCATTTTCAAGTGATCCCAAAGTTTCAACATCAAGGTCGTTAGTTGGCTCATCCAGTAGCAATAAGTTTCCGCCCTGCTTGAGAGTTAATGCCAAGTTCAAACGATTACGTTCTCCACCGGAAAGGATTCCAGCAGCTTTCTGCTGATCTGGGCCTTTAAAGCCAAAGCAAGAAACATATGCGCGTGAAGGCATTTCAACTTGGCCGACCTTAATAAAGTCGTTGCCATCTGAAACAACTTCCCACAAAGATTTCTTTGGATCGATTCCGCCACGACTCTGATCAACATATGAAATCTTTACGGTTTCACCAATTTTTACCGAACCAGAATCTGGTTCTTCCATTCCCATTAAAGTCTTAAACAGCGTTGTTTTACCGGCACCATTGGGGCCGATGATTCCGACGATTCCGTTGCGGGGCAGAGTAAATGAGAGATTTTCAATAAGTACACGATCTCCGAAGCCCTTAGTTAAGTTATTAACTTCAATAACAACATTTCCTAGACGCGGGCCAGGTGGAATCTGAATTTCTTCAAAGTCCAACTTGCGCATCTTGTCTGCCTCAGCAGCCATTTCTTCATAACGCGCAAGACGGGCCTTTGATTTTGCTTGGCGACCCTTTGCATTTTGACGAACCCAGTCAAGCTCTTCAGCCAAACGCTTTGCTCGCTTGGCATCTTTCTGACCTTCAACCTTCAGACGTGCTGCTTTTGTTTCCAGGTAGGTCGAATAATTACCTTCATATGGATATGCACGACCACGGTCGAGTTCGAGAATCCACTGAGCAACGTTGTCCAAGAAATATCTATCGTGAGTAATTGCTACAACTGCGCCGGCATACTTATTGAGGTGTTGTTCTAGCCATAAAACAGATTCTGCATCCAGATGGTTTGTAGGCTCATCAAGCAACAACAAATCTGGTGCTTGTAATAACAACTTACATAAAGCTACGCGACGCTTTTCTCCACCTGATAACACTGAAACATCAGCATCAGCGGGTGGACAACGAAGTGCATCCATCGCTTGTTCTAATTGTGAATCTAATTCCCATGCATTGCGATGATCTAGCTGCTCTTGCAACTCTCCCATTTCAGATAACAACTTGTCGTAATCTGCATCAGGGTTTGCCATCTCAGCGCTAATTTCGTCAAAGCGTGCAAGCATTGCAACAGTTTCTGCCACACCCTCTTTAACGTTATCGATTACATTCTTGGTCTCATCAAGAACTGGCTCTTGCAACAAAATTCCAACTGTGTAACCAGGTGTTAGGTATGCCTCACCATTTGATGGTTGCTGTAATCCGGCCATAATCTGCAAGACGGTCGACTTACCCGCACCGTTGGGTCCTACAACACCGATCTTGGCCCCTGGATAAAACATGATCGTGACATCATCAAGGATGACCTTGTCACCGTGCGCTTTGCGCGCCTTCTTCATCGTATAAATGAACTCAGCCATGGGATGAAACCTTAGTGGTTATGAGCGGTAGACTTGGCATTACGACCCTCCTACAAGCGCCTGTAGCTCAGTCGGATAGAGCACCCGCCTTCTAAGCGGGTTGTCGCAGGTTCGATTCCTGCCAGGCGCGCACTTGATATTTAAACAAGAAAGAACCCAGGGCCACCCTCGTTGCCCTGGGTTCTTTTCTTTAGTTATTAAGTGTTGGAATTACTTGTTTGCGCGAGCGATCAACTGCTTCGCCTTAGCAAGGAAGGTGCCTTCAACCACGACGAATCCTGTTGAGGCCGCACCTAGTGAGCACTCTGGTGAGAGCAGGTACTCAGCAAGTTCAACTACAGCCTTGCCCTTTTCCTTGTTCTCATATGAGGTCTCTAGCAACATGTAGCTAACAATTCCAAGTGTGTATGCACCGTCGACCTTAGTGCTGTAGTCATAGGTCACAATTCCATCTGCGGCTTGCTTTGCCTCACCCAAGAAGGCCGAAACTGCAGCTGAATCTGGAAGTGTGAAGTTTCCTGATGCATTACCAATGTATGCAGCACGAAGACCAAACGAGGTTCCCCATTGCTTCTCTGCATATGTGATTGAGTAAGGAGACTTTGAAGCAAGTGTTGCTACACCTTGGGAACCATTTGCACCAACGATGCGACCAATATTTGATGTGTCATTGATGTTGCCAGGGAATGCTGTTGTAAATGCATCGTTAGCTGGCTTTGTCCAAACTGTAGGAGCAACACCACTCATCCAGCGGGTGAAGTTATTAGTAGTTCCAGAAGTATCTGAACGGAAGACAACCTTAATTGGCTTGTTTGGAAGTGTGTAAATAATTGACTTTGTGCCAGAACGCAACACAATTGGATTGCCATTCTTGTCATTTCTTACATTTCCATTTGAATCCTTGCGATAAACAGTTGTCTTTACTGTGCGGTTGTTATCTGCAACGATTGCAGGATCGTTCCACTTTGTGATTTCGCCAGCGAAAATCTTTGCAACTGTTGGAGCAGAAAGATAAATGTCTTTTCTTGCAGGAAGGTTTACGAGTACTGCAATAGGTGCTGCAACGATTGGTGCATGGAAAATTGTTGAGCGCTTCTTGGCACCTGTGTGCGCTGAATCTGAAAACCAGAAATCTCCGATTTTGTTGTCAGAGTTGTTCTTGCCTGTACCTGAACCAGTTGAAGTGTAAACAAATGAATGTCCAGTCTTTTTAGCAAAGCCTGCCTTGCAAGCTTCTACTAGAGGAACAACAAAAGATGCGCCTGATCCAGCAAGATCAACGGCGTGAGCTGGCGTTGCGCCAGAAACTGCGATTACTGCGGCAAGAACTAATGCCTTTGCCTTCTTTGAAAACTTCATGAACAACCTTTCGTAGGAGGGTAAAACCTTTACATCCCCGAAAGTAGTTTCTAGTGGTTACATCAAGGCAAGGGTCAGGTAAACAAATCCCTAGCCTTAGGTGAACAGTTGGTGTTACCCGAAACGCCCTGTCACGTAATCTTCAGTGCGCTTATCCTGAGGCGATGAGAATATTTTGCTTGTTGGCGCAGCCTCGACCATCACGCCGGGTCCGCCATCAGATAGGAAAAAGGCGGTGTAGTCGGATACTCGAGCAGCTTGCTGCATATTGTGAGTAACGATAACAATTGTCATTGTCTTAGCTAGCTCTGAGATCGTCTCTTCAATTCTGAAAGTAGAACCAGGATCCAGTGCTGAACATGGCTCATCCATCAATAGAACCTGTGGCTCCACTGCTAATGAACGTGCAATACAAAGACGTTGCTGCTGACCACCAGAGAGTGCCCCACCGTGCTCACCCAAGCGATCCTTGACCTCGCTCCACAAACCTGCGCGTACCAAACATGACTCAAGAAGCTCATCTGTATTGCTCCTCTTTAGCTGGGCCAACTTCAATCCTGACAAAACATTCTCACCGATTGTCATCGAAGGGAATGGGTTTGGTTTTTGAAAAACCATTCCAACCTTTAAACGAATCTTTGTGACATCTGTTCCTGCTGCGTAAATGTCTTGTCCATCAAGCAAAACTTCTCCAGCTAGCGCAGCCGTAGGGATAAATTCATGCATACGATTAAGTGTGCGCAAGTATGTTGACTTACCGCATCCTGATGGCCCGATTAGAGCGGTCACTGTGCCTGCAGCAAAATCAAGTGAGATATCAGAGAGAACATGCTTCTTTCCAAACCAAGCATGCACACCACGAGTTTCAAGCCCTGTACCTAGAAGATTTGTACCAGGCACACGTTGTTCACGGTTGTTTGCAACAGAGGCAAGTGATGAGGGTGTTGTTGCTTGCATTTTTTTCTCCATGTTGTTCTCGTTAGATGAATTCTCTGTAGATGGCATATCAGGCAACCCTTCTTCCGCTGAGGTAGCGAGCAAGTCCGAACAGAACGAAGATAAGAATAAGCAGGATCAGCATGCCACCCCAGGCTCTTGCATACGCCTCTTCTGTGCCGCCTGTAAGAAAAGCCTTCCAGATATAGAAAGGCAAAGAGCCCATTGGACCTGAGGTCGGATTAAAGTTCAGGGCATCTGCGCCACCAGAGACAAGAAGAATTGGAGCAGTTTCACCAATAATGCGGGCTACTCCCAAAATAATCGCTGTTACCAAACCGCTTTTTGCCGCTGGAACAACAACACCTGAAACAGTTCGCCACTGTGTTGCACCAAGTGCAACACCAGCCTCACGAAGATCATTTGGAATCAGCAGCAGCATTTCTTCAGCTGTTCGGGCAATCGTTGGAATCATCAAAATACAAAGAGCTAATGAACCCATGAGACCCGTTAACTCTTGGGTAACTGGAATTACAAGAATTGAGAGAATAAAGAGACCAGCAACTATTGAAGGAACGCCGCTCATCGCTTGAACAAGAAACTTAATAGGACGAGCAAGCTTTCCGCGGATTTCTGTGAGGTAAAGCGCTGTTAAAAGTCCAATAGGAAAACTAATGATGAGTGCGCCGCCAACCATAATAATTGTGCCCACTAATGCGTGAAGTAATCCACCCGATGTGACTGGATCATTAACTGAAGCCATGGTCATGTCGTTGGTAAACATCCCAAAGTGAAGACCTTGGTATCCCTTAACTACAACGGTTCCAACAATGCTCATGATTGGAATTAGCGTGATAACAATGGCTAGGGATGCAAAACTACTAAGTAGTGAATCCTTTGCTGCAGCTAAATCTCTCAAGCGCAGTTGCTGAACAAAAATCAGAAGTGATGCGATGAAAAAGAAGGAGGCGGCAAACCCTAGCTTTCCGCTAAGGCCTGTTGTTTTGACCGCTACTCCTGCGAGCAGAGCCCCAAGTGCAATCAAGCCAGCGGTGTTTAGGCGTTGTCGAATTGAAACCGCCCAAGGGGTTTGAGGAGTAGGAGTAATTGTTTGTGTCATCGTCCTCTCCTAGCAAACCTGTTAATTAAAACATCTGAAATTGCATTCACAACTAGGGTCAAAAGGAATAAGACAAGACCAGCTGCCATCAGGGCGTCAACTTCTTCTGGGCCCGCTTCGCCAAACTTTAAGAGAATGAGTGATGCAACGTTTCCACCAGCACCAAATAAGACTTGCCAGTTAATCTGATACACAACATTGAGAACTGTATACACGGCAACTGTTTCTCCCATGGCACGACCAAGTCCCAACATTGCGCCACCAACTACACCACCGCGGCCATATGGAATTACAACAGCGCGAATCATTGAGAGCTTTGATGCTCCCAGTGCATAGGCCGCTTGAATTCGATCCAATGGAGTCTGGTCAAAAATTTCTCGTGATATCGCAGTGACAATTGGAATGATCATGATTGCAAGAACAATTCCCGCAATAAATGGCGAGCGCTCAAAAATTGGTGCAGGTACATCAAAGAGTGGGATAAAGCCCAAGTACTTGTTGAGAAGTTTTGCCCAATACTCGGCACTGCTCATCAAAACGATGAAGCCCCAAAAACCGAATAGAAGCGATGGAAAGGCTGCCATGAGATCGATGAGAGAAACTAATGTTTTCTTTACTGAACCTCGCGCATAGAAAGTTAGGTAAAGCGCGCTGAGTACTGCAATCGGAACGCCAACAAAGACGGCAATAAATGCCGATAGAAATGTTCCGACTAACATCGCACCTAATCCAAAGGTGCTCTCGACGATTTTGCCTTCGCCATCTTGCAATACTTCCCACTTTGATTCGGTAATGAAGGAAAGCTGCTCAACTTTTAAAACATTAAAACCCTTGATGGATAGAAAGAGAGCAATTAATCCAAGGATCACCAAAGATGACATGCCACCTGTAGTAACTACTGCGCGAAAGATTTGATCGGAAAGTCGAGGTTTGGTGGTGATTTCCCGTGGCGCTGGAATGGCCGCCGACCGATTTTCCATCAATGTCATGCGGGGAATCTTGTCTCCCTTGGGCAAGGATTAGGTAGAGCCAAGGTGTCTAGAAGGTAAACAGAAGGTGAAATAAGCCTGGGTGCCCTATGGTTTGGGCCGTGGCTAATGAACAACCCAATCTGATCTGGATTGACTGCGAAATGACGGGGCTATCTCTGGAAAAAGATGTCCTGGTCGAAATCGCCGTCCTTGTAACTGACTCGGATTTAAATGTGATCGGCGACGGAGTCGATGTAGTCATCAAGGCCACCCCAGAACAGCTTGCTGGCATGAATGAATTCGTAACACAGATGCACACAACTTCTGGCCTGATCACTGAGATTCCAAATGGCATCTCGGTGCAAGAAGCCGAAGCCCGAGTCATCGCATATTTAGAAAGCGCATCAACACAACCAGGAAAATCACCATTGGCCGGAAACTCTGTCGGCGTCGATCGCTCATTCATCGCTCGCGATATGCCACTGCTCAACGAATACCTTCACTATCGAACCGTTGATGTTTCTTCGATAAAAGAATTAACCCGCAGATGGTTTCCTAAGGCTTACTTTGCCGCCCCTGCAAAGACTGGCAATCACCGTGCCCTTGGTGACATCCAAGATTCAATCGCAGAGTTGGCCTATTACCGCCAAGCAGTCTTTATCTCAGCACAAAATGAGGAGCCAACCACCGCTTAACAGCGGGTAGACTTAGCAACTCATGGTGGACGTAGCTCAGCTGGTAGAGCACCCGGTTGTGGTCCGGGATGTCGCGGGTTCGAGCCCCGTCGTTCACCCCAAGTTTTAAATTCGGAATTACCCTTGCACCAATAAGTAGAGAGTCGGACTGAAATGATTTTCGACGTCGTTGTTGAAATCCCAGCGGGATCGCGTAATAAGTACGAGATCGACCACATTACTGGTGAGGTTCGTCTTGACCGCATGCTCTTCACATCGACTCGTTATCCCTATGACTACGGCTTTGTAAAGAACACACTGTCCCAAGATGGCGACCCACTGGATGCTCTGATCATGTTGGATGAGCCAACTTTCCCTGGATGTGTTGTTTCTTGTCGCGTAATTGGCATGCTGAATATGACTGATGAGGCTGGCGGAGATGACAAACTGCTCTGTGTTGCAGCTGGTGATGTTCGCAAGTCATACCTGCAGGATTTAAATGATGTTCCTGCTTATGAATTATCAGAAATTAAACACTTCTTCGAGGTCTACAAAACTCTCGAGCCAGGCAAATCTGTTCAAGGTGGCGAGTGGGTTGGACATGAAGAAGCGGAAATCGAAATCAATGCTTCATATGCCCGCTTTAAAGCCGGACACTAATTTTTAGGTAAAACTTTTTCCGGACAGCCTTTCAGAATTCGAATCATCGCTTCTTTCTCTGGCGCCGTAAACCATAAGTTGTACTTGAGCTTTACTGCTATCTGCTTTGAAACATAATCGCAGCGAAAACTCTTCAGTGGTGGCAACCAGGTTGCCGCATCTCCATCACCTTTTTGTGAATTCAATCTACCCTTAACCGCCAATAGGTTCATCGGATCATTTGCAAAAGCGGTTCTGTCTTTAATGCTCAACTTAAAGGCACCAGTTTGCCACGCGTTTGAAAGTGCAACCACATGGTCGATTTGAACTTCCATGCTGCTGATATTTCCTCGAACAAAGTTAATCGTCTCCCCCGAAAATGGATCGATCAAAGTCCCAGATTCGACAACACAATCACGGGTTTTAGCTCTGAAAACTTCGCCCGTTAAATCGCGCTTCAAAATATCGTTACGGGTATCGCAACCATTGCGATCTACATCAGCCCATGTCTGCCCAAATTGGGCACGTGTGTATCCAGTTTTGGCAGCACGCCCCTTTGTAACCTGTTGCTCGATGACAGAGAGTGCAGTGGTAGCTGATTCAGCCTGTGCTGGAGTTATCCCCGCCACTAGAAGCCCCAAAACTAGGGCAATCCTGATTTCCAAAAGACTCATGAACTAAGTATGAGTGTGTCGGGAATGTGCGACAAGGCGCAGGTTGCTGATAGGTTTCCCCCTGCATTCAAGCGTTTCCGGCGCCTGTATGCCTCGGGTGGTTAGCTCAGTTGGTAGAGCAGGTGACTCTTAATCACCGGGTCGGGGGTTCGAGTCCCTCACCACCCACTTATGTAAGTGAATCCGAGTTCTATGTCCAAACCTTGGATGTAGTTCAAACCCTTGAATAGTGGATATATCTGCCAAACCTTTATATCCAGTATTTGATCTCTTGATTCCAAAAATCGCTGGTGAATTTCTAAATTATTTGACAACTGGAAATGTCCTTGGCTATCCCTAATATTGAAGATGAGTCACGATCGGTAGTCACCCAGAAAAGCAAACTCCCTTATTGGGCTCAGGCAGGAAGCGAGTAGCATCAAGGTTTTTGCATCTAGGCATGCTGAGCCAAGAACTATTCTGCTGCGCGATTTGGTATTCGCTGTAAAGGTATTCTGCCATTTCATCTAGGAATGACTCCTGGGGTTTTCCAAGATGTTTTTCAAAAGATTTTTTCCAGCCAAGACTTTCAATATCCCTTAATAAATCCACCATACCCTTAAAGCCGACTTTTCCCACCAGCCATTCAGTTAGGACTGCGCCGTATTTGTAAGGCGTTCCATCAGTTGGCAAGTTATCCGACCAATCGTTGTAAGTAAGGCGCGGAACAGTGTTCTTCGAAATCCATGCCGAGAAGTCATCTTTTGTCATCTTTGTATTTCTGTTCTCGCCACCACCGGGGAACCAACTTTGCGCACGATGTCGAACGAAATACTCGGGTTCATTCATTGCCGCCATGATGAGTCCGAAATACTCCGCAGATCCCTCCATAAACCAAACTGGATTCTCGCGGATGTAGTGGTTTCCAGAGAGGTCAAACTGAATTTGGTGGAACCACTCATGTTCTATTCTTGGGAAAAAACTATCTGTCGAGAAAATTGATGGTTGTAAAAGCACATATGAATGCGTTACAGATGCAACTGAAGAAAGCTTCGGTGCCAAAATTGGGCGCCAGCTTCCTTCACTTTCGTATGCTGCCGCCTGATAGATGAAATTTCTAAGTTCTTGCTCTGCTTGACTTCGGCACCAATCTAATGTGAAGGATGCTGAACGTGGAGCCATCACTTGACACTTCTCGATGATTTGATCTTTCATAGCAAGATCTAGGTAGATCTTCGTGCGAGATACCTTATGAAATCTTTCCCACTGCAAAACTGCATTATCTAACTTGAGTTTTGATCCGATAACTATCTCTTGAGGTACAGAACTTCCAAACCAATATTCAATCTTGCTCTCTGGCTTGCCTGAAGCTGGATTTGATCGCCATTCATCAAACATCTTCAAGCCCTTGGATCCCGTCTCCTTAAATTTCTCGTAATAGTTCAAGGTAACTGGTTCCTTGGTAGGTGTAGGTGTAGGTGTAGGTGTAGGTGTAGGTGTCGGTGTCGGTGTTGGTGTTGGTGTTGGTGTTGGTGTGGGTGTGGGTGTTGGTGTTGGTGTTGGCTTCTTTACTGCGACACCTTTACTCCAGATTAACTTCTTACCTGATTTAAGGCAGGTGTAAGTTTTACTCTGGTAAACAACCTTCTGCTTATAAACCTTGCAGGTAGTCCCAGGAGTGATCTTCTGGGCAGAAACTGCAGCAACAGGGATTAGGGCAACAGAAAGTGCAATTAATACACCTTTGGTAAGACTCCCCCTGATTTGCATTCCAAAAGGGTAATGGGAATATCGAACCAGATTCAAGGTTCTGAGCAGTCATTTTAACTCCTACCTCCCAATATCTAGGTCATAATTGTTGGGTGGGAAAACGAGTATGCGTCATTGGCGCTGGGCCGAGTGGAATAACTGCAGCTAAGAACTGCATAGAGAATGGTCTTGATGTAGTTGTCTTTGAGAAAAATGACAAAGTAGGCGGAAATTGGGTCTTCAACTCCAAAACCGGTCATTCAAGTGTTTATGAAAATACCTTCCTAATTAGTTCAAAGACTTGGTCAGAGTTTGAAGACTTTCCAATGCCAAGTTCATTTCCGGATTATCCAAGCCACGTTCAACTCCAAAATTACTTTGAATCTTATGCGCGAAATTTTGGAGTGTCAGAAAAGATTAAATTCGATCACACAGTCATAGATGCCAAACCCGTGGGTGAAAAAGGTTGGTCTATAACTTTCATCGATAACACCGGAAGTGAAAAAACAGAAGTTTTCGACTATGTAATGGTTTCAAATGGTCATCACAATGTTCCTAAATACCCAACATATCCCGGACACTATTCTGGCAAATTCCTGCATTCTCATGACTTTAAGGGTGTTGATGAAAGTTGGCGCAACAAACAAGTACTTGTAATCGGCGCTGGTAACTCTGCCTGCGATATTGCTGTTGAAGCTTCACGTATGACAAAGACAGTGCATATGTCTATGAGAAGTCCCCAATGGTTCTTCCCTAAATTCATTTTTGGGCAACCTGGAGATGTATTTGCCGCAAGAAGTAAGTGGCTTCCTAGGAAATTACGTCAGTATGGATTGAAGGTATTAGTTCGGTTGATCCAAGGTCCATATAGTCGCTACGGCCTTCCCGAAAATACAACGTTGCCTCTTAATACCCACCCAACCCTTAATTCAGATTTGATGGATTTCATCAGGCATGGGCGAATCAAACCAATGCCCGCGATTAAATCGTGGGACGGACTGACCGTCGAGTTTGTTGATGGAACCAAAATGGATTTCGATATCGTCTGCGCCGCCACCGGGTATTGGACAGTTTTTCCATTCTTCGATGAGAATTTGATTGATTTCAAAGAGTTGGCGCAGATACCTCTGTATAAGAAAATGATGCACGAGAAGTTCTCGACTCTATATTTCATCGGATTGTTTCAACCTCTTGGGTGTATCTGGCCGCTCGCTGATTACCAAGCAAAATTAGCGTGCCTTGAAATACTTGGGAAATACCAACGCCCAAGAGACATGCATGCCGCTGTTGATCATGAATTGAAGAATAGGCATTTTGATTTCGGTCCTGGACAGCGCCATGCAATGGAAGTTGATTTCCATACTTTCCGTGAAGAGCTTAAAAAAGAGTTGAAGAAAGCCGGTGTGGACATTGGGAAACCACCTGTAGGTAATCCAAAACGTTACAAGGACTTTTCAAGAGTTATCTAAGATATGGCGCTTTGTCTTAACCCCCAATGTCAAAAGAGAGTTTTGTCAAAAAGCAGCACTTGCCCTTATTGCGGCAGTACCGAGATCTCAGAATTCAATACTTATACAAAATCTGAATCCCTCGTTGACGAAATTAGTATTGAAAACTTTGAAAAAGTTGTTAAGAATTCACAACCGTTCGTCGAGAGAACAATTATCAACGAGGGAACCAAGGGTTCTTTCAAATCAAAACTGGCTGTCCGACTCATGTACCTAAAGAGAAAGTTGTTTCCCCGAGGTAAATAAGACGGTCAGCCAATTTTGGTCATAGCGAATCCATTGCCAAATCTGTGATCGGCTAATTTCTGCAGTTGCAACATCTTCCATTAAGTTATCAATTGCTGCCGCTCCTGTGCCACGTAGCCAGGATTCGATGTAACGCAGACCCACGGCGACATTAGTTCGAACTCCGGCGTCAGTGACATCTCCCCCAATGGATTGAATATCAAGCAATTGATCTGGAGTCACATGGACATCGTTACGAAGTCGATCCACTTGATTAGGTTTTGTTCCAAGAACAGCATCAAATTCAGCTTGAGCAATTGGAATCAAATCTGGGTGAGCAACCCAAGTTCCATCAAAACCATCTGCTGCTTCAGCTCCTGCAGAACTAGAAAACAAATGGGGCGGGATGATCAGGCCAACTCCGCGTTTGAATTCAAGTCTGCTTGCAGCAATGCCGCAAAATGGATTTCTTGGAATCGAACAACGAGAAATTCTCGAATTCTTAGAGGACCAAAACGAGTCTTAAAGTGGCCTAGGTACCAATACCTGTGAAATCACCTTGAATCTGATTACTAATGCGATTTTGAAGTTGCCGGACCCTTTTGGTGCATTTACTGTTGATCCAATCTAATCGATTCATAAGGAGAGTTATGAAGCTACGAATGATCACCGCAATTGCCATGTCATCTTTACTTTTGATTACCAGCACAGGTGCAGCAGTTGCTGATTCTGCAAAGCCAGGTCAAAGCATGACCCATATGAAAACCGCTCCTGGAGTTGCATCAACTCTTGAAGCAGCCGGAGTAATTCTTTATGTTCAAGGTGGCGCAACAGCTGCCGTCATCGGCGAAAACGTGAGTGCTGCAACTAGCCAGGTTGTATTCCATATTCCAGTAACTGCAAACAAGGCTGGAGTTCAACATGTTGGAAGCAACATTATTTTCTTCAACACAGCAAACAACCAACACCTCACACTTAAAAATCCAGTAATCGATCTAGTCAAAGGTGTTGTCTCAGCAATAGTTCCGCAGGCAGGAGATGCAAAGGTAGATATTTTGACAATCACTAACGCGTCAACAGCAAAGCCAAAGATCACAAACGATAAGAAGATTAAGCAGCGCACAACTGCCTACACAGGTACCACATTGGTGCTTGCTCCAGGAGTTGCTGCAACTATCGCATCAGTCTTAGGTTTGCCAGCTGGTTCATT
>Ga0315909_10004236_pt1 | contig 17048 bp, 36 predicted proteins | sample LakEriMetagenome_11_FD_203527 | JGI IMG/M metagenome (GOLD analysis project Ga0315909, IMG submission 203527) | Freshwater fungal communities from buoy surface, Lake Erie, Ohio, United States - Buoy 2 MA125 | ecosystem: Environmental > Aquatic > Freshwater > Lake | place: USA: Lake Erie, Ohio...
TCTAACGTAACTACTAACTTCTCTAACGTCCTCGAGAATGTTACCGCTAACGTAATCTACGAGGCGAGCAACGACTCCGACCCGTGGGATAGTGCTAGAAGACTCTTCGCAGACTCGGGTTATGACCTAAACTTCGACGGTGACGGCGTAGCCCGCGCTGTTCAAGTTCCAGACCCCGCGACCGTCGTCCCTGTCTTCGACTTCGGAGCGGACGCGACGAACCTAATTCTAAACGCCGAGGTCGGAGGAACTCTCGAGAAAGTCTATAACGGCGTAATCGTAACGGGCGAGGGTTCAAGTCTTACAACTCCCGTTAGAGGCGAGGTTTGGGATACTGACCCTAGTTCTCCGACATACTATCTCGGCGGTTACGGGAAAGTTCCTCTCTATTGGTCGTCTGCTCTAATCACTTCTGCCGCTCTTGCTCAAGCGGTCGCAACCGTTCTACTCGCTAAACTAAAGGGACGGACAGAGTCTCTTTCTTGGTCTAATATAGTGAACCCTGCTCTCGAGCCTCTCGATGTAATCTCTATCACGCTCAAGGGAACGCAAACAACCGCGGTTATCGACCAGCTAGTTATTCCTCTTCGAGCACAAGACTCTATGACTGCGATAGCGAGGCAAACGATAGTATGACCGACTTTCAGAAAGTAGCCGAGGCTATTGCCTCAAGTTCGCAAGCTCCCGCCTTTAGGCGACGTATGGGGACGGTTTCAGCTATAAACGCGGGTTATACGATAGACGTAACTATCGCGGGTTCGTCGACGGTTATTACGGGCGTTCGTTACTTCAATCACTATGCGCCGAAAGTTGGAGCTCAAGTCTGGCTCGATACTGACGGACAAGATTGGATAGCTATTGGAGCGGTAGCGGGTCTCGGCGGTCAAGTTCCGACTTGTAAGGTTTATCGCACCGCGGACTTAGGTATCGCGTCGGGTTCGGGTTGGACAGCGATTACTTGGCAAGCCACCGAGTTCGACCCGTTCGGTATGTTCACCGTGAACTCGACTAATCTTACCGTTCCGATTACTGGTCGCTATCTTATTAGTGGCGCAGTTCTATTCGATAACTCAACTTCGACGGGGTATCGCGGTATTGCGATAAATAAGAACGGGACGCTAATTCAATACGCTCAAGTAATTACTAACGCGGCAAATACTATCGGCGTTCCGTTATCTACGGTCGTCAACCTAACTAAAGGAGATACCGTTTCTCTTTCTGCTCGTCAAGGCTCGGGCGTGAACATAAACCTAGTTTCTGCGAGCGCAATCGAGACGCACCTAATCGTAACTTACCTCGGAGCGGACTCTTAGCCCGTGACACCTAGCCGAGAATGGCTTTATGGCTAATCTTTCTATCGTTTCGGGCGTCCTAGATATCATCGCTTCACAAGGTAAGACGTGGACGATAAGTATTACCGTCCGCGACGCGGGAAATAACTTAGTCAACTTTACGGGCTATTCTGCTCGTTGGGACGTCCGCGTAAATCCTTATAGCGTCGATACCGTCTTATCTCTTTCGAACGGTTCGGGAATAACTCTAACCGCGAACGGAGTTATTACTCTCACGGCTACTGCGGCGCAGACCGCGGACATTCCAGCGTCGTCTTACGTTCACGAAATCGAGCTCACAGACCCGACAGGCGCAAAGCCTCCTTTCCTTGCGGGTAATCTGAAAGTGGTCGCGGAAGTAGTTAGATAAATGGGCGTAATCGTTCAAGAAGTAACTACCGAAGCGACCGTCACCGAGACGAGCGTCTCCGTAAATGTTCAACAAACCGAGAACTCTATTACGGTTACAAGTCCTTTACCGACTGCGGTAGCGGTAACTTCGCCGATTACTAATACGGGAAGCTCGACCGCTCCGATTATCGGTATCGACCAGACGCTTCTATCTATTCAGCAAACGCAAGTTTCGGGACTCGTTTCCGCTCTCTCGGGTAAAGCTAATCTAACCGCTAACGCGTTCACGGACGCGCAATCTATTACGGGTTCTGTCGCAGGAAGTATACAGCTCTTCGTCAAGGGAGCGAGCGGGCAATCGGCAAGCTTCCTCGAGGTTCAAGCTTTCTCGAATAACACCCTCTTCCGCGTCAACTCTACGGGCTACGCTCTAGCTCCGCTCGGCTTTATCGGCGGAGGAACTAGCCAATCAACAAATACGAGCGCGGTTCTCGCTAACAATACTTTCTATCCGACCGCTACGAACCAGATAGGTCTAGCGGTTAGGCAAATCCTAAATCACGCGACTAATCTTCAAGAGTGGCAGAATAGCGCGGGCGGAACAATGGCGTATATCGACCAATTCGGCGGTTTCAGAACGAGCGCCTATTTACAGCTACACAGTAGTTCTGCGACTACGCTTCTTCAATATAACCGCGCGGCAACGAACAACGTCGCTAACCTCCTCGAGTATCAAGACTCTTCTGCCGTCGTCCTCGGTGGTCGAAACGCTCTAGCTCAAATCTTCACGGGTTCTGCTACACCAATCTCGGGCGTCGGAAACACTATTACGATAAACAGCCAAACTCCAACTTACTCTTCGCCAAATACAACAATCGTCACGGCTTCTGCTCACGGTGTCGCCGTCGGGCAAACGGTTACGCTACAAGGTTTCACGCAGGGAAGCTATAACCAGACTTGGGTAGCTCAAGCTGGAACGAGCGGAACTAACTTAGTTATCCGAACTAACTCGAACTTTGGACCAACTCAAAGCTCGGGCTCGGCGCGTATTACCTCGCAGGTTGGTATTACTTCTCGGTCTTCTACTACGGTCGGTCTTATAGTTCGAGGCGCGGCAAGCCAAGCGCATAACTTAGTTGAGTGGCAGGACTCTAGCGCCTCGTTACTAGCGAACGTTACAAGCGTCGGTGGCTTCAATACGAACAGCGCGAACGGTTATCAAATAGCTAATGCGGCGGGTTTCGTTTCTCTCAATAGCGGACAGACCGCGCGTATCCAAGCGGGCTCTGCCGTCGGAACTAACCCGCACGTCGTCATTCGACAAAGCGCGTCGCAAACGGGAGACCTAACCGCGTGGCAGGACTCTAACGCCGTTCTACTTGCTGGCGTAAATAGTATCGGTTCAGTATTTACTGCGGCAATTATGGGCTTAGATAGACAGAACGCGATTGTCTTTGGTGGCACACGGAATATTGGTCTAAATGCTGGCTCGGCTAACTACGGTGGAGGTCAAGCCGTTACGTTTATCGGTAACGCTTCAACCGTGCCAACCTCTAACCCGACAGGTGGCGGTATTCTTTATGTAGAAGCTGGCGCGCTAAAGTATCGAGGCTCGTCGGGAACTATAACAACTATCGCTCTAGCATAAGGAACTAAAGGAAATGTCTTTCGAAGTATCTAAAGAAGCGAAGCTCGCTTTACTGACTCAACGTATCGAAGCTCTCAACCTCGAGGGCTATCAACACGAACTAAATAAGAAGAGCGCGGAAGCTCTCGGTAACGAAGACGTCGTCGCTCAATCAGAACAAGCGATTATAGTTATCGAGTCCGCTATCGCGGTTCATAAGACCGAACTAGAGTCTCTTTAGCCTCTTTCGTGACACCTAGCCGATACTTGTAAGAGAACTCGGTTAGGTTAGTATTATGTCGAAAGCGGCAAACGCGGTCGTCGCCTCCGCGAGAACTAAACTCGGCTATATCGAGGGCGAGAATAAAGATAACTTCTTCGGGCGCTGGTATGGCGCTAATAACTCCGCTTGGTGCGCTTGCTTCGTATCGTGGGCTCTAGCTAAAGCTAAACTAACTTACCTAATCGCGGGCGCGCAAACCGATAAGGGTTTCAATTCGTGCGGGGCTGGTATCCGCTTCTTCAAAGCTAAGAAAGCTTGGTATCCCGTCGCCGAAGCGAAAGTCGGAGACCTAGCGTTCTTCGATTGGGATAAAGACGGCGAACAAGACCACGTTGGTATCGTGACCGCGATAGACCTAAAGAAGAAACAGATTAGAACTATCGAGGGCAATACAAATGACGTCAATCGTTCGAACGGTGGAACGGTTCAAGAGAAGTGGCGTAACTTCTCCGTAATTATGGGAGTCGGACGTCCAGCCTATCCTGCGGACGACGCTTATCCTCCGAAGAAAGCGTAACTATGTCGCGCGTTCTTCTTCGTCTCCGCGCTATCGCTAAAGTAATCGGAAGTATTCTTTGGCGTTCGTTCGGTCTCCTCGGAATGTATCTTCCGCTTGGTCTAGGTGCGGGCTCTGCCGTTTCACTATTTACCGCGCGAGTTACAGACGCGCTAGTCGGAGGAATTGTCGCTTGGCTTACCGCCGTTCTTCGCGCGTTCGCTGAAATCGGTAAAGAGATTGCTCTTACCGCTCGCGTTACGGACGCGTCTATCGTTCGCGGGTTCGCTATCGCGGTCGAGCAAGCCGAGGAAGCTCTCTCGAAATCGGATAAGAAGAAGTAAGTTAGGGCTAGGAAATGAACTTCTCTATCGCGAGCTGGTCGGACGTTGCTCTTCTAATCGGTATCTGTTCCGCTCTCGCGGGTATTACGGGCGGAATGATTAGGTCTAAGTTAGACCGTAAGAGCGCCGAGGAAGCTTCTAGCGACCGTCTAATTCGTCTTATCGAAGCCGAAGCGGAGAAGCGCGTAGAAATAGTCCGAACCGAGTTCAAACTTCAAATTACCGAGATACAACTAGAGCATAGAACTCAAATAGACGCTATGCGCTCCGAGTTCGAGCGCGAACTGAAATCTCTCAAGCGAGAGCACGACACTTATCGTTGCGAGCTCGCTCCTATCTGCGCTTGGCGTAACAAGAAGACTCCTCCTCCTGCTCCGTTCAAGGCGGAAGCATAAGCTCGGCGCTTCCCTAACAGCGTCGAATGAAAGAGACCTCCTAGCCGACTCCCGCTCCTCTCGGCTAGGAGGTCTCACTTCTTACGCTATACTCTAAATGTTGCTATCTGGTGGTGGTAACTAGAAGCCTCGCCCGCTTTCTTTATTGAGTTCTTTCGTGGGCGAGGCTTCGCTAATTTATAGACCTCGGTAATAAGGAAAGCCCGCCGAGAAAGGGAAGTAACTCGACGGGCTTAGAGCGGTTCGTAGTGTCGGAAACCGCTTCTCCTACCATAGCAGACTATTTACGCGTAAGACACAAATCGCCGAGAAATCAGAAATCGAACTAAGTAAGAGCTATCCCGAAATGGTGCTAGGCTTGCGCTTGATGACTAGGGAAATCCTAATCTCTAGCCGTCTACCACTACCAAATAGAGGAGCAATAAGGAAATGAGCATTAGACATATCTCGCTAGTTCTTGAGAACTTCACGGCGAAACCGACTCTAAAGTTAGTCGCAATCGTTCTAGCTGACCACGCGGACGCGGACGGAGTCTGTTTCCCTAGTTATCGACGTATTGCCGCGGTAACGGGTCAATCCGAGCGAAACGTAGCTCGGCAGGTGAAAGAACTTATCGAACGCGGTATCGTGACGAAACTTAGGACGGGTTCGATAGTAAATAAGGACGGGAAGACTATTCGACTTTCGAACGCTTATCGGGTGAACGCGCACGTCCTCGAGCGGTTGAAGAGCGTAAAGTTATCAACAGGGAGGGTGGGGATAACTTCCGAGAATGTCTACCTAGAACAAGACAAATCTACACGTTCAAGGTGGACAAGTATGTCTACCAAACCGTCATATAACCATAAATCTAACCGTCAATCTAAAGAGGTTGGGGATAAGTCTGTAAGTCAACCGCAGACGCTCTCGGAAATCTTAGACGGACTTCTCGGAGAACGCGAAGAATGACTCCTAGACCGTGGACGACTGGAGAGCTGAAAGTCCTAAGACTATTCGGAACTCTAGGAGCTTCTAACGTAGCGAAGCTCTTAGAACGCTCTACGTCTTCGGTCGAGAAGAAAGCTAGAGAGCTTCGTATTCCGCTCGTCTCGAACGGTGAAGACTTCGTCCTAACTAAAGAGACGAGCAGAATACTCGCTCACTTGAAAGAAGTCCCTAATCTAAACGTCTGCCCCGTTTGCGGTCTTCGTTTAGCGATTATGAAGAGCTCGGGTATCTGCCGCGTATGCCACCTCGACGCTCTTATCTCACTTCGAGAGGTTCAACTAACGGAGCAAGCTAGGGAGAAGAAACTAACTAAGCTTCGTCAAGATAAGAGACGTCTCCGAGTCTGCGCTTATTGCGGTGACGCGTTCTTTCCTCGAGCTTCCGCGACTATCGAGTTCTGCCCTAAATGCGAGGGGACAGAATGAGAGCGAAATCGTGTACGGTCTGCTCGCGTCGGACGCCCGACGGTTCTTCTCGTTGCTCTCTTCATAAGACGAACTCGGGTCGACCTCGCCCGTGTCTAATCTGTTCGCGGTCAACTCTTATCGGTAACTATTGCGAACTTCACCTCCCCGAAAGAGACGAAGCGGAGAGGAACGCTCGTAACCCGTATCGTCGAGAATACAAGTCTGCCGAGTATGCGCGAAATCGACGTCACCGTTTCAAGCTCGCGCGTGGACGTTGCGAACTATGTAACATCGAACTTCAACCCGCAGAGTGGGAATGCGACCACCTTGTTACGTTGAAGAACGGCGGAACGAACGCGATAGAGAACCTCCGAGTCTTATGTAAGCCTTGCCACTATGCGAAGACTCGCGAAGACCGTAAGAAGAAGTAAGACTATGACTTTATCTAAACCGCAACCGACCGAAGTAATCGAGTTCGAACTATTCGGGAAACCTACACCGAAAGCGAGACCTCGTTTCAATACGAAGACGGGTCGAGCTTATACTCCGTCGAAGACGCGTCACGCGGAAGCTTCTATCCTCGCGTCGTATATTCTTGCTGTCGGTAATCGTCCGCCGCACGACGGAGCTATCGAACTCGAACTCGTCGCGACGTTCGAACCTCCCTCGTCTTGGTCGAAGAAGAAACGCGAGTCCGCTCTCCGCGGTGAACTTCCGCACTTGACTAAACCAGACTTCGACAATCTCGCGAAGATTGTCGACGGACTGAACGGGCACGCTTGGCTTGACGACAAGCAAATTACCCGCGCAGTTATCTCTAAGGGTTACGGCGTGAACGCGTCGACCCGTATTCGAATAACTATCTATCCGCTCGAAAGGAGCAACACTAATGAATAAAGCTATCCTCGCCTCTTACGCCCGCGCGTTCCTCGCTACCGTCCTCGGAGCTATCTTCGCTATCGGGAAACTCCCTATCGACTTCACCTCCGCAGATTGGCGTAACGTAGCTAACGCCGTCTGGATTGCGGTTATCCCCGTAGCTATCCGTTACCTAAACCCGAACGATACGGCTTTCGGACGCGGGTCTAAGTAGCTCGAACCCTCGGAAGACCGCCTAAATAGGCGGTCTTTCGGGCTTTCTACCGTTACCTAAATGTTATGAAGAAATGCCTCGAAAGTGTGTCGGGAAGTCGGTAGAGCAACCTAGACTTTAGCTATACGGAGAAACGCTCCGAGAAAGTAAAGGGAAGAAATGAAGACTACATCAAAGACAATCAACGAACTAACCGCTCTAGCCGAAAGCCTCGGTCTAAAGGTAGAAGTTCAAGACGGAAGCGACGAGCTATTCGAGACCTACTCGGTCTCTGTTCGAATGAACGTCGAGGGTAACAACGCTCTTGCTTACGCTCACTCTTTCAACGCAATCATTCTGATTGCCACTCGTCTACGTTCTGCTAAGCAATTCAGACACACCGCAATTGAACTTTCTTACGGAAACAAGCTAGGAAAGAAAGTCACTATCGACAGCCTAACTCGCACCGTCAAGTTCTACGCAGAAGACCAAGACCGCTACTACCGCATTCTAGCCGCAAAGGAGGAGGTCGCGTAACCCGCGACCTCCAGAAAGATAAGGGAAGAAATGAACAACGTAACTAAAGAAGCTAACTACAACGTCCACGCTCTCGAAGCGGGAGACGTTCTAAGAAACGCGAACGGTAAGAAGACCGCAGTCTTCGAAGCGTGGACTACTAGAGGTTACCGTATCAAAGTAACAGACGCGACCGTCAAGAGCGAAGTCCTCGAATACTGGGATACTCTCTCGTGGAGACAACTTCCGCAACGCTTTCCTGTTCTAGTGAAGAACGCTCGTCACGAAATCAAAGTCTCGGACTTGACCGACGAAGAGTTCGCTCGCGTCTCCGCGCTTCTCAAAGAAGCCAACGTCAACTTTACCGCCAACCGTATCAAGTAGAAAGACAAGGGAAGAAATGAACTCGCAACTAGAAACTACTTTCACCGAAGAAGTAAGAGCGAAAGCTACCGCCTACCTCGAAGAGCTCTGGCAAGACTATAAAGTCGCCGCAAGAGCCTACACCGAACTATTCGAGGATAAGCCGTTCGACTTCGGTAACAAGGAAGAAGCCTATAAGTCTTGTATCGAGCTAAATCAACGCTTCGAAGACGCTAAGAGGGCTTATCACCTAATCGGACTAACAAACCTCGGTATCCACGGAACTATTAGAAACTAGAGAAAGTCAAGGGAAGAAATGGAACCTGTAAACGAACTAAAGTTAGTCAAGCTTCAAACAAGACTCGAACTAGCGGGCGATGAAATCGCTAGTCTCGCCGTCACGGAAGACGAATACCGAGACCTACTCGCTATCGTCGACGCTCTAGCGGCAAAGCTCGAGACGCTTCGGAAGAAGTAACGAGTTATGGAAAGCGCGACCCTCTTCGATTACCTCGACGAAGAAGTCGAGACGAAACGCCCGAAGACCCTCGAAGAGAAGTTCGAGGAGTTCGATAGGCAACACCCCGAAGTTTATAGAGCCCTCGTCCGCCTCGCCCGCGAATGGGTGTCGGTGGGTGGCTCTAAGCTCGGTATCGCTACTCTCTTCGAGCGTCTTCGGTGGGAATGGCACGTCGCGGGTCTTCGTGACTCCGACGGATACAAACTAAACAACTCTTACCGAGCTCTCTACGCTCGGAAGATTATGGCGTTAGAAACCGACCTCGTCGACCTCTTCGAGACTCGGGTTCTATCAACTGAAAGGAACTAATGGAAACTAGGAAAGTAACCCCGACAGGACTTCTCGTCCTCTCGGTCGACGCTCCCCGAGAAGCTTGGCTCGCGGAACGTAAGAACGGAATAACCGCGACCGACCTCCCGAAGATACTCGGTCTCTCCCGTTACGGGACGGCTATCGACGTCTGGACGAGTAAGCTCGACCCCGAAGTCGACCCGCTCGAGCTCGGTATCGGAAAGAACGAGGCGGCATTCTGGGGAGTCGAGTTCGAGGACGTAGTCGCTCGAGCTTGGGCTCAAGACAGGGGAGTCACTATTCGCCGTGTCGGTATCATCGCTAACGCCTCGAACCCGTGGCAACGAGCTTCCCTCGACCGTCTAATTACGAACTGCCCGCACGGTAAATGCGCTCTCGAGGTAAAGACCCGCTCGACCTATAAGGGAGACGACTGGGAGAATGGAGTTCCCGCCGAGGAGCTCGCTCAAGTCGAATGGCAACTCCTCGTCTCGGGTCTCGACCATATCCACGTTGCCGCGCTAATCGGAGGACAGAAACTACGCTCTCACGTCGTCGAAGCTTCTACCGTGAACGCCGAGCGTCTCGTAACGCCCGCCCGAATAGTCTGGGACTCCGTCTCTTCGGGTATCGCTCCGAAGCTCCCCGAAGAGAATTGGTCTAGCGAGTATCTCGAGCAACTTCACGAAACCCGCGAGGGCGACGTCGAGGTCGATACCGAGACTATGCTCACCGCGACCGCTTACGAGGAAGTCACTCAACAGATAAGCGTCCTCGAGGAACGTAAAGCCGAGCTCCGCCTAAAGCTAATCGGTGCGCTAGGTGACGCCGAGACCGCTAGTTGGAACGGAACGCCTATCTACTCCTATAAGTCCTCGACGCGTAAGTCGCTCAACTCGAAGAAGCTCGCCGAGCTCTTCCCTCAAGTCTCCGAAGACGAACGGCTCTACACCGTGTCGACTACGAAGACGCTCCGTGTATCAACTAAGAAAGAAAGCTAAGACTATGACTCAACCTAACGAGAGCCTCGCGCTCACCGTTTCACCGACGCAAGAGTTCTGGAACTCTAATCAACTCGCCGCACTTCGACAACTAGGCGTCGAGGGAGCTTCGGGAGCTGACCTCGGTATCTTCTTCAACTTCGCGAAGAGGACGGGACTCGACCCGTTCGCTCGGCAAATCTATATGATTGGTCGGAACTCGCGCGACGGTAAGAAGTGGACGATACAAGCTTCTATCGACGGTCTTCGTATCGTCGCGGAACGCTCGGGCGATTACGCGGGACAGACTCCCGTCGAGTTCTGTGGCGCAGACGGACTCTGGAGAGACGTCTGGGCTTCGAATACTCCTCCAGTTGCCGCGCGCGTCGGAGTTCTACGTCACGGGTTCAACGCTCCCCTGTATGCCGTCGCCTATTGGGACGAATACGTCCAGACCGACAGAGACGGACGTCCGACTTCTATGTGGTCTTCGAAACCGAAACTAATGCTCGCGAAATGCGCCGAGGCGCTTGCGCTTCGTAAAGCGTTCCCTAATGACCTCGCAGGACTTTATACCGCGGACGAAATGGGTAACGCCGAAGCGCGTCCCGCCGTGACCGCTCCCGCTCCTATTGTCGAAGTCGATATCGCGACGGGTGAAATTGTAGACGGCGAGAAGAAAGAAGAACCGAAAGCGACCGACGCTCAACTTCGAGCAATCGGCGCTATGCTCGGAAAGCTCGGCGTCAAGGATAGAGACGCTCGACACGCTTACGTCTCGGAAATCATAAGACGCGACGTCTTCGACTCTAAGGAACTAACGAAAGCCGAAGCTCACGCGACTATCGACTATCTCAAGCCTCTCTGCGATAACTCGGAGGTGAACTAATGCTCGAGTTCTTCATCGGTCTCGGTATCGGTCTTCTCCTCGGAGGAACGCTCGGTATCCTCGTTGCCGCTATGGCTATCGTCGCGGGCTCGGCGGATAGACGCCTAGAAGCCGAAGCCGATAGACGGGCGCTCCTAGACGACGAATAGCGCGTCCTAGAGCCTCGAAAGCCCCGAAAGACCGCTCAAATAGGGTGGTCTTTCCGTTACCAAACCGTTACGAAGAAATGCCTCGAAAGTGTGTCGGTAAGTCACCGCCGCAACCTAGACTTGTAGACATAGGAGGAAACGCCTCCAGAAAGATAAGGGAAGAAATGAACAACGTAACCGAGAACCTAGTAGCTATCAAGCCTCTAGCCGTAATCAACGTCCTAAAGAAGCTCGACCGAGTTTCTCTAAGTCACCGCTACAAGAGCCAAAGCGGAGTATCGCGTAAGCGTCGTCTACCGAGAATGTACTCACACACGACAGGTTGGGCAACCGAGTCGGTAGCTAGTAACGGAAATCCAGCCCTGACTATAAACGGACGCGTATACGCTCCAGCCGAAGCTGTAAAGCTCTACTTCCGCCATAACGGCTACAAGTCTCTAGTGGAGCGCGAAATCGAGCAGACTCCAATCGTTCTCGACGCTCTAAAGAGCGCGGGCTTCACCGTTACCGAAATCCGTAACGGCTACTTCCTAGTAAAGAAAGAAGCGAACTAATGACCGAGACCATAACTCAAGACTTCGAAACTATGCTCGACGAAGCTCCAGACTACGCGAAAGAAACTGCCGCGCTAGTTAGGTGGTCGACTAACTACAACTACAACGACGAGGGAAATCCGTTACCTCTCTTCCTTGACCTAATCGGATACAACGAGGAGCAGTTCGGAGAAAGCTCGGGACGTAAAGTATCCCCGCTCGGGTTCGTCGAGCTCGGCTACCTCGGAGACGCTCTTCGCGAATACGCGGAACGTCCGCAGGATATCTGGAACTGGCTAGAGCGCCTCTTCGCCTCGGAGATAGATAACTAATGGGTGCTATCAAGAACATCTGGACAGCGCGGCAGGAATACGCCGAGAAACTCTCCGAAGCTCTCGGCGAGTCCGTCGAAATCCTCGAGAACCAATCGCCCGTGAACTCCCTCGAATGGTGGAAGTTTCGCCTCGAGGACGGCGTCGTCCTCTCTAAGATTGACGACCTAACTTATATCGAACCCGCACCTATCGAGTGCGGCGCTAAAGACTTCGACGAGATTAGAACGGCGATAGACGCCGTCCGCGCTCGTCACGAAGAGAAAGAAGATAACTAATGGCACTACCAACGATTACCCTAGTCGGTAACCTAACCGCAGACCCCGAGCTTCGCGTAACGAACTCTGGTAAGCAGGTCTGTAACCTCCGCGTCGCGTGTAACGAGCGGAAGAAGAACGAAGCGGGAGAATGGGTCGACGGAGAGTCCGTCTTCCTCGACGTCTCTTGCTGGAAGAACCCCGAGAGTATCAACTCGACGCTGGCGAAAGGCTCGAAAGTCCTTATCCTCGGAACGCTCCGAGCTAATGACTACGAGAAAGACGGCGTCCGTATTCGCGGTTATCGCGTGAACGCGGACGAGGTCTCGAAGTTGATTATCGGAGCTAAGGGCGAGAGTAACGCCGTCAAGGTCGAGAGCTCTACTGACGGCTGGACTTTACCGAATACCGACTCGGTGGCGGGCTTCGATACAGGGAGCGTCCCGTTCTAATGATATTCCTAAAGTCTCTACTCTTCGGAGTAATCTTCTTCGGCGGTCTCGCATTTATTAGCGGACTTGTCGAGTTCCTAGCTTCTCTTTACTATCTAAGCCTCGGCGTGTTGATTGTTATTATCGGAACTTTATTCTGGTATGCCGTAAAGCCCGAGAGAGGTCGCTAATGGCTAAGGGACGTCACCGCGCTAACCCGAAACCGTGGAATTGGCGCGAGGAGAAGAAGACTCTCCTAAACCGTTGGCGCTTCTTCTGGAAGCCCGCTATCCGCTCTTATCTGAAAGGACTCAAGCAACGTGCTAGAGCAAGAAATCTATAACCGAGTAATCGCTCAAGTCGAAGAGCGTCTAACCTCATTCGAAGCGTTCGAGATACTCAAGAACGCGAAACTCGCCGAGCCGTTCGGTATCACGAACACGCAGGAGAAGCTCGTCGAGCTAGTGAAGAGGGAAGTCTCGCCGCAGAAGCTCGGAGCGCACCACCAATACATAGCAGGAGAAGCCGAAGAGGCTCTCTGCGCCGTCTGCGGAAGCTCCGAAGCGGAGAACGCTCCCGATTGTAGGTGGGACTAATGGGACTCCTAGACGACCTCCAACCGATAAAGGGACGACTCTATCCCTGTCGCGTCCGAACAATAGCCGAGAGCCTCGACGAGAAAGACCGAGCCGTCTTTATCGAAGCGATAAACTCTACTCGGTGGGGAATGAACGCTCTCGCCGCAGAACTGACTAAACGAGGTCTCGACATAAGTCGATACTCAATAGCTAAACATAGAGAGAAGACCTGCTCGTGCTCGAAGACCTAACACCGCCCGCCGATGAACCCGAAGACATAAGTCTTCTACGCTCGGCTCTTAGAAGAACTCAAGTCCAACTCGCTCAAGCGAAAGAACGAAACGACCACCTCGTCGAAGTTACGAGGCAAGCCGCATTCGACGCTATGCTCTCACTAGGAGGCGTCCCCGTCACCGCTTCACCGAAGAAAGACGCGAGAAAGAAAGTCCGTCCCGAGGTCGCTCTCTGGGTTATGACTGACTGGCAAGGAGCGAAGAAGACGACCTCCTATAACTCGGAGGTAATGAGACAACGCGTTCTCCAGTTCGCGGAGAAAGCCGTTCATATTACCGAGCTTCACCGCTCGGCGCTTCCCGTCCGTAAATGCGTAATCGCTTTCGGCGGAGATATGATAGAGGGACTCTTCAACTTCCCGACTCAACCGTTCGAGATAGACGCGACGCTCTTCGAGCAATACGTCAACGTTTCGCGCCTAATGGTCGACGTCGTCCGAGTCGCTCTCGAGAACTTCGAAGAAGTCGAAGTCGTCGCAGAATGGGGAAATCACGGTCGCCTCGGCTCGAAGCGTGACGCCGTCCCGAGGTCGGACAATGCCGACCGAATGACTTACGAGCTCGCCCGTCAAATGCTCCGCGGAGAGAAACGCCTCAAGTGGGAAGACTCTCCCGAGGACGTTCAACGTATCGAAATCGGTAACTATCGCGCGCTCCTACTTCACGGCGACGAGATAGGACGTAACGGGTTCGCCTCTCCTGCGGCTATCGTGCAACATATGAACCGCTGGCGCTCGGGAGCTTACCCGTGGGAGTTCCGCGACGTCTATATCGGTCACTATCACACACACGCCGAATGGGCTATGGCAAATGGTCTAGGAGCGGTCTACCAGACGGGCTCGACCGAGTCGGATAACCGTTACGCGGGAGTAATGCTCGCGGCAACCGCTATACCGTCTCAACGTCTACACTTTATCGACCCCGATAAAGGACGCGTAACTGCGGCGTATAAAGTCTGGCTGGACTAATGAACTTCAATCCGCCAGAAGACCCTGCCTGTAAGCCCGACGACGCCGAGCTCTTCGATAACGAGTTCCTCTACGAAATGGCTCTCGGTATCTGTAAGGACTGCCCTATTCGCGCTTGGTGTCTCGAATGGGTAGACCCGAGTAATAGCTTCTTCGACGGAGTCGCGGGAGGTGTCGCTTGGAAAGAGGGTAGACCTCTTCCAGACTTTACTAATATTCGACGCGACGAAGTTCTAATCGCTTACCTCGGTCGCCGTCGTCAACTAAAGAAACTCAACTAAAGGAGAAAGAAATGCCTAAAGCTAAGAATAACCAGCGAAACGAAGACCGTAACAACGGGAAAGCTTGGAAGAAGCGTCCTAAGAAGTTCGACGCTACTAAGAGAAGATTGGTAACCGCGAAGTGATTATCAAGAAGAACCGCTATCAAGTCGCTATCGAAATCACTTACACGCTAGAGGGAGAACTCCTCGGAGAGTATCTCGACCAGCTTCAAGGCAACGAAGATACCGAGGAGGCTCGTAAAGAGTTCCTAATAGACCGCTTCGTTTCCCCGTGGTGGAAAGAACAAGTCGACCCGAAAGCCGAGCTCGTATTTAGGAAGCTCTCCTAATGCCGAGCTATGAGTATTCCTGCGAACCCTGCGGCGCTTCTCAAGTCGAGACGTTCTCGATAGAGCTCGAGCTTCCGCCTCCGTCTTGCCCTAACTGCTCTAAACCAATGACCCGCGTCTTCTCTCCTCCTGTTATCAAGTTCAACGGTAACGGGTGGGGAGCTGACCCTAAGAAAGAAAGAAACTAGCTAATGACCGAACCTATAAACCCTTGCGAGGAGTGCTCTAAGACGTCCTGCGGCGTCTGCGATGACCCGAGCTTCCCGTGGAGTCTCCGTATCTATCAAGTAGAAGAGAACGGACGTAGGCTCTTCGAGTTCTTCATCGAGAAAGATAAAGAGGTTCTCGTTACGGGGAAAGCTAACGGCTTCTTCTCAATCATCGACCAAGCACTCGAAGCCGTCGCCTCTTGGAACCTCGTCCCGAACCTCGGAGAGTCGCCGTCTCTAACTGACCTCGCTTTCTCGACGGGCGTCCTAGTCGAAAGAAACCGCGCGCAGAAAGTCCTAGACGAGCAAATCGCTACCCTCGAGATACAGAGAGACCTAGCACTCAAGCACCAAGACGAACTCCTCGAACTAACCCGCGAAGAGCTAGACGCGCTCATAACAGGAGACCCTGTCACGTTCGAAGCTCGGCTCAAGAAACTAAAGGAGGCGGCAAAGTGACTCACGCCGAGAAAGTCCGCGACTATTACCGTCGACAGGGCGAGAAGACCGAGAGAGAGCGTATCGTCGCTCTCCTCGAGAGAACCCCGTTCCTATGGGTTGGAGATAAACAACTAATCCAACTCGGACGAGAAGAACTAATCGCCGAGATAAAGAAAGGGCGGGAGGAATGACTAACCCGAACATCTACGAAGAACTCGAGAAGCTACGAGGCGACGTTCAAGTCTTACAAGTCGCGTTAGCTCTAATGGCGCAACGCCTCTACCCGACCGTAAAGATAGATAGAAGCTTCTGGGACGAAGTTCACGCTATCGTTAGAGCGAACCTAGAGAAAGAACCCGAGGAGGCGAACGAATGACCGAGAGACCTCCGACTCCTATGGAAGCCTTTACTAGAGTCGTCATCGAAGCGCAGATAAGCTACGCCGTCAAGAACGAACGGAAGCGACTTATCGAGAAGCTAGAAAGCTACCTCGAGATAACCGTATTCACCGAGAACGTAGAGGGAGCAGAGCCTAATCCCGAATGGACTAAAGGCTTTCAAGCCGCACTATCTCTAATCAAGAACGAGGTTACGGGCGAAGAATGATACGAGAGCGTTGCTCCTGCGGAGCGGAGTTCGAGACGGACGAGAAGACCGCCGTCCGACTTATCCGCGAATGGCGCGACGCTCACCGTCACGAACCCGAAACGCCGAACGAGAACCACGACGCGACTATCGAAACAACCCTCGGACTTTCAAGCGACCCGAGAGTCCCCGAACTACACATCGGGTTCAGACCCGACCCGCTAGAAGAATAGAAAGAACCTAATGCTAATCCAATCCCTCGGCGTCCTCCTAATCCTTAGCGGAGTCGCTCTATTTATCTACATCGTCCGAACGGTCGAACGTTACGAAGCTCACCAACGAGACCTCAAGCGCGCAGAGCTCGCAGAAACACTAGACCGACACGCCCGACACGTTAGAGAGAACCAACTTCTCGTTACACGTTTCCTAAACTCGAAGAATGGAACGGAAGAAACCGCTCAAGCGGACGACGAGACTCAAGCCCCGAAGCAATAAGACCGCTAACCTCTACCGAACTCAACGAGCCCCGCTCGTCGCCGAACTCCTCGAAGCTATCCCTATCTGCCAACGTTGCCTCTCCGCCCGCTCTACCGACGTCCACGAAATAAAGTCACGCGCCCGCGGAGGCTCAATCCTAGACCGAGAGAACCTCGCCGTCCTATGCCGTCCCTGCCATTCGTGGATAACAACAAACCCCGCTCAAGCTACCGCCGAGGGCTGGCTTCGAAACTCTTGGGACTAACTAAACCCGCGTAAATACGCCTCTCTAGGGGAGGGGGAGTCAATCACTAGCCCCGACCCTGCCGAC
>Ga0315909_10004237_pt1 | contig 17046 bp, 15 predicted proteins | sample LakEriMetagenome_11_FD_203527 | JGI IMG/M metagenome (GOLD analysis project Ga0315909, IMG submission 203527) | Freshwater fungal communities from buoy surface, Lake Erie, Ohio, United States - Buoy 2 MA125 | ecosystem: Environmental > Aquatic > Freshwater > Lake | place: USA: Lake Erie, Ohio...
GTTCGGGGCGCATCAGCATCCCAGCACCGCCACCGTACGGTTCGTCGTCTACCGCACGATGCTTGCCGATCCCCCACTCGCGGAGGTCATGGACGCGTAGCGACGCGAGGCCACGTTCAAGGGCACGTGCAGGGATGCTTGCCGACAGGGCGGCGCGTACCGTCTCAGGGAATAGTGAGACCACATCAATGCGGAGGGCTGGTGTCTCTTCGCTCATGGCGTTCGCACAGGGTTCGCCGGGCGAGCTTGCTTGACTCGCTTCGGCGCTCGTGGAGTGAGGTCTGAACCGGTGAGATCAGCAATGATTACGCCCTCACGCGGTTTGAAGCTGACGATGATTGAGGCAACGGCTGGTAGGTCGAGCTCCCCACCATCTGGCGTGCGAAGGATATAGACCTCTGCCCCACCGGCTCGGTAGCAGTCGATCACGGTTCCGATAACCGCACCCTCTGTATCGCTCACCTGAACGCCGATCACCTCGTCCCAATACACGCGTCCAGGCTCACCAGGGTCAGCAGCGAGAGGGAGCGAGAGATAACTCCCTATAAGGATTTGTGCGGTGCCGCGATCTGGAACCTCAGCGAATCGTGCGAATGCGCCAGGCGAGGCGGGGTTCCACTCGGTGAGCGTAAGCTCTCGATCGCTCTCTTCAACACGAAGTGTTTTTCCCACGACAAAGCGCTCTTCAGGGTGATCGGTAAGGATCTCAAGGCGGAGTGTGCCGTCAAGCCCGCGCGTTCCACGAACCTGCGCAACGCGCAGATCGCGAACGGCGTCAGCCGATTTCGAGGACGTAGTTCTCTCCGGTCCGATTGGAGATCACCTTGAGCAGGCTGCGCATTGCCTTGGCGATGCTGCCGTTTCGGCCAATGACGCGACCCATGTCGTCTTCATCAACAATTAGGCGGAGGACAACGGCGTCGCCATCCTCTTCCACCTCAACGCTCACCCCATCAGGATTATCTGCAAGTGACCTCGCGACGTAGGCGACAAGCTCTGCTGCTGGCACTTACGCCTCCTCTGCTGGTGCTTCGGCTGCTGGTGCTTCGGCTGCTGGTGCTTCTGCTGCTGGAGTCGCATCTGCAACTGCATCCGCTGCCTCTTCAGTGGCGACCTCTGCCGCCGCTTCGGCGGCGAGCTCCGTTGGTGCTTCTGGTGCAGCTTCAACAACAACCGTTGGCTCTTCAACCACTGGTCGAGTTCCTGGGGCGGTGTAGCCCTTCTCTGCGGCCTTCGGGCCTGTCTTTCCGCCAGCAGATGCTCCGCCAGCGCGTGCCTTGGCAATCAACTTGCCGACAACTTCAGATGGCTGCGCACCTTTTGAAATCCATGCATCCACCTTCGGCAGATCAAGGACGAGCGTCATTGGCTCAGTGCGGGGGTTGTAGTGGCCGAGGGTTTCCAGCGAACGCCCATCGCGCGCGCGGCGCCGATCGGTCGCGACAACTCGATACGACGGCTGTCCTGTTGCCCCTACTCGTGTCAACCTGATTCGAACGCTCATCCGTGCATCTTCCTCCGTGGGCCTGGCGGTCGCCAGGCGAGTAACCCCGAAGCGGTGGGGTGTGTGTCTGGGGATAGTAGCCGCTCAAGGTGACCTGCGCATCAGGGGCGCCGCGGCCTACCGCCTGCCCCCCTTGCGACGGGCCTTCTTCGCCTTCCGATCCTCCTTCGGGCGGATATACCCGCCAGCATGCTTCCCTGGAAGCCCTCCACCCCCACCAGCGAGTCGGGCCGGGTCAATCCCCCCCGTTCTTCGGATCAGGAGCCGCATCTCGTCCAGGCGCTTGACCAGACGGTTCACCTCTTCAATCGCTCGTCCGGCCCCTGCAGCGATGCGGCGACGTCGAGGGATGGAGAGTAGCGATGGGTTCTCGCGTTCGGTCGGCGTCATGGAGAGGATGATCGCCTCCGCCCGCTTCAACTCCCCCGCCGCCACCGCCTCTTCGGCCTGGGCAGCTACACCCCCCATACCCGGAATCATCTTTACGATCTGTCCGATCGGGCCCATTGACGACATCTGTCGCAACTGTTCGAGCAGATCGGAGAAGGTCATCTCGCCCTTCGGTGCGCCACTCCCGCTCTTTGTTGCAACGGGTGCGCGTGGATCACCACCAGCATCGCGCACGATCTCTGCAAGCGTTGCGAGATCTCCCATCTCGAGGATGCGGCCAGCGATGCGATCGGGATGGAAGCGTTCAAGGGCTTCAGGGCGCTCACCGGTCCCGAGATAAAGGACGGGGATACCGGCGCCTCCCGCAATCGAGAGAGCTGCGCCGCCACGAGCGTCGCCATCGAGCTTCGCCAAGATGAGGCCGGTCGGATCCGCCGCCTCCTTGAACCCCTCAGCAACGCGAAGCGCCTGCTGTCCAGTTGCGGCGTCCAATACAAGGATTCGTTCGCGCGGGTTCACCGCTGCGCGCAAATCAGCGAGCTCGCGCATCAACTCCTCGTCAAGTGTGGTCCGTCCCGACGAGTCAATGATGAGGAGGTCCCGTCCAAGTTTCTTCGCCGATTCCAGCGCACGGCGACCGATCTCTGCCACTGGGGTGCCGATCGGTTCGCGGTGGACAGGGACGCCGATCGCTGCACCCAGCAGCGCAAGCTGCTCAGCCGCTGCGGGCCTCCGCGGATCTGCTGCAACGAGAAGCGGGCGTCGCCCATCGCGAAGGAGTCGCAGTGCGAGTTTCGCGGCGGTTGTCGTCTTCCCTGCACCCTGGAGACCAAGGAGCAGGATGCTCGCCGTTCGCTCGCGCAGGTCAAGCTCTCGATCTGAGCCGCCAAGCGCCTCGGTGAGCGCTGCATGCACGATCGCAACTAAACGATCTCCACTCCCTATGCCGCCGACCACCTTTTCGTCGTGTGCGCGGGTGCGCATTGATGCAATGAGCGAATCAGTAACGGATAGCGCAACGTCCGCATCAATGAGCGCAGTACGGATCTCCGCGAGACCCGCCTCGAGATCAGCCTCACTGATGCGGCCCCTTCCGCCAAGCCGTTGCAGTGAAGCGCGGAGCCTGCTTCCAAGCGCATCGAACATATGAGGAGTGTACGCTGCAAGAATGAAGAAGAGGGGTGGGGTCGCCGTGCAGCGTGCAGGGGTTAGCACCGCCGTTCGCCGTGATGTCCGCATCCTGATGGCGGCGCAATCCGCCTCCACGTTCGGGTCGTTCATCACGCGTGCAGCCCTCCCGCTGCTCGCAATCATCGGCCTGGGAATCTCTGCGGAAGAGGCGGCCATCATCGCAGGGGTGGACCTAATTGCAGCGACGCTGGCGAGCCAGATTGCCGGCGTCTGGATTGATCGCCTCCCCCGTCGACCAGTCATGATTGCCGCCGATCTTCTCCGCGCACTGCTCCTTGCAAGCATCCCGCTCGCTGCGTTCATGACCGGCGGCGTGTCACTCCTCCATCTCATCCTGGTGAGTGCTGCAAGTGGGGCGTGCAGTACCGCCTTTGATATTGCCGAGCGAAGCTACCTTGCTGGACTTGTCCCCACACCCGATTTGCGCTCAGTGCTCGCCAAGGTGCTCGGAATCCGAGGCGCTGCAGAGTTCTTCGGTTTCGGTGCCGCAGGCCTCCTTGTCGGCAGTATTGGAGGCCCAGCCGCCATTGGCGTGGATGCGCTCACGTATGTTGCCTCCGCGCTCCTGCTGACCGCACTCCGCGTCAGAGAGCCGCGCCTGTCCAAGGCGACAACGCGCCAGAGCTTTCTGGTGGAGGCAGAAGAGGGCCTTCGACGCACGTGGGCAATCCCGATCTTGCGACCCCTGATCGCTTCAAGTGCAGCGATCGGTATCTATTTCGGTCTCTTCCGCTCGGCGTACATGATCTATGTCGTTCGAACGCTCGGTCTCAGCCCCGAAGTGGTCGGCTTTATCATCGCAAGCGGCGGGATCGCGTCATTCGCGGGCGGGCTGCTGACGGAACGAATCTCACTCGCCCTCGGCACGGGTCGTGCGATCAGCGTGAGTTTGGTGGTCGTAGGGATCGGACTTGCGCTCGTCCCACTCGCACCAGGCGCTTCGCTTACCGGCATCGTCCTTCTTGTTGCACACCAGTTCCTCAGCGATGGCTTTGAAACCGTCTGGGAGGCGAATCAGGGTGCGATTCGCGGCCGTGTCCTCCCTGACGCACTGCAGGGACGCGCCAACGCTGCGTTTGAAGGGGTAAGCCTTCTCGGGAGACTGACGGGCATCGTTGCCGGCGGGCTGATCGGCGGCTCTGCCGCCGGAAGCGGTGCGGCGCTCTACCTTGGCGCAGCTGCATCCATTGTCGCCGGTGTCGTGATTGGGCTCACCAAACTGGGACGCGTTCAGAAAATCAGCGAGCTCCCGCGCGCACTAGACCGCGTCGCCTAAGAGCCCGTCCACAAAGGCGTCTGCATCGAACGGGAGGAGATCACTCCCTCGCTCCCCTACACCCACCCAGCGAACTGGGAGGCCGAGATCGCGACGCACAGCCAGCGCAACGCCACCACGCGCACCAGCGTCTAATTTCGTGAGGATCACGCCATCTACTCCTGCTGCGCGATTGAACCCGCTCGCCTGCGCGAGCCCGTTCTGTCCAGCCGTTGCGTCAATGACAAGGAGCACTTCAACGTCAGCGTCTGGTGCAAGCTTCTGAATCACTCGGCGCATCTTGGCGAGCTCATCCATGAGGCCAGTCTTGGTTTGCATACGGCCTGCGGTATCAATGATCACCGGGTGCAGACCTTTCGCGCTCGCCTGGGTCAACGCATCGTGAATCGCAGCCGCAGGGTCACCGCCCGGCTTCCCTTCGGCAATCGGCACCCCCTCGCGAGCGGCAAGGAGACGCAACTGATCAATTGCCGCTGCACGGAACGTATCCGCGGCGACAAGGATGGGCTGCAGTGACGCAGCCTTTGCACGTGCCGCGAGCTTTGCCGCTGACGTTGTCTTTCCAGCTCCATTCACGCCGACCAGGAGGATCACTTGCTCGCTGCTCGCTGTACTTGGTGCATCACTCGGCGACTCCTCGCGCATTAGGTCGAGAAGCGCCGTGCGCAACCGCTCACGACCCGTGCCACCCTGAACCTCACGCGCGGCGCTGATCAGCCCTGCTGCGACGCCCGTTCCAGCATCGCTTTGGATGAGGGCGCGCTCTAGTTCACTCCAATCCGGCTCGGGCGCGAGTGATCTGCGTAAGGCCTGCAAGATTCCACCGCCTGAAGGCGCGGCAGCGGCACTGATGCTCGCCTTCTCTTCGTTCGTGCTCTTTCGCCAGAAGGCGAGTTTCAACGTGCCGCCTCGCGCTCCGCTCGTGCTGCATCAGCGATCCGCTTCGCCTCGTCAAGACGCAGGCCAAAGACGCGACTCGTAGCATCCTCTCCGGCGGTCACGCCCCAGAGGCTGTCGGCAACCTCGACCGTGCCGCGGTTGTGCGTAATCACCACCACCTGTGTGCGCTCACTGAGCTCACGGATCGCGTCACCAAATCGAGTGACGTTCGCCTCATCGAGGGCGGCGTCAACTTCGTCCAGGACCACAAATGGCAGTGGGCGCACGGCAAGCATTCCGAGCAGCAGCGCCACGCCCGTAAGTGCACGCTCACCGCCTGAAAGGAGTGAGAGCTGTTGTCGTCGCTTGAGCGGCGGTCGGGCATCAATCTCAACGCCAGGTCGGCGCACCCCCTCCTCTGACGTCAGTCGCAGTTGAGCATCGCCGCCACCAAAGAGGAGCTGGAAGTTTGCAGCGAATGTTGTTTGAAGTGCGGTGAACTGTTCCGTGAAGGTGCTCTCAACGAGCGTGTCGAGTTCAGCCATGAGTGCGGAGGCCTTGGCAATGGCACCGTCAAGGTCTCCGGTTTGCGCTTCAAGGCTCTCGAGACGTTCACGAAGTTCGCGATGTTCAATCGCAACACTCGCCCCAGCAGCATCGAGTGGTCCGATCTTTCGGCGCAACCTCTCCAGCGCGCGCACCTGCTCTGGATCCGCGGGCTCAGCGGGAGTTCCAGATCGGAGTCCTTCGGAACCCCAATGATCGAGAAGCGCCGCCGCCTGTGCGCGCGCAACCGCATCTTGTGCCGAACGCTCCTCACTCGAGACCTCTTCGAACTCGCCTTCAGGTGCACCCTCAGCTCGGGCTGCACGCAACTCATCTGGGAGGCCCTTGGCGATTCGCGGATCTGTTGCGAGCCTCCGCCCGAATGCCACAAGGTCGCCCGCCAACTCTTCAATCAGGCGCTCGTACTCAAACTCAAGGCCCTGTGCGTCGCGTTCGAGCGGTCGAAGCGCCTCATCAAGATCCGATTCGCGCTGGCGCAGTGAGCGCTTCCGCTCGTCGTCAGCCGCGCTCTCGCGCTCAATCGCCTCCTGCTGCTCAGCAAGTCGCTGGACCAACGCCTCGCGCTCAGTGACTGCGAGCTGTGCAGCGTCTGAGCGTCCAACAAGTTCAACGCGGTCTGCCTGGAGTGCTGCGCCTCGCGACTCCATCGCGCCACGCTCTTCGGCGGCTCGTGCGATACGTGCTGATGCGGCGGCAATACTGGCATCTCCGCGAGCACGTGCGAGCTCCCATGCGCGGAGCGACTGTCGATCAGCTTCAACCGCTTCGGAGATCGTCAATCGCCGTGCGGTCAGCTCTCGGATCCTCTCCTGCCACTCTTGCGCAGCACTCCCAGAGCCCGTCCCTGTGAGTGCACTTGCCTGAAGCTCATCTCGTCTCGCGGAGAGATCGCTGAGCGTCTCCTCGAGCTTCTGCAGTCGTGAGTCTCGGTCTGCGGCCGTGCGGGCTGCGGCGATCAGCTCGCGTTCACTCTCTGCTCGAAGATCTGTGGCGCTCCGCAACGTACTTCGTGCGGAGAGGTCTGCAGAGCGGCGACTGACGGCGAGCGCCGTGGCGGCGGCCAACGCGGTCTGCTCTGCGGAGGCTTCGCTGCGCAGGGTCGCGGCGGCAGCGGTTCGTCGCTCAATCTCGCGTCCGAGCTGCGAGATCTCGGCGTCGAGGAGCGCATCCTCTGGCTCAGTCTCACGGGTTACCACGCCTCCGGCACGAATCACCGCACCGCCACGTGTCACGATCAGACCGCCGACCGGTAGGTCAGCGAGCGCATCGAGAGCTGCGGCAACCGATGGAGCCACGGCAACGCCGCTCAAGACCCGAGCCAACACCCCATCAGGGTCGCTGACAACCTCAGCGCTCAGCGCTGGAAGCGTTGGATGTTCGGCAGCAAGTCTTCCCGCCGATCCTTCAATAAGGAGGGCGCCCTGTTCATCATCGAGAAGCGACGCCCCGCTCCGATTGACAATGAAGCCACGCGCTAGCGCACCCAGCGCAGCAAGTACGGCGCTGCGCCCCTCTTCACGGATTTCAACGCCAGCTAAGAGGCTCCTGCCGCCAATCGCACGCGCGGAGCGCGCAAGGGCACGCTCCTGCAGCGCCGTACGTCGCGCCTCAAGCGCGCGGAGTCGACCTTCAATGGATGCGCACTCGGCCTCAGCGGCACGGGCGGCGCGCTCGCGATCGCCGACAACCGCTCGCAACGTTGCCTCTGCAGCCTCTGAAGCGCTCGCCTCCTCGGCGGCACGCGTAGCCGCGTCGCTCGCCTGACGATACGTTGCAAGTGCGGCATCCCGCCGGGCAGTAGCTGCGACAAGTTCCTCAGCAGCGCGATCGGCTCGGAGAGCCTCAACCTCAGCTTCTATGCGCGAAATTCGAGCCTCCGCCTCCGCCACCTCTGACGATCGCGCCCGCTCTGCACGAGCGATTGACTCACCGCCACCAGCGGCGCCCTGGTCGCTCTGCAGTGCGCGAAGTTCGCGACGTGCGCTCGCAAGATCTGCGTCAAGCAACTCGAGTGCCGCGGCCGCTTCGGCATCAGCCGCTGGAGCTGCCGTCGCTCGGATCTGCTCAACGGCAAGGACTTCGCGCTCCGCCTCCGCTACCTCTGCATTGAGGCGTTCCGTGTCACGCGCGATCGCCGCCGCTTCAGCATCTGATCGAGCTCGATTGCGCTCTGCAGTCTCACGGGCAGTACGAGCGGACTCAAGTTCTCCTCGCGCCGCCTCAAGTGCAGCACGCGCTTCAGCGAGGCGGAGGCGACGAGCGTTCGCATCGCTGTCGGCGGAGCGGAGTGACTCGCGCACGGTGCCGAGCTCAGCGCGAACCTCAGTCAGTCGGCTGCCACTCGCTCCGCGTCGTGAAGCGAACCAGCTGGCGCGCGTGGCACCGAGTGTTGCGATGCGATCAACAGCTTCGATGAGAAGTTCATCTCGACCCGCCTCTTGACGCGCCAGTGCTGCAAGGCGCCGCTCTTGCGGTCGCAGCGCGGCAAGAATCTCTTCCACGCGCGCGCGATTCTCGGTTGCCTCTTTCATCTCTCCTTCAGCACGAGAGCGGCGGCGCTCGTGGCGAGCCGTCCCAGCGAACTCTTCAACGAGTGCCCGACGCTCTTCAGCGCGGAGGCTGAGTGCCTGGTCAACCGCGCCTTGCCCAATGAAGAGGAGACCATTCTCTGCAAGGCCCGCGCCATCAAGGAGCTCGTTGAGATCACGGAGCCGGATGCGCTCTCGGTTCAGCAGGTACTCCTGACCTCCACCGCGATCTGCGCGGCGTGCAATCTCAATCTCCGTAAAGGGAAGGTCAAAGAGCCCATCGTCGTTGGAGATGCTGAGCGACACCTCGGCGAGTCCGAGTTGGCGGCGCTTCTCCGATCCGGCAAAGATCACCTCGTCGACGCGCTTGGAACGAATTCCGCGCCCCGCTTCACCGAGTGCCCAGCGCAGTGCATCCACGATATTCGACTTGCCACTGCCGTTTGGCCCCACGATGGCGGTGATCCCCGGAGTAAATGCGATCGTGGTCTTATCAGCGAAGGTTTTGAAGCCACTGAGTCGAACCTCGCGCAGGCGCAGTCGACTCATCGGACGGCCTCGTTCGTGACACCGAGAAGATCAATCGCCGCCTCCGCCGCAGCGGCCTCTGCCGCCCTTCGGCTCGGTCCGCTCCCCCGTGCAATCTCGTTCCCGTCGATTCGCACCGCGCACTCATAGACGCGCTCATGTTCTGGGCCGCTGGTTGCAATGATGTCGTAACGCGGGAGCGATCCATTTTTCGCCTGCGTCCACTCTTGAAGCGCTGTCTTGATCCCTTTGCCGATGGAGGCACGAGGTGCTGCGATCTCTTGAGCAAGATGTGTCAAGACGAATCGCTCTGCCTCCTGGTACCCGTGGGAAAGGTAGAGAGCCCCGATGATCGCTTCAAGTGCTGCGGCGAGCGCGGCTGGACGCTGGGCGCCACCACGCTGCGCTTCGCCTTCGCCGAGGAGGAGTGCGTCGTCGAGGCGCATCCGTTGGGCCACATCTGCAAGTCCAATCCGACTCACAATGGATGCGCGACGTTCAGAGAGATCACCTTCGCTCGCGCTCGGGTCTGCCTGATACAGCGCGGCACTCACCACGGCCCCAAGGAGGGCGTCTCCGAGAAACTCCAGCCGCTCGTTGTCTTCATGCGCACCGGACTGATGACGCCGCGATGGGTGCGTGAGGGCGAGCCCAATGAGCTCCTCAGCGCCCGCAGGGATGCCGAGGCGCACCGCGAGTTGCGATGCGTGGGCAAGCGTGGAGTCTGCGGCCTGGCTCACGATCGAAGGGGTGGCGCCAGGCGGCCATCGGGCCGCCGCACCTTACGCCTTCTTCTCGACGATCGCGTTGACCGCGTCTTCTACCGTCTTGATCTTGGTCAGCTCTTCGTCAGCAATCGTGACGCCAAACTTCTCCTCAAGACCCATGGCGAACTCCACGAGATCAAGCGAGTCGGCGTTGAGGTCTTCAATGAAGGCGGCGGTCATGGTGACCTTCTCCTTCTCCACCCCGAGCTGCTCGACGATGTAGCCCTGAAGCTCCTGGAAGATCTGGTCCTTATCACTCATCGGTCGCCCCTCCATCTCTCTCCGCTGACGCGGTGCTTCCCTCCCGCTGAGCTGTGCCAAGGACACCGCTCACCAGTTTTCGTGCCGGCTCGCCGCTGTACGTGCGTGCCAGAGCCGTCCAGGCTGCGAGTGCCTCCGCAGGCGCCGCCGCGCGCGAGTGTACCACCTCGGCGAGGCCCGCTCGGAGGATCGTGCGGTCAATATGGGTCATCGTTGCGAGGGGGAATGCAGGCGCGAGGCGGACCAGCGCAGCATCAATCCCGGGGCGTTGCGCTTCCACCAGCTCGATCAGCGCACGTGCAATGAGAAGCGGTTCGCCCTCAACTTCACCTGCATCGGCTCGCCGGTTCAGGATTTCGGCGGCACTCCGCAGGCCAAACTCTGCCTCATAGAGTGCCGTGAGGGCATCCCTCCGTCCGGCGGTTCGGATTCGGAGCGCTGCATCGCGAGGTGCGGCGGACACTCTCTTGCTTGGCATCTCAATCGGGGGCTGGGCCGCTTGGAAGGCCATCTGCGGCGACCGGGGGGGCAGCGGCGAGGGCGCTGGCGATGCGACCACTCACCCCTTCGCGAACCGCGCGAGCGGCAGTGCTACATGCGAAGGTGACCATCCGCTTCCTCGCGCGGCCGTGGGTGATCACCACGCTCCCCTTCACGCCGAGCAAGATCGCGCCACCAATGCGCTCGTAATCAAGTTTCGCGCGGATGCGAGCGATTGCAGGACGCATCAAGATCGCAGCGATTGGACCGAAGGGGAGGCGTCGAAACTCTTGGCGGAACATGTCTGTGATCGCCGTGGTGACGCCTTCAACAAGTTTGATCGAGACGTTGCCTAGCACCGCGTCGCAGACCACGACATCCGCCTCGTCAGCTGCAAGGTGGCGCCCTTCAACATTGCCAGTGAAGTTTAAATCGGCCAAGTCAAGCAACTCGGTAGCCTTCTGAATGCGCTGGTCCCCCTTCCCCTTCTCCTCTCCAATGGAGAGAAGGGCGACGCGTGGGTTCGAAACTCCGAGAACGTGCTCAGAGAAGATGCTTCCCATATGCGCGTACTGGTAGAGATTCTCCGGTGTCGCATCTGGATTCGCCCCAACGTCCAGCAAGACGAGTGGCTTCTCCCGTAGCAGGAACTGGACAGCGAGTGCGGGACGATCAACACCGGGGAGTCGCCCAAGCCGCAAGACCGCAGCAGCCATCCCTGCGCCTGTATGGCCAGCAGTGACCACCGCGTCAGCTTCGCCTTCGCGTACAAGGTTTGTTGCCACAAGGATGGACGCGCCTTTCCGCTCCCGGAGTGCCTGCGCCGGATGCTCGTCCATGCCAATCACCTCTGGCCCGTGAACGATCCTGGCATTGGCGGGGAGTTTGCCACCCGTGATCTGGAGGATCACTGACTCATCGCCCACGAGGATCAACTCATCGGTTGGGTTCTCGAGTGCCCAGGCGATCCCGCCCGGGACAACTTCGGTGGCACCGTGATCGCCGCCCATTGCATCAAGTGCAAGGCGGACGCGGCCTAACGGCGCGGCCATGGGTGAACTAGGCGTCAGTTGGTTCCGTGTCCGGCGCTGGGCGCCGGATCACTTCGCGGCCCCGATAAGTGCCGCATGCGAGGCAGGCGTGGTGTGCTCGCTTGGTCGCGCCACACTGCGCGCAGCGGTCCATCGCCGGGAGGGTCAACGCGTGATGCGCGCGACGATCTCCTTGACGAGACTTCGATGCCTTTCGCTTTGGTACGCCCATCGCTGATGAACCTCGCTGCTACGCCCCGCACGGGGGTTGGACTTGGAGAGCGAAGCCTACCCGATCCGAGCCCCCTCGTCGCGCTTCGGCTACCGCTCGCCTGAGGGCCGCTCTGCTGGGGTCAGCCCTTCACCTCTGGTTGGTCACCGCTTGGCGGCAGGAGGCTCCCCAGGACGGCGAGGCGTGGGTCTACTTCCCGTTCTGGGCACTCCTCGCTCTGGTGTGGGGCGCCGCAGTGTCCACATCGCTCTGGGCAGAGAGGGTCACAGTGCAGAACCAGCCGACGGACGAGGTCGAGGCCCTCTACGGCGATGCGCCCGAGGTCGACGGAGTTGCCACGACCAAGCCGCTCCCCTTCACCCTGGGCATGGCGCTCTTCAAGAACCTCTTCATCGATGCGTGTCTCAAGGGCAGCGCGTGCTGGGCTCAGGCATCGAGCGCAACCCCCCTCTTGCACGCCACGAACGTGTGCGATCAGCCGCACCCCACGGTTCGTGCGATCGACGCGCGCCTGAACGGTTGTGTGGATCAGCTCTCCTTCCGACGTACTTGTCAGCGCGAATTCAGGGACGTCAAAGCTCGCACCAGGGAGCTCTGCGAGCAACGGAGAGCAGTCAATGAGATAGAGCGCAGGCGTCGCTCCGTCAGTAGTGTTCGTCGCCTCGTTGAGGTCGCTCACCCGTTGGCGTCGGCGTGGCGTCGCGCCGCTGCAGTCAACACAGGGATCACTCCCTCTGGGACGAGTCGGTCGAGTGGGCCACCGTATCGCGCGATCTCACGAACAAGTCGGCTGGAGGTTGACGCATGCTCGGGAGCGGTCATGAGGAAGAGCGTTTCGATTGATGGTGCGAGGAGTCGGTTTGCATGGGCCATGCGCAGCTCCGCCTCAAAGTCTGATCCGGCGCGAAGGCCACGGATGATCACGCTCGCCTTCGCCTCTTCTGCAATACGCACCGCGAGGTTGGATGCAGCGAGGATCTCTACCCGCGCCACATCTGCACCGAGTTCCGCGGCGATGACTGATCGCAGCAGCGCTTCGCGCTCCGCGAGGGTGAGCAGCGCCTCTTTCGTTGCGTTGGGCAAGATCGCAACGACGAGCCGATCAACCACGTGAAGGCTCCGTCGAATCAAATCAATATGGCCAAACGTAACCGGATCAAAGCTTCCTGGATAGAGCCCGACGCGATCGCTCATCTCAACTCCTCCGCCCCCTCATGCTCGTAGAGATCAATTGCTGTCTCACCGTACGTGAGGCCTCGCACTAATCGTAGTCCCCTTGGCGCCACTTGTGTCGTTTCGCCCTTCACCCGCCGCCCAGAGAGGACCAGAAGGCCACCTGTGGCGAGAGGGCTCGGGTGGTCAGCGATGAGTTCGAGCACGCCACTGCGCAGGAGCACTTCGTCGTACGGTGGATCCGCGACGATGAGGTCAAAGGTGGCTCCGCGTGCGACAAGTGCACGCAGCGACGCGAGTGCGTCAGATGTCTGGATCTCGGTCTGGTCGGCAAGGCCGAGTGAGGCCACATTGCGACGAATGACGTCGGTGGCACGTCGAGAGATCTCTACGAACTGCACGTGTTGCGCGCCGCGACTGAGCGCCTCAAGGCCCGCCGCGCCACTCCCCGCACAAAGATCAAGGACACGTGCATCAGGGAGGCGCGGCTCAAGGATTGCAAAGAGCGCCTGCCGAACGCGGTCGGCAAACGGACGCGTCCCCGCCTCAGGGACCTCAAGGAGGCGTCCGCCGAGCGCTCCCGCAATGATGCGAATCTTCTGGGCCACGTTTCAGCCCTCCCGCGAGAGGAGGACGGCGGTAGGCCAGCCGCGAAGGTAGGACTCAATCAGTGGACGTGAGGCTGGAAGGGGTCGGCCGATGGAGTCCAGAAGTCGCTCTGCCTCTGCGCGCGCCACCACCGCAAGCGCGCGGTCTTCGGCGCGCGAGAGTGCGGCAACCCGCAGGGGTGGCAGGCCGCTCTGATCGGTTCCGAGCACGTCCCCCTCTCCACGCAACTCGACATCGCGCTCGGCGAGGAGGAAGCCGTCTCGCGTGCTCTCGATCGCTTCAAGCCGGGCGCGCGCCACCTCGTCCTCGCTATCGCTGACTAAGACACACCAACCTTCACTTCCGCCACGACCAACGCGACCGCGGAGCTGATGCAGCGTCGCGAGTCCAAATCGATCAGCACTCATGATCACCATCACGCTCGCGCGCGGAACGTCAACGCCAACCTCAACGACCGTTGTCCCGACAACGATATCGACCTCTCCACGGGTGAAGCCATCCATCACGCCGCTGCGCACCGTTGTTGACTGCCGTCCATGCACCACCCCAACGTTGAGGCCTGGTGCTGCCGCAGCGATCCGCTTCGCCTGCTCAACCACCCCCGCCTCCCCGGCCGCCTCAAGCGCATCACCGCCAGTTTCACCACTCGGCTCCTCACCGGGATCCTCATCGCCGATTCGCGGCACCACGACAAAGGTCCCTCGCCCTGCGCCAGCCTCTGAGACGACAAAGCTCCACAGGCGATCAAGCTCTGCACTACTGCGGATCGCGGTGCGGATTGGCTGCCGACCAGCTGGGAGCTCGCGTAGCTCCGACGAGGCCACATCCGCGTAGAGAAGCTGTGCGATCGTCCGCGGGATTGGGGTGGCAGTCATCAGCAGAAGGTGCGGCTCCCCCTCCCCTTTTGCGGTGAGCTGGGCTCGCTCCTCCACACCAAATCGATGTTGCTCGTCAACGATGACGAGTCCGAGCGAAGCGAACTGCGTCGCTTCAGAGAAGAGCGCGTGGGTCCCAATCAGAAGGGCGGTGCTCCCGTCGGCGGCTGCCGCGCGAACGTTGCGACGCTCTGCCGCAGAGGAGCTTCCAACCAGTAGGTCTACGCGAATCCCGAGTGGCGCGAAGAGTTTCCCCGCGGTGGCAGCGTGCTGCCGTGCGAGAAGTTCCGTTGGCGCCAGCATCGCGCACTGAAGACCTGCACGGGCGGCGGCAGCGGCCGCCACGAGTGCGACTGCCGTCTTCCCCGTACCAACATCCCCCTGCAAGAGGCGCAGCATTGGCTCACCAGCGGCGAGGTCCGTCAAGATGGCATCGATCGCCGCTGACTGATCTGATGTCCATAGCGGTGCTGGCGTGGAGGCTCCCTCGCGTCGAAGTCCGCGACGAATCGCCTCCTCAATCTCTGCGCGGTCGCGCTGAGGGACCTTAATGGATGGCGCCGCACCTTTCGCTCGACGGCGCCGTCGGCGAACGAGTGACAGCTGCACCGCGAGAAGTTCGTCAAAGGCGAGGCGGCGGAGTGCGGCATCGCGCTGTTCAAACTCACTCGGCCAGTGAGCCTCCGTCAAGGCGCCGGCGAGCGGCATCAGTTCGTGTCTGGTGCGAACGCCGGCGGGAAGCGGATCTGTGAGCTCCGCACCGAATTGATCAATCAGCTGGCGTACCGCCGCACGAAGGCTGAGTGCCGTCACCCCCTTTGTCAGCCGATAGATCGGTACGATTCGCCCTGCATTGACGCTCTCGCCCCCTTCAAGCGCGCTGAATTCCGGCGCTTCAAGCTGGGCCCGCCACCCAATCGCCTTCACGCGGCCGGAGGCGACGATCTCAGCACCTGGGTGGAGGCGACGCTCAATGAAGCGACGGCCGTACCAGATCGCTTCCACCACACCGCTCTCGTCGGCGAGTGTGGCGATCGTTCGTTGCACCCCTCGTCGCCAGGTCTTTTCGACGCGAACGTCAACAACCCGCACGCGAACCGTTGCAGGGCTTCCGCCTACAAGTTCAGCAACTGGCGTGATCGCTCGGCGGTCTTCGTAACGCCGCGGGAGATAGAGGAGGAGATCTCCCACGCTATGGACCCCTAGTCGAGCGAGCCCCCGTAGCAGGCTCGCTCCGCCGGGCAGGCCGAGCCCCTTGAGCGGCAGGCCGCTCGGGTCGGCGCTCACTCCAAGCTCACGAGCACCCGCTCAATTGGCTGTTCGCCACGCGCGAGCTCCACTTCCACGCCGCGGATGACTCCTCGAGCAGCATCAGCCATGCGCTCGCCGGCGGCCGCGTCAACATCCGCTCCTAGGTAGAGCGTGATCAACTCCGCCTTCTCTCCCTGCAGCGCACGGGTGAGCGCCTCAATCTCGTCTTGTCCGGTGGCAACGATCCCATCAACAGGGTCAAGCGCCATCACTTCGCCGTTGCGTACGCTGACCCCTTTCACCACCGCGTCGCGCACCGCCTGGACAATACGGAACGTTCTCGCACCGACTCGCGCGGCTTCAAACTGCTTCAGGGCAAGGTCCAACGGGAGCGAAGGATCCCAGGTTAGGAGCGCCGCAATCCCCTCGGCTGCGTTACGCGTTGGGACGACGGTCACGTTCGCCGCAACCAGGTCTGCGGCTTGGCGCGCTGCAAGAACGATGTTCCCGTTGTTCGGAAATACAATGACATCGCGCCGTCCCGTCGCGTTGATTGCGGTGGCAATCTCCGCTGCTGAAGGGTTCTCCGTTTGGCCACCGTGGACCAACTGCGAGGCCCCCGCCGATTTCATGATCGCAGCAAGTCCACTCCCAGCAGCGACCGCAACGATCGCGGTGCCAGGCTCAGGCCCCTTGTCAGGCGTTGCGCTTGCAACGCCAGCGCGTGTGGAGAGGTCAGTAAAGGCACCATGTCCAGTGGCGCGTTCGGCACTTTGCTGGTCAAGATTCTCAATCGTTACGCCACGGACATCGCCATGGGCAATCCCATAGGCGAGAATCTGATCTGGCTGCAGGTTGTGCACGTGCACCTTGCAGACCGACGCATCACCGGCGACGAGTACGCTTTCGCCGATGCGTTCAAGGTCAGCACGGATCTTGACGAGATCAAGTGGTGCCTCTGTGGCGCGGAGGATGAAGACCGTCTCGTAGCCATACTCGCCCGGAGCGCCATCTCCGCCCGCAGTCGGAAGTGGTAGTGCAGGAGTTGGAACGTGCGCACTTCTCGCGGGCTCTGCATCGTCCAGAGTTGTCGAAGGAGCAACCGAGGGCACATCTGCGATTCCCTCCAGGATGAGCTGTAGCCCGGTGCCCCCCGAATCAACGACTCCAGCCTCTCGGAGCACGGCGAGAAGCATTGGCGTCTTCTCCACCGAGATGCGAGCGCTCTCGGCAACGCGGAGGAGGAATGGGCGAAGCTCGGTCGATCCTTCCGCATCTGCCAGCGCGCTCGATGCAACTTCGCGCGCAACAGTGAGAATCGTCCCCTCGGTGGGTGTTGCAACTGCGCTGTAGGCGTGGAGCACGCCAATCGAGAGCGCGTTTGCGATCTCTGCCGCGCGAGCTCGCTTCCGCCCTCTTACCGCTTGGGGTAGTCCGCGCAGGATTTGCGAGAGCAGAACCCCCGAATTCCCTCTGGCGCCTAGGAGTGCGCCGCGAGCAACCG
>Ga0315909_10004239_pt1 | contig 17041 bp, 12 predicted proteins | sample LakEriMetagenome_11_FD_203527 | JGI IMG/M metagenome (GOLD analysis project Ga0315909, IMG submission 203527) | Freshwater fungal communities from buoy surface, Lake Erie, Ohio, United States - Buoy 2 MA125 | ecosystem: Environmental > Aquatic > Freshwater > Lake | place: USA: Lake Erie, Ohio...
GTGCGTGAAGCTCTTGGTGAACACATCTTTGAATGGTTCTTGCGCAACAAACGTTCTGAATGGCGCGGTTACAAAACGCAAGTCACTCCATTTGAACTTCAGCGATACTTGAAGAGCATCTGAGCACAAGCATGGTCATGGATCTCATCGCAGTCTTCCCCGAGTCACCGTCGCCCGAACTGGCGCGCACGCTTGATATGGCGGGCTTTCGTTGGAAGTCGTTTGCCTCTGCTGATGCCGTGATCAAAGCCGAACCAACCGAGGGTTGGCTTGGTGCCATCGTGATGGCCGACGACGACATGGAAGGCGCATGGGCCGTGTGTCGCGCATTGCGCAAGCGCGACGGAATTCAGGTGCCCTTGATGTTGTTGGTGACTGGCGCGCAGCTCGACGATCTCACCTTGCGCGATGAGTTGTATAGCGACTTCTGTTTGCTGCCTTTCCATCCACGCGAACTTGAAGCACGACTCAAGCACGTGTTTGCTCACATGTCGTCGAGCATCAAGCCCGATGTGGTTGATTACGGCGGGCTGGCTCTCAACCTCGAGACGTACCAGGCGTCAATTGATGGTCGTCCACTTGACCTCACGTACATGGAGTACGAACTGTTGAAGTTTCTTACCCAGAACCCGGGCAAGGTATTCACTCGCGAAATTTTGTTGTCCCGGGTGTGGGGATACGACTATTACGGCGGCGCTCGAACCGTTGACGTGCATATTCGTCGACTGCGAGCCAAGTTGGGTGAAGAGCAAGCGAACCTGATCCAGACAGTGCGCAGCGTTGGATACCGCTTCGGTCAATCCCGCTGGGGCAACTAACTCATCTTTAAATTGTCAGCGAACGGTTGACAACAAGTGATTCGGAGCGAATCGCAAGACGACAGTCGCTGCCGAATTTGGCAATGCACGGCACGCTTCTTCGGCTGCCTCAACATACATTTCGGCTACTTCAATCGCGGCTTCGACACCACCGTTTGAACGCACGATCGACAACGCTTTATCGCGCTCGGCTAAATCGAGTGGCTTGCCCAAAATGTCGGCCAATTCGCGAGCCGGAACTCCGCCCGATGCCAAGGTGTGCAACACGGGCAACGTGTACACGCCTTCAACCATGTCGTGACCTGATGGCTTGCCGAGTTGAGCATCGGTTGCCGACAAGTCAAGCAAGTCATCAACAATCTGGAACACCATGCCGTAAGCCTCGCCATAAGCGGTGAGTGCATTCACCATGGGTGCATCAAACTTCGAAACCAAACCGCCGATGCGAGCGGCGGTTGCATACAACGATGCCGTCTTGCCGCTAATTGATGACAAGTAACTTTCAACTGGTCGAGCCACGTTGTACGTGTGGCGCAACTCTTCGATCTGACCTTCACACAAGCGACCGATTGTGCGGGCCAACAATGCGGCAACTTCGGTGCCGAGCGATGCCGCAATTTCGGAGGCTCGAGCCAACAAAAAGTCGCCGGCCAAAATTGCTTGCAAGTTGCCCCACTTGGCATTCACAGTTTCAACGCCACGTCGCGTTGGCGATTCGTCCATCACGTCGTCGTGATAGAGCGAACCAAGATGTACGAGCTCGCACGCGATGCCACCTTGAACTGCATCTTCGGTCGTTGGCGCACCAGCTACTTGCGCCGCCACGACCGAGAACATCGGGCGCAGACGCTTGCCACCAGCGAGCAATAAGTGCGAGGCAATTTCGGTCAGGTACGCATCGGGAGTTTGAACTGCTTCGAGTAATGCTTCTTCAACCCGACGACGGTCGGCATCAGAAGACTCGAGATCAAACAGCGGTGTCTGGCTCACGTCGTCAGGCTATGCCACATTTTCACAAGCACCCTAAGTCGGAGCCAATGATTTATGCGTGTCAACGGTTACAGCAGATCATTGCGAGGCAATGCTCGCCCGAATCTGCCCATCACGCATGGCCTGAAGCACTGCCTCGGGTCGTTCGCCAAGGCGTTCAATGGTGACGCCGACGATCTTGCCGGCGAATTCAAACTGATGTGGGTACGGACCAACTGGTGCGCCAGTATCGACGCCCACATCAAAGGTTTCACCACTCATCGAGAAGATCACTGGCACCGTGTTGGGCACACGACCCTCAGAAACTAAGACCCCGTCGACCGACAACGCCACATCGCCACCTGCGGCAAAGCCACCGTCGTACGCAAACAGCATGTCGATCTCGTGGCGCCCCGCTGTGAGTGCGGTCGGTGCGGCGACCGATGTGTGCTGATGGCCAAACCAGTTGTAATGGAAAGTCGGCACACCAACTTCTGACAAGTACAACGACCAGCCCGCCATGTTGCCGCCCTGACATGCGATCACACCGTGCGCACCTTCACCAATTTCAACGACGGCAGTCATTCGCCATGATGTGTTCTTGACATTCACCACGCTGAACTCGGGCATGCGCGCGTGCGCCGATGTGTAGGTCATCTTCGTTAAGTCACCAAGACTTGACGGCACCGGTGCCACGATCTGCGAACCAGAACCTGGGTCACGCATTGGGTACACACTGTTGCGTCGAGCCTCGTGATCAAAGACTTCCATCAACTCAGCTAACTTCTCGGGATATTGCGCGGCAACGTCAACCGCTTGCGAGAAGTCAGTGCGCAAGTCGTACAGCTCCCAACGTTCTTGTTCGCCATCAAAGGGCATGCCCTGCCAACGAATCCACGGTGGTCGACCATGGAAACACGAAGCCATCCAACCCTGGTGATACACACCACGGTTACCCATTATCTCGAAGTATTGCGTTTCGTGACGATCGGCAACATCGGCGTCATCAAACGTATACGCCATTGATGTTCCGTGAACTTCCATCTGTTCAATGCCGTTCACGCTGCTCGGTTGCGTAATGCCGCACGCTTCATAGATGGTCGGCGCAATATCAACGACATGGTGAAACTGCGTGCGCAATCCACCAGCATCAGTGATGCCCTTTGGCCATGACACCGCCATTGCGTTTCGTGTTCCGCCAAAGTGTGATGCAACTTGTTTCATCCACTGGAACGGAGAATCAAGTGCCCATGCCCACGGATAGTTGTAATGGTTCTCGCAATCGGCGCTACCGAAATCATCCATGTGTTCAAGTAACCACTCGGGGGCTTCAGGTCGACCATTTTGAAATGATGGCGCACTCCACGCGCCATGCAATGTTCCTTCACCAGATGCACCATTATCGCCAGTGATGTAGAACACGAGTGTGTTGTCCAACATGCCGCGCTCTTCAAGCGACGTGAGCAGACGATGAATGTGATGATCGGTATGCGCCAAGAAGCCGGCGAAGGCTTCCATGAGTCGACTTGCTACTGGCTTATAGCGATCGGGGTATTCATCCCATGACACGATTTCTTCGGGTCGAGGCGTTAATTCGGTGTCGGCCGGAATGACGCCCAGGTCAATTTGGCGTTGGAAAATTTCGGCCCGCAAGGTATCCCAGCCCGCATCAAATTGCCCAGCAAATTTGTCAATCCATTCACGTGGCGCGTGATGCGGTGCATGCACAGCCGGCGTTGGCAAATAGCAAAAGAACGGTTTTCCAGGTGACGACACACTCACACGGTCAATCCAATTAATGGCCTGATCAACGAGATCTTCAGTGAGGTGATAGTTCTCGCGACCAAGATGCGGAGACACCGGTGTTGTTTGGTCGTACACCGGCGGTTCGTATTGCGATGACTCAGCACCAAGAATTCCGTAGAAGCGGTCGAAACCCACACCAGTTGGCCAACGATCAAACGGACCACCAGGACCCAGTTCCCACATTGGTGTGAGATGCCACTTACCAAAACATCCAGTGGCATAACCATTCATACGTAACACTTGGGCAACTGTTGCTGCTTCGGGAGGAATGATCGTGTCGTAACCCGGAAAGCCATTGGCCTGTTCGGGAATGCCACCCATGTGCACTGCGTGATGATTACGTCCAGTCAACAACGCAGCGCGAGTCGGCGAACACAGTGCAGTGGTGTGAAAGCGGTTGTAACGCAAACCCTTCTGTGCAACCAGATCAAGTCCGGGTGTGGGCACTGGTCCGCCGAAAGTTCCGAACGAGCCAAAACCAACATCATCAAGAATGATCACCAAAATATTTGGCGCGTCAGCGGGTGCTTTCACTTGCGGAACTGGTGCGCCTTCAGAATCGGGAGTCAACCGTCCAATTTTTCCGACAAACGGCGTCGTGGCGTGCGGTAACGAAGTGTTCATGAACGTAATCCTTCTACTTCAAAGATTGCTAACGCAGTCTTTACTGCTGCAACGTCACCATTTACCACAATTTGTCCCGCATCAATCGCTGTTGACAACTGCAATTTGCCCGTCAATAGATCGGCCCATATTTCAAGACTGCACGTGACAGTGTGTGCCGCTCCCGAACCATTCGTTGCACAAGCGACACTGTTGCGAATATGCAATCCGGTGGTTCCGCGATCACCAAAGTCAAAAGCGATATGTGTATTCAGTGAATGCGCCCGTTCACTGTCGACAAGCACACGCAATATATGCACCGAACTTTCAATCGGCGACGACAGCACTTGTCTGCGATTGAAGCGATGTTGATACAAACGCGATGCATCAACTTTTCCTTCAAGAGATAAAGCCCGCGTTAAACACCACACACGGATATTCGCAGCAGTTGTGCGTTGACCAATCGTGCGCAAACAATCAGCAAGAAGCTGCCGATCAATTTGATCAGCGATCTCACCAGCAGCACTTGACCGCACCAACCATGTCGACAATTCGGTGGCCCAGCGAACATCGTCGGCACTTAATGCCTCACGCGCCAACGATCGAACTTTGTCGCGTCCACCAAAACCGTCAATCATGCGACGCGAACGTTCGTCACTGGGCAACGGAAACAGTTGTGACTCTTCGCCATCAAACCAACCAAAGAGTCCGTTACGAATCTGTCGCGCGTGATGTTCGGTCACGCCATAACGTTCGGCCGTGATGAAGTCGTCATCACATTCGGGTGGCAAATTCACCAAGTGCCCCACATCGGCGGCTGTGAAACCCTTGTTGATAAACCGCACCGACTGATCCCAGATGAACTGCAAGGCGTCGCGATATTTAGTCACCCTTTCGGCAATCTCGGTCGCCCCCGACATCGGCGGACCATGGGCGGCCACCAGGTGCTCGGCCTTCAGCGACAGCAGGTGGTCAACCCCGCGGATGAGCACCTGCGGGTCGCGATACTCCTCGCCTCGAATGGCGAAAATGTTGAAAAGCACCGGCCAGACCAGGTTGTGCACGGCCACGCCGAGGCTTTTGAACCAGAAAGTCACCGAATCGTCGGCATCTGAGGGCGCATGGGTGACTTCGATGGTCAATCCGGCGACCTCAAGGGTGGCTAAATCGGCAAAAGTCCTGGTGGGGGGCACAAAAGCTGAGGTAAATGGGGCGTGAGCCGGGTTGCGATAGAAGTGCCCGAGGCCCACGTTGACCCGTCCGTCGGGGCCATTTTCGGGCAACATCAGGGCAAATTGCTCAACCAGCCCCCTGCCGTAGGCCGTGGCGATCTCGGTCGCGGTGCGACTGCGGTTGTAGGCCACTTTTTCGTGACCATATATATGGATGCCTCGGGAGTCGGAAATCCCCTGCGTAGCTCGGTCCTCGAAGACCGCCTCGGTTCCGCCCACATAGTGAAAGTGCGTGTACAGAACGGCCACGATCGGCCGATCGGTCACCTGGCGCAATTCGGCGATTGCCTCACGCATTTCTTCGGTTGATTCGCCAGTATCGATGGCGATAATCCCCTCGGGGCCTTCGACGAAGGTCTGATTCGACAGTCCGTTTCCGACCAGCGTCCACACACCTTGACGAACTTCATAAAACTGGCGCCGCAAAATCTCGGATTGTTCGGCATGTTTCACGTGTGTGATTTGCCCGCCCGGAAGTGTGATTGTTTGCGAATCATCGGTGGCAAAAGATCGTTGAAAATTCCTGCGCGGCGTTTGTGTCACCTCCGCACATTAGACCGTTTCTTACACTTAAGAATTCCTCCTGGATTGTTCCGATTATTCCCATTTTTCGGGATTTTCTGAGACATTCAATGAGTCATGTCTCACACATTTTTTGGTGTGCTCTGCCACCTCTTCACCCCACCCCCCACAGATAGAGTGACTTTCAAGTCAGAACTTCAAGCCTCTGACTTCGACGAAAGGCTAAGCATGTTCGAACGCTTCACAGACCGGGCCCGACGAGTTGTTGTGCTGGCCCAAGAAGAAGCTCGTTTGCTCAATCACAGCTACATCGGAACCGAGCACATCTTGCTCGGTCTCATTCACGAAGGTGAAGGTGTTGCTGCGAAGGCACTCGAAACTTTGGGTATCTCACTCGAAGCAGTACGCGCGCAAGTTGAAGAAATCATTGGTCAGGGTGGATCGTCGCCATCGGGTCATATTCCTTTCACTCCACGCGCCAAAAAAGTTCTTGAGCTTTCATTACGTGAAGCTCTGCAGTTGGGCCACAACTACATCGGCACCGAACACATTTTGTTGGGTCTCATTCGCGAAGGCGAAGGCGTTGCCGCACAAGTTCTCGTGAAGTTGGGCGCCGACCTCAGTCGTGTGCGTCAGCAAGTTATTCAGTTGTTGTCGGGCTATCAGGGACCGCAGGGCAAAACCGAAGGTGCACCTGGCGGCGGAAAAGAAGCCGGCAGCGAGCGTCCCGCCAAAGGCGAAGATGGCGAAAAAGGCAACAGCCAAATTCTCGACCAGTTCGGTCGCAACCTCACGCAGCTTGCTCGCGAGAAGAAGCTCGATCCGGTGATCGGTCGTGCTCGCGAAATGGAACGCGTCATGCAAATCTTGTCGCGTCGTACCAAGAACAACCCGGTCATCATCGGTGAGCCTGGTGTTGGTAAGACCGCAATCGTTGAAGGTCTTGCACAAAAGATTGTCAACAACGATGTTCCCGAAACTTTGCGCAACAAGCAGTTGTACACACTCGACCTCGGTTCACTCGTTGCAGGTAGCCGTTACCGCGGTGACTTCGAAGAGCGCCTGAAGAAAGTTCTCAAAGAAATCAAGACCCGCGGCGACATCATTTTGTTCATCGACGAAATTCATACTCTCGTTGGTGCTGGTGCTGCTGAAGGCGCCATTGACGCTGCAAGCATTCTCAAGCCGATGTTGGCTCGTGGTGAACTGCAGACCATTGGTGCAACCACTCTCGACGAATACCGCAAGCACCTCGAAAAAGATGCTGCACTAGAACGTCGTTTCCAGCCCGTGAAAGTTGATGAGCCGTCGGTTGCCCACACCATCGAAATTCTTCGTGGTGTTCGCGACAAGTACGAATCACATCACCGTGTCACCATCACCGATCAAGCACTTGTTGCCGCCGCCAACTTGGCCGACCGTTACATTGCCGATCGTCACCTTCCCGACAAGGCCATCGACCTCATTGACGAAGCCGGTAGTCGTTTGCGTATCAAGCGCATGCAGACACCTCCCGATCTCAAAGAGATGGAAACTCGTCTGACCGAAGTGCAAGAGGCCAAGAAGAAGGCCGTTGAAGATCAGAACTACGAAGAAGCCAGTCGTCTGCGCGACGAAGAGAAGAACATTCAGGCTGAAAAGGCTGCGAAAGAAGCTGAAATCAAGGCCAGTGGTGTCGATCTGTTCGACGAAGTTGATGAAGAGTGCATCGCCGAAGTGCTCAGCATCTGGACCGGTATCCCCGTCTACAAGTTGACCGAAGCCGAAACACAAAAGCTTCTCAACATGGAAGGCGAACTGCACAAGCGCATCATCGGTCAAGAGAACGCCATCAAGGCTGTCTCGCAAAGCATTCGTCGTACGCGTGCTGGCCTGAAAGACCCGAAGCGTCCGAGCGGTTCATTCATTTTCCTCGGACCCACCGGTGTTGGTAAGACCGAACTTGCCAAGACACTCAGTGAGTTCTTGTTTGGTGACGAGAAGTCGCTCATCACGCTCGACATGTCTGAGTACATGGAAAAGCACACCGTGAGCCGTTTGGTTGGTTCGCCCCCTGGCTATGTCGGATACGAAGAAGGTGGCCAACTCACCGAAGCTGTTCGTCGCAAGCCGTTCAGCGTGGTGTTGTTCGACGAAATCGAAAAGGCTCACCCCGACGTGTTCAACACGTTGTTGCAGATTCTTGAAGAAGGTCGCTTGACCGATAGTCAGGGTCGCTCGGTTGACTTCCGCAACACCGTGATCATCATGACGTCAAACCTTGGAACCGCCGACTTGCGTAAAGCCAATGTTGGTTTCACCAAGGTCGACGAAGCCATGAGCTACACGCGCATGAAGGACAAGGTCATGGATTCGCTCAAGAACCATTTCCGTCCCGAGTTCTTGAACCGCATCGACGAAGTCATTGTGTTCCACGAGTTGGCCAAAGACGAAGTCATTCAGATGGTCGATCTCATGTTGGTGCGTTTGGCTGGTCAGCTTGAAAGCCAGGGTCTTGGTATCGAACTCACTGTTGCTGCCAAAGAACACTTGGCCGACAAGGGTTACGACCCGCAGTTGGGTGCACGTCCGTTGCGTCGTGCCATTCAGCGACTCATCGAAGATGCGCTCAGCGAGAAGATCTTGTACAAGCAGTTCACTGCCGGCGAGATCATTGTCGTTGACGTTGAAGACGATCCCGAGCGTCCCGGTGAAAAGCAGTTGGGCTTTAAGGCAGTCGAAGGTTTCCAACCTCCGGCCGCGATTGAGCTCGCTGGTGTTGGCGATGGTGGCACCGCTGCCACCCCCGACTCTGACCCCGAGTGATTTAGTTTTTCTGGTGGCAAGAATGGGCGGCTTTCCGCCCATTCTTGCCACCAGTTTTTTAACGGGCCGCATATGCGGTTAGTTAGACTCCACACAGATGCTCAAATTCAGACAAATACTTGTTGCATCAATTGCTCTAGTAGCAGTCGCTTCTTGTACTTCAAATAGTTCTTACGGGGACAGACTGAAAAGACCTGACCCTGAAGTTGTGGTTACAGAAGCACCAACCACGGCGCCGGAAACCACGAGCACGCCGACAATTCCTACCACCCCACCACCGACAACGATTGCAGCACCAAAAGTTGTCTGTCTTCAATCAATCGGTGAATCTTGCGCTTGGGAACTCACTCTCCCCGATGATCCTGGTTGCAATGCGCAAACACCCAGTAGCGAAAGAGAATTTGCGCTATTGCCATGTGAATACAGTTATTGGATCGGGTTCCTCGAAACCAAACTCACCACTTTGGGAGTGAGGATTTCAAAAGATGGTTACTACGCCTCTAACGAGATTGAGTTGATCAAAGGTATTCAACGGAAACTGGGAGTGGGCGATGACGGCCTGATTGGACCCAGGACTTGGCGGGCAGCTTTTAGTGATATTGACTGCTATCAGTTTAATTATGACTCTGGGGAGCCGGGCTGGATGTATGACTGCTATTACGACTACAACGCTGATGGAATGTACGGGCCGGGAGACCCAATTCCGGATTAATACTTGATCTCGTTATTTGAACAAAAGAGCCGACTAGGGTTTGCTTCTAAAGGTCCAAAATAGGAGATTGCGTGGAAAGTTCTGAGACTTCAAGTCGTACATACGGTTCGTATAGCACCACTACGGATTCCCAATTGTCGCCCGATATCAACCTCTTTCGATCTACGAATAACGAGGGTAAGAGTGCGATCTTGTGGATCGCTCCTGAAACAGATTCGGCCGCAAAGCCACTACTAAAAGAATCGCAGCACATCAAGGCTTTGAGTTCGCTTCCTAGACACCTCTCTCTTCCGATTGTTGAAAAAGAAGTTGCAACTCCACCTTCGTGGGTCGCCCATCAAGGGCCCAATGGACTATCCATTGATGAATTCATTTCTGCTGTTAGTCAACTAGATACTCCAACGGCACAATCACTATTCATCAAGTTGCTTGATCTCATTCGCAAACTACATGCATCTAGTTTCTTCCACGGCAATCTGCGACCCGAAACAATTTTCATCGGCGAAGACGGAATCGAAATCGCTCCAAGCTACGAAACCATTGAACGTGATTTAGCGTACGGATCTAATGTCACCCCACAAAAGTGGATCTCCAAACAACGAATTCAACACACACGACCCACGGCCGAAGAAGACCTCGAAGCAATCGTTCTGTTGTTTATATATGTTCTCGGCGGTATCCGAAATCCGAATGTGACCAATCGCTCTCAACTGCTGAGCCAAGCTTCAAAATATCTTTCGATGCTTCCAGTGAATCCTTCGTGCAGAAACTTACTGATGGCAAGTCTCAATGAAAATATCTCTGGTAAACCATCAATCAGCACTGTCATGTGGGCTATTGAGAATTTAACCAATACGGCAACAGTGGAGATTCCGGTCGTTGCGAAAGCAGTAGAAAATTCTGAAATCAAACAGCTTGAACCCCCGAGCCCAACTCAAATTGCGGATCCACGGCCGGAAGGTAAAAAACGCCCAAAAAAGAAAATTCTGATCTATAGCGCCGTTTCGATTGTCTACCTCGTCACCGCAATCCTTTTGATTGTCGCGAAGTCAAACAACTCTTCTCTCAATTCAGAAGTGAAAGACTTGAATGGTCAGATTGTTTCGCTATTGAATGATATTGATGACAAAGACAACACAATTAGATCTCTTGAAGAAGATCTTTCAACTGTTCAATTTGATTTATCGGCTGCAAATAGCACAATTGATGTTCTACAGCTACCGCAATCAACTTATTTTGATTACGACGGAAGTTGGTCAGTGGAGCTAGATGGGCCAGGTAGTTGTACCGGTTGGAGTTCAAACATCGATATCTGTGATCAATACCCAGTCGTAATGTCAATATCCTCAGGGTATGTGAGTTTCGGAAGCAGCATCATTCCACCAACAAGTTACGGATACGCGGTATCAGGTGGCTACTTTTCCAACGGGACTAATTCCAGCTATTTCAATTGTGGTAGTACAGATACAACCGTCACAATTGAAGTGAGCCTTACCGCTACTTCTCTGTCACCATCAGTTGATGGACTGCAAGCTACCGCAATTTCAGGGACAGCAAAGATCAAGTCACCGGAAACCAACAGCTGCCGAAGTTCGTCAATTTCATTTTCGTTTACGGCAACTCGCTGATGGTTTTTGGAGTTCGAATACCGAAGGTTGCACGAATTTCGACTCGCGGTATTTCTGTTGGGCCCAGCTTTGCCAAAGTTCGTGTCGGCCGCGGTGGCCTCGGTGCATCAGTTGGACCACGTATCGCTCGCGTGCATGTCAATCAACGTGGTGTTGGAGCATCAACCGGAATCGGCCCTGTATCAATCTCGCCTTGGGGAGCCCGTGCATCATTCGGTGCTGGACCGTTACGCGCTTCGTTAGGAACCCGCGGTGTTGGTGGGGCAGTATCGGCAGGACCATTTTGGCTGGGCACATCAACGGGTAGGAAGAAGTCCAAACGTTCTTCATCCGCTAGCCGATCATCGACAACTAACGGCTCACGTTATTTACAGAATCGACAACATCGACGAGTCACTCAGCGACCAACCAAAGCGTCTCAATATCGGTCCTATAAATCGGCACTCGCTGCTGCAGGTATCAAAAAACGAAATCGTTCCGAATTAGAACTTGCTGCAGTTACAAGTCTGTTTTTAGATTGGTCATCTGTTGTTGCTTGGGCGCAGACTTTTCCTGCAGTGGTCATACCTGCGCCACCTCCACTTCCTCTGGAGAAAGAGATTCGTTCAGAGGCAAAGCGCCAACTCAAACAAAAGAAACAGTTGAAACTTTTCAAGAGCAACAAAACAGTAATTGATGCAGAATCTCAATCAATCTTCAGTCGCCTTTCGGCAGAACACGTAACACTGACACAAAAACTGCGAGAAGCACGACAACGCATTGACATTCTTGATCCATTTTTCAGCCTGTTAGTGCTACAAGCAGCGTTCGCGGATAACGGCGTTCCAGCAATTGCGTTTGAGGTAACTGGAACAAAAGTGAATGTGCTTCTTCTTTTCCCAACCGCAGACGAAATGGTTTGGCCAGAAACTATTGCGACCAGCAATGCTGGTCAACTGACTGTGAAGAATCGAACAAAAGCAGAAATTCATCAAGAACATGCTCGCCTGCTGGTGCGATATATGTTTGCAACTGCGAAAGAAACATTGAATGTTCTGCCGAATTGCGGCTCGGTTCAGGTGATCGCCATCAATGACACCCCAGCCAGCAAACTTTCAAAGCGTCTAGTTATTGCTGACATCACATTGCATCCCAGTGATTTACAACCATGGGACTCAGTCGGGAACTTTGAGCCAGATTGGTGGAACCTCGTCCAACTCTGGGAACAATCGGGAAATGATTCTGAATTCAATATCGGTCCGCACCTATTCCAATTCACACAACAATGGGGAACCTCTCTCACTCGACTTGATAACCAATTGTTCGTTCGCCTTTCTGGCAAGGTCGGGGCAACGCAAAATGCCAAAGGCGAAATTGTCCCGCATGCAGTGTTGGGTGATTTCTTCCCCGATATTGACCTCATGCCCAAAGACGCTGCTGGTAACCCACAACCAGTTGAAGTCATAGCTGACAGCCCAAGAGATCTAGATGAGATCGATTTTTGGCTCGCCATCTTAGAACTCTCAAAACAATGGAGAATAACAGCGACTCAAAGGGCACAACAACGACCAGTTGTTCCTCGAGGAAATCCAGCTGTGTCGCCCGTAACCAGCAATCGTCCGACAATCGCTACTCCGACTAGAACGCGGCCAACTTTACGTATTGATCCTCGCCCTACTTAATCGCTGGTGTGCGGGAAATGAGCTCTTGAATTCTTTCAAGTGGTACAAGTAAGAAAAAGGCTGAGCCAATAGGAACGCAAGTATCGTTTTCATCAACGTAACCGTCGTTGTTTGTGTCTTCAACCAAACGGCAATCAACCACATCGCCATCGGTGGACGAACCAGCCTGGGATACAACGCCGATAAGTTTTCGATCTCGCGTGACTGCTGGTCCTCCACTGCTACCACCTGAAATGGAAGCATCTGTCTTGATCCAACTACTGCCACTCTGTCTAATGAACCCACTCACTATTCCTTTGGAAACTGTGAGTGAATCACCCGCTATACCTGGGAAGCCATACACCAAAATCTCATCGCCAATAATCGGTAGTGGTGCTGCTTCTAACGGAACCAGCCCCTCAATATTGGACCCAAGATTAGTGATTCGTAGTATTCCTAGATCTGAAGCAAAATCAGAATTAATGACTTCCGCGTCATAAACTTTTTTCACGGACTGCGAGTTATTGGTCGTCAACCAGATTTCAAATGCATCTGGGGCACACTCTTCGTCTGGCGAAACGACATGATCGTTAGTAACGATGAACTCTTCGGTGGGAAATACGACGCCCGAAGCATCCCAGCATTCAAGTCCGTTTTCAAAAACCCGAATCTGAACCACCGAACGTTCTTCTAATTGTCGGCTCACGGGAATCGTTGTTCTAGGGACCGCGGTTGTTCTGGGGACGGTTTCCTTAACTGGTTCAGTTGTCAGAGGGGGAATTTGACTAGACGAAGTCTCTGTACTCCCGCCTCCACTCGTAGCAAAAACCGCAATCAGAATGACGACCACTGTTGCCATTCCCGAAAGCAGACCAACGCGAAACATCCGCATCTTTGTAGCCGAAATGGGTTGCTTCACCTGTCCAGTTGATTGCGAAGTTCTCGGGACAACTTTGGCAACTGCAATCGGATTCAGTGGGTTGGTTCCCTTAACGGCGTGACCACAGGTAAAGCACTTCGTGTCGGCTTCGTCGATGAGTAAACCACAATTTTCACATCGAACTTTTAGCATCTGATTTTTCCAATCACCAATAATCTCTGGTTGTAATTAGCACAATATCTAACTGTTACATTGAACTTATGAATCAGCCTCAATTTCGAGAAACTCCCGGTGGCATAAAGACAACTAATCGGCTCGGCGTGCTCGCGCTCGCAGGTTTAGTAGGAGGAATTGTCGGCTTTGCCCTTTCCGAGGTATTCGGGCAACAAGACAATTTTGTTTCCATCGAGCAGGCTCGATTGCACACTGGTATCTGGTTTGCACTCGCAATTTTTGGAATGGGTGCGGCGATTATTGCCGGAAACGCATTTTTAGATCGCAAACCACCAGTTCCCGAAAACATTGTTATTGCAATCGTTTCACTTTTGCTTGGCGGGTTCGTCGCTGGTTACCTAGCTCAAATTGTGTTTGCTGCTATGACCGAAAACAGCGATTCCGTTCGCCCGGCTCGGGCGATCGGATGGCTAATCGCCGGAGGCCTGGGTGGTTTAGCAGTTGGAGCGTCGTTCCGATCTGTAAAGAGAATTCAGAATGGACTACTGGGAGGTGCAGCCGGTGGACTTGTCGGCGGCTTGGCCTTTGACAGTATCGCCGAGATTTTCCAATCCGGAGATGGAACAACTGCCAGAGCAATTGGCCTTGTTTTCATCTCAACCTTGATGGGTCTACTCATTGGATTGATCGACACAGCCAGAACCGGTATGTGGCTTGAAGTCATGTCGGGCGAAATGCGTGGACGTCAATTTCTCATCATGGAAAGTAAGACAATTGTTGGATCGGCACGGACGGCCGGGGTCTGTTTGCTCAGCGATCGTTCAATCGGAGAACACCACTTAGTCATCAACCTTGTTGGTGCTGGTGCCAATTTCAACTGCACATCCCAACAACCAGTGTTGCTTAATGGTGTTCAGGTCGGCCAAGGAAACCTTTCGAACGGCGACGTTTTGCGTATCGGAAATACAGAAGTACGAGTGGGCTTCAAAAAAGCCGGCGTACCTAACAATGTGTACCAACAACCGAATCAAGTCCCCCAAGGTCAGTCCCCACAGCATCGACCAACCGCAACTCAAGCCTCGCAACCTGATGTTTGGCAGCAGGCGCCCCAAACTCATTACCCACCACAACAGTCCTCCCCACCGCCGGCTCCAGCAGCCCGCCCACGGCTTCCAACTAAACCCCAAAATTAGATATCAATCGACTGTTATTTGTCTGAATATCCCAGTCTTTGGTTGTGAATAGAACATAAACCTGCGAACATTCCATAGATATAAGTTTCCTGAAGGAGCCGAAAATGCAAAATATGACTGGCCAAGAAGTACTCCTCTTTTACATCGTTTGTGACGAGTCTGGTTCGATGGGTCCAAATGGCGGCATCGCAGCGATTAACCAAGCCCTTCCCGAACTGCACGCGACATTGGCCGCCGACCCGTTAGTGGTCGACAAGAGCCGACTGTCAATCATCGCTTTCTCTGACAATGCTGAAGTCATCCTTCCTCTGTGCAAAGTCACCGACGTAGCCGATATGCCCGGAGTTACCGAAGCAGGTCTCACAAACTACGGAACTGCTTTTGCTTTGCTCCAAAGCACGATTGAAAACGACGTCAACAGCATGAAGAGCCAAGGCTTCCGCGTGTATCGCCCGTGCGTTTTCTTCATGAGTGATGGCGAACCCTCAGACAGTTGGGAACTCGCCTATCAAGGACTCACCAACCACACCTATCGTCCGCACATTGTGGCGTTTGGTGTTGATGGCGCCGATCCGGCAATTCTCGCCAAGATTGCCACCTTGCGTTGTTACGTCGGGCGCGACCGCGCATCGGCAGGTCGAGCATTAGCAAATGTGATGAGTTCAATCGGTAACACCATCATCACTTCTGCATCAAACGCTCATAACGGACCGGCAAATATTGATCTCCCGCCAGTCATTGATGGTTTTGACTCCGTTCCTCTTGACACACTCTGATTCGCGACGAGATGTTCAACAGGAAAGGCAAGGGAGAGGGATTTAGTTCACCCCAATCTGAAGTTGAATTCATTGCCGAAGCTTTTGAGCCAGAGAATTCTGCGACAAGTTTTTCAACAGTGGTTGAAGATTCGGCTGAGCCGCTTGAAGTTCCAGTCAGCGCCCCTCCTCCCCCTGCGCAGTTAACAGATAATGCTTCATTGGCTCCGATTGTTGCCCCGGTTTATGGGCCCAAGACAACCTTTGGTTCTATGCCTTGGTGGAGCGAGAAAAACTGGTGGAAGGTTGCAGAATCTGGTGAAGGCAATGATGTACGTGCCCATGTTGGTACGGTCGGTGACTTAGCCCTAGCAGTTACATCTGTTCGAGGACACAAACATCGACTTGGCGGAGCTGTTAATCAAGATTCGTACGCAACACGAACTGTCACCCTTGAAGACGGTCGGTCATTCATCATTGTTGTTGTCTGTGACGGCATGGGCTCCGCCCAATTCTCTAGTTACGGTGCTCGTCTGTTTTCGCAGAATATGGCTTTGATTCTTTCCATGACTATCAATGCTGCCCCAGATGAATTCCACAAAATATTGATTGAAAATCAAGCAGAGACGCTTCAATATGTGAGTGAGAGCGTTTTGAATTATCGTAATTCTGAATTTGATGCGCCCACGATTCGCCGAGATCAAATCACGATCCGCGATATTCAGTGCACCATGACCTTCGCGATTGTTCCTGCATTTGCACAGAATGCATCGGACAAAACACGATACGCAACGATGGGATTCATCGGCGATAGCCCCGCATTTCTTCTTGAAAATGAAGAATGGCACCGCGTTGATGAAAACAAGGACGGCAGCGGCATTTGGAGCTCTGCGACCGAAGGTGCCATCAACTCGGAAAAGATGCTGTTGCAAGAAGTCGCAATGCGACCAGGGTCAGCACTGTTGCTGACATCCGATGGCGTTGGTAACTACATGCGATTCGAAGAAAAGCCGACATCACTTGGTCATGACTTAGCGACACGATGGGCCCAACCGGTTGGAATGCTTGAGTTCATCCGCGATGTGTCGTTTGAAACTCAAAGTGCCGACGACGACCGTACTGCTGCAGTTATTTGGGTTGATCGGTGACCTGAAATGAGTGTGATTTCGTACGCAACAATCGCTCAACAACTTGAACGTTTGAGTGAGGGTGGCGAAGGAATCGTTTTCCGTGTTCGCAATCAGCCAACAGTTGTCTATAAAGAATACAAAGCAGCACAAATTCCGTTACTCAATATTCAGGCC
>Ga0315909_10004241_pt1 | contig 17040 bp, 31 predicted proteins | sample LakEriMetagenome_11_FD_203527 | JGI IMG/M metagenome (GOLD analysis project Ga0315909, IMG submission 203527) | Freshwater fungal communities from buoy surface, Lake Erie, Ohio, United States - Buoy 2 MA125 | ecosystem: Environmental > Aquatic > Freshwater > Lake | place: USA: Lake Erie, Ohio...
ACAAATGGAAGAAGATCAGAGGGGGTATACCAAGGAAGATGTATTAAAGGCCGGTGAGATTGGGGAGATAAATCATTTTGATTATGAACATATTGTATCACTACTGGATGAAGCCAGGGAAATAAATAAGAATGGGAGAAGTAATATTTAAATTTGATTCAACCGAAGAGGCCGATGAAATAAGAATGGTCATTGATGGTTATAAATATAAGTTGACTTTATGGGATCTGGACCAGGAATTAAGATCCATTGTTAAACATGGGTATCACAACAACAAGGAGTTAACATCCGAACAATATAATATTGTATCAGAACTGAGGGATAAACTTTGGGAGATTATGAATAGTCATAATATAAACTTGGATTAATGTTGGATGTTCTAAAATACTTATACAAGATCTTTTCAACCATATCAATTATTATATTATTGGTTTGGTTTGTTAAGTGGTACATTAAAGGTCACACCGGGAAGTACGCCATATGGTTTTGGTTATATACGATCATATCAATGATCATATTTATTTCAGCCAAAACAAATCAACCAGTTGAAGATCCCACTCCCGGTTATGTATATTGGGAACGTAATGTTAAAAACCATTAATATTAAAAAGGGTTAAGTAAGTAGATGTGTCTGTGCCACTTATCTTTAAATAACTTAGGAAACGTACAGAAACCTATTGTGGCTTACCTCTTGCCCTTTTTATATTTTCCCCCTGGTTATTAACACTTATTAGAACTTATTAACGATTATTAGTGGTTATTAAAATATATTGGGGGATTTATTTGTATATGTCAAAAATTATCCCTACCTTTATATTGTCAATGGTAATAACCGAGACGGGTTCGGGAGAATAACTCTCGCAGAGGGTAGACTCCAACCTACCTATATAAATTCAAAAAAGTTGGGACGTGTTGGAGTCCACTCGGTCCCCATCTTTGTCAAACAGTTACAGAACAAAGATACAAAAAATAATTGAGATTTCCAAACTTATGGACAATAAAAATTCTCCCAATACAAATGTAATGGAAGATAAAAACCCTTACCCACTCTTTTGTGGATTTTTATTTTATTGTTGTTTTTTAAATGATCATCTTAATCTTTACAAGTCACCAGGACTTTGATTAACTAATTCCCAGCTCGGGGGAAAATAATCATCTTACATATAAATATATCATTACTTTGGAAAATCACTCCTCCCCATAAAATTTATCAAGAGCCTCAATACTCATGTCCACAATTATCTTTCTCACCCCATTGTAACTTTGTTCATCCAGATTATAGTAGTTGGACAAAAACTGAATCAGATCCCTGGTATCAGCGTCCACAATCACATATTGTCTTTTATTCATTATCGGTTTCTTTGACCATTGTTTTTTGGCGAACTCAAAAAATACAACACTATCTTCAGTCAATCCCTCCTTATGTTTGAACAAACAACTGATCCCCATTTTGGTCTCAGTTATCGTTGGGGTGTAATTTTCTCTGATAAATTTATCTATTGGATCCATTTGTAATATTTTGTGGGGGCATTATTTAATGTCCACATAAATGTTAGTAACTTATTGGTTAATGTAAACACATATTATATTGTCTATGTTAGTGGTAAAATTGGGGAAATAGTTAATAACTTTTTGTTAAAATATTAGGAAATGACAAAATGTCAGTTGGACTTCACACACGACACAATCCCCTCATCCCATAAATTACCACAATTACTTACCACTTTCTCCCACCATAATTGGTCCTGTAGATATCCACACCTTAAAAAATCCCCTCTGTAGGTATCTAGAAAGCCATTTTTTTTACTATATACGTTTTCCCGCTAAAAATTTCATATAATAGTTAAGGCCGGGGGAGACGTTAGTCCTATAGTCATTCCAACGTATGGAACATGTAAATGTGACATAATTTCACCCCCAACGAATAGGATTTCATCACTTGTGGTAAAATGTGGGACTTACTTAAAGTCCCCACGACTAAGAGGAGATGGGACTTACTAATTGTAGTATCTAAGCAAGGTTTAACCTTATACATATACTACAAAACATAACAGTCCCTTCGTTATGGTTCCTTCATTTATTCCCCCTCCATTAATAACAACGTTATACCTATCCGGAATAAAAATGGAACATACTTCTAACCACATTAAAATAATCCATTATACTGGGGGACAATATATTGGGGGGTTATTAAATGGGGACCTTAATTAAATGGTGTTAGTTTAAAGGAGGGGGAATGTGTTTCAGTATAATCTTATGTTCAGTGACAATGAACAGAATAAAATAATGAACACAAGAATGTATGATTAAATTATGAGGCGAATTCCGAACGGTAGTGAAGGACTATGAGACGAGTGAATTAATCATATATTCTGATTATATGTATTTTCTTTAATCTTAGAGTGTTTTTGATATGTTCTGGGGTCTTACCTTGTTTGAATGAATTAAAGTTATCCTGTGACTTAAATAGGTTGTTTAAGATAATCTTGTATATTGTGATTGTGGTACGTTTGTTATTCTTGTACTAGGTATCGTTATGTTGAACTTATTTTTTAACCAATTTGAAATCATATCATTAATGTCATAGTGGTTCATTTTAAAGTGAATCGTAAATACTGGCCAGAATTTATCTTGATTATATAACATAAAATCAGTTTTTTTGTTGTACATTATAACGTTATCATTTTTGTTATGTCTGAATAAATAATAATCTGGTTTTTCTTCACTTTCCACAATTTCCAAATCATTATATATGTTTAAGAAATCCATTGGTGTTTCTATTTCTAATATACCTATAAGATTACTTATTCCTCCCACAAGTTCGGCGGTTTCTTGTACACCGTTATTTTTAACCTCATCAATTAAAGTTTGTTTTAGTGACTCTTCCCTTAATATTCTTCTTATGTTTTCTTGTAGATTCATATTAACAATCTCCTGTATTATATACATATAAATAATGTCCTCTGATTAATCCACCACCTAATTTGGATAACAAATGACCTATTAATTCTTCCACTCTATAACGTACCGATTGATCATAAGCCCATACACCTTCGTGTTCGGGTAATGGTTTAGGTATATAAACATATAATGTAATATAATGTGGTGATGGTACAATATTATAACTACAGTAATCAAATTTTTCTTTAGCCTCATTTTTCATTATTGATTTAATAAGAAATATCATATCTTCTTTTGTTCCTGTAATCCCCACCATATCTAAAAGTTCTTTCACATCCACACTCATTATACTTGCCGTGTCTCTTATTCCCGATCTCATTATCTCGTCCAAGAGGGTTTGTTTTAGTGACTCCTCGTTTAATATTCTTCTTATGGATTCCCTAATTTGTTTTTTTGGTTTTAGTTTTTTAACTATATTATCTATTTGTGGGTCTTTATCATTTATAATATCTTTAACAACGTTATATGCCTCTTTTGCAGCCATTTTACCACATTCTTCATCTTCATAATTAAATACTACATTATATACACCTTTTTGACCTTTAACACCTCTTGTTCTTCCCCATCCTGTATCATAACCCGCCAATGTCTGTAATTCTAAAGCAACATGTTCTATAATGTGTCCCATCCACGTTCCTTCTTTAATTCTATTTAAAAATCCACCTGGTTTTCCTTCTGAACATCTATGACTTTTTAATGAAGGTAAATGTTTTTTTATTCTTTCATAAAACCCTTTTATTTTATTTGATGGTTTTTCTTCAAATTCACCTAAATCTAGAACCATATGAATAAGTTTATCTTTGGAATCGCTCCATCTATTTTTTCCTTTGATAACCTTAATTGATTTTATCTTCATCTTTAATTTAAATACGTTAAATAACTGTCCTCCTTGGGATCAAACCAAACTATGTTGCGGTCAGCTACATTTATTTTGTAATTTTTTCTTAACCATTTGTTTAAAAACTCATTTCTTTCCCCTAATGGTCTCGTTTCTAAAAAAAATTGTAATGGTCTATATGTTATATCACCATTGAAGTAAACCATATACTCATTAAGATTATTATTAAACACATGAATAAAAAGATTGACCCCCATTTCGTTTTTATATAATATCATTTCAGGTCTCTCATCACTTTGTTTTGGGGTTATATTTAAAAACAATTTCATAAACTGGTATGAGTTATGTATTTCGGTAATCTTTTTAAGTTCTTCATCACCACCCACATATTGTGAAACATTAAACCACCCCTCAGTTTTAATCTCATCAATTAAAGAGTGTTTTAGTGACTCTTCCCTTAATATTCTTCTTATGGATTCTTGTAGGTTCATATTAACAATCTCCTATACCGTAAAATATACAATCAACAATTTGACTGTCATCTTTATCAAAGATATAAACATAGGAATCTCTATTATTTATTCTATCATAACATAATCTATGATGCCCATCTATTATGTATAATTTATTTTTATATTTGAACAAACTAATATCAGATTTATTGTATCTTTCATCGTCCATTCTTTTTACATAATCCGTGTCAAACTTTTCTTGAACTGAATATACTGTAATGTCTTTTGGTAATAATTCTTTTTCTAATTGAGAAACTTCTATCAATTCATCAATTTCATTAACCACCATATCCCACAGATTTGAAAACCTATATAATTTAGATAGTTGTTCTGGGACATACATAATATTACAATCACCCCTATTATTTAGTTCTTCCCTTAATATTCTTCTTATGTTTTCTTGTAGGTTCATATAATTAATAAATACCATTAAAAATAAAAAACCCCACTCTTTTGGGGTGGGATTACCTTTTTAAACCATATACCATAATTCATCCTCCAAATCTTTATGGACCAGAGTTGGGTCTTCATTTATTAATTTAACAATTGATTTTACTTTTTCTTCTATAAGTGGGTACTCACTATCGTTTGTGATGTGTGAGAAATTCTTATCATAAACTATATTGTCATTAAAAAATAAACCCTTACCAGAAACAATATCAATATATTCACTTGACATAATCTCCACAACCAATTGTTTGGTTTTATTTTCGTCCTTGAATTTCATATGACAAATATACAACAATTATTCTAATATACAAAAAATTGTATTATATTTTTTTCGTCAATTTGACTTTTTGGTAGTATGGTAATAACGTTAATTGTTACTTTTTGGTTATCAAAATCATCCAGATTAATTGAAAATATGATTGTAATGTTATATTCACTTAAATTAATGGCGTATCTTCCATTTTCACTAATATTTACACCCAGTTCATCCGGTAAAACATAATTAATAACTTGATTAAAAACATCAGCAAATTCTGTAATTGTTTTAAAGTTAGTCCTTTCTTTAATCCTTTTTTTTAAATCATGTTTTGAATTGTCAAACCAATTAAAATAAACTTTTATCTTTTTGTTGTTATATCTTTTTTTTAATGTTAATTGTGTCGGTAATTCCCTATCTATTTCAAACTCCTTGGATTTTTCTTTCTCAATGTATTTATGTAGTTCACTTTTATTACCGGTAACCTTTAAAAGATCGGACAACCTGGCTTCTTCCAAATATTCCCTTAATATTCTTCTTATGGATTCTTGTAGGTTCATATTAATATCATTTTTTACCATAAATCATCGGAAATATATTTCTTTACCAAAATTTTTAGGTCATCCCCCAATTTAGAATCAACCACACCTTTAACGTATTCGGAATATTCACTGCTTTGGTGTGTTTCCCCTAAATAAACACTTAAACAATATTCAGTGGAACACCAATATTTACCTTCACCTAAATTACCACCCAAAGTCATACCTTCCTTGTATAACACTTTGTGAAGTTTTTTATTATCAAAGTCAACATATTTTTTATTAAATTCTTTACCACTTATTACATTTGATTTTTTAATGCCAAATTTAGAATACATCTTTAAATGTCTTGGTTCATTAAATAGAACAATCCCGTTTTCTTCATATATTGGGTCATACAAACCATCAATTAAAATATCTTTATCTGATTCTTCCCTTATTATTCTTCTTATGTTTTCTTGTAGGTTCATATTAATATTATTTGATATTTCATATTGGCAACATAATTTAACATAGATTTTTTACCCTGTTTTATAAATTTCATAATATGTTCATCGGGATTAAATTTTTCTAATTTTGGAATTTCATCGCTATCACCCATAACATAATCGTGAGCCATTTTATAATTGGTTGCGTATTTTTTATAATTTTCACCATCAACTATCCTAACTTTTTTTCTACTTCCACCCCACAATTCAAGCTCATCTATGTATTTGTCAAAGTCATCTTCATATATACACCAACAATGTATACCATCGTAAGGTAATTCCCTTACAGTACCAGTATTATCAAAATCATCAGTTCTAACAAAAATATAATTTCGTTCCACTTCTTCCCTTAAAATTCTTCTTATGGATTCTTGTATTAATTCTTCATCGTTTGATGACATAATCTCATCGTACTTTTCTTTTATTCTTTTACCATAATATCTAAGTAGTGGTTGTCTAATTTTTTTGTGATAAGTTTTGTCATCCTCTTCGGTATCACTAAAATAAATTCGGTTGTCATTAGTAAAATATTCTTGTTCTAAAAGAGTAACCATATCATCAATAACGAACTTTGAAAATACCCATAATGATGGTTTTTTTTCTTTGTATATCACAGAATTTGGGTTATCCATAGATGTGACATTTGTTTCTAAAGCATAATAAAATGCCTCTTCTAAATCACTTGAAGTTACTCTTCTTCTGATTGGTAGGGGTATAAATCCTTCTTCCCTTAAAATTCTTCTTATTTTTTCTTGTGGGTTCATATAATTAATAAATATATTCACTTGACATAATCCCCGCAACCAATTGTTTGGTTTTATTTTCATCCTTGAATTTCATAACTAACTACTTATATATTCCACGTTGGTGCCAAATTCATTATTAAACCAATCAATAACATATTCCATATCACCCCCAAAATAACCTTCCAATGTTTCCAATATTTCCGTATTTAAGATTAATTCTCTCAGTCTATCATCGTATCTGGCAAAAAAGAATTGTGTTACCGGATCATAATATGTTTCAATATAATTCACATCATCATCAAACACATCAATTTTAACATCATTCTCATTGAAATTTGGATATAACTCATTAATGAATAATCCAACAATTTTGGTCATTTTTTCAACCTTTTTATTCAAATCCTCTTTTAATATTTTTATTATATTCTCTTGTAAACCCATATCTATTCGGCGCTTATTCTTTTGACATCCGTTTTAAATTCTTTATTGAACCACATTATTAAATAAGGCATCAAATCGTCTCCCAAATATTTTTGTAACTCGTGATAGATATCCCAATCAAAATATAATTTTTTGGTTGAAGGATAGAACCAAGCATATTCTTCGGTTGTTTTTTTATCACTATACGTTATAACTCCGGCAGAATCTCTGACAAATACGTTTTGAGAATTAAAATCCGGATAGAAATCATTAATTATTGATGTGACAATCATTAGTTTTGATTGCCAGTTAACCATCAGGTCCGATTTGTTTTTCACTAATTCGTTATTCATCTTAATTGTCCTTTACTTTAACCGGTTTTAACCCTTTGAAGATATCTTCACTCGGATCATCCATAAACCTATCACTTATAAGTATTTCGGTTCCGTCAAGTTTGAAATCATTCCATATAAAATAAATTATGGCGTCCCTAATATCATAAGGTAATTCATCCCAATCCGTTTCATCCACATATTTAAAAAGTTCTTCATCACTTATGTCCGGACCATCATTGTCAATTTCGGCATTGTATAAAAATTCAATCGGAACATCCAATCTATATAATACCGGTCTGTTTGTTGACACATAATCCGATTTTCCAATCTGGAAATATAAAATGGGTTCGTTTGAAAATGACTTATAGTTTTTTCCATCAACTAACTTGAATCCTTCCTTATCAATTAATTTTGATGTCTGTTCGGTTGTTGCGTGATATAATGGGACAACATCCCCATATTGAAGTTGTACCGCTTTAATCCAATCATCAAAATCAGTTCCATTTAAAATTATGTCCTTAACCTTTTGGTTAATTGACGTTTCTTCCTTTAATATTCTTCTTATGGATTGTTTTAAGTTCATATTAAATGTTCAATTATAGTATCCAATCCATCATCGGTTATATCTTCATTCTCCATATTATACAGAAAATTTAAATCCCTCATTTCACCATATTCATCCATATCATACACATAAATTGTTAATATTAAATCTTCATCATCAACCACCTGGATTCGTTCAAGTATATGTTGACCGTCATCATCTATTTTATAAGTGATTGGTTGATCCAACCAATATTCAAGTGATATTTCATCCTCATCGTCAGATAAACTAACTATTAAATCTTTTAAGAATTGAATTTTGTAATCTCTTGTTAAATTTGTTTTTGATTCTATTTCTTTATAAGTCAACCCGGTGAATTTCATTGCGGCCATTATACCAAATTCATTAATTAAGTCCATTATTGGATTGACATTTTCCTTTAACTTATTGTTGGATTCCTTTAAGTATTTATCCATTGTTAATTCCTTTATGTCCAAAATATCAATATTGGTGTCATCCTTAATTACAATTTCATTTTCCCACCATTGGGTTGATCTTTCCCATAATGTTCTTTTTAAATCAATGTTATTAATTGTTGTTTTTCCTTTTATCAAAAATACCTTATTGTTTGGTCCTGGTTTTAAATATTCCAACATATCAAAAAACTCTGGATTCTTAATTTGATTTGGATTTGAGAACCAACTCTTTCCCAGATTGTTTTTGTTTAAATCTTTAATCTCATTTAGTTTTATTAATCTGTATATAATTGGATTTTTTGGTATATTACCTAACCCTGTTGGGTATGGTTCATTTAAAAATTGTTCAAAATCATCAACCGCACATTCAATCGCTCCATCCAAATCGTTGTCGTCCCAACATCCGCTATATTCATATTCACCGGTTAATCCCCACTTGGCAAATTCGCATAAGTCCGGTTTGTTTGGGTTGATTTCTTCCCTTAATATTTTTCTTATGGATTGTTTTAATGGCATATTATTATAAATATGTTCTACTTTAAATTAGATGGTTTAAATTTATTCCTGTAGTACTATAATTAGACCCATTAATATTATTCAATGCCGTATCAGTTGTGTTTACGTTTATTGGTCTATGAATTACACGTTGTTCAAGTAACTTTTTGTAAACATCACTACTGAACGAGTCCATCACCATTAGTTTTGGTTTTGGTTTGTTTATGGTTTCCAATTCTATTTTAAATAACTCCTTTGGAAAATAAGTTAATAGTTTTGATTCTGTCATAGTTTTTTTACCAATACCTCTAAGTTTTGCAATGGCATCCATAGTCATGCTATTTTTAGCGTCAATTATAAATTTAATGACGTATTTGCCTTTTTTAAAAGTAATATCTAAATCATCTTCTTCAAGTATGTCTTTGATGTATTCTATTGTCGTAAGGTGTTTTTCCATGATATTTCTGTTTCTATTTTGTAATCTTCATTTACTCTCATACCAAATGAGTAAAGTGTTTCAACTATTCTTCTACGTATAATTTGTCCCCATACACTAGGCACCATATCTAATGTTTCATATTTAACATTGATTAGTACTACATTATTTTCATTTAGTGTGAAGTTTAATGTATGTTTAAGTTCATCACTAATATTATTTCTAACCAATTCTTCGATATATTCTAACTTTGGGTTCATTCTGTTCTTATTACATCAATTACGTAATCTTTATTAAGTTCAAAACCATACCTCACCATTCTTTCATTTATTGAATTCGTAAACCGCACCATATAATCATCAAAATGTTTATTGTTCATGTTTGAAAGTAAGTCATAAGGAATTGTGACGGTCATAAGTAAACGTCCGCAATCACCATTAAAAAAACTTAAATATTTTTGCACATCCTCTCTGAAACCACCCCTCATTATATCTTCAAAATATTCTAAAATAGTACCACTAACCATAATGGTAAATATACAAAAAAATATTTGATTTTTCTAAATTAATTGTGATTAAATTTCTCTTTCAACGTAGGTACAAGTTTCACCGGTTGTGAAATCTTTTTCTAATAGTAATGGTAGTGATGATGGTTTACACCAGGCAAAGGCAATCCACCCTTTATAATTTTCTTGAACATATTCCCACCTTGTGTCCCACAACATTCGGTAGATTCCCTTTCTTCTATGGTCGTGATGAACCCAAGCATCAAGGAATTTAATTTTTTTGTTATCCTCCCTTTCCAAATAAATGTGTCCAACTATTTCACCATTTAACATGGCAACCCAAGTTTCCAATTTTTGTGCGTTACTTTTTAGGTGAAGGATTTTAATGTCTTCCATTATTTATTCTTTCTTTTGGTGTACCAATCTTTGGTACTGTTATAAACATCTACCGTCGATGTTCCTAATTTTATATACCAAAAAGTATCACCAAAATATTTTTTGATTTCTTTTTTTATTTCATTCATTATATCATGCATTCTATCTGAATCTTTTAAATTAAATGGTTTCTCAAATAATATGGTCACTACACACTCTTTTCTATCATATTCATTATCAAATATATCTACGGCAACTCTATCAAAGTCTTCTGGTAAATCATATTCAGATAGATTCATATTAATAAAATCAGCAACTGTCTGCTCTAGTGGTGACATACCTTCTGTTTCTTCTTTTAATATTCTTCTTATGTTTTCTTGTAGATTCATCTTATTTAATATCTATCATCAAATGGTTCAGGATTATTTTCTCTATCTTCTTGATTAATTCTTTCTTTTTCTTTTCCTTGAAGTTTTCCTAAATATGTTTTTTCAATCCAACCTGGTTCATCTTCTTCATGTTCTTCCATGTCTTTGTAAGAAAACAAAGTATTTTTTTTGATGTAATCCATCATTTCTTGCATTGTTACACCTTCAGGTTTTGTTGGTGGTGGAACACATATATCTCCTCTTTTTCTACTTTCAAATACGGAAACATAATCTAAAGATAAATCATTTCTGTTGAACTCTTGTTGGATTTCATCTAATTTTGTATCTTCAAACCATTCTTCAATAAGATATAATAAATAGTTTTTTCTAATTGGTATATCTGTAACTAACTCATTTACCATAATAGGATAAATGTATAACATTACTTCTTTAACACTTCTTTCACTTGTTGGTCTTTTATCACTTGGTCCCCAATCAGGGCTTCTGTCATCAAATTCAATTCTTAAATCTGCAATTTCTCTACTATTTTTACAAAATTGGTATGTGAAACCATAATATTTCCAATATTCTTCTTTGTAAATTTGTGAACCTTCAAAATAGTTGTCTAACCAATTATAAACAAGACTATCTAATTTCTCATTAGGTTTTGTAAACTTCTTGTTAATTTCTTCTTTTAATATTTTTCTAATTAGTTGTTTCATTTTTACTCAAAAATTAACATTAAATTCCTAAAGGACATTGTGTTTATTTCAATACCTAATGTATATTTTAAAACTTCCGAAATGGTTTCTCTTATTTCGTTAGCTAAGTTTGACCCAATTATGTCACCAAGACTCACTAGTTCGTATTCTTCATTATCTTCCCACCCTTTATTTCCAGGAAATTCCATATGAGGATTATATTCATTCCATTGGTTACCGCCCCAATCTTCGTCAACTGTTATTTCGGCTTCTATATTTGTGTAGTTATTATAATCATTGGGTCCACCCCAGTTGAATATGTTATTAATTTTTATATCTTTCCACCAATCATATTTTTCTTCCATTACCAGATTCATAACCTTCTCTAACGAATTATAATCTGATGATGGAATTTTATTTTCTGTTATTCGTTTCTTACTACAACCAACATTACCACCGGAACCAACATATATATTATCTATTGGTAGATAATTTTTAATTTCGGTGGTTAATTCTTTTCTTAAATTTTTAACATAAAAATCAGGTCTTTCACCCATTTGTTCTGGATCAAACCATAATGTTACAACATAAAAATCATCTTCTTCATCGTATAAAACCTCAACATCACAAACAAATTCCCTATCTTTATAACTGGTAACCAATTTTTCAATTACACCCAAATAGTTTGGTCTGTCTTTAGATTCATTTATATTTTCTTTTTCACACTTATCACTATACCTCGCATAAAGATCAACACTTATACCCACATAATCGTGAATTGTGTCCCAAATTTCATTCATTATATTATCATATTTGTCCCGTTCTTTAATTTTTAATGGTTTTTCACCAATAAAGGTAATAGTAACTCTAGATTGATTAAAGGATGGTTCACCCCAAAAATCTAATCTTTCGTCTTTATCAATATATTCAATATCACAAATAACATCTTTATAATTTGGTAATATTAATTCGTTTACTACATTATTAATAATCTCTTTATTTGGTCTATCTTCAGATTCGTTAATTTGTTTTTTAACATTTTGTTTTTCAAAATACTCATTGAAATTTCTAAACATTTTGTAAAATTGAAACAACTTATCAACTCTATCAAACTTGTTGGATAACCATTGCTCTCCGTTTCTATATTCATTGTTTTGATCATCAAAAACTATGGTTCTATTTACGTCGTCACCATACAATCTATATAAAGCAAAGGCGTTATTTTCTAACTTATTTTTTAGTTCTTTATCTCTTATTGTAATATAACCTAAAACACCTAAATTTGTGTGATCCTCAAACTTTTTTGAACACTCTTTGGTTGTCGTACACCATTTGGTGTCAGAACCATATTTCTTTGATGCTTCGTGTGTTAATGGTATTGTCAAAATAAAATCATTATCCCTATATAATTCAACAAATTCATCTTTGGGTATTTTATATTTTTCTTTTAAGTTAACTCTTTTTGATTCTTCAAGTTTTTCTGGATTAACGAATATGAACCTATCAATTGTAATGTCTAAATACACATTTTTGGCGGTACCAAATAATTTTTTAAATTCATTAGGAATCTCATCGTATATTTCGTTGAGTTCATTCTTTATATCTCTGTATAAAGCGAAATTTTCATCCTCATTTAATTTATTACATAAATCAAGTAACCAGTGCGGATAAGGAACCGATCTGAAACCATATTCAAAAAACTCAGGAAGTATCGGACTATCATAAAATTCAGATGTTTTATTAATATCACATATCACATCAATTTCAAAAAATGATGTGTATTCGTTTTTTAACTCCCAACCAATTATAAATGGATAATATTTTTTTAGGATTGATACAGTAATATCTATACCCTTCAAATATAATTTACTTTGATCCGTTTCTTCTCTGATTATATTTTGAATTAAATTATTCATCTCTAAATTTATCTTGGATAATTGCGAATCTAATATTTAAATCTTGATTTGTTTGTATGTCCCAATCAACGGCAGTTGTTGCCCACATTAAATTTGAAAAACCGTGTATAGGTATTTTTTTAATATTTAAATTTTTATCAAATTCATAACGTCCCATTGTTTGCCATATATCACTATCAATTTCTTTTAATGTATCAGCTAACGCGGTCAAATCATGTTCTTCAAACCAACTTTTAACTTTAATTTCAGCATCAAATGATCCTGATTTTTCATAATAGTTTACATCTGTAAGTTCAATTGATTCAATAAGATTTGTTTTTTTATTTGTCTCAATTATATAAATTAAGGTTTCAAGATTTTCTCTTAGTTTTTGTTTGTTGTGATTTTCTCTAATTAACCGTCTCATAAAGTATAAATATCACTTTAATAATATTTATAACTAAACTAAAGTAAAATGGCAAAAGCAAAAAAACAAGGAACAAAAGGTAAATCGTTAAAGAGCATCAAAAAAACTTTAAGATTGATTGAAAATAACAACAAACTTCTTCAAAAATATTACAAAGAGTTAGGTCAATAGAAATATTTTCCTTATCTTTGTTATATGAAAGAACTACTTAAATATCTTGTGATTCGTTGCACAACTCGTCACGCTAAAACCGCAATTGACATCTATAACCATTTGTATCACACACAAAAAGAAATCGTTTATGTTGAAGTACCTATTACTTCTCAAGTTGAGAGTAATATGTCTGTCAAAACGGTTCCCGTAAAATCCAAAAAAGATGAAGTGGTTGAAACCTTGAATTATCTGAAATCCAAAAATATTAAAACGAAACAGGATAAGGAATCAATTTATTCATTGGAAATGGTTTTAAAAAATATGTAACAAAAAGGAAGTAATTCACTTCCTTTTTTAATTTATATCAAAATCTTTTTTTATGTTTTTCTTTACGTGAATATTGTTTTTTAGATTTTTGAATAATAGGACGAGTTGCTGCCCAAATTTCTTGAACTGTTATCTCTATTTTCATTAATTTGTTTTGAGTTTCCATATGCGTCACATTTTGTTTTTGTTGTTTTACAGGAAACAAAAATATAAAACAAAATTAATATGACAATTATTTTTTTCATTTTTTTTAATTGGAGTTTAAATTACTAACCAAAGTTTTGATTTGTTCTTCAGTTTGAATTCCGACTTTGGTTTCAATCACTTCACCGTTGTTAAATAATTTAATTGTCGGTACACTTCTCACACCTAATGACTTAACAAAGTCACTATTTTTGTCAACATCCATTGTAAATAGTTGTACATCAGTTTCATTGTTACTTGAAACCCTTTCAAAAATTGGATTAAGGATATTACATGGATGGCACCATTCGGCACCTAATTTCAATATTATTTTATCACCGTTTTGGATTTTTTCTTGTAATTCTTTAGCTGTTATTTCCATTTTATTTTATCATTTTTTTAAGTTTATCATGTAATTTATATGTCTGTTGGTAATAATTTCCTTTTTTTGTGTGTTTTAATTCCTTATCAAAGTACCCTCTATCGTATGCGGAATTTACCATATTTTCTTCCTCTTTTTCCTGACTTTTAATATATGTTTGTACTTGTTCCAAAACAATTTTAACTTCCGGACTACCGGATTCGTTTTTTTGTTCTTCAAGCCAAATATTTAAATTCTGTCTAAAAGTTTTCATATTGTAATAATAGTTTAGATTGTTTAAAAAGAAAATTGTTTAATTAATTTCTATATAAAAAGGTACACCATAAATTTCAAATTTATTGTCCAAAAATTTATAAATTTCAGACTTTAAAAAATCGTCAAAATCACCAGTATCATATTCTAATTCCGCGTATTGATCTCTAATATCCATATTAGGAACCATTTCCGATTCTTCAGTTTCTTCATTATAAACATACCCATCAACAGTACCCCCTAATATACGACAACCAACGTCAACCATTCCACCGTAAACATCAACACCATAAGATTCAATATTATTAACTTTAAAATCCATTTTAAGATTTTCTCTACCTTCCAAATAAAACTTTTTATCTAAAAACTCCTCATCTATTTTTTTTAATAACTTATCATATCCACCATTATATTCATACCATATAGGTCTTATTAATCGGTGATCTTCTGTGTTATTTTTTGTTATATCTGTGACTTGAAATATAATATCATCCAGTGATGGTTCTTCACCCTGTCTCTTTTGACTATCCCAGAATTTGTACAAAAACTCTTTAAGATTTTGTTCACTCAGTATATTGAATTGATTTTCAGTGATTATTATTTTCATTTTATTTTCTTTTTTTTCGTTTAGGTAACACATTTCCAAATATATGTTTACCTATTTCCGCCGTTTCCTTCCATATAGTTGTATCTGTATTTTTTGCCCAATTTGGTGAAACGTAATTTGCGTAATAATATAGTGCCCCATTTGTAATGTCGGATAATGAATTAATATTTTTTACTATATCAATTGCAGTTGCCATTTGTCCGTGATTTTTAAGTTCATTAAAAACGGTTGAGGTACTTTTATTATTCCACATAGAGAATTGAAATGGTGCTAAGGCTTGGTCAACCATTGTTGTTTTTTTTAAATGTCCTTTTTTAGCTCTATTTCTTAAAACATTAGCTATTGCGGTCATTGCGTTTCTTGGATTTTTTTCACCTCCGGCTTCACCTAATAATGTACAAACTAAAACTTTTTCACTATAACTTAATCCATTAAATAATTTTTCAGCTTCAACTTTACTTACGAGTCCACTTTTTTTGGTTACAGTTTCTGATTTTTTTGGTGTTTCTAACTTTGTTAAAGTTTTTGGGCCTATTTTTTGACCGGTTACATTAATCCCAGTAAACAACTTTTTTATGGCTTCTTGTGTTTTATCACCATAATAACCTGGATAACTACTTCTATCCAAAAGTCCTTTATCTTGTAACATTTTTTGTATTTTAACAATCGCCGATTCACTATTGGAATTACAATAACCTTTTTCAATTATTGAACCCCTTTTAAGGTCATTTAACGTCACTAATTTATCTTCTTTTTTCCCTTTAGGACAAGGACTCACGTTTTCAACTAAATGGTTTAATTGTTCTTCCGTTACTATTATTTTCATCACCAATCAAAGTTTTTTCTTTTATTAATCACTTCTCCATAATTTATCGTAATAAATTTACCACCAACAACACTTCTCGCTTCTTCTTGTAATTCGTAAATAAAATTATCTAAATTATTATATTCACGAATAGAGTCAATATAAAAATCAACAGTTATATTGATTATATCATTTTTATCTTTTTCAAAGTAATCCATTACTTGTTTTTTTGATACCTCAACAACTTTAATTTCTTCAATCATTTCTATTGGGTTACATATATAATCATGGTGTGCCATTACGTAATAACCTTTTTCACAATTTTCTTTTACAGCATCAAACGCAAGGTCAATAAGACTTTGCATAGATTCAGTATTTGATTCCAATAACATTTTGTACTGACTTTCTGTTATTATTATTTTCATTATTTTATCCAAAAGTTGTTTACTTCAATTAATATTCCCGTTTTCTTTGTGACTTCTAAATATAAAATCTCTTCAATCAGTGATCCAATCTCACTATCAACTTCCCACCATAAATCTGGATTTTCTTCAATTTTACTTA
>Ga0315909_10004245_pt1 | contig 17033 bp, 6 predicted proteins | sample LakEriMetagenome_11_FD_203527 | JGI IMG/M metagenome (GOLD analysis project Ga0315909, IMG submission 203527) | Freshwater fungal communities from buoy surface, Lake Erie, Ohio, United States - Buoy 2 MA125 | ecosystem: Environmental > Aquatic > Freshwater > Lake | place: USA: Lake Erie, Ohio...
CATGACCTGCACCTCGGCGAGCGAGAGTGTGCCAGAGCGCGGGAGCTCGATGCGGATGAAGCGGCCGCGGGTGCCGTTTTGGTTTTCGAGTGCCTTGGCGATGGCGGGGGGCAATGCGGAGAGCACGGACTTGATGGGGGCAAAGGCGCTGTGGCGCAGGGCCTCCGGCAGCAGCGGTACGGCGGCGAGGAATTGCTGGAGCGCGGCGGGCGTTTGCTGGGCGAGCGTCCATTGTTTCTCGACGCTGCCATCACAGATCATCAACGCGGCGAGGGCTTGTGGTGCGATGGCGCGTGAGGAAGGGCCCGTGGCGAGTTTCTCCAGAGCGGGGCGCACGCTTTGCAGATCCGCGGCGGGCAGGCCTAACAGCATTTGGCTGAGGGCTGCCGTGCCACTGTGACTCTCGCCGGCGATAGGTTCCAAAACGCTGAGCAAGGTCTGCGCGGGAGTGGATTTTTTCAGCGCGGAAAGTTCTGCTAGAGCGGTCTGGCGCTGATCGGCAGCCACATCCGGACGCGTCAGCATGGCGGTAAAGACCACGGTGGATTTCGGCAATTTCCCGAGATCGGCACTGCGCACGGAATCTAACAGATAGGAAACGCCTGCCGGATTGTCCACGGCGATTTCCTTGCCCTCGGCGACGGCGTTTTTCCACCAGGGCTGGAGCTGGCGCATGGTTTCCTTGAAGCAATACTCGATGTAGTAATCCATCGGATGCTTGAGCGCGGTGAGCGCGGCATCGGCGGCGGCGGTTTCGCGATAGAAACTGGCGACGCGCACGCCTTCGAGGCGCACGCGGGGATGTGCATCATCGGCGGCGGTTTTCAGCCATTTCAGTGAGTCCGGCAAACGATCGCGCCAGTAGCCCATGACACGCACGGCCTGGGCGCGGGCGCGCGGCTCGGGGGATTTCAGCATGCGGGTGAGCAGGGCTTCATTGACGATGTCATGCCACTGATGCACCCACAGCGCCTCGAGCATGTTGTGTTCGAATTTGTGGTCTTTGGCATCGAGCACCTTGATCCACTCCATGACGGCGTCGGTGACTTTTTTCCCATCGTGCTTGCCGAGCTCGATCTTCGCACGCATGCGCACGTCGTTCTCCGGTTCTTTGAGCAGTTCTAACAAGGCGGGAATCGGTTGGCCGTCGATTTTTTTCGGTTCTAACAACGGACGTCCTTCGTAGGTGATGCGATAGAGTCGTCCGTGCTGGTGGTCGCGGTTCGGATCGCGCAGGTGGTGCTGGAGGTGGCCGATGAGCATTTGCGACCAGTCCATGAAATACAACGAGCCATCGGGGGCGACGGTGATGCCGGAGGGGCGGAAGTTCGGGTTTTTCGCGATGTCGGTGGTGATGAGGTGCTCTAACGTTTCACCTTTCACGCCCGATCCTTCTTCCGACATTTTTGCGCGGAAAATTCCCTGAATGCTGATGACGTTGGTGTTGAGGAAAATGCCTTGCCAGTCATCGGGGAAATGGCGGCTGCTGAGAATGGCGGTGCCGGGGCAGGGGCGCGAGGGGCGGTTCCAGAACTGATTCATACCCGGGTGGCTGCCGCTGTCAAGATGACCGCTGAAGGCCGGCCCGAAGTAGTTCGAATTTCCGGTGGCATCGGTGATGAGGTCATTGCCCCAGTAGTCGAACACACGGCCGTGCGGGTTGGCGAATCCGTAGGGGACGTGGCGCATGAACTTGCCGGTGTTTGGCTCGTAGCGGTAAATGGCACCATCGGTATTGCGCACGGGGCCGAGGTAGGTTTCCACATTGGTGCGGTGGAAAACGCCATCGCTGAGATAAACGGCACCGCCCGGTTCCAGGCACATGGAGTTGGTTTCGTGGTGGGAGTCCGCGGCATCCAGACCGTGCAGCATGCGCTCCCTGGTATCGGCCTTGCCATCGCCATCGGTATCGCGCAGGAACCACAAATCAGGCGACTGCATGACGAGCACGCCGTCTTTGTAAAACTGGAATCCGGTGGGGCAGTTGAGGCCATCGGCAAACACGGTGGACTTGATGGCTTTGCCGGTCTTGGGATCGAGATCGAAGACGACCAATTTATCGAAGACCTTGGTGGTGGGCGAGGTTTCCGGGTAATTCGGCCAAGCGGCGATCCACAGACGGCCCTTGGTATCGAAATTCATTTGCACCGGATTGATCAGATCGGGGAAGGTTTTTTCGCAGGCGACGAGTTCCACTTTGCAGCCGGGGGCGAGTTTCAGGTGCTGGATCGCTTCCTGCGGATCCATGTAAGGTACGGCCTCCTTGCGATTCGGTGGGGTGAGGTTGACGGGCGGGAGATTGTCGTCTTTTAATACATACGATTTCCCCTCTGCCGTGGCCCAGACGAGCTGGTCGCGGTTCGCGGTTTTGACATCGCGCTGCGCGAGCTCCTCGCCGAGAATGGTGGCATTGGTCACGCCTTCATAGGCGATGCGCGAACGTCCGCCGAAAATGTTGTATTGGTCCACGGTGCGGTAGCGGTGGTGCCACTCGGTGTTTTTTTCGATCACGGCCGCGCGGATTTTTTCGAGGCGCGCGGCGTCTTTGTTAGGAGGCTCCGTGCCGAAAACAGCGCGGAATTGCGCGCTGGCGAGGGCCTTGTCGCCGTTCTCATTCAAATGGACGCCATTGATGGTCAGCGGCTTGGTGGCTTGTTGATACAGCTCCTGCGAGGGGCGGAAGAGATCGACAAAAGGCACGTTCTTCGCCTTGGCCACGGCAGCCATGGCCTCGGTGTAGAGAGAAAGATTCCGATTGTTTTCCGAACCATCGGAAAAGTGCGGGCTTTTCAGGTTTTCATGGGCGATGGGCGAAAACAGCACCACGCGCGGGGCGCTCTCGCCATTGTATTGGGCGGCCAGAAGCTTGCCGAGGTAGGCATCCAGATCGCGCTTGAAGGCTTCCACGCCCTCCGGTCCTTTGAAGGATTCATTGAAGCCCCAGTAGGCAAAAATCACATCCGCACCGAATTCGGTTCCCGCTTTGTAAACGATGCTGTTGTTGCCGGGCTTGGTGGTGTCGCCCTTTTTCATGCCGAGGAACCAATCGGTGGTGGGCACGTCATCCGAGCGGCGCTGCACCGTGATCTCATCAGCGGCGAAACCGAGATTGCGGATGGTGAGCTGGGCGTCAGGATGAGCTTGGTGGATCATCGCCTCGAACCACGCATGATGCTGCTGGCGGTCGGCGAGCCCGCTGCCGACGATCGCGACATGGTCGTTTTTCTGAAGAGTGACGAGAGGCTCCGCAGCAAAGGAGGGAGCGATGAGTGAGACAATGGCCATCCCGGTCATCATCCAGCGAGTAGTTGGGGTCATCATAAAATCACATAGAAATACGCGACATTCTGCACCATATTTCATCACATCTTGGCTTTGTAGCGTAAGGGGAGTCATGGAAATTGGCAGGCGAAATTGGCAGAGATGCAGCGCGACACAGGAAGATCGGGGGCGGGAAAACGTCGATGCACGGAAGCAATAAGGAGAAGGGGTTTGCAACCCCTTTCTTCGCTCACCGATTCCCTAAATGCCACACCCATCTCTCCACCCATTTTGTCCACCTCCTAACGATCAGATCTTTTCAGAAACAACGCAGATAATTCTGAATTTCAACCACATCATCATCTAACAAAAAATCAAAATGTTACAGGGCGAGGACCCTTAAGCCATTCTTGAGTCCTGCGATCCAACACAACGTCAACGCAGTTTTGGTCACATTCAGGACCGACCCCATTTAGGCAAGAATATGATCCAGTGGTTTGAACGGGAACATAGGTCGCTGCTTTGGACTAACGCTTACGATTTAACAGTTCATTCGTCTATTTTTGCGCCTTCATAACTTCGCGGATAAATTTTATAATAAAGGAGTTTGCGGAATTGTAAATTTGCACATCTTCATACCACCCTTTAAGTTCACACATATACGATATATTGTTTTCATGGCGAGTCATAGAAGTAATATTAATAAATCCACTCTTGCTCTCATATAAATCGATAATATATTTTACTTTCCCATTGCCATGCGACACATGTAACTGCGCTTTCGGCGGGCCTAACCCAATTCCTATGTCAGGGGCGTATTTTGGTTTCTTTTTTAAAAGTTTCTCAACAGCTTCGAATAGATTTTTGTCATCTATAGATAAGGGAACTAGCAGTGGTGAAATTGAGTCATATGATTCGGGATCTCCTTGAATATTTACCCGCTTATCCGAGTTGTCATTTTGTGAATTGTTTTTTGAATCTGTCTTGCTATCATCGCCAAATAGCATTGAGCAGATGACAATAACATATACAAAAATATAGCGGCACATAATAATTTTTCAAATTAGTATTTAATCTTGAATTTCAGGACATGCTACAGAAATATCATTAAAATATGGTTTCCACCCATTAGATGAGAAATTGGTAATATAGGGATTACCCCAATTACTATCTTCACCAACTAGGTAGAATCGAACAGTAACAGTCGGACATGCGCAACGACATTTTCTACATAATTTTGCCGCTTCCTCTTTTCCATTTCTACGTGCCATTTCGAAGGCTGCAGTTGCGAGCTGTTCACGCCATGGCTCATACTTATTCGTCAAAAACCCACTATCGTTCACTTTGTAAGGGATTTCAAAGAATATATTCCCCAAGTCTTCAAATCCAAATTCGTGGATTTTATCATTTATTTGCTCCTTATTCTTGTCAGGATGGCATGATAAAGCGGACATTTTTGCACAAGACAACTCCCCACGACCTGCATCTTTTATTGAATCAAGAACTTTTTTCATCGCATGATGCGAAGTTGGGTAATGAGCAACAATAATTGTAATCGCACAATCGTAATCAGGATTGAAATCATCTAATTTCACACGAGAATTGCCAGAAGGGGTAGTAGTTGGTTGCGCATTTCGTCCAAGATAATCCCTACTATTGATAGAATTATTCCCCACAAACCCATACAAATTCATCCCTCCATTTTCCTCAATCGGATCCCTCGATGGCCAGCGACCAGTTACGGGGTCATAGTATCGGTAACCGTAGCAAGCGACCAACGCTGGAAAATCGTTGATTTTGCTTGGTTTTTTGGTGGTTGGGGTTTGGTAAAATGCAGTTGATGGACCGTTTTGGGGTGGGGTGGTTGGGGCCTTGGGGGCAGTGGTGCCGCCTTCTTCTTCGGGGGGGAGGTCGTTTGGGGGAGATAATGTTTTCTCACCGGTGGGGATAGAGAACATCCATCGGTTAGAGGCGGGGGGTGCCTCTTTGATGGTTTGTTCGGCCACGGTGGTCATGGGTGGAGGCATTAGCGGGTTTTGTGAGAATGGGGAAGGAGTTTCTTCGGGTGGGTGAGTTTTTTCTTCTGCTGGAAGTTGGCCGTGGGGGTGGCAGCGGGTGTGGATTTGGCGTAGGGCTTCGATGTTGACGTGGGTGTAGATTTGGGTGGTTTCGAGACGGGCGTGGCCTAGCATTTCCTGTACATAGCGGATGTCGGCACCGCCTTGGTGCATGTGGGTGGCGCAGGTGTGGCGCAATAAATGGCACGAGCCGGGTTTGTCGATGCCGCAGCGGCGCAGCAGTTTTTTGATCCAGTTGCCGAGGTAGGCGGGGGTGATGCGGGTGCCGTAACCGCTGAGGAAGAGGGCGGTTTCGCGGGGGAGATGGTCGAATAAGGGACGCGATTCACGTAAAAATGTGTCGAGCCAAGCGGCGGCTCTACCACCCACGGGGAGCATACGAAATTTTCCGCCTTTGCCGCGACGGATGGTGAGGGTGTGGGTGGCGGGATCGTAGTCGCCGAGGTCGAGTCGGCTGAGTTCTGTGCGGCGGAGGCCGGTGGCGTAGAGGAGTTCTAGCATGGCGCGGTCGCGCAGGCCGAAGGGTTGGGTGGTGTCGGGGCAGGAGAGGAGGAGGTTGATTTCGTTGGGGGTGAAAACTTTGGGGAGGGAGCGGCTTTGTTTGCGGGGTAGGTCGAGATCGGCGGCGGGGTTGGCGGGGATGAGGTTTTGGCGGCAGAGCCAGGCGAAGAAGCGTCTCACGCAGCCGAGGCGGGCAATTTGGGTGTTGATGACGAGGGGTTTATTTCCGCGTGGGGAGCGGTAATGATGGAGGTAGAGTTGGTAGGCGGTGAGGTGTGCGCGGGTGAGGTGTTCGATTGGGCTGTGTGCGTTTTCATGCGCCCAGGTGCTGAATTGCCTCAAGGCCCAGCGGTGGGCATCGGTGGATGCTGTGGAGTAGGCGCGAGCGGTTAGGCTTTGGAGGAAGGCTTGGATGTGGGCATCGAGGCCTTGGGGGGTGATGATGGCGGGTGTTTTGGCACCGCCTTTGCGGCGTCCGCGCATGGCGGCGATGTTTGGGAGTCCTGCGGGTCCGGGCATGCTGGTGTGTAGGGGAATTGGGGTGTTTTGCAATAGTGATACTGTGCTGTAGTGAAACGCCGGGAGGGAAAAACCATGCAGATGTGAGAGTGAAGAAAAAATTTTATTTTTCTGTTTGACGCAAGACGTGTTGTTTCGTTAGTGAATTTTGCATGATTTTTGATCTAGCAACGTGCAACATGCAACGCCTGAGCGGTGTTTTTTGCATGAAAAGCAAGTTCTTTTCTCGAAGCCAATTTCTTGGTCTCGCGCACGGCTGGTCTGCTTTCTTTTTTCGTCCCGCGCCGTAGCTGCGCGCTGTGGCATGACCTCCCGTCTAACCTAATCCCCTCATGAAATTCATCCGAAAATTCCCTCATCGCGTCATCCTATTGCTGGCTTTCATCGCCCTGTTGATCACTTTCCTTTTGTGGAATAAAAACAAGCCTGTCGATGATGGTGAATTCGCGACGTTACCAGAAGGGAATCACAGTTCCGATCCCGTCAATCGTCCCCTGACGAGCAGTCAACGTGAAGGAACCATCGAGGCTGACCGCCGCTTGCGTGACGAGGGCGTTGCGACTGATGTGGCTGCATCAGTGTTTCCGATCAATGAGTATCGTTACGCGCCTTCTCCCAGTGGGAAAGCCCATGCCGTGGTCTCCGGACTAGCTTATTGTCACGTGCCATCTTCCGGCCTGCGTGTGTCCATGGAAGCCAATCAACTGGGTGAATTTCCACCCTTGGACACACATACAAAGGAAACCGTAGGCGTGCGGCTTGCGCTTGATTCTGTTCCCGCGGATACGCCTGTGCGCCTCGTCATTCTCGATGGTGGGAGCTTTCCCTCAGTCGAAGGATTTTCGCGTCTCATCAAAGCGCAAAAAAGTGGCGTCGTTGCCTTTGAATACACGACCTCTGCCAACACCGGCACCCACCGCATCCTTGTTCAGGCCGCTGGCTACCCATCACGCATCCTCGACTTCACGGCCCACACGCCCGCCAATCCCTAAATCACAACTTCCCCCAGTTTTTTACTTTCATCTTTTTGCATTTATGAAATCCGCCATCTCCCTTCTTGCGCTCTTCACTCTTTTGGCAGCTGCGAACACGAAGCCGTTATCCACGTCGCCGTCGGCTACTAATACAGGCACTGTCCGTCCTTGTGGCAACGGTGAGCTCACATCACCCGTAGGCACTTCTGTTTGGTATTTCATTCAGCCCTCAGGCCCATCCACTACCAACGGTCCGCTGAGTTCCTACTACACAGGCATATATCCGAAAAGCACGCCGTCCTATTCGATATCCTCACAGCCCGATGATTGCCAAACCTGCAATTATGACCACCAGCAAGGCACCAAAAGTCCCTCTGCCTCCACTTGCGATGGAAGCCCCATCAACAGCTATAACGGCAACGCCACAGGTTTTTCCATGGACCTCTCCGTTGCCGGTTCGGTAGGCAATTTCCCGTTGGAATTTAAACGCACCTCCGCCACCCGCCTCTCCGGGCGCAATCTCTCCCATAGCGCCTTCGGTATCGAAAGCTCCTGGTCTCACAACTACGAGTGGGTCATGCGTGACAATGGCGGCACCATCACCCAACCTATCGTAAAAATCACCTACCCCGATGGCTCCGAATACCGATTCCAACGCCCCGACGCAACTTCCACGGTTTGGCCATCAACCTCCAAAGGTGTGGTCGACCGGCTCTATGTCTCAGGTGATGACTTTGCCCTTCGTACGGGCGATCTCGCGAATTACCACTTCAAACGCCGCATCCACTCCGTCACAGGCGGCATCTTCTATCGCATCGAGTCCATCAAAGATCCCTCCTCCAACATCTACACCATCAGCTATCTCGATAATGACGATACCCTCATCCGCCAAGTGACCGATGCCGCAGGACACTTCATCAAGCTTCACTACCAGGACATCGCTTTGCGTTCCAATGCTTCCACCGTCCTTGCCGAACAGCTTCTCCCCGCTGGCTCCACCGGTGTCTGGAAAGAAGTCACCGTCACCCCTGGCCAATCTTTCCGCTTCCTCGCCCTCTACCAAGGAAACTCCTGGCGTCAGAAAATGGCCCTACGCGTTGCCGAACTGGAATTCTACGACCAGAACAACGTAAAAATTTCCGGCACACCCTTCGGCTCCTGGCCCAACACCGGTAGCAACACCCCCAGCAAAGCCTTTGATACCTTCAATGGCACCTACTACGAATACCAATACGAAAAGGCTGGCTACGTCGGCCTCGACCTCGGTGCTGGCAACGCCAAACAAGTCTCCCGCATCCGCTACCGCCTCCCCACCTACGCACTCAACACAGACGCCTCCGTCACCTTCGTCGGCATGAATAACGACCTCGTGCCGAACTACGTCATCTCCCATATTGAATCCAGCGACGGCCGCCAGATCGGATACGACTACACCACCTACACCGAGCCATCCGGCATCTTTCAATGGGCCCAGCTGAATGCCGCCCACTATCCCGATCTCACCTCCTCCCAGTATACCTACAAATGGCAACACCGCCACACCATGCCTGTCATTGATACCCTCGATGAACCCCGTTCCCAATCCGCCGTGCCCAGAGTCCGCTACGCCTACGACATGAACGCCGCCATTGGCTTTGTCGTCGATCAATACGAAAAAACCTCCAATCAGCCCCTCACCGGCGTCCGCTGGGATGGCGGTCACATCCCCAAACTCGTCACCCCCAATGGCAGAGTCAACCGCTTCGAATTCTCCGATGGACTGCTCACACGCGCCATCGATTCCTACGGTGCCACCAGCGACTTCACCTATAACACCAACGGATTTCTCACCGCCATCAACGATCCACTCGGGCGCAATACCACCATCCAACGAGGCACCTTTGGTCGCATCAGTTCCGTCACCACACCCGGAGGCTCCACCACCACCTACACCCGCGATGGCGTCGGCTACGTCACCGCCGTCAACGTCAACGGCAAAGTGACCGGGCACATTCTCGATGCCACCACCAAACGCCGCACCCGCACCAATCACCCCGATGCCACCTACGAGACCTGGACCTACAACACTTACGGACAAGTCCTCACCCACCGCCAGCGCAACGGCTTCAGCGAGAGCTGGACCTATGATGCCGCCGGGCTCCTGCGCACACACACCGATGCCGTCGGTGCCGTCACCACCTGGCACTACTACGGAGATAGTACATACCCCGCTACCAACGACAACAACATCGCCGTCAACATCATCGGCCGCATCGCCGCCATCGTCGATCCCCATGGCAACACCACCGCCTTTCACTACAACGACCGCGGCCAAATCACCCGCCAAACCGAAACACCCGGCGGCAACATCAATCTCGGTGCCTACCCCGTGCAAAACACGACTAACGATTTCATCACCATCACACTCAACACCTACGATGACTACGGCAACCTCCTCGTCCGCATCATCAACACCAACGACCCCGCAGCCCCCTCCCGCCGCTGGATCTACGAATACGACTCTCTTCGCCGCCGCACCCGCGAACAAGACCCCCTCGATCGCGTCACCACCTACTCCTACAACACCAACGGCACCAGTTGCAACTGCGGTAGCGGTGACAAGCCCCATCAAATCAATCACCCCGATGGCACCATCACCCGTTACACCTACGACAAAGAATGGCGCCTCCTCACCACCGTGCGTGCCTACATCGACAGCAACAACACCGAAATCATCACCAGCACCACCTCCAACACCTACGATGTCGCAGGTCAACTCTTCGAAAGCACAGACACCCTAGGCCGCGTCACACGCTACGAATATGACAATGACGGACGCGTTACAAAAATCACCCGCGCCTTCGGTTCCACCACCACAGCCCCCGCCATCACCACCTACCAATACGACCTTGATGGCAACCGCACACAGGTTGCCAACCCCGTAGGCACCATCACCACCACCACCTACGATTCGATGAACCGCCCTCGCTTCATCACCGCCGCCCTGGGCACCAGCGCCCAAGCCATTACCGAATACATCTACACCGGTCCCCGCCTCACCTCCATCAAAGACCCACTGCTGCGCGCCACCGGAATGGAATACGATGCCCTCGACCGCGTCGTCAAAACCACCCTACCCGATGGAAACTACACCCAAAGCTTCTTCGACCTCCTCGGCCGCAACTACGCCAGCCGCGACCTCCGTGGAAACATCCCCCGCTCCACCTTCAACAGCCAAGGCCAGACCATAGCCAGCACCGATGCCGCCGGCGTCACCACCACCGCCATTTACAACGGCCAAGGCGATCTCATCAGAACCAGTCTGCCGTCGAGCAAAGCCGTCGCCTACACACACGACATCGTCGGCAACGTCATCAAAACCACCATCGCCCCCGGCACCACTGAGGAGAGCACCATCAGTGAAATCCTCACCCGCGATGCCATGCTCCGCCCTCTTACCGTAAAAGATGGCGAAGGCAAAATTACCACCTACACCTACGACACAGATGGGCGCACCACTAGAATCAAAAACCACCTCAATCAAAGCACCGACTACACCTACTATGCCGACGGTCAACTTCACACCACACGCGAAGCCGATAACCTCGTCACCTCCACTCGCACCTACGATGATCTAGGACGCCTCAAAACAGACAAAGACGGCAAAAACCAAATCATTGAATACTACTACGATGCCGCTGGGCGCATGACCTCCTACAAAGACGCCAAAGGCTCCACCTTTGGTTTCGGCTACGATCCCCTCGGTCGCCGCACCAGCCGCACCGAGCCCAATGGCACCGGCCAAGCATACAGTTACGACGTCTTAGGCCGTCTCCTCACCCACACCAAAGCCGATGGCACTGTGCTCACCAATCATTATCAAAATCCCCACCGCGATTTCCTCACCAAAATCACCCAAGGCAGCACCACCCTGCGCACCTACAGCTACTTTGTCGATGGCCAGCTCAATACCGCCACCAACGCCCACGCCACCATCAGCCGCAGCTACGACAGTGCCGGACGACTCATCGGTGAAACTCAATCCTTCACCAGCGGCCCCAGCGGCGGCTTCAGCTACGATTACGATCCCGACGGCAACCTCGAATTCCACACCCGCCCCGATAACACGGTAGTTGACTATAAATACGATCTGCGTAACCTACTTAAGAAGATCAACACACCTGTAAACGCAACCGTGGCAGAATACACCTACAACGGCAGAAACCAGCCTCTCCAAACCAAGGTAGAGAACGGCCTCTTTATCGCCACGCGCGCCTACGATCATGCGGGTCGCCTCCTATCCGTCACCAACGGCACCCTGGACAGCACCAGCTACGACCTCACTCCCGATGGCCGCCGTGAAACCATCACCCGCAACAGCGATACCGAGTCCTACAACTACGACAACGCCCGCCAAGTCAGCACCGCAAACTACGGTGGTCTCAGCACCATCCAAAACTGGACCTATGATGAAGCCGGAAACCGCATCACCGCCGTTAACAACGGAGTGACCACCAACTACGGGACCGCAGCGAATGCTGTCGACGTCAATGAATACACCTCCATCACCGGCGGCGGCTTCCTCACACCCAATCCCTCCTACGACCCCAACGGCAACACCCTCCACCTCCCCCGTCCCGACGGCACAGCCCTCGCACTCGGCTGGAACGTGCATAACGAACTCACCAGCGCCAGCAACGGAGCAGGAGACAGCGCCATATACCAATACGATGCCTTTGGCCGTCGCACCCGCCGCACAGAAACCATCGGAGGCGTCACCACCAACACCTGGTTCTTCACCAACGGCTGGAACGTAGAACTCGAACACAACGGCACAGACCCCACCCAACGTATGACCTGGGGACTAGACCTCAGCGGCAGCCTCCAAGGAGCCGGAGGCGTAGGTGGCCTCATCATGGTAGAAGACCTCACCGGCAGCAGCGTCCTCGCCTACTACCCCACCTACGACGGCAACGGCAACATCACCGCCTGGGTTGACGGCACTGGCACCGTAGTCGCAAGACAACGCTACGACGCCTTCGGCAACATCATCCAACAAACCGGCACCGCCCCCAGCAACTACGGCTTCAGCACCAAACCGATCGAGAAAGTCACAGGTCTTCTCTACTACGGTTACAGATACTATGATCCACTCACTGGCCGCTGGCCATCGAGAGATCCGATTGAGGAAAACGGTGGGTTGAATCTGTATGGGTTTGTGGGGAATAATGGAGTGAGTTTTTACGATTATTTGGGATTTGCAACACTTCCCATGCCAGATGGATGGGAAGATTTTTGCTGTGAATTATTACTCAAGTTAGCTGAAGAAAGAAGAGATAATCTGAAACAAAGATATAGTGAATTATTAGAAGATACAAAAGAATTGTATACAAAAGCATATGACACTGCTGTTCCAGGTCTTCCCGGAACTTGGACAGGTCACATAAAACAGTTCAAGGATAATCAAAATATCCTTAATAAAGTCCTCAGGAAAATCCATCAAAAATTTTGCAAATTACCTCCTGGAAGTGGAATTCATGAATGGTTATACAAAGAAACTCCCGTTAAACCAAGGAAATATTGGCAATATCGTTCATTTCGCCTACAAACACAAAGCGATTATGAATTTGAGCGAAATCTATACAGTCAACAAATGAGCACTACTGCTCTTGGAGTCGGCGGAATTGTGGGCATAGCAGGTGCGGGCGCAGCAACGGCAGCGACAGGAATTGGAGCCGCAGCATCGGCACTTGGAGCGGCTGTAACAACAGCCACTACAGCAGCATCAGTAAAGATTACCGCTGCATGGGCTGGCATCAGCGCCGCAGCCAGTGAGGTCGCAGCAGCAGCAGCTGCTGCAACTGCTGCATTTGCTCATTAAACATTGTAAAAATCAATAATACATTCATGAAAGGTAAATCAAAAGTTGATAAAATTGTATTTGATGACGGGGATGTTATGTACACCCATTATAGTGATGATGGGAAGCGCGTTAAAAGCCTGGTTGAATCAACTTCTGGTGAAATTTTAGAGACTATCTATTTTTACCATAATCAAAAAGTTGTTGGTATAATAGAAATTCAAAATAACATTTTTTACAAATTCATTGCTTACCAAAATCCAACTAATATATATACTTTGATAGCATTTGATAAAAATGGAGAATCTATTGAAATTTGCAGTAGTCCAGAAAGTTTGTATTAACGAATGGAGTCAGATTATGAAAAGCCTCATGGCATTTTGTCTGTTCCTATCTCAGCGCCTGAATGGGGTCAGTAATTATGAAAAGCCTCGCGAAGTCACCATCACTTTGCTAAGGAAGCACAGTGAAGGAGTAAAACTCCTTCGCGAAGCAACTCATGAACACACAAAATTACTACAGCATAGGCATCGACTCACACAAGTCTTTTTGCCAGATTCACATCCTTCATCCCAACGGTAGCGATGCCTGCAACATAACATGGGGACATGTCGACTTCCCCGATTGCGCGACAGTCATCCGCAACATCCATTGTATTCTTGGCGATCTCGCAAAAAATCTTGAAGTACACGGAACATGGCGGGATTCACGCATTCCTATGCTTTACTTTCCCGGGCAAACAAGGCAGTTTTCCGCTGCGCTCAGCGGATTCCATCATGTATCTCGTCACCATCGGCCTCGAAGTTCACTGCCAAGTCAATACCCGCACGAAGATGTTTTGTGCCTGTGCCACCTCGTTTGGCGATGAGCCGAATGTGAACATCTGTCCGACCTGTCTCGGCCTGCCCGGCGCGTTGCCCGTGCTGAATCAAGTGGCCATTGAAAAAACCGTGCTCACGGGCATGATGCTCGGCTGCGCCACGCCGCCGATCTCGAAATGGGACCGGAAGAACTATTTCTATCCGGACATGCCGAAAAACTACCAGACCACCCAGATGGATCTGCCACTGTGCATCGGCGGCACGGTGCCGCTTTACGATCACTGCTATCCGTCCGACGCGCAAAAATCCATCCAGCGCCCGAACCAAATCATCCGCCTCAATCGCATCCACCTCGAAGAAGACGTGGCGAAATCCACCCACCTCGGCACTTCGTCGCTCATCGATTTCAACCGCGCCGGCACGCCGCTGATGGAGATCGTGAGCGAGCCGGATCTGGAATCCGCGGAAGAAGCCTTCGCCTACCTGCGCAGCCTGCAAATGATCCTGCAGCAAGGGGGAGTGTCCGATGCCGACATGGAAAAAGGCCAGATGCGCTGTGATGTGAACATTTCCCTCCGCCGCAATGCCAGCGACCCGCTGGGTGCCAAGGTCGAGCTGAAAAACCTCAACTCCACTTCCGCCGTGCGCCGTGCGATCCTGTTCGAGATCGAACGCCAGACCGAAGAGCTCAACGCCGGCATTCCACAAGTGCAATCGACCCGCCGCTGGGACGATGATCGTGGCGAGACGCAGATGATGCGCACCAAGGAAGACGCTCACGACTACCGCTACTTCCCCTGCCCCGACCTGCTGCCACTTGCTACTACGGATATCGTAGATCGGATGAAAAAAATCGTGCCCGAGCTGCCGCACGATCGCGCGGCACGCTACCAGCGCGAATTTTCGCTCACCTTGTATGATGCGAACGTGCTGTCCTCCGATTTGCACCTGGCGCGGTACTTCGAGGCCACCTTGGATGACGCCATCCCCGCGAAAAAAACCGCCAACTTCCTCATCAACAACCTGCTCGGCACCATCAACGAGCGCAACATCCCCATCGAAGATTGCAGCGTCACGCCGCAGCGCATGCGCGGGCTTTTGGCCTTGGTGGAAAACGGCACCCTGGCGGCGAACCAAGCGCGCGAGGTGCTGATCGCGATGCTTGAAGCAGCCGAGAAATCTGCCGCGGAGATCGCCGATGAACTCGGCTACAAGCCCACCGATACCGGCGCGCTCGATGAACTTTGCGAGCAAATCATCGCACAGTTTCCCGACAAGGTCGCCGAGATCCAGGCGGGCAATGACCGCATCCTCAACTTCCTCACCGGCCAGGTCATGAAATCCGCCCCTAGCAAGCCGAATCCCAAGCTGGTGACCGATGTCCTGCGCGCGAAGATTCTGCCCGGTGGGTGACCAGGGCGCGGCTCTTGATGCATAGCCCGTACTGTTAGGATCCAGAGCAGTTCGATTCCCTGCTCACATTGGTTTTACAGCAACGCGTCGCTTCCTATTTCTAAAACACCACAATCTGCCAGAACAGTTGTGGGGAGCCGGAGGGCAGATCGAAGATCATTTGCTGATCGCCGTTCGGCAGTGTGGTGGTGCTCAGCCGTTGTACGTCGATGGTCAGTGGCTTTGTGGACTACATTCTCCCATGCCCCTTCTCCTTGCGTGCCGCGCCATTTTTTGTATTCTCGCGTTATGCCATATCCTGAACCCTTGTGGATCACGCCCCTATGAAACATTGCGCCTGCATGCTTTTCCTCGTTTTCGTCGCTTGGATCGCGACGGCCCGTGCCGAGGGGCCCAAGCCTGATCCTGCGGAGGACAAAGCGGCCTTTGAAAAAGCCGCCGCCGGGGGATGGCGGGAGATCTTTGCGGATCCCGGCACTGGTGATTGGAAGGAAAAGTGGTTTCTCGATGGAGCGATCGGCACGGTGAAAAACACAGCGCGGGGCATGGAATTGACGGCGGGACCGGAGTTCAAGAACGATGCCCACCACATGGTCTTGTGGACCAAAGAGAGCTTCCGGGGTGACGTCAGAATCAGTTACGACTACACCCGCCTCGACCAGTCGCCGAACTGCGTGACCATTCTCTACATTCAGGCCACGGGCAGCGGGCAGGGGCCCTACGCGAAGGACATTATGGAGTGGAATCATCTGCGCAAGGTGCCGGCGATGAATTTGTATTTCGACCACATGCACACCTATCACATCAGCTACGCGGCGGCGCCCGGCACCGATGAGAGCTACATCCGCGGGCGGCGCTACCTGCCGGAGGGAAAAGGTCTAAAGGGCACGGAGCTCAAGCCGGATTATTTCCCCGAGGGGCTGTTTCAAACCGGTGTGCCCCACAAGATCACGGTGATCAAGAATGCGCGCAGCCTTTTCCTGCGGATCGAGAATGCCAAGCAGACGCTGCATTGCCACATGCGCCAGCCGGGCTTGCCGGAGATCAGCGAGGGTCGCATTGGCCTGCGCCACATGTTTACCCGCTCGGCGCGGTATGCGAATGTTCGCGTGAGTGTTCCGGAGAAATGAAGGTCACCGCGCTCGCTCAGGATGGCGGAAAAAATGGCGCAGCGCTTCGACCGCGCCTTCGCTATACGATTGCCGGCAGAGATAGCCGCCCTGGGCTTTGACGTGTGCGCTGATTTCCGGCACGGTGTTCGCGGGGCAGGCGATCATGGCGGCTGTGCCGCGGTCGAGCATTTCGAGATCGTTATGGCTATCGCCGATGGCGAAGATGCCAGCCGGGGCGATGCCGAGACGTTGGGCCACCCGCGCCAGGCTGCTGCCCTTTTGATAGGCGAGATCGCCGAAACGCAGGTAGATGGAATTGCGCTGCCAGCCGAGGGCCGAGGCGGGCGGCACGCGGCCTTCGATCTGGCCGACGATCCAGGCCATTTCCTCTTCGGTGCGTGCGATGATGCCCGCGGGTTCTCCCGGTTGCTCGATCCATTCGGCGCCGGTGCGTTCCTGGACCAGATGCCGGATTTCCTTCATGAGGTCCTCCGAGTCCCGCAACAACTGCGCGA
>Ga0315909_10004247_pt1 | contig 17028 bp, 22 predicted proteins | sample LakEriMetagenome_11_FD_203527 | JGI IMG/M metagenome (GOLD analysis project Ga0315909, IMG submission 203527) | Freshwater fungal communities from buoy surface, Lake Erie, Ohio, United States - Buoy 2 MA125 | ecosystem: Environmental > Aquatic > Freshwater > Lake | place: USA: Lake Erie, Ohio...
CCGTTCGATAAAAGATCAGGCGCGTTAGTCGTTGTTGTGGCCTCTGCGGCGCTACTATTTGCAGCCAAAGCTAAGTTGACTAGGTTATACGGATTTCTTGCCGTGTCATACAGCAACCATTGCTCTATCGCGTCGGTTCGCTTTACCATGACATAACGCGGCCTAAACCCACAGTACACAAACGGGCCGTCAGTGCTGCCGTTGCCGGTGTAGCTGCCGAACTTGGAGAAGCCTGCGACTTGGTGGAAGCAATATGAAACGTACCTGATGCCGCTCTTGTTTAGATTCTGATTGTTGACACCGGCCCCTGTCCCTGCTCGCAGCAAAAGCAATCCTGCCGTAGCGCCTCTGCTTGGCGTTCCTTGGTCAATGGTCGTTGATTTTGCTGCTGTGCTATTTAAAATTAAACACTCATTTTGGTTAAGGGTTATTGCAGATGTATACACCAGCCACGAATCTGTTCCAGCGCCTGTGTCTCTGGGCTTTGTGATGATGAAGTCAAGCGCTGTAGATAGTCCTGTACCCACAGTCTGATCTGAGTTACTTCCGTTACCCGTCCAAGTCACCACAGAAAACCCAGCCGTCGTGTTCGCGCTGACCGTGCTGGTGATCGAGCCTGCGGTGTTGGATACGCCTGTGCCGTTGGCTTTCCATGCCCATCCGACATAAGTTGCTGCATTAGTATTTAGTTGAGCTAATGACCCAACAGTAAATCCGTCAGAACCAAAAGTAGTCAAACCTTCAGATTGCGTGGTTTCAGCGTCGGTAGTATTGCTTTCTAACTGCTTTGTTGTACCGCGAACAGCATCATATAAGCCGTGATCTGTTGCACCAGAACGGCCTTTAATCCACACAAAATCAGGCTGGAAACCGATACCTGTTACTGCCTTACCACCAGAACCTATAGCAGTACCGTTACCAGTGTATAAAGCAATGTTGAAGTAATCATCAGCAAGGGTTGTACTTGTCGCCCCCACCGCTGGCGTTGGCAGGTTCTGCGTGTTCAGTGCTTTGAAGCCAGATGGCGCGGTGTAGGCGAACGGGCGCTGGCCAAAGTTGGTGTACCAGCCAGAGCTTGCGGTACCGGTTCGATTCATAAGAAAAAACGGGAAATACTGGCCTGTAATTCCAGTAAACGCGGTTCCTTGGCTTACTCCGTTCTTATAAAAAGTCAGAGTTCCTGCATCCATGTTCAACGCGACACCGATCACGTCGTTTGTTGTAAACGTCGCTCCATATGCAGACGTAGACCCTGAATTGTTTTTGTTTCCGTCTATCTGGTAAACCAGCATCCCAGTCGAACTGTTAAGGACGCTGATTCCTATGGCCGGGTTGTATCCAGTTGCGGTGTTCTGATAATACGTAGCTTCCCAATACCATTTTCCTGTAGACACGGCAAACGTGCCAATATTGCTAACGCCAGCGGTATCTCCCGTTGGAGCAATAGTGTCCAGATTTCCGTTCGTGATGTTGTTGTACCCAGCAGCGTTAGGAACTAGGCTTAATGGGTTCACAGTGCAATAGTTCCCCCGCACCTCGCCGCCGTTGCCGTAGTCGATGCCCCAGTTGGTAGGCGTATCAGTCAGGCTGTCGTTGCCAGAGCCTGCTGCAACAGAGAAGTTGTTCGGTGTCCAGTTGTTGCCATTGCCGCTGTAGTCCCTGCCGAGCGTGGTTGCAGTCGTGCCGGTGTTGTCTTGGAAAGACAGACGGAAGCCGTTGGTACCGTAGGTGCCGCTGTAAGGCACAGGCGACCAGACTCCGGTGTTGGGGTCGTTTGCACCGAAGGACGAGGGGGTTAGGGCTTGACCGTCGATAAAATTCATATCAGTCATGTAGCCGTTGAAATATGTCGTACCGCCGCGACCGACATAATGAATTGAAGCATTATTCCAAGCTGGAGGGTCGTAATTTTGAATTGGGTATGTGGCGGTTGCAAAAGCTGTTATTTGCAAACCGTTGACGTACATCTTTATCCTATCTGAAGCAGTTGCTTGAGTGGTATCAAGGGCAATAACTATGTGATACCACGAAGAAACATCTCTAAATACCTGCGTTGTAGTAATAGCCGCGCCGCCGCCACCGCCCAAGGTAAATTCAAGTTGATCATTAGCAGTAAAAGTCAAACGGTCTGCGCCAGCAGCAAACGGGTACATAAGAACTGAAAGCGTGGACCTTTTTACCCAAAAACTTAATGTGGAGATTCGCCTATTTCCAGCACTAGCAGGCGTCCTGTTTAAAAAAGTGCTATCCGCGCTGTTAAACCGCAGCGACTGCAACGGGTAGTTCGGGGGCATGGGCCACTTGTTCTGTGACATCCAATAGGCAGCGTCACTGATTGACCACACACCCTGTGTGTTTGCCAACGTGTTGGGGTTGGGTACTAGCTGCGTACCGGTGAACGGCGTGAACGTGCTGGGGGCTGTGTTGCCAAAAGTGGTGATTGTTAAATTGTTGCTGCTCTGGTCTACGATAGCCGGGGAGTTACATGTCAGCAGGCTAGTGTTAGTGATGGCGAGTAGCTGTGTAGGGGGCGTAAATGCAGCGGTGTAGAGCGCAGTGCCTTTGATAACCCGAAAGTTAGATACATAGCCATTCAAAGAATTAGCCAAGTCTGATGAAATATAAAGTACGCTACTTGCTGGATTGTTTATTGTAGATGGAATCGTCGCAGTAGTCCCACCAGCAACTCCGTTTACATAAACTGTTACAGTGGTTCCGTTACGAACCATAGCAAGGTGGTACCACCGACCTACAACTACCGTAGCTCCCGATGCAGCATATGATGTAGTTCCGCTATAAACATATGCAGTTACTACGCCACTCTCTAACGTAAATTGATACGCGAAATTAGAGTTGCTTGCAAAACCGTTTCTGTACTCAAGTATCCGTGTAGTGTTTATTGGAACAGCATTAAAGTAACACCAACATTCAATCGTAAAGTTAGAAGCGGAAAGGTCTAAAGCCGTACTGTTTGCAACCGTCAGGTAATCCCCCGTCCCGTCAAACGCGACAGAGTACCCAGCATTAGCGCCAGAAGTGATGATTCCACCGGGATATTTGTTGCTCATGTTTTATCCTTATTGCCTTGGCAGTGCCACGCTGGGCGGGATGAAGTTCTGTGTGTAACGGGCGATGCCCGTTGTTACCCTAAGGTCATCTATGTAGCCATTTAATTTGTCAGTCGTAGACGTATTCCGTTGCGCGGAGTTAGTTGCTATTGTCAAAAATGTTTGCGTCAATGCAGTGCTATTCGTACCTGTAGTAGCATCAGCAACTCCGTTAATATAAATAGTCCAAGTGCTGCCATTCTTAACAAGGGCGAGATGAGTCCAAGTGTTAGCGACTAGAGATGTTGTAGACGGGAAGATAACTGTTGTAGTCCCAACATAAACAAAAAACTTTGCGCTAGAAGAAACACCCCATTGAACTCCTGCACTTGTTGCGCTTGCCGGGTCTCTAGTATCGAACAAATACTGAGTGACTGACACAGTGGTCGGATAAACCCACATCTCAACCGTAAAATTACCCGACTGAAATGCGTACCCTTGAGAATTAGGCGCAATTAAATAATCCCCCGTCCCATCAAAGTACATACTCCCACTGCCATACTTCACGACACTGGTACTGACCTGCGCGTTGCCGACTGTCTCCAGATTGTTCTTCATCGTGCCGTCGAGGATACCGGCGTTGGTGAAGTTGAGGAGAAGGTTTGTGTTTGTAATAGCGGTGGGTGGTGCAGTAGGTGGTGTAAACGCTGCCGTATAAACAGCGGTTCCTTTTACTATCCGAGCGCCAGAAATATAGCCGGTTAGAAAACCAGTTATCGATCTTTCAGTGCCAGCATAAAAACTTGCATTTGTCGAATCTATAGTGCTGGTGTTCGTCCCTTGTGCAACTACGACACCGTTAAAATACATTTTTATGTTATTGGTAGCCGAACCACTACGAACTACGGCAACGTGTGTCCAAGCATTTTTAGGTAGCGTACTGCTTGATTGTATTAAAGGATAACTACCTGTAATCTCAAAGTTAATGTTGTCCCCTGTGCCGCCAAAGCAAACTTGCCAGCCCGCAGGAGTTGCTCCAGACGACTGCATATTTACAAGCAGCCCAGCGCTTGAGCCATGAGCTGACCAATACACCCAGCACTCAATAGTAAAATCGCCAGTAAATGCAAAAGCACTGTTATACGAAGCACTTAAATAATCACTACCCCCATCAAAGTACCCAGACCCACCCGTGCCTGTTGCCGTGTATTGAAACTGCGGGGCGAACGGGGAGAAGGCTTGGACGCTGGGGGTGCCGGTCAGCGTAATAGTCAGTGGCGACGCGCTGTTGTCTACGAAACGATTTGCTTGGCACGTTAAAAGTTGCGTTCCGCTAACAGCGGTCAAAGGAGTTGTTGGTGGTGCAAATGCTCCAGTGTATATAGTCGCGTTATTTACAACACGAACATTTGACATGTATCCGGTCAACGCTCCTGCTCCACCGCCTGACCCGCCAGCAATGGTAACGGTTGATCCTGTGAATGTTGGATTCCAAGTTGTAGTTACAACAGAAACTCCATTTTGATACATGACCCAACTACTGCCATTACGTACAACAGCAAGGTGGACAAATTGATTAGTCGGAAGTGGTATTGGTGAGGTGTATGTACCTACTCCGTATTGACCAAAATAAGCATATCCACCTGCTAACTGGACTATAAAGCCGTTTGCTGCTCCATTTCCAAAGATGTGGGTGTTAGCGCCATTGGAATATATCCAGCACTCAAAAGTAAAGTTGCCTGTTGATGGTACTGGATTCGATGAAACGGTTAGATGGCTTGAGCCGTCAAAAAAGTTACTCCACCCCGTCGCGCTGAAAGGCGAAAACGTACCCTGCGTCGTGTTGCCGTTGCGCGTGATTGCAAACTGGTTAGGGCTGGTGTCGTAGAACGTGTTGTTCTGTGCGCCGTTGGCACCGGCGTCGCCTTGCAGGAGAAGCGTGGTGTAATCAAATAAAGGATCGGTCGCCCACTGCCCTGAAGTCAGGGCTTGCATCTGTTGCTGTAGACTCCATACGCCTTGGTATTGCGGCATGGTTTACTCCAATCCAGAAATCTGTTCGCTAGTCAGTGCTTGTATATCTGCCGAGGTCAGGGCAGGGATGTCTGTCGATCCGAGTCCTACCGGCGCTTGCGTCTCCAGAACCACCGTCTGCTGAGTTTCCACAGCAGGGGCGACGACAGGAACGTCAGCGCTAAGAGCCACGTTAGGAGAAAGAAATTCACCAGCGCCTGCGTCATAGGTATCTCCAATAGCTGCGTACTTCCCACGGAAAGAGCCGTTGTAGCTGGTCTGCCGCCACTGAGTACCTGCACCGTACAAACTTTGGCAGAACGCGATGCCCTTTTCCTCGGACTCGATAGTCGCTACGTTGATGTAGCCAGCATCAGTGGTCGTTACTTTCTCAACGATAAGCTCGGAGTTGTTCACGACGATGACCTGCGTAACCGTGTTGTTTTCATCTAGCTGGGCAAAGTGCGCCATGTCGTACCTCAGAATGTAATTGTTCCAGAACCAGTGAAACGATAGATGTAATAGTCGCTGTTGGCAATGACCTGCGGAGAGCCGGTAGTAGCTGCGCAGTCTTTGAAATCTTTAGACCAACGAAGGATGACTACGCCAGAGCCGCCATTTCCGCCAGTGCTATTTGCTCCACCTCCACCCCCGCCACCAGTATTGGCAACTCCACTCCCCGGAGCAGTGCTATTACGTTTTTGTCCATTACCGCCACCGCCAATACCACCAAGAACAGGGTCTGTAGCGGATTCTGTTGAACCCCCGCCTCCTCCTGCGTAGACTAAAGATACACCGGCAATAGAACTAGATTTACCCGCACCACCAACACCATTGGTAGGCCCGTTTGACCCTGCGGTATCAGCACCGCCACCGCCACCTTGGTTAGAGCCACCGTTTGTACCTTCAGCCGGAGAATACCCCCCAGAATTCCCAGTACCACCGGCTGTCTGTGTTTGGCGCGGAAAGTCGTTGCCGCCACCGCCCCCAGAACCGCCGTTATTTCCGGGACCGCCTTGCGTCTGCGCAGACCCGCCTCCACCACCAGCAGTTGAGGTTATAGTGCTAAAGACTGAATTAGCCCCGTTAGATCCGTGACCATCTGGGCTGCCTGCGCCACCTGCACCCACAGTTACAGTTAGGGCAGAACCTCTAGAAATAGAAAGCGTACCGGTCCTAAAACCCCCCGCGCCACCACCGCCTCCATTACTCCAACCACCGCCGCCACCCCCAGCTACAACCAAGTATTCGACAGAAGACGTAGCTCCAGTAGGAGGAGCAGTAAGCAGCGGGTTATAGACCGCAGTTACAAAATTACCGGGATTGGAACGCAGTCCCATAGTTCACCTATTAGGTAATTGCTTCAAACGTCGCGGTGAAGGTCAAGGCAGATGCCGTGCCGGAATATGCTGCGACAGACTGGTTCTCAGTGATGTACAGAGAGTTCGTCTTGTCCACAATCACCAGCGTTGAGTTTGCCGGGACTGAAATCTGATACGCCGGGTAGGTAATCACCGTCGCAGAACCAAAGGTTCCGTTATTGCCAACGGCAATCGTTGCAGTCGCTGCACTTGACGTAGTGTTCGCCGCAGTGATCGATGTCACGCGGTTCACCGTATTCGTCGCAGGCTTTAGACCTGTCAGCGCAGTCGTGCCGTCATAGGTCCACGAAGTCGTAGCCGTTGCAGCAGAAGAAGGGATAACGTAGGCGGTATTTCCGTAAATACTCGTTACGTTGACAATGTTTGGGTTAGCCATTTAATAACTCCTCAGAAGCCAAAAATCATCGCCATAGCGATACTTTTACCTGTTGAAATACCACCACTTGCTGCTGCCCATGTGGGGACACCGCCAGCTAAAGTTAAAACTTGTCCGTTAGAGCCTGCTGCCAAGAACGTCGTAGCACCTGCTGCAGTTTGATAAGGTACTGAACCAGTGGCACCACCCGCCAAGTTAGTTGCCGTACCCACAGACAGCGAAGCCTGCGATGTATATTGCGGGGCCGAAGCACCAGCGGTCAACACGTAGTTAGTTGTACCCAGACCTAGTGTTGTGGTCGCGCCTGCACCTGTCTGATAAACAATAGCGCCTGTTGTACCGCCTGCCACGTTGGTCGCTGTCGTGGCTGTAGTCGCCGTAGAAGCTGAACCGACCGAAAGTGTGGATTGCGCCACATACTGCGGAGCAGTGCCGGTAGATGTAAGTACAAAACCGTTGGAGCCAATCGAAAGCTTGGTCAGTGCAGTGCCGGTTGAGTAGTACAACAAATCACCAGCGGTATATGATGTTAGGCCAGTGCCGCCGTTAGCTGTGGTCAGCGTGCCTGTAACCTGCGCCAGATTGACAATACCAACCGTGGTCTTTAAGTTACCGTTAGAGTCATACGTACCTTCAGTAGACCAAGCATCACCAACCTGTAGCGTTACCTGATCGAGAATGCGTTGGGTGCCGTTGTTGTCGTACTTAATAGTCAGAGTCACCGCAGCCGTGTCGCGGTTCTCAATCGTCATGTACTTAATAACCCGGCGGTATCCCGCTGCGGGTGCAGCGACAATCGTTACATCTGAAGCGCCATTAAGTGCTCCGTCGTTAGCGCCTTCGGTGAAGTACGCGCCATTAGTATCTGCGTACGTAACAACAAAGTTAGGATTAGTCGTGGCCGGTACGCCCGACATGGAGACCTTGATGGTCTTGGTAGTTGTATCTAGTACGAGCGTAGACATCGCCTACTCCTTAACTGTAAAACCAAGCATATTCCGATGCTTGCGGATTTGTAACTGACTTACCAGCCGGGTACGTAGTAAACACATCTTGCGTACCGGAAGAAAAATTAACAGTGCTGCCAGAATTACTTGAAGATAGAACGGTGTCACGCGTTAACGTATTGAGCGCCGAATAAGTTCCGATACCTACTTCCCAGTTTGCTCCGCCTTGGTCAGCAATTGTGTAGTAGCAGGTATCCCCAATTAACATGGACGCGCCAAAAGATTGGAACCCAACTGCTGCACCTAGCAGCGTAACCGCGCCCGTACCCGGAGCTGATGCTGATTCTTTTACGCGATCCGCTTGAACTAGCGCCATAACATCACCTATTAAACCGTGTTAATCAATTCCCAATCGCCTTGTTCGGACGTATTAATTGGTGTCCAGTCCACGTTGTACAACGTACCAACTCTACCCCTAGCCATCAAACCAGTCAGCGCAACAGAGACATCATTACCGAGTGAGCCGACATTCCCATTTGCTTGAACACCTGTAATAGCTACTGCAAAGCCCGGAGCGATGGTGCCTACATTACCTTCTGCGCTTACTCCTGTAGCCGCCCTGATTTCACCCGCAGTGGGTGCCACAGTGCCTACATTTGCTACCGCCGCCACACCTGTAACGGTATTGTTGTTGGTCGAAGAAGTCTCAACCGTACCAATACTGCCTTCCGCGTGTACGCCTACCCCCGGAACAACAGGTTCAATAACCCCGGTAGCGCCAAGTGCTTGATTACCAGACAAGGCCGCAGAAATGTCGTACAGAACATTCCCAGCACTGCCTCTTGCTTGCACTCCGGTCAACGCTCTCTGGTATGCCGCCGTAGGTACAACACTGCCTACTGCACCGTTAGCCGAAACCCCAGTAATGCTTAGCGTTGTTGACGGGAATATACCGTCTATCAAGCCGCTTGCAAACACACCAGTCAGGCTTACTACGCTGCCCGATATAGTGCCCACCGTGCCGGTCTGGCCAAACCCAACTACGCCAGAACCCTGTACGTTTGGTCCGCTTGCTGCTGTTATATCCCCGGCATATCCGAACGCTTCGTTGTGGTACAAAGCGACATTATTTTCAGAGAACGTACCAGCAGTACCAACAAACCCCTCTGCGTATACACCGGTCAGGTTTGCAAACTCATTGACTTCAGGACTTAACGTGCCAAGAAGACCGTCAGTCTGTACGCCAACAAGTGCTACCTGAACTATGGGTACTTCTTCCCCAATAAGACCGTTGGCAACAACCCCCGACAGCGCTACTACAACGCCACCGCTTAATGCGCTATAGGGCGCGGCTGAATAGGGGTTAAAGCCGTACATGTTTTATTAGGTCGTAGCCAAGCGCAGCAGAGCAGTCGAAGTGGTGTTCGACGGCATGGTCAGAGTAAACGTACCCGAAGTCACGGTCTGTGCAGTGAAGGTATGCACGCTGACAGACTTGTTGCTCTGGGTGCTGTTGTAAATGAGCACGCAATCGAACGACGAGAAAGTCACCGGGCTACCAGCCGAGCCGTACACGATAGATGCCGAAGGCGTCCAATACGCAGTACCCGCAGTTGCCGAGCTGTTTGCTGAGTTGGGCGCAGTAGCATTAGTTACAGTTACACCACCTGCCGAGTAGTTGGCGCTGGATACTTCACCCGTGGCCGTATAAGCCGTGGTCGAAGCATTGATGGTTGCCGAGGTCAGGTATAGTGCAGCTTTGAAAGTATCAGCAGCGCTCGTACCACGAGTCGGAGCAGTCCCGAAGTTATGCGTAGCGGTCATCAGTTCTTGCATGAACGATGTGCACATTGCTTGAGTGTTTGCCATTTTGGTCCTCTACTTAAAAAGATGCGGCAACAGGCAAGCCGCTTACGTCGTACTTCTTCAAAATCATATCGACCGACCGGTGTACCAACTCGCCGTCCAGCCAATACTCAACCCAATTAATTGTCTCTGCTTCGTTCTCGATGGTGCCGGTCTTCTTCTCCAGCAGATGCTCTTCCATCGGTCCTTTTGTTGTCTGTATCATCTTATCTCCTTTTATGGGAAACGAATAAGCGCAGTCGATGCTGAATTGACAGGCATCACAATCGTAAAATCCGACATGGTTTTGTCGGAACCAAAGTTCAAAACCGCAACAGACTTGTTGCTTCTTGTTACATTGTAAATAAGTGCGCCGCGTGCAGTCAGATAAGATGCTGCCCAAGTCACATCGGCAAAGTTCACATATACCGTACCATTCGAGGATGTTTGAATGGTCGCCCCGGTAAGCGCTCTGCCGCCCGCCGTATAGCCTGTGCCGGTAATCTCGTCGGTCGCGGTGTAAGCCGTTGTGTCAGGTCCCAAGTTAGCCGAAGCCGAGTACAAGGCGATGTACAGCGTGTCAGAAACCAAGTTCTGCTGCGCCTGCAGCATCTCCTGTTTGAAGCTCGTCGTCAGTCCTTGTTCGATAGCCATTACTGCGTCACCTTGATTCTAGCCTGACCATCACGGTAAGCATCACCACGATCCAGACCAGTTCCCAGACGATTAAGCTGCCCAAGTGCTTCTTTAAATTTGGCTTCGTAATACTTCATCATGTCTTCTTCGCCCTTCATGAAGATGTAAGCCTCCACCAAAGAGCCGTACAGCAAAACAGGAGAGTAGTTGTCACCAAGCCAAGACGAACCATCGGGATTGATAAGTGTTGAAACCGGCACAGAAAAACCCGTACCCGCGCCAAGATATGCTGTGCTTGCGGACAACACGTCACCCGCCGTATAGAACGAACCACCACTTCGCAACGTTACTGCAGTTACTGCGCCGCCAGACACAATAATGTCTGCTGTAGCGCCGGAGCCCGTACCGCCCGTCAAAGGAACCCGGTAATAGCTACCGTTGGTATAGCCAGAGCCGCCAGTAATAGTCCCCAAGAGACGGATAATGCCCTGCACGATTGACACGGGGTAGTAGTAATAATGCAACTCAACATCATACCGGTCATCGGGTGTGGGAGCCAACATAAAACTAAGCTCGTTGGTCGCGGCTCTATTCAATACTTCCGGACCAAACAACGCGTAGTACTTGGGAATGCCCGTATCATCCGGATTCGGATACGCAGAACGTAAAAAGTTAACGTCTTTATTCAGCAAGTACTCGTAGTTGCCGTCGGCATCAATGACCGCCATTGAAAACGCCGACAGAAAATCTGTCGGGCAAGTCAAGTACGGGCTGTTCTGCTGCGTAATACCTGTGACGTTCCTACGCAGTGGGAGAATCTGCACCGTGTTATAGATGCGCTCTTCCGCCTGAGTGACAAAAACAGGAATATTCGCCACGAACGTCTGTTCGTAGTTCTGTGTGTAGTCCTGTATGATTTGCCAGAGTTCTGCGTAGTTCACTTACCGCTCCTTAACCCATTGGGCCGCGTGCCATCACACCTTTAGTTGCTGCGCCAGTACCGCGAATCTTGGTGCCAGAAGTCTTGGTCGGCTTGTAGTTGCCTTTGCTGATGTTGCCAGACGCAATGTTCATCTCGTCCATTTCAGCAGCGCCTGACTTGCCCTTGGAAGGGGTCGCCTTGACTTTCGCACCAGCCATCGTGTGCGGCTCGGCATAGATACTGGCATCGCCAATCTCTTTACCTTTAACCTTTTTGGAAAATTTAGCCATGATTACCCCGATTTCTGGTTGGCAACACGAGCCAGATTGCGTCCGACACTTTTCATGTCTTCCGAAGTCGGGCCACCCTTTTTCATGCCTTTGACGCCCTTGTGCATCTTGCGCTCGTGAGCCTTTACCTCACTCTTGGCAATACCGCGAACTTGTTTGGTGTTCATCTTAACTCCTACGCTGACGTAATTGTCACATTACCTACTAATCCTGCCGACACCAAATAGTTAGGTGTCAGCCCCGCGTCGTTGGCACTAGCGCCGCCAACAGGCATCCAACCCCACTGGATCACCCGGCTACCCGTACTTGGCTGGCCGTTTGAATTCTCAGAGCTGCTCGGCGTTTGCGTCAACTGCAGCCCCGTGTAGCCTGCTTGGTAGTAACTAAGATCAGGACGTGGATCACGAATACCTTGCGGATCATCCACCGGGTACATCCCCAACTGCAACTGCGGATGATCCGGGTCCCAGCAGGTCGGGCAGACCAGCAGGTTGTACGTCTTGGTCTTAATTACTTCCTTCTTCAATTCCTTCAGTTTGTACCGCTGGCCGCAACGATCACATTCCGCAATCGCATTCTTGCCAGAGGCAAACCTATTACCCATTAGTAACTACCCCCAATGAACATCTGACGCGGCACGAACCGTACCGCTGCCCGGTCTTGATCTTCATTGGCGGCGTTCTGCCATGCCTCGTCATACTGCATCTTGAGTTCAGCCAGACGGCTGTAACCCTCGGGAATCTTTAGCGCAATGTAATAGGCCAGCCCTGCAACAAGGCAAGGCATAAACCTGAACGGCACATCCATTGTCTTGGTGCCGCCCGAACCCGCATCCTGAATACGGCGCATGCGCCAGTAAACGAACTGATATTGGTAGGCTGCGTCGGGGGTTGGCCAGACTGTGATGCTTTGTTTTTGCACCAGCTTGATCGTGTCGCCGCTGCTATGCCCTGCTGCTGTCGTTCCATCTTGGCCGCGATTACAGTTCAACAGGTACGCTGGGTTGCCGCCAGCGGCGGGCTGCACTTCATTAAAAGCAATCAGCTCTGTACCAATTTTGATAAAGCCCGCGTTGGGTACGCCCACAAGGCTTGAGATCGGGATGCTGGTGTCTGTGCTTGTAACCGTCCCATCTACCGTTCCTGCCAGCGTTGACTCACTGCCTGAGAGCCTTTGTACCCACACCTGAATCGGACGGCCTTGAATCAGCTTGTTTGGGATGGTGGCGTAGGTGGAGACGCTAATGCGGGTAATGGTCAGATCAGCTTGGTTATTGGCGACGTTGGCATTAGTACGAATAACATGATCGAGCAGATCAACAGTATCGTCAGGAAGTGCATAGGTGGGTTGTCCTTGGGTCAAGATGATCGCGTTCTGCTCGAACGTCCACATGTTCACGCCACGATTTGCCCAATCCGCAAACAGCAGGTTCATGGAACGCCGCGCCGTCTTCAAGTCATAACCAGTGCGCAACTGGCCACCGGCACGCTCGAAGGCTTCTTCGACGTACTCGTTCAGGTCAAGATTAAACGACGCTGTGCCCGAAGTTGTCATTATCTGAATCTCGCTGTTTTCTGCGCTACGCCTTTGGGCTGCTTAACAAACTGCTTGCCTTTTGCCTTGCCTGCCCGCTTTGCCTTCGTGGTGGCTGCATACTCGGCTGGACTTAGCGCTTTGATCGCCTTCTCCGGCAGATACCGCTCACCGGTCTTTGACGATGGCTTGCCTGACTTTGTTCGCCATTTCTGGTCTCCCCAGTCCTTCAAGCTTTGCTGCGGCGCTTTCAATCTTTGTACCCTCCACCTGCAGCCTTGTACTTCTTGGCCACAAGCTGCGCTTTGCGTGCTGACCACTGACCTGCCTTAGTGCCATGGGTGGCGGCAGCTTTCACCTGCGACACAATCTTCTTGCGAAGTTCTGGCTTGGTGTAGTTACCCGCAGCATTAACCTTCCCACCTTCTTTGTACTGCGTAAAGTCGGTGTCATCCCTTCGGGCTTTTTTCTTACCCTTGGGCATTTTGGAAGGTGCTATGCCGCCCATGCCACGTGAGGACATCATCTCAGCACTTCCCGCCGTACTTCATGCCTTTAGCGCCAGCCATCGAGACGATCTTGCCTTTGGTGTGGCCTTTTTGCTGGATGGTGTGCTCGCCATGCGGACGCTTGCCGCCTGCAACAACTTTACCCATCTTGGATGCACCGACGGTGCCGCCCTTTGCATATTTTTCAGCTTTCATTTCAGCTACCTCATGTTTGATCATGGACTTGGGAGCGCCCTTTTTCTTCATGAACGCCACTTCTTTACCCATCATTTTCTTCGACTCGGCCATACCACCCTCCTTGAATTTCTTGCCCTTGTCCGCTTTCACGAACTCCTTACCCACAGACTGCGATATGCCAAGACGCTTGGCAGCGGCTGGGTCGTGGGCGACCATAGCCATTAAGTTGTGTTGCTTTTTGCTGACGCTGGGCATCAGTGCGTACCCTTAAAACCAAGAAAGCTAAGAATCCCAAGAATCGCACCGATGATGCCGCCAGCAACACTGCCTACTGCAATCAGTACTTTCCAGCCGCCTTCCGCAGAGGCCAACTTCTTGTTGATGTCCTCCAAAGACTTGCGAATAGCTGCCACGTCTTCCTTCATGGAGTCCATGTCATCTTGCAAATGGCGTATATCGCTGGCGTGTGTAGCAAGTTCACGCGCAGTTTCTATTTCCGGGGTCATGACTAACACTTCCATGCTCTTAGAGATTTGTTAATACGACTGTTTGGGTCTTTGGCTGTCTTCGAAGAAGTCAGTTTCTTTTTCATTCCTTCCATGCGCGCACAGAAGGACTTCTTACGGGGACCGCCTTCCGGCTGTGGTGCTTTCAAACCGGGCTTGCCGGGATTCGCTTTGTTGTACGAAGCCCTACCCTTGGCGTTCAGACCGCCTTCAGGATTTTTGCCTTCTTTGCGTTGCCACGCCGGAGTCTTAGCCATAGAACACCGTTGCGGTTACGTTTGCCACAAGTCCAACGTAGATTCCGTTGGGTGCCAAAATGCCTTCACCGGGAACAACTACATTGAACGCAGTCGGGTTGTAGCTATCTGCTTCCATCAGCAAGTCCGCGTACATAGAAACAGCCCCGCTAGTAGTCAGCGAAGTCGTTGTCACAGTAAACGTATTGGTGCCAGTAACAGTAACGGCGTAAACATTGGAAGGACCCGTACCGCTTGTAAAGTTCAACCAAACACGATCTCCAGATGTCAGACCGTGATTGGCAATAGTTACTGTACAAGTGGTGCTGCCCGGAATGTTGTACGTGCCCGTCTGCGCTAGGTTGTTGGCAAACACAGTATTACGAGTAGCTGCCGTGGCGTTTGCAGAAATGATCGCGCCTTTTAGCCGTACTCGGTAATTTGCTGCCACACCAGAAGCTGACAGGTGTGTTGATTTAACGTCTGTTTGCATAGCCACAACGGCCTCCTATTAGACGTTCTGCTGGCCTTCGAGCGGATCGGCAACGAAATACTGAATCACACCAGACATGTTTCCGGTACCTGCGCTGCCGCCTACACGAGCGGTGATGTACACCATCTCGGACGAAGACATTACTGCGCCAAGCGAAGTACCCGAACCAGTTGCGCCGGGAGTAATCGTGCCAACGACGTTGTTAGCGTTATCCAGCAGACCTGCGCCTGTGTTGGTACCGGTGTTGTAGAGCGTGAAGCCCATATCAGTCTGGCCAGTAGCTGCGTCACCAGTGAAAGTGATCGACATGATGCGAGCGCCAGCGGGGAGAATGAGTGCCGGTGCGCCAGAAGTAGAAGAAACCTTGACGTTGGCTGAAGTTGCAGCAGCTACATCTGCGATATAGAAAGTAGCAGCCATCAGGCCGGAACCGCAGTATGCAGTACGCGTTTGATCGCCGCCGCCCGAACGCCAGATGCTTTGGGTGGTAGAAAGAGCCATTTGAATTTTCCCTCATGCGGTTAGGTGCGCCGATCTGCATGAAGTCAGCCGGGACTGTTCGAGCGCACCGGGTAATCCCCGGATTAACGGTTTTATACTAGGTGGATGCGGGGGTGTCAAGCAGGATTTTATCTGTCTCCGTGAACTGCGGATTTACTCCCCCATACGTAAAAACATACCCCGCCAACTTGCCTTTCTTAAGCGGTTCACCAGACAGCAATGCGCGACGTAATGTTGGCATTTTTATACCGTAATGCTGTAGTACTGCCGTGAGGCTGGGAAACATGATGCCATCAGGCACTACAAATACAGGTTTCTGCAGTTTGGCTTTTGCTTCCTCGGTGTGTTTACGGCCTAGCCAGTGCATGTGGCTACGGCCTGCTTCGATATTGGCGCGGATTTTCGCCCGACCTTCCTCTGACACCTTACGCCCCGCCGCCTTGGGCTTGCCCCGCTGGGTAGCACCAATCTTCTCCCGCACCTCGGGGGCTACCGTTTTGCCATAACGGTAGTGGTTTTCTCCGGCGGCTTTGCCTTTGCGGCTCGCACTAGTTTTGATTTTTGTAGCTTCGGTGTGTTTGAGCCCCAAACGCGACAGTTCTGCGCTGGGGTTGATGTTGTAGCAATCGGGCTGGCCAACACACTTTATCAAGTACGTGTCTTCTATTTGTAGTTGGTCTGCGCCTTCTGGCAGTTCTTCGATGACTTCGAAAACAAACATCTCCGCACCGTACTTGTCCCATGCCGCTTGCAGACGGGGATTTTTGTGTACACCCCGTTTTAATTCGTATTTGTGTTGCCACTCCCGTCGGGCAAAAGAGTCTGCACTGCCGATGTAGTACTTGCCGTTGGCCATGTTAGTAATGCGGTAGATGACTGCCATGTTATAACCCCAAAGAAAGTTAACTCAAAACGAAGTATAACACTCCTTAGCTGCATAACACAAGCAGTAAAAGAAAAGGGGGCCGAAGCCCCCTGAAAACCGTTGGTATTGCTAGGTTTTCGCTTAACCGCCGGACGAGCCGTACATTCCGAGAGGGTCACTCCAGCCGAAGCTGTAACGCTCACGTGCCTTGTAACGGACGTTACCGGTATCGAAGTCACCGTCCATTTTTGTATCCAAAGCGACACGCTCGAAGTGCTTCATGCCGTTAGGAACATCAGTGGTCAGGAACCATGCGTTCGGGTCGGTCAGCCAGTGGTTGATGGCGTAGCCTTCCGGAATCGAACCATTGTTCTTCAGTGCGTTGATGTCGTTGTCATTGGTGCCAACACGCAGGCTGGTTTCCAACAGACGAGTAGCAACGAACTGCAGCGACGGAGGGATGATCAGCTTGCGCGGACGAGCTGCGATCAGCAGACCACGTTCGTCAGTCCAAGCAGCGATTTGAATGACTGCGTTTTCCAGCGAAGTTTCATTCAGGTCAACCGGGGTTGTCGGAATGTTGCTGTTGACGCCACCAGAAATCAGGGGGTGCGAAGCCGAGAACAGGGGCACGCCGTCGCCGCCGTAGTACTGTGCGGAGTTGGTGAAGCCGTTGTTCAGGACGGAAGCCGCCTTGACTTGCTTGGTGTAGGCCATTGAACGAGCCAGTGCCTTGGTATAACGAGCCGA
>Ga0315909_10004248_pt1 | contig 17026 bp, 17 predicted proteins | sample LakEriMetagenome_11_FD_203527 | JGI IMG/M metagenome (GOLD analysis project Ga0315909, IMG submission 203527) | Freshwater fungal communities from buoy surface, Lake Erie, Ohio, United States - Buoy 2 MA125 | ecosystem: Environmental > Aquatic > Freshwater > Lake | place: USA: Lake Erie, Ohio...
AAGGGTACCGCAACATGCCATGCCGGCCTCAGCCGGATATCCGGGTGACTGTTCATGCTCAGTCCATCACCAATGCCACGCGCCCCAGGGCGCGGCGGGCCAGGACTTCAGCCATCGCCTCCTGGAATCTTTCCAGGGGCCAGGTGCTGCCGATGACGGGACGAATCTTCCCGGCCTCGAACCACGCGAACAGTCGATCCATCAAGGCGCGCATGCGATCCTCGTAGACGTGACGCAGATCCTGCGGACTCCAGCCGAAGTAGAGGCCGAGGTTGAGCCCGCAGACTGTGAGATTCTTCACCAGCAGCAGGTTGGCCGGGATCTGTGGAATCTCGCCGCCGGCAAAGCCCACCGGCATGATGCGCGCCTCGGGCGCCATGCAGCGCAGGGACTGCATGAAGACTTCGCCACCGACAGGGTCATGGACGGCATCTACACCACGGCCATCCGTGAGCGCGAGCACCGCCGCCCGGAAATCGTGCTTGCGGTAGTTGATGACGTGGTCGGCCCCGTGTGTGCTGACCAGTGCCAGTTTGTCGTCTGTGCCTGCGGTGGCAATCACGCGCGCTCCCAGCAGCTTGCCTATCTCCACTGCGGCGAGGCCCACCCCACCGGCCGCGCCATGCACGAGCAGGGTCTGCCCTGCCTGGACATTCAGCAGATGGGGCCAGGTCAGCGCCGCGGCGGACGTCGCATAGGAGTGGGTGAATGCGATCGCACGCGTGAAATCGAGACTCGTAGGCAGTGCGTAGACATTCACCGCACACGCCACGGCTTCCTCCGCCATTCCGCCCCAGTCGAGCACCGCGCATACACGGTCCCCCACCCGGAAGCGGGTGACTCCCTCCCCGAGGGCGCTGATCTCTCCTGCCACCTCGGTGCCGGGAGTAAAGGGAAGTGGCGGCTTGCGTTGATATTTGCCTTGTACCACGAGGCTGGTGGCGAAGCTGACCCCCGAAGCCCGCACGCGGATCCTGACTTCGCCAGCGCCCGGCACGGGCACCGGCACTTGGTGCAAGCTCAACTGGTCGAAGGGCATCCAGTCCGGGACGATGACGGCCTTCATGAGTTCAGGACTGCTGCCCGAAGCGCGGCGCGCGTTTTTCCAGGAAGGCGCGCATGCCCTCGCGTGCATCGGCGCTGAGAAACACGCGCTGCTGGGCCTTGAGCTCATATTCGAGCGTGTCTTCCAGACTGCCCTGCATCGCGCGACGCACGCCCTGCTTGATGGCGGCGATTGCCTCGGCGGGTGCGGCCGCGAAAATCCGGGCCTTGCCGCGCACTTCAGCCGCGAAGTCCTCATCATTGAAACAGGCATTCACGATGCCAAGGCGTTCAGCCTCCGCTGCATCGATGCGCTCTCCGCTCATGATGAGCTCCAGCGCTCGCGCCGGCCCCACCAATTCGGTCAGCAGGAAATGCCCACCCCAATCAGGGACCAGGCCGATGCGGATGAAAGCTTCGGAGAATTTGGCACTGGCCGCGGCATAGCGGAGATCACAGGCCAGCGCGAGGTTCATGCCCGCCCCGGCCGCAGCGCCGTTCACGGCCGCGATCACGGGCTTGGGAATGGCCCGGATGAAGCTCACCACCCTGGCCGCGCCCTGCATGCGCTGGGTGAGCACCGAGGTGTCGTCCCGTGCCTGAAGTTCAGCCATGCTGGCGACATCGCCACCGGCACAGAAGGCCTTGCCCGCTCCCGTGATGAGCAGGCAGCGTACCTGTGGATCCCCGGCAGCCCGCTCGAGACAGGCAAGCAGATCCTCGCGCATCGTGCCGCCGAAGGCATTCATCACTTCGGGGCGGTCCAGGGTGATGGTGGCGATCTGCTCGCTCGTCTCGTAGCGAATCTGATGTGTGGACATGGTCAGGAAAATCCTCAGCCGCGACCTATGTACGGCATCGTCGTCGCCATCACGGTCATGAATTGCACATTTGCCTCCAGCGGCATTCCGGCCATGTAGAGCACGGCACTTGCTGCATGGGCGACATCCATTACCGGCTCCACACGAATGTCACCGGTTGCCTGCCGGATCCCTTTGCGCATCGGTTGTGCGATGGCGGTGTCCGCATTGCCGATGTCTACCTGCCCGCAGGCGATATTGAACGCACGCCCATCAAGGGACAGGGTTCGCGTGAGCCCCGTGAGCGCATGCTTGGTGGCGGTATACGCTGCACTGCCCGGCCGTGGCACATGGGCCGAAATTGAACCGTTATTGATGATGCGGCCACCCTGGGGCTGCTGGTGGCGCATCATGCGAAACGCTTCACGCGCGCAGTAGAAGGCACCGTTCAGGTTCACGTCGACAACCGTGCGCCACTGGGCGATCGACATCTCGTCGATGGTCATGGCGGGTGCGCCGGTGCCCGCGTTGTTGAAGAGCACATCGAGGCGGCCAAAACGTTCTTCAACGGCGGCGAAAAGTGCGGCGACGGACTGCGGGTCGGAAACATCAGTGGGCACGATCAGGATGCGCTCGGCTGTGTCGCCGGCGAGTGCAGCGGTCTCGTTGAGGGCCTCGACCCGCCGGCCGGCGAGTATCACCGCGTCGCCGCCCTGCAGAAAACCGAGCGCTACCGCACGGCCTATCCCGCTGCCGGCGCCGGTGACCAGGGCGATCCTCATGCGACGGGCGCCACTTCACGCAGGAAGCGCAACACGAGTGCCGTGGTCTCTGCCGGTTTTTCAACCTGCAACCAGTGGCCGGCTCCTTCTATGAGCTCCATGAAACGCAGATCTTCGAAGCAGCGCGGCAAGCGCTCCCGCCAGTTGGGATCGTAATCGAGCACTTCATCCTGGGCGCCGGCAATGAAGGCGGCCGGCTGGGTGAATTTACGATTCTCGAGCTCCGGCGTCAGCGCATCCATGGTGGGCAGATTGCGATAGAGATTGCAGGGGCCACGGAAGCCGCTGCGACGGTACTGCGCCACGTAATAGTCGAGATCCTCCTCGCTCAACCAGGCGGGCAGTCGGTCCGGCATCGGGAGCAGGTCCAGCAGCTTGCTGTCGCGGGGGTGTTGCAGCTGGCTCATCCAGGTATGTGGTTTGGCGTCGGCCGATAGGCCCACATAGGCCTTCAGCAGACTGGTACGGATATCAGCCTCGAGTTCCGCCTCCACCACCCCGGGAGTCTGGAAATAGCGGATGTACCAGAAGCGATCGTCCAGGCCACGCGGGTTCACGGTGTCCGGGCCGGCGCGCCAGAAGGGCACGGACATGCCCATGATGGTGACGCACTGTTTCGGATAGAGCAGCGCCGTGTTCCAGGCCACGATGCAGCCCCAGTCATGCCCGATCAGGTTGAACGTCTCATGGCCGAGCGCCTGCGCAAGGCCCACCACGTCGGCAGTCATCTTGCGGATGTTGTAATCCGCAATGTCAGGGGGACTGCTGCTGCCTCCAAAACCGCGCTGATCGGGCACCGCCACCTTGTAGCCTGCCGCAACCAATGGCGCGATCTGGTGGCGCCAGAGGTACCAGCATTGGGGCCAGCCGTGCAGCAGGATGACCAGTGGCCCATCCCCTTCGACCACTGTGCGCAGCGTGACGCCATTGGTCTCGAGATATCTGAATGCGGGCTCCTGCATGGCGCATGTCTCCAGGGTGTTGGGGGTTCTCAGGACGCGGCTTCCAGGACCGATTCCACGCAACGGAGGAAGTCCTCCTCACCGCGCACGCCGGCAATCACGTCGGCGCGGACCGTGTAGCCATGTTCCCGTGCGATCGCCTCATAACGCGGGATCCGGGCCTGAAAGAGCCGCGGAAACATCCACAGCACGAAATTATCGGGTTCAATCTGTTCGATGCGCTCTATGCCTCGCTCCTGCATGTAGGTGGCGAGCTGGGCATCGAGAAACTCCTCGCGATAGTACAGCGGCTTGGGATCCGCTTCGGCCCGGCGCAGCAACTCACGCCCGTTCTCCTCGGTCGCCTCGATGTACAGGATCAGCGTGTGTTCGGCGAGCACTTTCAGGACTTCGGGATCATCGAGCTCACACAGGCTGCCGGCCGAATCATTGATGAAATGCTGGTAGCCGTAGATGTCGCGGGCCTTGGTGATGAATTCGGGAATATCGATCATCGCGGCAACTTCCGCGTCCCGATACTGGCGTTGGCGATGCTTGAAATCAGCAAGTGGCAGACCGCCGCGCACCGGATCGCCGAGCTTGCCCAGATACGTCAGCACGGCACTGAGATTGTCGACCGTGATGTTGTTGGAGATGTAGATCGAATCCGAGCGCAGCAGGTCGCGCAGGAATGGCACTTGCATGGCCTGGCGCTTGATATTGTCCAGTATGGGCTCGCTCAGATAGCGGGTGCCGATGCGGTAGTCCGCCGAGTAGTGGAACCAGTGCGACTGGCGCAGCCGCGAGGAAAGCCAGGTCTTGCCGACACCGGACATGCCGACCAGGGTGATGGACTTTGCGTTCCACTGGCGGAACGCCTCTGCGCGCATTTTCATGGGGATTTGACGCCGTTCGGGGGCATCTTGTGACGCCGTGTGAAAATCATCTCTCGTGGCCCAGCGCGAACTGGATCCGGCGGGCCGCTCCCAGCCCCTCGGGCATGGGGATGCGCGCACGCCTTCCGTTTGGCACCTGGGTCTCCACATTGCCTGAGTAATAGCCGAGCAGATCGAGGAAGCCAGTGGACAACGTATCCACCGTCTCGGGCCAGAGCGCTGCGGTCCAGTTGATCTGTGGGCGCAGCCAGCGCTTCACGTAATAGCCGAAAAGTGCGGCGCGTTGATTGTCCTTGCTGCGATTGGCGCCGGTCTGGTGCCACAGGCGTCCATCCATCACGAGCATGCTGCCGGCGGGAGCGACGATGGGCACGGTGGCCGCTTCATCCGCTGGCGTGGGATTGGTGCCCTTGAGGTGGGAACGGGGCACATAACGGGTGCCACCGTTCTCCTCCGTGAAATCATCCAGCAGCCAGGCGACATTGCAGGCCAGCGGCTGTGCCGGCCAGGGCGGTGGCACATAGCCCTGGTCGGCATGTATCTGCATCCGGCCACAGCCCGGCGTGGTGACATTCGCGCTGAAATTGGAGATGAGCCAATCCTCGCCCAGCAGTGTCTCCACCATCGCTCGCGCCAGTGGGCGTTGCACGAGATCCACGAAAACCGGATCCAGATTGAAGAGGTGGAAGACCCTGAGGTTGTGCACATCGGTATCGAAGGCATAGCCCGTCAGTGGCACGCCATCGTTCTCACTCACGCCCATGCCGGACCACAGGCGGGCGCGAACCTCGCGCGTTTCCTCCGCGCTCAGGACTCCTTCAATCACCGCGTGACCCTCGCGCGCCAGGCTCTCCCGGGCCGCGGCGAGATCCGGATTCATGTGCCAACCCGCTGAATCTGCGCCTTGAGCGCGCGGGCATGGCCGGGCACCCGTGGAATGTGTTCGAAGCCCTGTGGCCGCGGCCGCAGCTTTGGGAAGGCGCGATGACGGAATGGGTCGCCGGGTTGGAGTTTGTCATGCAGGCCCGCGACCATCGGCGCAGGGGCCGGACCCGGACGCAGGGCGTAGATCGCGTCGTGCCCGAAGAAGCGCAAGGACAGGGTACGTCTGCAGTCTCCCTCTGCGGTGGGGGCGCCACCGTGCAGGATCTGCGGATGGAACACGACCACATCACCCGGTGCGATGTCGAAGGAGACGATGTCCCAGGCGGAGCGATCCGCTTCGATATCCGGCAAGCGGGGCAGGCCAGCTGCATAGATGGGGGCTGTGTCGTCCTCGGGATCAAAGGCCGACCCATCGTACAGCGGGCCCTTGTGCGAACCGCGCACGAACTCGAGTGAGTGCTCCTTGGCGACGGGAGTGAAGTTGATCCACATCACAGCGATCTGGTCGCCGTCCAGGGCGAGATAGGGCGCATCCTGGTGCCAGGGCGTGCGCCGCGCGGCGGCACCTTCCTTGAGGAAAATCTGTTCATACAGGAACCATACCTCGGGGCTGCCCCACAACGCGGCCACGAGGTCAGCGACCGGTGATTTGCACAGGAAATCACGATAGGCGAGGGCAGCCTCGGGGTTGCAGAGATCCTGGTAGAAAGTGCCGCCTTCACCTTCATAGAAGGTGCAGGCTGAGGCCGTGGGATGCGCGATGCTCCAGTTGAACAGGGCTTCGGCTTCGGCCAGTGCCCTGGCATCCAGTGCCTGCGGCAGGTGGACCACGCCCTCGTCCCGCAGGCGGGACATGGCGATGGACAAGGGTTCACGCATGACAGTTTCTCTCCGCGAATTTGCGCTGTGTGGTGATCAAGGCACCGTGGTCACGCCGGATTCCACCAGACCATTGATTTCGCTCTCTGTATAACCCAGTTCGCCGAGGATTTCCCGGCTGTGCTCGCCAAGGCGTGGTGCAGGGCGCCGGATTGCAGCCGGGGATTCCGACCAGCGGCTCGCCGGACGCATCTCAAGAATCCGCCCCTCGCTGGGATGCTCGTTGAGCGTGAAATAGCCCGTGGCCTTTAGATGCGGATCCTCGACCAGCGAGCCAAGCGTGTGCAGTGGAATCGCCGGGATGTCGGCCGCTTCGAACAATTGCATCCATTCAGCCGTGGTGCGGGTGAGCAGGATCTCCGCCACCATCGCATACAGTTCACGGACATGGGTGGTGCGGCTACTGAGCGTGGCCAGTCGCGGGTCGCGTTCGAACATTCCAGCATCGCCGATCATCCGGCAGAAGCTACGCCACTGGCCGTCGTTGTAGATGAGGGCGCAGAGGTAACCATCGCGCGTGACATAGGGCGTGCGCTCACGCGCCAGCATGCGCGCGTAGCCGGCCTCGCCGAGCGGCGGATCGAAAGTCTCTCCGGCCAGGTGCTCACCCAGCATGAAGGGCACCATGGTCTCGAACATCGGGATGTCGACCGCCTGACCGACGCCGGTTTTCTCGCGTCGGTAGAGCGCGGCGGAGACCGCCATTGCCGCGCTGATCCCGACGGTGCGATCGACCATGGCAATCGGCACATAGCGCGGGGTCCCGTCGCCCACCCGGGCGACCAGTGAGGGTAGTCCTATCGCGCCCTGGATGAGGTCGTCGTAGGCAGGCTTTGCGGCATACGGCCCATCCTGGCCATAACCGAAGACACCTGCATAGATCAGACGGGGATTGATTGCACAGAGACGCTCATACCCGAGATCCAGGCGCGCCATGGCCTGCGGGCGCACGTTGTAGATGAGCACATCCACCTGCGCCGCGAGCTTCAGCAGTGCAGCGTGTCCCGCCGGCTCCTTCAGATTCAGTACCAGGCTGCGCTTGTTGCGGTTGACATGAAGAAAACCCGCGCCCATCCCCGGATGACGGGCGGGACCGAGACTGCGGGTGGTATCTCCGGTGGGCGGCTCCACCTTGATGACGTCCGCCCCCATGTCCCCCAACAGCTGGGTGGCGAAGGGCCCCATCAGCACGGTCGTGAGATCGAGGATCCGCACACCCTCCAGTGCGCCATTCATGGGCGTGTTCCGAGAATCGAGCGGTTGATGGGCAGGTGAGGGCAGGGCATTGGGCAGGACATGGACGACAGACCGTGGCAGGAAAGAGCCCCATTTTCAGCCAGCCCCCCCGGTTTTGCCATCGCAAGCGGGGTCCCTCGTGCGGGGGAACGGGGCTTCAGAGACCTTGGGCGTCTGCCGCCTGGGCTTGCTCCCAAGACCAGCGGACTTCCTCCTCCCGGAAAAAAAGACTTTCCTGCTGGCGTCGTGAAAGCGGTGCACGTTGAGCCTGGTACTGCCGCTGTGCGGCCTCCACGGCGGGCGCCAGGGCTGTGCGGTGTTCGCGCGGCAGGTCGAGGTACTCGGTGGAGAGAATGTACTGTGCTTCAAGAAGGCGCGCGGCAAAGGTGAGCTGCGCGGTCGTGCGGGCCTCACCCTCCAAAGTCCCGATGCGGGTCGAGAGCTGCTCCAGCAGGCTCGCATAGTCTTCGAGCGCAGGCTCAGCGGCGGCGCCCTTCATCCTTTTCACGAGCAGGACGGCCTCGGCCAGCCGCTCCATGGCATGCGCATTGAGCAGTTCGATGGCGGCTTCCGCAGTAGGTGCGCGCATCACATCGATATGTTCGGCCCAGCGGTCCACCCGCCAGCCAAAATCCACCGGCACGAGTCCCGCCTCCGGCAGCCAGTCGATGCCGGCAAAGGAATTGATGAGCCCATGTCCCGCCCTGGCCGCGTTGGTCACGCTGATGAGCAACGCTAGCAGGACAAGTCGCGAAGTCATGTCTCAGGCACCCGACTCTGCAGGCGGGTGTCGGCATCCTTGCGCCAAGGACCTACCTCGATCTTGAAGGGAAAGACTCGCGGCTCGCCGCCGGGCGCGCATTGCAGGAACAGCTGGTAGATGCCGGGTTCGGGAAAAACATGCCGGATGGGAATCAACGGTCCCGGATACACGAGTTTCGCCGGGCGGGACATCATCTCGATCATCATCGCCGCCGAATGACTTCCGGGGTGCGCTGCCATGTCCCGCATCATGGCGGCCATCTCCGGGGTGTAGCTGTGGGTGTGCCCGAAATGCGCGCCATCCAGGCGCCACACCGCAACGTGGACTTCGGCGCCCAGCAGCAGCTCGAGGTTCTGCACCGGCTGGCCGGCCCGGGTGAGCTCGAGCACCAGCTCGACCTCGTGCCCTGCCACCGGCAACGCAGGCGATGTGGAGAGGCGGGCCTCGAAGTCATCCACCGTGACGGTGCGCGACAGCTTCGGTGCCGTCTCAGGCGGTGGGCCCGCAGCTGCTCCCTGGGTGCGGATTTCGAAGTGCTTCACCCACGAGCGGTCGCGATGTGTGAATTCGTTGAGGATGCGGTAGGTGCCCGCTGCCGGGAACTTGTAGGGAAACCGGAAGACACCGCTCGCTTCATCGGTTGCTGGACGTGGCGCGAGATCCTCCTGGTGCAGGTGGGCAAAGCTGCTGAAATCGCTGGCGACGATGAAGGTGTGCAGCGCCCGCTCGTGGACAACCTGGAGATCCTGTACGGGTGCGCCTGAGTCCGCCTGGGTCAGCGTGAAGACGAGCTCGGTCGTTTCCCCCGGCACAGGTTCTGGGGGTGAGAGTTCCAGGGTCAGTCGGTAGGGACCGGTGGGCGAGCCCTCCAGCGGTTCCACTGCCGCGCGCTGCTCACAGCCCGCGAGCAGCAGGCTGCCCGCCACCAGCAGCCCTCTGCCGAGGCGGGACCAGCCTGGCTTCATTGCCCCTCGGCGGTTGCCGACCCCTCGTCGAACACCAGATGTCCGGCGCTCTCCTGCGCTGCGATCCGCGCTTCAAGCTCAGGTGAGAGTGCGATCTTCCTCACTTCGGGAAACTTCTCGCGATCGAGGTGCGGGCGCAGGAAGTAGTGATCGGGATTCTCCACCAGTGACAGCGATTTCACCGGTTTCACAAGCCATTGGCGGCGCATGAATTCGGGCGTGAACAGCATTCCCTTCTGCTCTTCCGTCCAGGTCACGGGTTCATGTCCGTCATGAAAGCTGTAGCTCATGATGTCGTGCTGGATATCCCAGTACACCGTGTTGTGCGCGGAGTAACCGAAGCCTTCACGCGCCGGATTTTCCTTCCGGGCGTTACGGACTTCCACCATCATGAGGTTCCCGTCACGGTCATACTTCTCGGTGCGCAGCGGATAGAAATGCGCCTTGTCCAGCCAGAAGATGAGGAACTTCTCGTTGTAGTCGGGTACCAGATCCGGCTTGATCGTGCCCATCACCACCCAGCAATCCACACCACCGTCCGCACGGTAGTAGGCATAGTCCGGTCCCATGGGCCGGATGGTTGCAGTGTTCTCCTCCACGAAGCCCTGGTTGCCGTGATTGAGCGTGATTGTCGGGCGCGTGCCGGGATAACGCACGGTCTGATGGAGTACATCCACCCCGAGCAGCTTCCAGTCCATCTCCCAGGGATCACGCCCTATCACGTCATCGAAAGTCTGGGCGTTGTCCGGGAAGCGCTGGTCGCGCCGCGGCTGGGGCTGGCGTCGCACCCGGCGCATGGCCGGTGAGTACACGAAGAAATCCATCTTGGTGGTGAATTTGGGATCCGTGCGATAGACCAGCCAGAGCTGCTGCTCCGCTTCGGTCTCGGGTGGGAACTTGCTGTAGATGAGCCATTTGGAATGGATATCGCCTGCGGCCAGCCCGCGCATATAGCCATCGAGCCCGGGGCCTGTAGTCTGCTCCACATAGGAGACGCCCATGCCCTGATTGATGTATCCCGAGCTGGTGATGACGCCGAAGACATCGATCAACGAGTGCGTCCAGCGCGAGATGTGCGGGAACTCGGCTGAGCGATACCCCATTTCCTCGGCCGTGTAGGGTGCGCTGAAGGGGTAGGGTTCGGCCGGCAGATAGGGAATGCCGGAATCGCGCGGTGTGCTTGCTGACGAATCGAACAGAGCCCGTTCCTCGGCCGTGAGCTGGTCCACCGTGCGCCAGGTCGGTTCGTCCGCCACCACCCACGCCGGCACACACAGCAAGGCCAGCAGCACGGTCTTGTGCGGAATCAGCCGCATTCCTCGTTCAGAACTCATAATTCAGCTCCCAGCCGATGTTGTCCCACTCGTCATACTGCCCGTAGAACTCGTTTGGTCGACCTGCGTCATAGCCGTTGTAGACGAGTTGGGTCGAAATGAATTGCGAGAACTTGTATTTGACTCGCAGCTTCGTCTTGATGCCCTGCCATTCCTTGTCCGGCCCGCTCACCACCGGGAAGGCGGTGAAGTTCATGCTCAGGCGGTCGCGAGAGAAAGCGAACGGACGCGCCACATACACCACGGGAATGAGTGTCCATTCGTCGCCGATCCCGCCGCCGAAGCCATAGCCGAGATTCGGGTTCCAGCCGAAGGTGTAATAGAGCGAGGGCTGGAAAATCAATGTGGTGTTGTGAGGCAAGCCGAATTCAGCTGCCAATGCCATGCGCAAGGTATCGTGTTGCGCCGTGCCATCGGTGGCGGCTCCCGCGCGTGCCGCTTCCACCTTGGTGTAATCCTGGAAGCGCACGCCCTTGGTCCACAAGGCTTCCATGCGGAAGACCGAAGGCAGGGCGCCCACCAGCGGCAGGTCCGTGAGGGTGGTGGCGTAGTCAGCCGTCACCCCGAAATGATGCAGGCGCTCGTGTCTTGGCTGGAGGTCCACGAGTGTGGTGGTTCCCTCATTGGCAGTGCCGATTACATGACCTACAGGATTCTTGTCCCACAACCATGCATAGATGAAGCCGTAGGTGAGCGCGCCCGCCGAGCGATCAAACCGCATCCCGATCTCGTGATCACCAAAATCCGAGGACTGTGGCCCCATACGCGGCAGGATGACCTGGCCCAGCGCATTCGGTGGCGGAATCGCCGGCGAATACCAGGGTGTACCGGGTTTCGCCTGCCGATCCTCCTCGAAATCGAAGATGTAGAGCAGCTGCAGGGAGTTGCGGCCGAAGTGGAAGGTCGAGTTCGCCATCCAGGTTGGCAGGCGGCGCAGCTCGAAATCTTCCGTCTCCAATTGCACCGCTTCGCGCCGATCCATGCCGTTGATGATGTCGATGAACTGGCCGTCCATCTTGCCCCAGATCACCTGCTGCTTGCCGAGCAGGAAATCGAAGCCGGGCCGACGATAGCTCACATACAGTTCGCGCATGAGGCGCTCGGCATTGTCGTAGAGCTCCACTGTGCGGTCGTCCCTGTCGGCAAAGAGCGCAGCGCTGCTCTGCCAGTCATAGACCCCGTCGTAGAGCGCATGGGTGACAGCGTTCAGCTCCAGGCCCGGGCCAAGCTGGTAGGACATTTCGAGCTCCAGCAGGTTTTGCAGCTGCGCAAAGCGGAAATCCTGCTCGCGGAAGCCGACCCGATCATCGGTATCGATAAGCACATCCCCCCATTGCCGAAATGCGCCGCGGAAGTTCAGCCGCGGGACGGCGCGCTCGATGGGCTTGCGCACGTACTTGCCGGCGGGGTTGAAGGTCGCCATCGAACGGTCGACGGTGGACATGAGATCGGCATGGGCGTGGGGGATCGCCAACGGGAGACAGAGCACCCCCAGCACACACAGGAGGCGGATATGGCGCGACATCGGAATTCTCCACTTGAGTTGCGGAGAACTTATAACTGACTTTCAAAAAGAGTTGCAACTCTTTAATTTTTAATGGAAATAGGATTTCGGATACTCAGCTTGTAAGAAAAATCCGCGCTGCAGTGCGAATTTCAGCGTGTGTCGGCAAGCCCGCTTTCCGGGGATGGGCGGACCGGGTCCGGCCGCGGATGGAGCAGGGCGCGTTCAGACCTTAGACTGCGCCCTTTCAGCCAAACGGGGAGCCCGCATGATTCTCAAGAACAAGGTGATTCTGGTCACCGGCGCAGGCCGGGGCGTCGGCCGCGCTATCGCGCTGGAGGCGGCCCGTGAAGGTGCAGCTGTCGCGGTGAACGATCTCGGGGTTTCCATCGACGGCAGTGGCGGTGATGCAGGCCCGGCGCAGGAAGTGGTCAAGGAGATCGAGGCCATGGGTGGTCGGGCCATTGCGCTGACCAAGAGCGTGGCCTCTTGGGATGACGCGCACGAGATGGTGGCAGAGACCGTGGACCGATTGGGCGGCATCGATGGCGTGGTGAACAACGCCGGCAACCTGCGTGACGTGATCTTCCACAAGATGACCCAGGACGATTTCCATGCGGTCATCAATGTGCACCTCATCGGTTCGTTCAACATGGCGCGTGCCGCGGCCAATTACTTCAAGGAGCAGAAGAGCGGTGCCTTCGTGCACATGACGTCCACCTCCGGCCTCATCGGCAATTTCGGTCAGGCGAATTATTCCGCCGCCAAGCTCGGCATCGTGGGCCTGTCCAAGTCCATCGCGCTCGACATGCAGAAATTCAATGTGCGTTCCAACTGCATCGCGCCCTTTGCGTGGACGCGAATGATTGACTCCATCCCGATCACCAGCCCCGAGCAGGCGATTCGCGTGGAGCGTCTCAAGCAGCTGGTGCCCGAAAAAGTCTCGCCCTGCGCAGTGGCGCTGCTGTCTGATGCAGCCCACAAGGTCAACGGACAGATTCTCGGCGTGAGAAACAACGAGATCTTCCTGTTCAGCCAGAACCGACCCTTCAAGACGGCACACACTGCCGAAGGCTGGACGCCGGAGAAGATCATCGATCGCATGATTCCCCAGTTCGAGCACGACTTTTATCCGTTGCTGCGTTCGGGCGATGTGTTCTGCTGGGACCCGGTCTGAAGACCCGCAAGACACGCGCGGCGATTACCGGAAGATGCGCTTGAGCCCCGGCGCCGGTTGGGTGCGCTGCCGTCGCGCCCTGCTGGCCCTGGTCTTGATGGCTGCCGGCATCTCGGCCAGCGCCGAAGAGTCACGTTCGATTCGTCTGGCTGTAGGCGGACAGGCGCTCTTCTACTACCTGCCGCTGACTTTGGCCGAACGTCTGGGCTATTTCCGCGAGGCTGGCCTCGAGGTCGAGATCATCGATTTTCCGGGGGGATCCAAATCCCTGCAGGCACTCATGGGTGGCAGTGCCGAGGTTGTTGCCGGATCCTTCGAGCATGTGGTCAACATGCGGGCGCGCGGGCAGGCGGTCACGGCCTTTGTGCTGCTTGCACGCTATCCGGCGATCGTGCTGGCAGTCGGAGCCGAATTTTCTCCGGCCTACAAGGAAACCCGGGATCTGGCAGGCCGCAGGATAGGCATCACGGCCCCGGGATCTTCCACGCATCTGTTTCTCAACAATGTGCTCGCTCGCGCGGGCATGTCGCCGGATGACGTGTCGGTTATCGGCGTCGGCACAGGTGCCAGCGCAGTGGCCGCACTGCGTCGGGGAGATGTTGAGGCGCTGGTGCATCTCGACCCCGTCATCGAGGAACTGGTGTCCGCAGGGGCCGCGCGGGTGGTCATCGATACCCGCACCGAAGCCGATGCGCGCGCCGTCTATGGCGGTGCCTATCCCGCCGCTTGCCTCTACGCCCGTGCAGAGTGGCTGGCGGACAACGCCGAGGCCGCAAGTGCACTCGCCAAGGCACAGGTGCGAGCGCTGCACTGGCTGGCCTCGGCCAGCGCCAAGGACATCAGGGCCGTGCTGCCGGAAGCCTTCTGGTCGCGCAACCCGGCGGCGTGGGAGTCCGCACTCTCGAAGAACCGTGCGATCTGGTCGCTGGATGGCCGGCTCGATGAGGCGGGTGCCCGTAATGTCATCGCGACCCTCGCCGCGTTCGAAGACTTCGTTAGGGTCGCGCGGCTCGAACCCGCATCCCTGATCGACACCCGGGTGGTGGGCGCGATGGATCCGGAGTGAATCCAGCAAGCCCGGGCACGAGGCCACAGACCGACGTGGTCGCCCTGCGGGGGGTCTGCGCCTCCTTTGCGACACCACAGGGAAACCTCGAGGTCGTGCGCGAGGTGGACCTCACGCTGGGTGAGGGGGAATTCCTGTGTGTGGTTGGTCCCACGGGCTGCGGCAAATCCACCTTGCTGAATCTGGTGGCGGGATTGCTGGCGCCCTCGGCCGGCACGGTCCTCATCGACGATGAACCTTTGACAGGGATCCACCCCGCAGTGGGTTATCTCTTTCAGGCCGACGCTCTGCTCCCTTGGCGGGACGCGCTCGAAAACGTGGCTGTGGGTCTGCGCTTTCGAGGCATGTCGCGACAGGAGGCGGAAACCGAAGCTTTGTCCTGGCTGCATCGCGTCGGGCTTTCAGGCGCCGCCCGACGCTACCCTCACCAGCTTTCCGGCGGCATGAAGAAACGCGTGGCACTCGCACAGGTGCTGGCCGTGAATCCGCGCATTCTGCTCATGGACGAACCCTTCTCTGCGCTCGATGTGCAGACCCGCGCGCAGATGGAAAATCAATTGCTGGAATTGTGGGCACAGGACCGCAAGTCGGTGATCTTCATCACCCACGATCTGGAGGAGGCGATTGCATTGGGGGATCGAGTGGTCGTGATGTCGGCGGGGCCGGCGAGCCGGCCGGTGGGCAGTCATGTGATCGACCTGCCAAGGCCACGCGAAGTGGAAGAGATCCGCATGACGCCTCGCTTCCTGGAACTGCAACGCGAAATCTGGCAGCAGCTCCGCCAGGAGGTTCGTACAGGTCAGGCCCACATGGGCGGTTGGACGGCATGACGACGGACAAGGCTCGCTTGTGGCCTTGGCAGCTGGCGCTGCTGGCCATCCTCCTGCTGCTCTGGCACGGGCTCACGGCGCGCGAGATCCTGCCCTCCTTCTTCTTTGGCAGGCCGCTGCTGGTGTGGGCGGTACTCCGACAATGGTTCGCGAGTGGCCTCATCTACCCACATCTCGGCGTGACCCTGCTGGAGACGCTGCTGGCTTTTGTGGGTGGCACGTTGCTCGGCATTGTGGCCGGCATGTGGCTCGGCCTCAGTCCGCGGCTGGCCCGCTTGCTCGATCCCTACATCAAGGCAGCCAACGCCATGCCAAGAGTGGTGCTCGCGCCCATCTTCGCAATGTGGTTCGGGCTGGGTGTGGGTTCGAAAGTGGCGCTCGGCATCACGCTCGTGTTCTTCGGCGTGTTCTTCAATGTGCTGCAGGGTATCCGGGAGGTGAGCCCTGTGGTGCTGGCCAACGCGCGCCTGCTCGGCGCGTCGAGGGCGCAACTGCTGCGCCACGTGTACTGGCCGGCGGCCACGAGCTGGGTCTTCTCCAGCCTGCATACCTCTGTGGGCATGGCCTTTGTGGGGGCTGTGGTTGGGGAATATCTGGGCTCGGCGCGCGGGGTGGGTTACCTCATCCTCCAGGCGGAGGGGGTGTTCGACATCAATGCCGTCATCGCGGGAATCGTGGTGCTCACGGTGTGCGCGTTGATCCTCGATGCTCTTGTGACCCGGGTTGAGCGCCGACTGCTCGTCTGGCGGCCCACATCTGCGTCCACCACCCTCGGCGACCCGCGCTGAGGCTGTCGGCTACCCGCGGCGCGGACGCAACGGGCCCGGGCGTCACAGTCAGGCTTTTATTGCTATGCATCATTCGCGCAAGAGGCTTGCGCAGGTCACTGCCCTGCCACGAGAATCGGCCATCGGCGGAATTCCAACTGCCTTGCAAGGAGCTACTCATGAGCAGCGTCATCCAGTCCTCAGGTGAAGTGCGCAGCGCCAGTGCTGCCCGGCCCCGTTCCATGGTCAACCTCAAACCCGCGCTCTTCACCATGCTCGGCATCACCGTGCTGATGGCGGGGTATCGCATCTACCAGCAGATCTTTGCCTGGACCGCGGGGCTGGACTCCACGGATCCAGCCTTCGAGACCTACTGGATGGGCCTTCTGAAGGGCGAGCTGGCAATCCTGGTGCTGAGCTGGGCGGGCCTCTGGTCCTGGCTGTGGGTAACCCGTGACCGCAACCTCCACGCCGTGAAGCCACGCGAGGAGATGCGGCGATACTTCAATGTCGTGCTGTACATCATGGTGTATGCCTTCTGCGTGTACTTCACCGGCAGCTTCTTCGCCGAGATGGATGCAAGCTGGCACCAGACGGTGGTGCGCGATACTGCCTTCACGCCCAGCCACGTGATTCTCTTCTACGGCACGATCCCGCTCTACATCCTCTTTGGCGTGGGCGGTTTCCTGTATGCGATGACGCGCCTGCCACGCTTTGCAGATCGCATCTCCATTCCCTACGCCCTGGCGGTGGCCGGACCCTTCCTCATCCTGCCCAACCTTGGCTACAACGAGTGGGGCCATGCCTTCTGGATGATGGAGGAGTTCTTCTCCGCGCCCCTGCACTGGGGCTTCGTGGTGCTCGGCTGGTCCGTGCTCGCGCTGGGCGGCCTCCTGCTGCAGATTGCGCGTCACGTGTACGAAATCATGGGACGCCTCGAGCAGGAAGCGACCGCCTGACCCTGATCCAGCCCCAGCCCACGGGAAAAAGCATGTCAGCACAGCTGCAGGAAAAGCGCGACAGCGTCATTCTCTACGGACGACGCTGGTCGCGCGAGAACGCGGAGCTCTCGCGCACCTTCGACATCCTCGTCGTGATCATCATATTCATCGCGGTCACGGCGGCCTTCCACCTGCACTTCCAGCTCACCGTGGGTG
>Ga0315909_10004251_pt1 | contig 17019 bp, 12 predicted proteins | sample LakEriMetagenome_11_FD_203527 | JGI IMG/M metagenome (GOLD analysis project Ga0315909, IMG submission 203527) | Freshwater fungal communities from buoy surface, Lake Erie, Ohio, United States - Buoy 2 MA125 | ecosystem: Environmental > Aquatic > Freshwater > Lake | place: USA: Lake Erie, Ohio...
CGCGCATGAAAGCCGTCTACCTCGCGGACGATAGCCTGTCCCAAGGGATCGACACCGCTGTAACGCAGGCGCTGATAGCGCGGCACGACTCCGCGCAGGCCCGGCACCGAAAGGCAGCCTTCCCAGCCCTCTTCCATTTCGTCACCGAGCGGCTCCAGCACGGGATTGAGCAGAACCGTCTCGGGGACTTGCGGCGCGTCGGGATAGCGCACGTTCTCTTTGAAACCAAAAATCACCACTTGCAGATTCACGCCGATCTGTGGTGCCGCGAGTCCTGCACCATTGGCAGCGTACATGGTGTCAAATAAATCTTCGATCAGCGCATGCAGCTCGGGCGTATCAAATGCCGTGACCGGCTCCGCTCGTCTAAGCAAGCGTGGGTCACCCATTTTGAGAATGTCGCGTATCGCCATTGGTATTTACTCCGGCATTAATGAGGCTCTGACAAAAAGCCGCTGGCCAGGCGCTCCGCCGCAGACAGTACGGTGGTGCGACAAGGCGGTGCAACAACACTAGCGGCTTTTTGTTAGACAGAGCCTCTCAGTAGTTTCGTATTTTCTGTTTTTAAAGTCATCTGATATCCAACGACCTCTGCCCCAGCCATTCAGCAAAGGCAGCCCCTGTTTCCGCATGCTGCATCCCGATCTCCACCGAGGCCTGCAGATAACCAAGCTTGGAGCCACAATCAAAACGTCTCCCCTGATAACGATAAGCCAGCACAGTTTCATACTGCATCAACGCTTCGATACCATCAGTGAGCTGAATTTCACCGCCAGCACCTTTGCCAAGTTTTTCAAGGCAGGCGAATACGCGGGGCATGAGAATATAGCGACCGACGACCGCCAGTGTGGACGGCGCTTTATCGGGTGAAGGCTTCTCAATAATGCCTTTCACTTTCTCCAACCGCTCGGCAAAAGGCTCCGTGCTCACAATGCCGTACTGTCGTGTGTGCTCGCGTGGCACATCCTGTACGCCCAGCAAGCTGCACTGTTCACGTTCGAACTGCGCCGTCATTTGCGCCATCACACCATCAGAACCCGACTCTCCCTGCATGAAGTCATCGGCCAACAGCACGGCGAAAGGATCATCACCGACGATAGGACGTGCGCAGAGTACCGCATGACCAAGCCCCAGCGCTTGGGGCTGGCGTATGTACATGCAATTGACCGATTTCGGTATGACTTCGCGCACCATATTCAATAGCTGCTGCTTACCTGCGGCTTCAAGTTCGGCTTCGAGTTCATAGGCTTTGTCGAAATGGTCCTCAATTGCGCGCTTGTTACGGCCGGTGATGAAGATCATCTCCGTAATACCGGCCTCGACAGCTTCCTCAACGGCGTACTGGATTAGCGGCTTGTCGACAATCGGCAGCATTTCCTTCGGTTGCGCCTTGGTGGCTGGTAAAAAGCGACTTCCCAAACCTGCCACCGGAAACACGGCTTTGCGTATGCGTGTCATGTCGTTTGCTCCAATAAATCCAGTAAACCGGCTTCATCAAGTACGGTAATGCCAAGTTCTTCGGCTTTGGCAAGTTTGCTGCCAGCCTCCTCGCCGGCGACAACGAAACTAGTTTTTTTGGACACCGAACCAACTACCTTACCGCCCGCTGCTTCGATCATCGCGGCTGCCTCGTCACGTTTGAGTGTCGGCAGCGTACCCGTCAGCACAAAAGTTTTACCGGCCAAGTGCTCAGAGCGCTGCTCGGGCTCGCCTTCTTCCCAGTGTATGCCGGACGCACGCAATTGCGCGATCAGCTCGCGATTGATGGGGTCATGCAAAAAACTAAGAATGCTTTGCGCAACCACCGGTCCGATATCATCCACAGCCAGTATTTGTTCTTCGGTAGCATCCAGCAAAGCGTCGAGATTGCCGAAATACCGCGCCAGAGACTTTGCGGTGGACTCGCCCACATGGCGAATACCCAACGCGTAAATGAACCGGGCCAGAGTGGTGAATTTTGATTTTTCCAGCGCCTCGAGCAAATTTTGCGCTGATTTTTGTGCCATGCGATCCAGTTCGGATAGCATCACCAGACCAAGCTTGTAAAAATCTGCAGGGGTAGTCACCAGACCACGATCGACCAGTTGCTCCACCAATTGCTCGCCCAGACCTTCGATATCCATCGCGCGGCGCGAAACAAAATGCAGCAAGCCACCCTTGCGTTGTGCTGCGCAAGATACCCAGCCGCCAGAACAACGCGCAACCGCCTCTTCTTCTGGCCGCACAATCGGGGAACCACAAACGGGGCAATACATTGGCATGACGAATTCTCGTGCCGCCGCCGGACGTCGCTCAGGCACATTGGCAACGATCTCAGGGATCACATCGCCAGCACGGCGGACAATGACAGTGTCACCGATACGAATATCCTTTCGGCGTACTTCATCTTCGTTATGCAAGGTCGCATTGGTGACGGTGACACCACCAACAGACACCGGTGCCAGTCGAGCGACAGGCGTGACGGCGCCGGTGCGACCAATTTGTACAACAATATCCTGTACCACCGTCGTAGCTTCTTCTGCGGGAAATTTATGGGCCAGTGCAAAGCGCGGTGCGCGCGAGACGAAACCGAGCGCGCGCTGCTGATCGAGTTGATTGACCTTGTAGATCACGCCATCGATTTCATACGGCAATTGCGCGCGCTTGGTGGCGATGGATGAGAAAAACGCCAACAAGCCGGTTGCCCCTGACACTACAGCGCGCTCCGCACACACCGGCACGCCCATAGTGCTGTACCAATCGAGCAAGGCCGCGTGGGTGGCAGGCAGCGCCGCGCCTTCGAGACGACCGATACCATAGGCAAAAAAACGCAGGCTTCGTTGCGCCGTAATGCGTGAATCCAACTGCCGCAAGCTGCCCGCCGCTGCATTGCGGGGATTGGCGAATTCTTTTTGCCCGGCATCGCGCTGACGTTGGTTGAGTCGCTGGAAGTCCGCCTTGAACATCAACACCTCGCCACGCACATCCATTAGCGCGGGCAAGTGCTTGCCCTGCAGCCTGAGCGGAATCGAGCGCACGGTACGAATGTTGGCAGTGACATCTTCGCCGGTATAACCATCACCACGCGTGGCTGCCTGGGTCAGCACACCTTTTTCATAGCGCAGATTGATCGCCAGACCATCGAACTTGAGTTCGCAGGCATAGCGGATCTCGGCATCGACCTCCAGACCATCGCGCACGCGCTTGTCGAAGGCCATGATCTCGTCCTCAGCAAACCCATTATTAATCGACAGCATCGGCACGTCATGCGCCACCTGCGTGAATTCGGGTAGCGGCGCACCGCCTACGCGCTGGGTGGGAGAGTCGGGTGTAATGAGCTCGGGATGCGCAACTTCGAGCGACTGAAGCTCGCTGAACATGGCATCGTATTCCGCGTCAGGAATATTGGGATTGTCCAGCACGTAGTAGGCATGGGCATGCCGATGAAGCTCGGCATGCAACCATTCAGCGCGTGCACGCCAATCGGCAGCATCTGGCCCGGTGGTTATCGGGCCACCGAACAGATCGTTCCCGGACATCAGGCAAACAGACGATGGGCCAGATGCGAGCCTGCGGTCACACCTGCCTCTTCCATCGATGCATAGAACGAGCGCACTTCACTACCGATCGAGGCAAGCGCAGCATCCGACAGAGGCTCACCATTGTCATCGACAATACCGCCCGTCAGACGTTGCGCGAGTGATTTTGCGAAAGCGCTCATCGCCGTGAATGCCTCACGATCAGGTGCCACCAAAGAGACGGGTAGCAAGAGCGTCAGCAGTTTGCTGATCTCGCCAGAGGCGCTCGGATTGGTTGACAATGAAAACAGCATTCCGCCGTCGCCATCGGGCATCACCAGCATGCCGTCGGGACGCTGATCCATGCCCATGCGCTGCAATGCCGGTCGCAAGCTTGACATCATCCATGCCGCACCGCGCGCTTCAACATTGATGGAGAGCTTGGCATCGAATTCGGTGATGAACTGATGCACTTTGCGCGCTCTGGCCATCACGTCCGGCATATCGGGCAACTCGGGCTCTGCGCCCAAATCTTCAGAGAGTTGGTTGATGCCAGCCACCAGTTCGGAGAATTCCAGCTCGGTAATGAAGCTGCGTCGCGTGGCCATTTGCATACCGGCCTTGAGCGAGGAATAAATGCCACCCACAGACACGGGCTCCCAATCGCCGGTCTCGTTTTGCCCGATGACATGAACCGGTTTGTTACCAATGAGGTGCAGTGGCTGAAATGCTGCAACGACCTTCTCCCCACGCACAGGACCCTGCAGGGGCATGGGAATGATGCAGTCGATGAAGTCATCCAAGGGCAAGGGCTTGCTCGCGGGTTCAACCCGGGCAGAGGATGCCGGCGGTGAGTGGGACTGCAACGCGCCCTCAGTTGGCTCCTGCACTGGGCTGCTGAGCTCTTCAGGCACTTCGGCGGAGCTGGCCGCTTCGCCCTGCGCGCGCTGCGCAGCCGTTTGGACAAGCTCACCCATCAACACATCTTCATGCGGATTGGAAAATGCGTTATCGACGGATTTACGGGCGCGCCATTCTCGCCACTTATCGTAAAAAAGGACGCCAACAATCACGGCGCCACCAATGGCGATCAGACTGACCTGTAACTCACTCATTGAACGGGCTCCTGCAGGGCTCGCAGGCCTTCGGCCTTCTACCCGGGCATGTACGCAGACTCATCTGAAAAATATTCATTAAAGAAACATTTTAAGCGAACTAACACCGTTAACGCGACAAGCTTGCCCGTCCGCATTATTGACAATGATCAATTTCAGCCAAAGTTTTGTCATTAAGATAACAAACCAAGTCAAACCCGCAAGAAAGGATTATCCATGGCTGAAACCTCGGAAATCAAACTGCAAGCACTTGCCATGCTCTCCCTGAAACCCCTGCTCCGACGACTGCGACTTTGGTGGTACCGGCGTGCCGAAGAACACTACCTCATGTGCGCTGCCGTGGAAAATACCCGAGCACGCGAGGCCGAAGAAAACGAGGCCTACTATCAAAAACGCGCTGCGATGGCACGTTCGGCTCAGCATTGGTACTAGGCGGCTGTTCCGGGGCGGCATGAGGTGCGTCCATCGCGCCTCGGCCAACCCCATCTGCCCAACGGTCAAGCTCAGGCAGCCTCAGCGCTCAGACTGCTGGCCGTTGTCATGTCCACCGCCACAATGCGAGAGACACCCTGCTCTTGCATCGTTACCCCAATCAGTTGCTGTGCCATTTCCATCGCAATCTTGTTGTGCGAAATAAACAGGAACTGCGTTTGAGCCGCCATCCGCTTGACCATCGTGCAGAAGCGCTCAGTGTTCGAATCATCCAGCGGCGCGTCCACCTCATCGAGAAGGCAGAACGGTGCGGGGTTCAGCTGGAAGATGGAAAAGACCAGCGCCGTCGCCGTCAGCGCCTTCTCCCCGCCGGATAGCAGATGAATCGTCGCATTCTTCTTGCCCGGTGGCTGCGCCATCACCTGTACGCCTGAATCCAGAATTTCCTCGCCCGTCATCACCAGCTTGGCATGACCGCCACCGAAAAGCTCAGGGAACAACTGACCAAAGTGATGGTTGACCTTGTCGAAAGTATCTTGCAGCAGGTCGCGAGTTTCGATGTCGATCTTCTGAATCGCATCTTCGAGTGTCGTAATCGCCTCGGTCAGGTCGGCGTTTTGCGCGTCAAGGAAATTTTTACGTTCGCTGGCCTGCGCAAGCTCGTCCAGCGCTGCCAGGTTCACGGGACCCAACGCGGAAATTGCATTGTTCAGGCGCGTTACCTCGCCTTGCAGATAGGACGCTCGCATATCGTCGGTGAGCTTCTCTGACAGAGCAGACTCATCCGCCTCGGCATCAGCGAGCTGCTGCGCGTATTGCTCCTGGTTGAGTCGCGCGGCCTGTTCTTTGAGCTGCAACTCGACGATACGATCGCGCATGGGCTGCAACGCGCGATCGGCAGCCAGCTTAGCCTCGTCCTGCCCACGCAGGCGCTGCGTGAGCTGATCCAGCTCGTGACGCGCGTTGGCCAGCACGACTTCCTGCTCGCTGCGTCGCTCGAGCAAGGATTGCAGCCCGGCCTGCGCAGTCTGGTCATCCAGCGACTCCAGCTCAAGCTGGCCTTGCTCCATACTCGCAAACAATTGCGCAGATTGCTCCAGCGCCGTCGAAATATTGCGCTTGAGTTCTTCGATACGATTTTCGTGCGAGCGCTGCGCAAATTCAGCCTGCTGCGCAGCCAGTTCCAGCTCGCGCAGTGCCTCACGCGCCTGGTTCAAAATTTGCTCACGCTCGAGATAGATGGTCTGACCATCTTCATGGGTTTCCTGCACCTGACCCAGCTCGACATCCAGCGCCTCAAGGGCATTCTCTGCTTCGACCTTGATCTGTTGCTGCTCGGCCTCTTGCATATCAATCTCAGCAAGGTCGCCTGCGATCTGAGTGCTGCGCTGGCTGAATCGCTCCTGCACTTCGCTCTGCCGTAAGAGATCAATTTGCACGCTGTGCAGCGCCTGCGTTAATTCGTCAACTTCGCGGGTGAGCGTTTCGATGCGCTGCAAGCCTTGCGTGAGCGCGGCGTCTGCCTGCACCGAACGCTGACGCGCCTCATCAGCAAGCAGTTGCTGCGCACGTACCTGACGCACGAGATTATCGATTTCCTGCTGACGCGCCAGCATGCCATCCTGTTCGGAATCCGCAGCATAGAAACGTACCGCGAGACGGCTGATCAGGTGTCCCTGGCGCGTGACCAGGCAAGCCCCCGCCGGCAGCCTGGCGCGCTCGGCCAATGCGGTCGCCGCATCTTCGGCCACATACACATGGTGCAGCCAGTCCTGCATCAATGCACGCAGACCTGGGTCATTCATCTGCAACAAGGACAACAACGGCTTGAGACCAGCAGCAGGCGCCTCATCGGCTGTGGCAGTGCCGGAGAGCGAGAACAAAGACAGCTTGGCCGGTGGCGCATCGCTGAAAAATGCTTTGGCCCAGTCGAGGTTCGATACCTCGAGCGCGCCCGTGCGTTCGCGCAGCACCGACTCCAGTGCATTTTCCCAGCCAGATTCAATGGAAAGTTTTTGCCACAAACGCGGTAACTTACCCAGCTCATGCTTCTCAAGCCAGGGCGCGACCTTGCCCTCGGTTTGTACATTTTCCTGCAGCTGTCTGAGCGTGTTCAGTCGTGCTTCAAGCTGCGCGTGACTTGAATTTTCGGCGTTGACGGCTTCCTGCGAAACACGACGCTGCTGCTCGAGTTGCGGTTGCAAACCGCGCGCGGTATGGAGCGCGTCACGCGCCGCGTTGAGTTGTACATCTTTCTCCGCCACCTGGGATCTCAGCGCTGATAACTGCACTGTATCCGGGGGCGCGAGCATGTTTTTTTCTTGCATCAGCCGCTCGCGACGCTGCGTAAGACCGGCCAGAATGTTGGATGCATTGCGTTGGTGGGCTGATTCAAGCTCAATACGCTGCTGTACCTGCATGATGCGCGAACGTGATTCGGTGCTGGCTAGCTGCGCAGCGCGCCAGCTCTCTTCAATCGCGGGCATGGCGTCTTGTTTCGATTGCACCGCCTGCTGCTCTACCGCCACTCGCTCTGCGTGCATTTGCAAATCGGTATCAGCCTGGGCGAGCTCGTCCTGGAATTGGGTACTTTGGCGCTGCCACTGGTCGCGTTGCGCCGAGAGTGAATTAAGCTGGGTCTGCAGTCGCGAGCGCGACTCGATGACAAACTTGATCTGCGCTTCCAGACTCCCGATTTCGGAGTTGGTCTGATAGAGCGCACCCTGCGCCTGATGCATGCGGTCACCCGCAGCATAATGTGCCTGGCGCATGTGCTCCAGCTCGGTCTCGATGTGGCGCAGCCGGGAGGTTTGCTCCTCGAGCTCGGTTTGCGCCTTGTGAATATCGCGCGTGAATTTTTCCTGCTCGGCCTTGGCCTCATTCTTGCGCAATAGCCACAGCAGTTTTTGTTTTTCGATCTGGTCTGACTGCAGCTCATGAAACTTCTGGGCGACTTCTGCCTGTGATTGCAGTTTTTCGAGGTTGGCATTGAGTTCGCGAAGAATGTCTTCGACACGCTGTAAATTCTCGCGCGTGTCCTGGAGGCGGTTTTCAGTTTCGCGGCGGCGTTCCTTGTACTTGGACACACCCGCGGCCTCTTCGAGAAAAATACGCAGATCTTCCGGACGCGCTTCGATGATGCGCGAGATCATGCCCTGACCAATAATGGCGTAGGCGCGTGGCCCCAGTCCGGTGCCGAGGAAAATATCCTGCACATCGCGGCGGCGTACTGCCTGATTATTGATGTAATACGTGGATGTGCCGTCACGCGTGAGTGTGCGCTTGACGGAAATTTCAGCAAAGCTGCTCCATTGACCGGCTGCCTTGCCCAGGCTGTTGTCAAACAACAGCTCGACCGAAGCGCGGCCCGCTGGCTTGCGGCTGGTCGTTCCATTGAAAATGACGTCCTGCATCGATTCGCCGCGCAACTCCGAGGCTTTGGATTCCCCCAATACCCAGCGCACCGCATCAATGATGTTGGATTTGCCACAACCATTAGGACCCACGACGCCGACCAGCTGGCCGGGTACCTGAAAATTGGTGGGATCGACGAAGGACTTGAATCCGGAAAGTTTTAAAGAAGTTAACCGCACGTTATGAACTTTTCAGTCGTTAAAAACGATAAACCGGACGAGCTGCCGTCCGGCCCTTTTTAAGAATCGCGCCATCATATCATCCGGCAGGCACCCAAACTGAGCGCTCGGAGGCAATCTGGGAGCCCATCACAATAAAAGATGCGCACAGGTATAATCCGGCGGCGGCGCAACCCCGCTTCCCACCCGCCTGAGACACGCCAACACCTGCTGATACCCGTGAATCCGCTACTAGAAAAACTGCAGGCTTATCCTTTTGAAAAACTTCGGCGCTTGTTTGCCGACGTGACCCCCGAGCGGAGCTACCGGTCCATCAGTCTGGGCATCGGCGAGCCCAAGCATCCCACACCACCTTTTATCCAGAAAGCGCTCGCCGACAATTTGTCGGGACTGGCCAGTTACCCCACCACCGCCGGCAGCGATGCCTTGCGCGCCACCATCTGCGGCTGGCTGGAGCAGCGCTACCGCCTGCCTCGACTGGATCCGGGCTGCGAAGTCTTGCCCGTCAATGGTTCGCGCGAGGCTCTGTTTGCCATTGCACAGGCAGTCATCGATCCCTATGCCGAAGCGGTCGTGGTTTGCCCCAACCCGTTTTACCAAATCTACGAAGGGGCAGCACTGTTGGCAGGGGCCGAGCCTTATTTCGTCAACTCAGACCCCGCGCGCAATTTCGCACCCGATTTTTCCACGGTACCCGCCGACATCTGGCCCCGCGTACAGCTGCTGTTCATCTGCACGCCGGGCAACCCCACGGGCGCCGTGCTGACGCTGGATGACTGGAAAGAATTATTCGCACTCTCGGACAAACACGGCTTTGTCATTGCGGCTGACGAGTGCTATTCCGAAATTTATTTTGGCAGCCAAAGACCACTTGGCGCTCTCGAAGCTGCGCACAAACTGGGACGTAAATACGACCGCCTGCTGGCGTTCTCCAGCCTGTCCAAGCGCTCGAACGTACCTGGCATGCGTTCAGGCTTCGTCGCCGGCGATGCGGGCATTTTGCAAAAATTTCTGCTCTATCGCACCTACCACGGCAGCGCCATGAGCCCATCGATCCAGGCGGCATCGATCGCTGCATGGAAAGATGAAACGCACGTCGAAGAAAACCGCGCGAAGTACATCGCCAAATTCAATCAGATCACACCCATGCTCGCCGACGTGCTGGATGTCTCGCTGCCCGACGCCGGCTTTTACCTCTGGGCGAAGGTCGACAAGCTTACCTCCATCTCCGATACCGAATTCGCGAGGCGTCTGTACGCCGACTATAATGTGACGGTTCTGCCAGGAAGTTATGTCGCCCGTGAGGCACACGGCATCAACCCCGGCGCCAATCGCATTCGCATGGCGCTGGTCGCTGAAGTCGACGAATGTCTCGAAGCAGCACAGCGTATCGTTGAATTCACGCGCAAACTCGCGGCTACCTGATTTTTTATCTCCGTTTAAAGAAACCACACCATGAGCCAATCATTACAAGATCTGATCGACAACGCCTGGGAAGAACGCACGAATTTTTCACCAAAATCCGCCCCCGCTGATGTGCGCGATGCAGTCGCCTCGGTGCTTGAACAGCTCAATCAGGGAACACTGCGCGTCGCTCAAAAAGACAGCGGCCAGTGGGTTGTGAATCAGTGGGTGAAAAAAGCCGTACTCCTGTCTTTCCGTCTCGAAGACAATCTTCCCATCCCCGGCGGCAATGGCATGCAGTTCTACGACAAGGTACCCACCAAATTCGCCAATTACACCGCGGATGACTTCGCCCAAGGCGGCTTCCGTGTCGTGCCACCTGCGGTTGCGCGTCGTGGCAGCTTCATCGGCAAGAACGTGGTGCTCATGCCGTCCTACGTGAACATCGGCGCCTATGTTGATGAAGGCACGATGGTGGATACTTGGGCCACCGTGGGCTCCTGCGCACAGATCGGTAAAAACGTGCACCTGTCGGGTGGTGTCGGTATTGGCGGTGTGCTGGAGCCCATGCAGGCGAACCCCACCATCATTGAAGACAACTGCTTCATCGGTGCGCGCTCCGAAGTTGTGGAAGGCGTGATCGTTGAGGCGAACTCGGTGATCTCCATGGGTGTCTACATTGGTCAATCCACCAAGATTTATGATCGTGCTACTGGCGAAGTCACCTATGGTCGCATTCCCGAAGGTTCGGTCGTTGTCTCCGGCAATCTACCCTCGGCAGATGGCAAGTACAGTTTGTATTGCGCGGTGATTGTGAAGCGAGTGGATGAAAAGACCCGCGCCAAGACATCGATTAACGAGCTGCTGCGAGATTGATTGGTAAAAATACTGGATCCCGGCTTTTGCCGGGATGATCGTTGAGAAGCTATCAGCCTACAAATCGTCATCCCGGCGAAAGCCGGTACCCAGCGTCGTTTAGACTTCCACCATGATCACTCTCTACGGCATTCCCAACTGCGGCAGCGTAAAAAAAGCGCGAGACTGGCTCGAGAGCGAAAACATCGCGTACGAGTTCCACGACTTCAAAAAAGTCGGCATCGACAAGGACAGTATCGCGGGCTGGATGAAACGAGTACCCTGGGAAGTGCTAGTGAATAAAAAAGGCACGACTTGGCGCGCCCTGCCTGAAGCGACCAAAGACGGCGTCACCGATGCCACCAGCGCCACGAAGCTGATGGTCGAAAATACCAGCGTGATCAAGCGCCCCGTGCTCTCCCAAGGCAGAACCGTGCTGGTCGGCTTTGACGTGCACGCCTACGAAGAACACCTCCTCTGATGAGCCAGACTCTACCAATGAGCAAGACCCTCGCACTCACCGAAGAACTGATTTCGCTGCACTCAGTCACCCCTGCAGACGGTGGCTGCCAGCTGAAAATGGCCGAGCGACTCAAGCCACTGGGCTTTGATTGCGAAACCATTGCCTCGGGTGATGTCACGAATTTGTGGGCGCGGCGCGGCACGGCGCAACCGCTGCTGGTGTTTGCCGGGCACACTGATGTCGTGCCGACCGGCCCGCTGGATCAGTGGTCGTCCGATCCTTTCGTTCCCACACACCGCGATGGAAAACTTTACGGTCGTGGTGCAGCAGACATGAAAACCTCGCTTGCAGCGATGGTGGTTGCCGTCGAAGAATTCGTCGCCGCTCACCCTGCTCACAAGGGTTCGATTGGTTTTCTGATTACCAGCGATGAGGAAGGCCCGGCCATTGATGGCACCGTCATCGTGTGCAATCAACTCAAGGCACGCGGAGAACGGCTCGATTACTGCATCGTCGGTGAACCCACGTCGGTGAAACAAATCGGCGATATGATCAAGAACGGACGCCGCGGCACGATGTCCGGAAAACTGATCATCAAGGGCATACAAGGTCACATCGCCTACCCGCACATGGCGAAAAATCCGATTCATCTGGCAATGCCTGCACTCGCTGAGTTAGCCACGATCGAATGGGACAAAGGTAACGAGTACTATCTGCCGACCTCATGGCAGATGTCGAACCTCCACGCCGGCACCGGTGCATCGAATGTGATCCCCGGCGAATGTGTGATCGATTTCAACTTTCGCTTCTCTACCGCCAGCACGGTCGAGGGCTTGCAACAACGCGTGCATGCCACGCTCGACAAGCACGGCTTCGACTACGATCTGCAATGGATTGTCGGCGGCCTGCCGTTCCTCACACCCCGCGGAGAACTGAGCGACGCGCTGAGCGCCGCCATCAAAGCCGAAACGGGTCTGGACACCGAACTGTCAACGACCGGCGGCACCTCGGATGGTCGTTTCATTGCACAAATCTGTCCACAAGTCGTGGAATTCGGTCCGACCAACGCCAGTATTCACAAGATCGATGAGCACGTCGCCGTAACGGAGATCGAACCGCTGAAAAATATCTATCGTCGCGCGCTGGAAAATCTGCTGCGCTGATCATCGACTGGTTTTTTCTGTCAACAGTAAACGACATTGAAACTCAAAAGAAACGATTTTCGCGTCAACGATACTTTGCAGATACGCCAGAAGCCATTCACTTAGGCGCCCCCCAGTCACGATCGACACGGGTTTCGCCCCACCCGGCGCAATCCGGTATCCTTGCGGGTTCCGAGTCCCCATGCCCCCATCGACTGGGGGTCAGTCGCAATGACCTTACCCTTCCACACCCTGCGCGACCTGCTGCGCCACGCTGTCACTCGGTTTAATACCGAAGGACTTTTCTTCGGCCACGGCAGCAGCAATGCCTATGATGAAGCCGCCTACCTGTTGCTGCATGCACTGAAACTGCCGCTGGAAAAACTTGACCCCTTTCTCGAAGCGCGCCTGCTGCCTCAGGAAATCGAGGCATTGCTGGCACTGATCGAGCGCCGCTGCGCCGAGCGTCTGCCAGCCGCCTACCTGACCCAGGAAGCTTTTCTCGGCGACTATCGCTTCTATGTGGACGAGCGCGTGATCGTACCGCGCTCTTTCATCGCTGAGTTGATTCCTGACCAATTCCATCCCTGGATCGTCGATCCTTGGGCAGTCACCAATGTCCTTGAGCTGTGCACCGGTTCAGGCTGTCTGGCGATCATGCTGGCAGATACCTTTCCGCATGCGCACATTGATGCTGTTGATCTATCCCCCGATGCGCTGGCGGTTGCGCGCCGCAATGTCGAGGACTATCAACTACAAGACCGCTTGTCCTTGTATGAGTCAGACCTTTACGCAAAGCTGCCCGCGAAAAAATATGACCTGATCGTGACAAACCCGCCTTATGTGAACAGCCAATCCATGAAATCGCTGCCGGCAGAGTATCGCGCCGAGCCAGCAATGGCGCTGGCGGGTGGCGAAGATGGCATGGACATCGTGCGGCGGATCGTGGCCGGTGCAAAGGAAAGACTGAGCCACCAGGGAATACTGGTCGTGGAAATCGGCAATGAATTCCCAAATGCAGAAGCGGCCTTCCCTGAGCTTGAGCTGACCTGGCTCTCGACCAGTGCAGGTGACGGTTCGGTGTTTCTGCTGACGGCCGATCAGCTTTGATCTTTTGATTACAACGCTAAAGACACGGTATCCCGGCGCAGACCGGGATACCGTGTCTTTTGAATATTTATCATTGTCGATTTTACCGTTCATGATTCGCCTCCAACAACTTAGCCTGATGCGCGGTACCAAGCCGCTTTTTGAAAACACCGACCTGACACTCAATCCAGGTGACAAGATTGGTTTGATTGGTGCAAATGGTGCCGGCAAGTCAACGCTGTTTGGTATGTTGCGCGACGAACTGCACCCCGATCAGGGCAGCATTGATTTCCCGCGCAGCTGGCGAGTAGCCCATGTAGCCCAAGAGACGCCGGCGCTCGAGCGTTCTGCGATCGACTACGCTATTGATGGCGACACTACGTTGCGCAAGCTCGAAAAAGAGCTGACTGAAGTTGAGGCCATGCACAATCAGGAAGACGCCGGTCATCGCATGGGAGAACTCTATGGTCTGCTGGCTGACGCTGACGCCTATACCGTACGTTCTCGTGGCGAACAATTGCTGGTTGGTCTGGGCTTTTCGCAAGACCAAATGACGCAGCCCGTCTCCAGTTTTTCAGGTGGCTGGCGCATGCGCCTGAATCTCGCACAAGCACTGATGTGTCCCTCCGATTTACTGCTGCTGGATGAACCCACCAACCACCTTGATCTGGATGCCATTATCTGGCTGGAGGATTGGTTGAAGCGTTACACTGGAACGCTGATCGTGATCTCTCACGACCGGGATTTTCTCGATGGCGTGGTCAATGTCATCGTGCACATCGATGAGCGAAAGCTGAAACGCTATTCTGGCCATTATTCGTCGTTCGAACGCCAGCGCGCTGCACAGATCGTGCTGGCCCAAGGCATGCTTGAAAAACAGCAGCGCAAGCAGGCTCATCTGCAAAGTTATATTGATCGCTTCAAGGCACAGGCAACCAAGGCCCGGCAAGCACAGAGCCGCATCAAAGCACTGGCACGCATGGAAGAGATAGCACCCCTACGCGCTGCGGCTGAATTTTCCTTTGAATTTCGTGAGCCCCTGCGAGCACCGAACCCTTTGCTCACGCTCGATGATGTAGCCATTGGCTATCGTAGCGATGAGAGCACAGAAAAACAAATCGCAGCCAGCATCAATTTTTCACTCCAGACCGGACAGCGTATCGGCCTGTTAGGTGTCAATGGCGCGGGCAAATCTACTTTCATCAAGACCATCGCAGGAGAATTGCCAGCGCTGCACGGTGCGAGCAGTTTTGGCAAGGGACTGGTGATCGGTTATTTCGCTCAGCACCAGCTGGAAATGCTGCGTGATGATGAATCACCCCTCTGGCACATGGTCCGTATTGCGCCCACGACGCGCGAGCAGGAGTTGCGCAATTTTTTAGGCAGCTTCAATTTTCCCGGCGCCATGGTCACCAGCCCGATACGGCCTTTTTCCGGAGGCGAGAAAGCACGATTGGCGCTGGCGCTCATTGTCTGGCAACGTCCTAATCTATTGCTGCTCGACGAACCAACCAATCATCTGGATCTTGAGACCCGTGAGGCCTTGACCGATGCGCTCGCCCAGTTCGAGGGTACGCTGATCCTGGTATCTCACGACCGCCATTTATTACGCGCCACAACGGATCAGTTTCTGATTGTGTCAGATGGATCATTGACTGCGTTTGATGGCGATCTTGACGATTACAAAGAGTGGCTTTTCAAAACCAAATTGTCAGCAAAAACATCATCGACCATCGAGTCGATGGGTACAGTGAAAACGCCAGTGGTCGTCGCCAAACCAAAGCTCACTGCCATCAATCCTGCCAAACGTAAACCGATTGAAGCGAGGATCAAGCGACTGGAAGAACAGATGCATCGTCTCAACGAACAGAAAACGCTGCTCGATACTCGCTTGGCCGAACCCAACCTGTATGAGCATGCCCGCAAGGATGAACTCAGAGCATTACAAGAGGAACAAGCGACTTGCAGTCGCGATCTCGCTGCCTTGGAAACAGAATGGCTGGAGCAGCAGGAGTCGCTGGAAAATAGCACGGTCTGACACGTAACCCAAGCTTGCTCCACGCCCGCGAAGCAGCACCGGCATGCAAGCCAAGGCGTGCCCTGCCAGGGATACCAAGGCCGCTAAGAGCCCAATGAAATAGGCCGTTAATCGTACCCGGTAGCTTAGAGACTCTGACAAGCCATGTGGCACGCCACAAAAAATCGTCATATTTCAAACAAGAAGCTTGCATAACATTTTTTAAAAACCTGTACCAAGCTATATAAACAGGGAACACAGCGACCCGGAGGGCTACTGACAGTCTGCCCGTGCCGCTCATCGATTGAATTGTCTCCTAGATTGAATGACTTCATGGGTACCTCCAAATCTTATCTTTCGGATGACCTTCATGAACTCTTCACAGCACGCTGCTTCTCGCGCATTGATTCCAGCAACTCAGCAAGCTTTGCTGCAACATGCTCCTGGCAACATCAAGACCGCCCAAGAAAGTCTGATCAGCGCAATAAAAACTCACGATGAAACTCATTTTGACGCTGTTCTCGATATTGCCTTAAGTGAAGGCGCTTCGCTGGATACCTTGGATGGGTGCGGATTGATACCTCTCGAAATTGCCGTGTTACACAACAAGCCGCGTATCGTACAGTCGCTTTTATCCAGAGGATCATCACTCCCGCTTGTACACTCGAATGGATTTGATCTCGCAATGCTAGCGGCCTCCAAAGGACATACAGCGACACTGATGGTGCTGCTGGATGTTGGAGCGATGGTGCCTGATGCGCAGGATGACTGTGGGGCGACAGCCTTGCACTATGCGGTGATCAATGACCACTTGCAGGCAGCGGTTGCCTTGCTCGATCGGGAAGCTGACAGTGACCTGGTGATGACCAGCGATATCGACCCGGCAATACGAAGGGAAGTAGGTATCCCGGACAGTGTCGGCAAGGCAGGTACCACGGCGCTCATGTTGGCAGTTGCCATGGGAAATCGTCCAATGACGGAATTACTGCTTAGCCGAGGTGCCTCATGCTTGAGTGGTGCCCGGCATCCGTTCGAACTTGCGATCCTGAATGATGACGTGCCAATGATTGATCTTTTACTCGAAAAAAATTTGGAACCTAACAAGATCCTCCGCAAAGACGGAAAATCGCTACTGACTTTTAGTATCGAAAATTACTGCAGTCTTGCGCTCATAAAAAAACTACATACACCCAATGTTGAGACGCAAGCCAGTCCGAACACTTTGAAAGTCCCTTTACAAACCGCAATTCAAACCGGACAGCATGACGTCGTCTCCTATCTTCTCTCTCAGGGTGTAAAAATTGAATCGGATACTACGCTCTCCACATCATTGTGGCGCTTGGCAGAAAACCTGAATGATCAAGGAAAAATGCTGAATATTTTGATTGCATCTCAAGCAGATCATGCGGAAA
>Ga0315909_10004253_pt1 | contig 17016 bp, 16 predicted proteins | sample LakEriMetagenome_11_FD_203527 | JGI IMG/M metagenome (GOLD analysis project Ga0315909, IMG submission 203527) | Freshwater fungal communities from buoy surface, Lake Erie, Ohio, United States - Buoy 2 MA125 | ecosystem: Environmental > Aquatic > Freshwater > Lake | place: USA: Lake Erie, Ohio...
TCTTGTCGCTGGATTTTACCCATTTGGAAAAGGCCAAAGCGAATAGGTCCTTTTCTTCTGTGGTTGGTTGTGCGAGATCCTTGTTTTCTGGATTCCTGCTTTCACCCAGTTCAATGGATAACGAAATCAGCTTTCGTTGCGCATCGCCCAAATGATGGCACGTGAAAGAATCGTAACCGTTGTTTTTCCATTCGTTTTGAATTTGATAAACACTGGTTTCGATACCTGTGCTTGTGGCTCCTGCCAAGGTTACAATGCCTGAAAGCTGTCGTTTTTTCGATAACATCAATGCTACGGCAGCGCCTTCGCTGTGGCCAATAACAAAAACCCGCGTGGTATCAATCATGGGTAAACTTCCCAAGTAATTGATGGCGGCCAGTGCATCGCTCACATAAGATTCAGTGGTGGTGTTGGCCAAGAATTTGGCATCTCCTTGAGATTTTCCAACCCCGCGGTCATCAACCCTTAAAACGGCAAATCCTGATTGTGTGAGTGCATCGGCCCAAACGGCAAAGGGTTTGTGTGCGCCTAGGGTTTCGTCGCGGTCCTGCGGACCGCTGCCCGACAACAATAACACGACCGGGAATTGGTGGTGAATACCCGCCGTGTCAATATTGACTTTTACCAAGGCCGGCGCAGCCGGGAAAATGGGAAAAGGAGCTATGGGTGTTTCGCTGATAATGGGTTTTGGTGGCAATGCCATTCTACTCCCAGCGGCCGCCTCTTTGAGATTTTCTCCAGACCAATCTCCGGCGTTATCGGGCGATTTCGGGTAAGTCAGGGTGCCTGAAAACTTCAATTTTCCAGAGGGGTGTGAAAAATCCACCAATTTCACTTCGTAAGGAAAGGGTGCAACCGGCGTCTGTGGTTTGCGGTCGGAAAAACTATGGTAAAACACACAAGGGATATCCTGTCCGTTTTGTTTCCAAGTCCCCTCCAATGTGGTCAAGCCTGTCAAGTGACCGGTAAAAGTTGCTCCGAAACCCATTGTCCATGTCAAAGAGGAAGTTCCCTCATCCACCACAGTAGATTCTACCGCATATTCTTTTAAACCTTGCATGGGCACGTCTAATGTGGATTTATATTGGCCTTCCACCCTGGTTACATGAAACGATAACCCAATTTGCATCGGTCCTGCTGAAACGGTTCCTTTCCAATAGCCCAACCATTTTTCTGGGCTTGCGTCTTGAGCAAATAGCATGCTCGACCAAAAGAAAAAGCCCGTCAAGGCAGTGACAAATTTAAGTTTCATGGATTAATGCTCTTGAGGTGATGTGATTTTGAAGTTTTAGAAAGCTTCGCCAACATAAAAATAGATGCCGTAACCATCAGGGTTGAAACCGACATCGATACGAGAAAATATATCTTTTTTGGGAAATAACAGGTATCTCAAACCTGCACCGGTTGACCATTTGTAATTGGTTGTTGGCATTTTGTCTGAAACAGAACCCACTGAACCAAAAACAGCGCCACCAAGTCGTTTGCTGAAACCGAATGGCAAAAAACGATACTCAATTTGGGCGGCAAGGTAGTTTTTGTCACGATAACGACCCAAATAATAACCCCTCATCATTGTTTCTCCTCCCATCATACTGAGTTGATTAAAGGGTACATCACCGGCGGAAAATTGACCAACGATTTGCATGGCTAACACTTGTTTTTTTGATGTAGGAATAAAATAGCGGCCATCAAAAAATAAGGTTCTCATTGGAAAAGATGTTTCGAATAAAGAAGAATAATTGATAAACGCAATTTCTGCTAAGTATCCATCGCGTACGTTCAGCATGTTGTGCCTGGAGTCAAGGATTACCCCCAATCCCACGCCTAGATTCTGAGAGCCCGTTGCACCCAAGGGAAGTGGGGTTTGTATACTGCTTTTCCATTTGAATTCTGGATTGAGTAGTTGTTGGTAGTCGAATTCTAATCCCGCAAATAAATTATTTTTTAGACGGTAAATAAACCTTTCTCTTACGTTGTAATAGGTAGCATCGACCAAAGCCAATGGCTTTTTTGCAATGTCAGTGCCAATCCCATAATAAGATAGTGGATAGTTTTGAAAGCGCATTTTACCCAAAGCTAGAATGTTGTTGTTTTTACCATAAATGGCGTGGTCAACCCAAAGCCCTAACTGTCGTTCTTGTGTGTAAAATCCAAAGGCGCTGATTTCGCTCAGGCGTAGGGTAGTGTCATTGTTGTAATGAAAAACAGTGATTGTACTTAATCCAAATTCCCACTTTGTTTCTGGCGAATACCCGATGGTTGGGTAAATTAGAAAACGGGGTTTTTTCGAACTCATGGTATCATGAATCATATTCATGATCCACACGGGCAAATGGATCTTTTTCTTTTGGTTGGTGTCGCTCGCAGGGTAAAAAGGCCTGTCAATGCACGACCGCATGCAAAGAGGGGTTTCGATTTTTTTGTTTTGTAAGCCCAAAGGAAAATTCAATGGTCCTTGATTTTGGCTAAATGTAGCAATGCCTGCGATGTTAACTGGAAACGAATTTGCCATGGCAATGCAATTGAAAAAAAAGAGTAGCGCGAGGAATTGTCGTGAAAAAAATGTCTGACTAAATCTTTTGAACGCTGTTTGACAGGAAATGCAATTAGATGTGCGCATCCCAACAAATTTAGGACATTTGCGTTTGTTAAAATAGAAAAAGTCACCATTTCTGATGACTTTTCTGTTGTTGTAGCGAAGGGGGGAATTGAACCCCCGACCTCAGGGTTATGAATATTGCGGTATATTTTGTAAGTGATTTATATTCAATCTTATTGTTGTTTTATAATTCAGGATTTTTTGGGATTTTTGATGAAAACATGGCACAAAAAACTGGCACAGATTGAAACACCAAGCTTCAGATTTGAACGGTTAAACGAAATTACTGTGTGTTTTTTACAATTGGTATTACGCAATCTGCAATTTCCGTCAATGCGAGAAAATCAGGACTCTAAAATTATTTTGCAATTCCTGTGTGATTGTGATAGTTTCGTATATAATCAAGTTAGGTGCAAGCCTAAAGAACACCACAACCGAGACAAACCTATAACCAAATTCAAAATTTCTACAAAATTGAAATGGTAAATTTGACAAATGAAAATACTGATTATAGAAGACGAAAACGAACTTGCCAACAGCATCTCCGAATATCTTTCGGAAGAAAACTATTTGTGTGAGTTTGCTCGAACTTATAATCAGGCATTGGAGAAAATCGAATCATTTCATTACGACTGCATCTTATTAGACATAATGTTGCCAGACGGCAACGGCATGAATATTTTAGAAGAACTCAAAAGGCAAGACAAACAAGACGGTGTAATTATTATTTCGGCAAAAAATGCATTGGACGACAAAATAAAAGGATTACAAATCGGTGCAGATGATTACTTAACCAAACCTTTTCATCTTTCGGAATTAGCAGCTAGAATTTACTCTGTTATCCGCAGAAAACAGTTCGGAAATGCCAATTTAGTTCAACAAAATGAATTACAAATTGACTTATTAGGCAAGACTGTTAAATTCAAAAATCACCCAATTGAGCTTACTAAAAAAGAGTTCGACTTACTGCTCTACTTTATCGGAAACAAAAACAGAGTAATTTCAAAAAGCACCTTAGCCGAACATCTTTCAGGCGACTTTGCCGATATGTTAGACAATCACGATTTTGTGTATGCTCATATCAAAAACCTGAAAAAGAAATTGAACGAAGCAGGGTGTGAGAATTATTTGAAAACTGTTTACGGAACAGGTTATAAATGGGAAAGATGAATAAATTATTAAACAAATCACTAAAATCATTTACCATTTATGCTCTAATTGTATTAGCTACAAGTGTTCCAGCGTATTATTATTTGGTGGACAGCATTTGGCTAAGAGAATTAGATGAACATAATGAAATTGTTGCTGACAGAACTGAAAAGGAATTAAATAATTTAAACTTAACTGAAACTGAATTAAATCAAAGTGTTACACTTTGGAACAAAATTCAGCCCGGAACTAATTTAGAAAAAAACACCTTAGACAACAACAGAAACGATAGCACTTATACTGTTCTAAGAAAAAACATATACGTTGAACACAATGAAATAGAAAGATTCAGGGGACTTTCAAGAGTGATTAAAATAAACGAAGAAAACTACTTGTTAACCGTTGAAACCAATGTTGAAGAAACCAAAGAAACAGCAATTGCAATAGCCATACTTACGTTTTTGTTTTTCTTGATTTTGGTTATCGGTTTTCTAATTCTTAACAGGCGATTATCCGTAAAATTATGGCAACCGTTTAAAAACACTTTAACGGAGTTAAAAACATTTAATCTTAATTCACAAAGTAAAATTTCGTTTGAAAAATCAAACATCCTTGAGTTTGAAGAATTAAATGTGGCTTTGAATAAATTAATAGAACATACTGTTTCGGTTTACAAATCCCAAAAAGAGTTTACCGAAAATGCTTCACACGAATTGCAAACTCCTTTGGCAATCATCAAAAACAAATTGGACATACTTTTGCAAAAAGAAGCTTTAACAGACAGGCAATACCAAATTATTGAAGACATAAATAAAGCATTGACAAGGGTTTCACGTATCAACAAAAATCTATTATTGCTTGCCAAAATAGAAAACCATCAGTTTGATGATAGCGAAACAATAAACGTGAGTGAATTGACCGAAGAATGCTTGGAGCAATTGCAGGAACATTTTTCAAATAAAGAATTAAGTGTTCATACTTCGATAGAAAAAGATTGTGTCGTTACAGGAAATAGAGTTTTGATTGAAGTGCTCATCAATAATTTATTACTCAATTCGATTAGACATAACTCACAAAAAGGAACTATCGAAATTAAATTGAATGAATCAGGCTTCATTATTAGCAATTCAGGAATAACAACATTGGAGAAGGAACATCTATTTAAGCGGTTTAAAAAATCTTCAGAAGAAAGTTCAGGAAGTGGTCTTGGCTTGTCTATTGTTGAGCAAATCTGCAAAAGGTATCAATGGACAATAGACTATGATTTTGCCCAAGAAACACACATTTTTAAAATCAACTTTAGGGCAATTCAAAATTTCTTCTAAATCGCTTCGGAGTTTTGTAGGGTAACTTAAAAAATCATCCAATTTATGAAGCGTATTATAGCAACTCTGATTATTGTGTTTTCAATCACAATCGTAAAGGCTCAAGAAAAAGACAACATTTCGTTTATTAAATCAAAACGAATGTCAGATGCAGACCTTGCAAAGAAACGTGAAGGTACATTTATAACAGGTATTCCAGACTTCTCTTCCGACCCGGTAACAGGTTTTGGACTTGGTGTTAGGACTAATATTTATTGGAACGGACAACGAACAAATCCGTTTTTCGCATACACTCCATATCTTGCTAAACTAAAAGCAAATGCAGCTTACTATACTTCAAACGCAAGAGAAATTATTTTATCGCTTGACGTTCCGTATTACAAAGGCACACGTTGGCGTTTCAAAGTTGACTTCAAGGCTCAACAAAATCCAGCCAACTTGTATTTTGGTTCAACAGAATCTACACTTGGAGAATTGAGACTTCCTTCTACTCTAAACGGTGGACAAACTTATTCAACCTACTCATCATTTGACAAAGCAAGAAAAACCTTGCGACCTGGAGGAATTGGAGAAGCAAGTTTTGTAACAGACGCTTTATCCAACAGATTTAGAGAAACTGAGTATATGTTAAATCTAAAAGCCGACTATGCACTTGGAAAAAAAGGAGTTTGGCGAATTATGGGTGGTTACGAAATTCAACATTTAAGTTACAAAACATTTGAAGGTACAGAAGCCGAAGCAATCGACCCTGTTACTGGACAAGAAACAACTGCACCGAATGGAACATCATTGCTTAGACGTGATTTTCAACAGGGATTAGTTTCTGGGCTTAATGGTGGTTGGGTTTCTATTATTCAAACTGCATTAATTTTTGACACAAGAGATTTTGAACCTGACCCAACACGTGGTTACTATGTAGAAATTGCAAATGAATTTTCAAATCCAATCATTGGTTCACAGTTTGACTTTAACAAATTATTTATACAAGGTCGAGTTTATAAAAAGATACCAATTGGAACAAGAACAGTTTTTGGCGTACGATTTGGTGTTGGAAACATATTTGGTAGTAATGCTCCATTCTTTGAATTTCAAGACCAATGGAGTCCAGACGGTAGTATAAATGCATTAGGCGGTAAACAGTCCCTTCGTGGACACAGAGCAAACAGATTTTTAGCACGTTCATTAGCATTCGCAAACTTTGAATTACGCATAAGACTTGCAGAAGTGAAAGTAAAAAAACAACGTTTTGCGTTTGGTATTGCACCATTTTTTGACGCAGGAACGGTTAGGGACAAATGGCAAGACTTAAATTTTACAAATATCAAAACTTCATACGGTGGCGGTTTACGAATTGCGTGGAATCAATCAACAATTATTTCATTCGACTACGGTGTTTCAAAAGAGGACAAATTATTTTATTTCGGCATTGGACAAGCATTTTAGAATTCAAAACGACTGACTTAAACTTAAAAAAAGTACCTTAGTCGGACGAAAAAAAGAAGGCCAGCACCTAACAGCGGTTTGGCGTAATGGCGGGTACTGTGCTTCGTATGACAGTTTTGAGGTAGGTTCAAGTGCAGTTCTTCGATTGAGCTTTTGTGCTAAAAATCCGCCACTACGCCAAGCCGCAAAACGTTATATGCAACCCTAAAAGACACGATACTCAAAGAAATGAAACTTGATAAATTGACACCAATGCTTTACACAACTGACCTGAAAGAGACAGTTGATTTTTACGTTCAAACACTTGGTTTCAAGTGCAAATCGTTTGAAATTGAATGGGGTTGGGCTTCTGTGTTCATTGACAACATAGAAATTATGTTTTCATTACCTAACGACCATATTCCATTTGACAAGCCAACTTTTACAGGCTCTTTTTATTTCAAGACTGAGCAAGTTGATGAACTTTGGAACAACATAAAAGATAAGTCAAACGTTGCTTACCCAGTTGAAAATTTTGACTATGGAATGAGAGAGTTTGCCATTCACGACAACAACGGATATTTACTTCAATTTGGACAAGAAATAAATGAAACTAAAAAGTAACATCGACAAAATTGGAACGGCTGGACTTTTCTTGACCGCAATATTTTCACCTTGCTGTTTTCCTCTTTTTGCATTTGCAGCATCAGCACTTGGACTTGGGAGCTTTGAACTTTTCGGTGGGTGGACAATGTGGATTTTCCAAGCAATGGTTTTAATATCGGTTGGTGGACTTTACATTTCGTATCGCAGACACCGTTGTTTGTTTCCTTTATTGACAGCTATTCCAAGTGGACTTTTAATTTTTTATGCCTATCACTTTAACGACAGCAATTACTGGACATATTTTCTTTACACAGGAATGTTCGGACTTCTCATTGCGACAATATGGAACTATAAACGAAACAAAATGCACGGAACTTGCGACACTTGCACAACTTACAACGGCAAGACAGTTGAAACACAATCAACATTGACTTGCCCAAACTGTGGACACAAGAAAACTGAAATTATGCCGACAGACGCTTGTGTATATTTTTACGAATGCGAACAATGTAAGACACGACTGAAACCATTGCAAGGAGACTGTTGTGTATATTGCAGTTACGGGACAGTTAAATGTCCACCAATTCAAGCAGGAGAAAATTGTTGCTAATGGACACGACAGAAAAAGGGCAGCATATAACAGCGGTTTGGCAATATGGCGGCTGAAGTGCTAATATGAAACATTTGTGCAAGGTTCAAGTGCAGTAATCCTATTGAACTTTTCTGCTAAAAATACGCCACATCGCCAAGCCGCAAACCGTTAGCAGTAATGGTAGGACGCACCAGCCGACAACAATAGACAATGAGGAAAACGACATTTAAAATATCAAAAATGGACTGCCCATCCGAAGAACAAATGATACGGATGAAACTTGCCGACTTGACAAACATCAACTCGTTAGAATTTGACATTGCAAACAGACAACTGACCGTTTTTCACACAGACAATCACGACCAAATTTTTCAGCGACTTGATAACTTAAAATTTGACACTTCACTTATTGACAGCGTTTCGGCAGACAATTACACAGCAACGACAGACAACACTAACCGAGAAAGAAAATTGCTTTGGCAAGTTTTAGCTATCAACTTTTTCTTTTTTGCTCTTGAAGTGACAACAGGTTTTATTTCAAACTCAATGGGACTTGTGGCGGACAGCTTGGATATGCTTGCCGACAGCATTGTTTACGGACTTGCACTTTTTGCAATTGGTGGGACAATGACACGAAAAAAGAACATCGCAAAATCAGCAGGTTATTTTCAGTTGACACTTGCCGTTTTCGGTTTCATTGAAGTAATCAGACGATTTGTAGGTAGTGAAACAATTCCTGCATTTCAGACAATGATAATTATTTCAATTCTTGCACTTATCGGCAACGGACTTTGTTTGTATTTACTGCAAAAAAGTAAAAGCAAAGACGCACATATGCAAGCAAGTATGATTTTTACATCCAATGACGTAATTGTAAATCTTGGAGTAATTATAGCAGGCGGACTTGTTTACTTGACAAACTCAAAATATCCTGACCTTATCGTTGGGACAATTGTATTTTTCATTGTTGGACAAGGAGCATTTAAAATTTTAAAACTATCAAAATGACGGACGAACAAAGAACCACTAATGCTAACAGCGGTTTGGCAAAAGGCGGGGTTTCGTGCTTCGAATGAACATTTGTGCTAAAAATCCCGCCCTTCGGGTAGCTGCCAAACGTTAGCTTTTGCTAATACGCAAACAAATCCTGTATTGCATACATATCCCCAACCTCTTCTTTGGTTATATCAAGGTATATGCGGGTAATAGCAGTTGAGGAATGGTTGAACAGGAAGGAAAGTTTAATAAGCGAAGCCTCGGAATAGTTGTTTCGTTTCCAAACTTCTCGTCCAAAGGTTTTACGCCAGGTATGAGTTGAAATTCGTTTGCCACGAATACCGGCTCTGTAAGCCAGTATTTTAATCTGCTTGTTGATAGCCCTGATGGTAATGGGAACTACAGATTCTGATGATGGGGGCTGACCAAGCTTCTTGTATAAGAATAAGAGGTTCTCGGAAAGTTCCTTGCCAATTGGAATTTCTCGTTGCTTGCCTGTTTTCTTTTCAATGATGATGAGAGCATCTTTATGAAGAATGTCAGACCAACGAATTTGCGAAAGGTCTGAAAAACGAAGTGCGGTTGAAACACCAAGGCGAACGATGGTGTAATATATCCAATCTTCATTCTTGGAAAGATACTTAAGGAGTTTGTTCAGTTCGTTTTCTTCAAGATGTTCGGCAGATTTAATTTTTGTTGTGTGCATGGTTCCTTTTTTGGTGCTATGCTACGGCAAAAGGAACAAAATGCAATGCTAAATTTTTGTTTTAGTTGATTTTCAATACTTTAAGGGTGCCATTTAGTACAAAAATGGAACTAAGAGTGTCGCCAATCAATATACCCCCGTCCTGCTCCCCACTGTCTCCCCGGCCGGACTGGTTACCTGCCTCATATAATGGTGTTAGTCCTTTTTGGTAGGGGGTACGGTGCCGTGATGGAAATGGCTTTTATTTTTTGAGTTATTGATGTAATACGTTTTGGGGTCAAAAGTTGAAGTACCCCCTCATTTCTTAAAAAGGCTAAAAAAAATCCGGCAGAAATTTCTACCGGATTCTAATGCTCTCTCAATTTAGGGTTACTTGTCTGAGGATTTTTTGTGATACTGGTCAAGTATTCTCTTAATATGCACCAAGAATGACATGAAATCAGATGGTTTTGATATCAATTCAATCAACGCTTCGTCATCATCTGATTCAATGCTGTATGTGTCCATGATTCTTTTAGCGAACTCAATTTCTGTTGGTGTTAGGTTTATTGGAGTTTTGAATAACTCTCCGAGTGTTATTGTTTGTTTTGTCCAATCATCCAAAGGAAAATCTGGATGACCTGTAATTCCGATTTTAATCATTTCGTCTTGTTTTATTTTGTTTTTTATAGCAGTGCGGATGTAGTCGCTTTTGTTCTCAGCTTTTGAAATTAATCTTTCCAATCGGTCATTTAGTTCGTTGGATATCCTGATTCTTATGTGTGTTCCGAATTTCATATACCAATAAATATGTGATACTTCGAGAAAAGTATTACGGAAGACCTTGTTTTTTAATTTTTTCTTGAAGCAGATTTCTTAATACGGTTTATTTTATTTATCATTTAATCAAAACAAATAGAATGATAAGAATTAATCGAGCTAGCAACATCATGGGTATTAAGGGAACGATACCTATAAGGCCAGAGACATTACGTCCAAATAAGAACTATACCATTGAAGAAAAGGTTTTGCTACTTGATTTATTATCTCTTCCACCCAAATGGAATTTGAAACAGGACTGGGTTATTAGAATGTATGATGAAATAATGGGCCGTGATAAAGTAAAAAAGGCGTGGGCTGGGTTAAAGTTGAAGGGTCATCTTTTTAAGAAGCGTGGAAAAAAATTCACGGATGTCTACTGGGTAGTTTATGAAATTCCACCTAATGACTGGAATCCAGAAGACCAGGAACCAGTAGACGGAGAATCCGACAACAATAATACCAATAACAAAGAAACTAAAAATAAAGAAACTGATATAACTAGAACTAGTATACTGGGTAAAAAGGAAATAGAACCCAAACCTATTGAAAATGAAACTTCATTCGTAAAAAAGCCTAGTACAATATTTGAAATATACAATAAGCAATTTGATGATGCAGTTTGTGAAATTTATGATGGAGCTAAGATTGGAGAGGAAGTGTTTTGGTATCTTGATTATGATATGTTTGGCGAACTTAGTGATAGAATTGGTGTAAGCACTTTCAATCAAATAAAGCCAGCAATTGAAAAATTTAAACAAGCCAAAAAGAATTTAGGATATTAACTTCTCAACGACCCGCAGGGGATAGCAGCACTGGTTTCAATTTTTTGAAAGAACCTGTTTTCAACAAATTCTAGTATGTAACAGCGCTAACTAGTTGAGATGAGAACTTGGTTGGCCATAGTTGGTAAAGCAATGTGATAAGAAGGAAAGATAGTTCTCAACGCCCCGTAGGGAGAGATGGAGCCAGTTTCTTCAGAATTAAAGGCGGTAGAAATAAATGCTAGTCTGATACTGGCAGCAGCACAAAATCAATTTAGCGCAAGCCTAGCGCAACCTGGGAGAAAATTGTTTGGCACTGAAAATCAAGGATTTTTGAGCTAGTTTTAAAAAAATACAAAATTTATTTTGTTTGTATTGATTTTAGTTATTACCTTTGTGTCAAGGTATTCAAAGTATGAAACGTAAGGGAGCCAAAATATTTGATTTGCAGGATTGGGTTGAGGAGTATAGCACTCCAATACCTGAGCAATGGAGCAATGAAGACGGAGGTAAGTCTCGGTTTCAAGTTAGTGGAGACTCTCCTCAACTCAAAAAGAAGCGAGCCGAGATACTAGATTTCATGAAATCAAATGAATCGGTTCTCAAAGAGTTAGAGAAACTAACTTTGGATTACGCCCGAGTTTTAGAATTAGAATGGCCAACAGTTTATCCAGTTGTCGTTAAGGCTGCGGGAGAACTAAATGATAGGTCTTATGTGAATGCCCGTGTTTTCTGGCCCATGGCTGGTGGAAAGAAAAGAGAATTGAGATTCTACATTTGTCCGTACTCTGATGGTTTGGACATCAAATCTGAAAAATTTAAGATACTGATGATGGAGAAGGTTGGAGAAGAGATTAAAAAGAGATTCGAATCGGACTTTTTCATTTCTTTTGATAAAAATTACGATGCGTTTTATAAGGAGGTATTGAATGAAACTACCTCGAAGGAAAAAATTAAAAAGACTAGTCAAAAATAAAATGGAGTGGATAGACCCAGCGATGAAAGTCGCTTTTTGTTTGAAAACAAAATACATCAAAATAAACAGTGTATGTATTTTCGCATGTCTTCTTTTTTTTTGACTTAAAAATACATACAAAATTAATAATGTAATGAAAGACAGAAATAACATCAACATCCGCGCACCGGTAATCAACTAATCCAACTTCTTGCCGGGTTGCTAGAATAATCAATCCATCTGCAGTAGGCAGAAAAATACAGTCCTCCAAAATTGACTTTGGACAGGTCACGGGATTCCTATGCCCCAGAGAATCCTGAACGTAAGGGGTAAAAAATCAAATTACATGAATAACATTCTGAAAATAGAGACCGGTTCACTGGACGTGCACCCTCTCGTAGCGGCAGTGAAATGCCAAACAAAAAAATCATTGACTCACCGTTTCACAATGGAAAGATTCGGACAAATCGAACCTTTAACAGTCGTAATGAGGGGTGGTAACGCCCTCATTATTGACGGTGCCGAAAGATTCGAGGTTGCCAAGCAATTACCAACCCTTTTTCCAACTATGGACTGCAGGGTAGTAGAATTAGAAGACTCGGAAATTATCGATAAACGAATCCTTCTCAATTCCACTCGCAAACAATCCATCCGTGAGAAATGCAGGTTGGTGGAAGGTATTCTGAATTTCCTTGGAAAACAACCTGGTTTAAAAAGAGATTGGTTGGGAATTGATGGGGTCGACATCCGCGAAAAATACTCTGACAAAATCAAGTTAGACCGGTATCATTTTGCATCGTATTTAATTGGCGCAGACATATCATCATCAACCCTCCGAAAACTAATGGCCATCTATTACTACGATGGAAAGCAAAAGGAAAAAATCCTCGACTTGATAGAAGTAGGTAGGTTGACCATTGACAAAGGTTACAAAGTTCTCATTTCGAAAAAGAAGAAGGAGCAGGAAAAAGAACAGTTACGATATAATCACTTTGGGAATGGAGAATTAGGAAAATATGAATTGTACTGTCAGAGTTCATTGTGTATGAATCAGATACCTGACCATTCAATTAGATTGGTGGTAAATTCCCATCCATATTTTCAACTCAGAGAATACCGTAATCAGGGAGAGTCACCTCATGGTCAGGAAAATTCAGTTAGAGAGTACGTTGAGAAATTTATTGAGCATTGTGAGGAAGTCAAGAAAAAACTTCTTTCCAATGGAGTTCTTGTTACGATAATTGGTGAGACCTACCGTAACGGATACCAAGGCGTATGTACCAAGGTTGAGACTGCCCTTGAAAACAACGGATGGAAAATCATAGACGTAAATGTATGGGTGAAGTTGAACCCACGGTTTGCACCTCATTTATCACGATTTATTTCTGGACACGAAAAAATAATCGTGGCGTGTCCGTCAGATGAAGAACCAATATTTAATGTGGTTAAAAAACCATCGGCAATTGGCGAGTACAAAGTGATTAGAAGTTCGTCTTTGGTCAACGGGGACTGCAACTATTCCATGGCATCGCCTGATGCAGACATAACGAATGTCATTCAAACCAGTGTGTTTAATAGAAAAGAACATTCACTTATAGATGGCGAGTTCTCACATGATGCACCAGCCCCTGAACAGTTATATGATTTGTTCGTAAAAGCATACTCATTACCTGGGGATACCGTTTTGGACAATTTCGTTGGTTCAGGTTCCATTGGGGTTGCACTAAAGTTGGGAAGAGATGTAATTGGATTTGATGTTGACCCTGTATCAATTGAGTTCTGTCGCAAAAGATTTGATGCCATACTTGGACAAGGTGTTCAAACCCTATCTATTGCAGCATAATTTGTCGTAATGGTCGATTTAAGAGGATTTTACGCCCCGGATGTGGTTTTTCCAGTCCGGCGGTGTTTTATCCCCAAATTCGACCTTGAAATAGGGTTCTGCAATGTATTCAGGAGACTCTACCATGCTTGAAATAAACGACGAAATGAAACATGTTCTGGAATGCTCAGAATTATGAATGTAAAGACTAGTGTAATAAAAGAATTAGTGCCGTCTAAAAATCTATATACTTTATTAACGCTTTCCGAAGTTGGTAAGAAAATTAAATTATCTGACCCCAAATCAATTAAGAATTGGTTGCGGCAAAATGGAGTAACTATCCATAAATTAGCTTCGAGAACATTTGTGTATGATTTGGAATTGAAGGTTTGTTTATTGAAGCCTATGGTTTTGGATTTGATTAAAAAACACCCTAATCAATGGAGAGAGATTTGCCGAAATATTATTGATAACGATGTGGTTTTTGAGTTGCTTTTAGTTGGATTAGAAGACGGACGACCGATGATTTTACCGAGGTACAAAATGCAATTCAACTCAATTGACGAAGAAAAACTCTACAATGACCTAGTGGCATGAGGAACATAAAGTTACCAACTAATCCTTTTAAAGGATTAAGATTATACTGTAGGATATGCAGAGGAAAAGTAAACGGGTGTAATCATACCTCAGAAAACCTGTGTTATAGGTTGATTGTTACAGTTCCAAATTCGGGTGGCAAACAGGTCACTAAACTCTTGAATGCCGAAAATTATGAAGATGCCGTCATTGAATCTATTGATATTAAAAGGCAGTTGGAAAGGTTGAATTATCAAATAGTTACCGAAAAAGTTGAAACCAGAAATATTCCAAATGCTTTAAACTTGGCAGCTGCGATTGTTGAGTATAAGAGATATTTGAATGGTGAAAGTGGTTATTCACACTTGAAGAAAAATCTGAGTGCAGCCTATATTAAAGAAGTACTAAGATATTGTAAGTTGTTTGTATTTGTTCTAAAGAAAAATAATAACATTAAAACTCTCCTTGTAAAGGATATTTCAAAGCAAGATGTATCCGATTTTTATCAATACCTGAATACAGAGTATAGTCCAAAGACCTTTAATAAGTGTTTCAACACACTAAAAGGTTTCTTTGATTTCTTGATAAATATTGAAGATGTGGATATGAAGAACCCATTTGCTAATTTTACTCCTAAAGTCATCCCTAAGTCCAATATAGAAATTTTAACACGGGGTGAGTTTGAGGCAATTTTGGTATCGGTTGATAGATTTGATTCAAAAATCAAACTGGGAGGTCGTGGAGAGGTTAAATACATGTATTACTGCTGGTTGAAGAATGCATTTAAATTGTTTCTTTTAACAGGGGCAAGAAGAGAAGAGGTAGTTGAGTTAAAATGGAAAGATATTTTCGTATCAGAAAATGGGGTTAAATTCTTGATGTTTGGGAATTTGAAAGTTGAGAGAATAAAGAAGGTAAGTAATACTCCTAAAAAGTTCGTGCCAATAAATAAGGATTTAGAGGACCTGTTAGTTGATATGGGTATGAATAACATTGAAAACCCGAACGATTTTATTCTATGTCCTGATAGAAAATGTAGTTCAAAGACGTTGATGGATGTTATCAGCAAATCATTTACGCATTACAAAAATGGTGCAGGTATTGACAAAGATGTCAGTTTGAAAAATCTTAGAAAAACATATATCACTTGGGTTAATCAAGTTATGGGGAACGAGACAGGGTTGATTACATCCCATTCCACTCAAGAGGTATTAGAAAGACATTACATAGACCCTAAAGTGTTATCTGCTATTGAACGTGGGGCACTTGAAATCAAGGTTTTTGGGGACAACAATCATCAAGAGTTGGACTGAAACATGGCACAGAAAAATGGCACAAAATAAAAAAAACCACCTACGAATTCGTAGGTGGTTGATTTTGTTGGTAGCGAAGGGGGGAATTGAACCCCCGACCTCAGGGTTATGAATCCTGCGCTCTAACCACCTGAGCTACCTCGCCGTTGAGGGCTGCAAAAATAGTGACTTCCGTGGAATTTTGCAATCTGTGGTGAAAAATCCCCAAAAGCCTAGCTATCAGTTTGATGGGCCGTTCAAAACGGATTCTACATGTCCCATCACTACCTCCGGACTCAAGGTTTCCATGCAACTATTGCCATCTACACAACTTCCGCGATAAAAACACTTGCATGTCTTGGGTGGTTGTACAATAGCCCCTTTGTTGAAAAGGTCAAATTCATGCGAATTAAATATATTGTTCATCAACACGATTTTTTTGCCCAAACCCAGGGTTAGATGCATTCCCATGGTTACTTGTGTCACCACCAAGTCGCATTGGTCAATCAAATTGATGAATTGCTGCAAGGGATAGTTGCCTAGGTAACAAGCCCCGCTGCCTTCTTGAATCGCCAAGTTGCGATCATGTTCTTGAGAACCTCCGAGAAGCAATGGCGTGTAGCCTGCTTTTTCAATCATTTTAGCCAACTCAATCCAGTTTTCGATGCTCCATAAACGGGTCGTCCAACGGTCGCCACAGCCAGTATTTAAGCCAATGATGGGCTTGCTTCTGTCGATGTCCCAAACAAAATTTTTGTCGGCATGATTATCGAGCAAATAAGGTTCTCCATCGTACTGTAACCCACAAATTTCAAAAATCTCCGTGCAATAATTTTTGGTGTTTGCCTTGCTCACGTCATCGAATAAGCCGGTGTCAAATTTGTGCTGAGCCAGCTCATTCACAGGTTGGGTGGCCCCATCCTTCAAAATGAATCCATATTTTTCCTTGGCACTGACCATTTTTAGCATGGCCGCAGCTTCCTTTTCTTTATCGAGATTGATCGCGATGTCCCAGTCAACATTCGTTACATACAAACTCGCCTCAATGCCCAACTTGTATACTTCGTGAATTTCGCCCTTTGGCAAAATGTCAGGAAACAGTGTGATCCAAGTAAATTTGGCATGCGGATACAGTTTCTTGTATCGAGTAATTAGGGGTGTTGTTCGAATTACATCGCCCATTGCGCCGAGTTTGATGATCAAAATTCGCTTCTCAAGGGGTGTGTATGCCGGACAGTTTTCGCAGTGAAAGCCTTGCTCCTTATGGGGTTTGCATGGGATGTGACCTAGAAAGTGAAGACAGTCTGCATTGAATTTCATGGGGCGAAAATAGTTTTTTCATCGCAAACACTTGTCATTGCAACCATTTGGGCATAAAAGTTGTCTAATTTTGAAAGAGGAATTTCTTGTGAAA